>JACDJC010000106.1_pt1 | contig 109675 bp, 109 predicted proteins | sample 7454191 | NCBI WGS metagenome assembly JACDJC01 (sample SAMN14253291, study PRJNA609438) | sludge metagenome | isolation source: sludge after 25d culture with pyrite and EDTA | collected 2018-12-20 | reverse complement strand
TCCGATCAGTTGGCCGCGTGTCACCGTTCCAATTTCCGCAGTCTGAGCCAGCCGCCGAAACTCGGTTCGTTGTGATGTCTGTTTGCGGCCGACCCGCCGCACAGGCTGTAGGGCTTCCCCCATACTCCTCGTCTCCTCTTAAGGACCAGGCAAAGCTTTCCCGTTCGCCGAAAAGCGTTTTGTATTGACTTTGGAAGTTGGGAGTGCGATTTTATTTTCATGGAATATTTGAATTTTGCACCCCGCTTCCGGGTTTCTTCGGGAGCGGTTTTCTTTTGTAGCCCGGTCAGATTCTCCTTAAAATCGTGATATTCGACGGCAAGGAATGTTACCGATTTGGTTCATTCCGACAACCCTAAAACAGCCACCCGGCATGAAAATGGATCATAATCGGCCAATAAGTCCGTAATTTGAACGATTATTCCCTATAAAAGACACTCGACTGGTCTTCTTCAGATAACCTTATTGGTAATCTTCGTTATCATCGCTACAGCTGCCCCGCCCCTCCGAATAGGCCTCCGGCAACCCTACAGCGCGATATGAGAGCGCGGGTGCCTTCGGCCGACGGCGTTCGCTACGCTATTACCGCAACTCGTGCTTAGCGTTGTCTAAAGAGCCAATTCTGATAAACGCGAGCTCAGATTTCTGAGTATATCTGTGCCCCTTTAATGTTCAGGGGCCATTTCGACGAGCGGAGTGTCCCAAACTGCAAAAGGATTATCCTACTTTTCGTTTTCGTAGTTCGATCAAGGATAGCGGGTTTCTCCAAATGGGTGCCGCTCCCCATCTCAGAGAGCACTGAGGCTAGAACGGTGAATTCTCAACGAATAGAGGCGATGTTTACCGGTGACGCACGGGCAAAAACACTTAATGTAAAGCTGGAGAAAAATTGCTTCAGCTAACCTAAAGACAAAAGATTCGCTGCCATTTAGCGAGCGAACCTACGCGGTATACGGATTGGCAATGTCGTTCTTCAGAAATTCAATCGTCCAAGTTGGATCATGGCTAGCTTTGATTGTATGTGGGGTATGGACCTACCACGAACCCGGGTTTGAACCAACTATCGGCCTGATCCTGGGTGTTGTCGGCATCGCCTCGAACTACGTCCCGCTCTTCGGTAAGAAAGGCCGGTTTTTAAAACCGGAAGAGAAGATTGCACTCCGCGACAAGTGGCGTCCGATTTTCCAGGACTATTTCCTGCAAGCTGCTCGAAACAAATTTAAAACCGACGTCATCGTTCATGACGTCGCTCGCGTTGATGATTATCCAGACATCCAGGAGAACGAAAAGAAAATTTCTCCCTGGTTCCGTGTCGGCTTCATGGGGACCTATGATCGCGGCGTACTGTTAGGCTTGCAATGGACCTACCTCGAGGAGGAAGCCAATGGGTGGCAAGTTTACGATTCCAGTCCCCCTGCAGGCGCAATTAAAGTGATGCTGCTCGGCGCGGTTCCTTATGAAACAATCGAATCCTTCAATCCGAACGGTGACGAATATTACAACAAGCCACACCTTTACTGCCATTTCGATTTTGGAGGGGAGCCTTACGAAAGGCTGTTTTACGGGGAGCCAAACCAGCTTTTCGAGGATTCCCCGTATTACTACTCCGAGATCGCTGATTTTCCCAAACCGGGGTTTTTCGAACGCATCAAAAGGCGATACCGGAGGGTATTCTAGGTTCCGTTACTCGTGCGGCGCGCTACGATTTGGATTTCGGTCACTTTGGCCAATTCAATTTACGATGCTTAAATGCCGCACATTCGTTCGCAGCAACGCCATGATGATCGGTCCGAGCGAAAATTCGCCACGTTCAGCTCTTGCCGTCAAATCCCGCAAATATCCGCCAGCCGACTTGATATGCCCTGCCCGTTCCAAAATGCAGGCAATCACGACGGCCGCGTTTTCCTGTCCCATAATCTCGCAAGCTTCCTGATAGGCGCTCGGACTGACGCCGAGCATCGATCGGACCACGACTGCGGCCGTCATCAGGTCTCGCCAGTTCGCTATTGCGCCAGATGGCCCGTAATTAGTGATTTCAGGACAGGCTTGCAGCACCATAGCCAAGGGTAACGCCTTCAGTGGCGTACTCGTCGCAGTTTTCGCTAGCGGATTGGCTGCCCCCTGCTCTTTTTCAGAGCAAGGTTCAGATTCAATTATAGATTCGGTATTTGAATTCTGTATATGGCGCTCATTGTGATCATCATTGCCGCGCATTTCATTGGAATTTTCTTGAATTTCCAACTGGTTGATGACTTCCTCGCGCAAAAGCTTCATCTCGTCGAGCAAACCTTCGACGATTTGACGTGAAGGGGATCGCGGAAGGCGGCTCATAAGATCGACGTACACAGCTTCCATATGAAGCCAATTGCCGGCAATGCCCTCTTCTATGGCAGCCGTAATCAACTTACGAACATCGCGACGGCAGATGGTCAAAGCTTCTTTCGCGCGACGGAACAGGCGTGCTTCTTCAGCCACCTGTTGGGCGAGTTGCGCAAGTTCTTCATGACGGGCGAGTAACGGCGCCAGGCTGAAACCAAACGCCTCTTCGATCTCCCCTGCCCTGTCGCGGTGGGCATAGCGCTTGCCATTCGGGCTATCACGACGATCGATCAGGCCGGCATCGATGAGCGCTGCGAGCGCACGGCGAAGCGTTGCGCCGGAGATGCCGTGTGCGCGAACTGACAGTTGTGCATTGGATGGGAATACGATTAGGCCGTTGTTATCCGCAATTTCGCTTTCCGGATAGAAGCTCAACAGTGCGTTCAATACGGATAGAGCGCGATCCTGAATGCCAAGCATCGAGCGCGCTTCGCATACGTCACGGAACACTTTCCATTTGTCGACGGCCTGCCCTGCCCTATCTTCGGGCTTGGCCAACTGGCGCTTCACGAGCGCAAGCTTCGCCGGTCGCCGCCCAAAGGGCGTCGTCACATTTCCAAGCTGCATTGTCCTTTACCTTCCTTCAGGCAAAAGAAATCCACTCACCAAAACGGTGCCAAAGACTCTTGACAGTGATTCGAGGAAATGCGATTCTTAAATTGCTACATTAAAGAGATCGGCTTCCACGACGGCGACGTTTTGGGGGCCTTTTTCTTTTGGGTTACTCTCCGTTTTTTTCCATTTTAGAGCGCTGAAATTCATCGTAGAGCGATTCCAGTCGATCTGATAACCAGTCTCCAAAGAGAAGACCGTTTGGGTTCGATAATTCGATCGAAACTCTCTTTGCCTTACGAGCAACGCTAAAACTTGCGCTTTTGTCTTCTGATCTCCAACTTTTCAGCGGGGTCTCTTCAGCCCGCGGGCGTGCTGTTAGATTTCGCAATAGCGTGGTAAAGCGATCATCCGTACTCATTAGATGAAATTTCGAATCTTTCGTTTGAAGTTTTGCTCTTTCAAACAAATTGGAATCTTCGAGTAGGTCGGCGAGTTCTTGCCACCGGCGCCTGCCAGCCGATGGAGCAGCACCAATTTTTCTGATCAGTTCGTCCGGAACACGCTTTGCGACCGATATCAGCTTGGAAAGTTCACCTTTATCAAGCGATACTGCACGACCGATAACGTCGCGCGTAAATCCCTTGCTTTCCAGGCCATGCGCGAAAAGCGCCTTTTCGATATAACTAAGATCCTTACGGGCGGTGTTCTCAACGCCTTGTGCTACGACCAATTGGTCGTCGGTCAATTCCCGAACTACCGCGCGGACTTTTTGATTCAGTAATCGAAGTGCAGCTAGACGCCGATGCCCATATGCGACTTGAAAATGCTCAGCCTTATGAGGGTGTTGTCGAACAAGAATGGGAACTTCTTGACCGTTTTGAAGGATTGATTGAACAAGTTCGTCATTCTCATCTAGATCGTTGTCTAAACGATCACGGATAAATGAGCCTTCAATTAAATTAGGATCTAGCTCTAGAACTTTCTCACCGGCGATTAACGCGTCATGAAGAGCTTTGCTCTCGTTCTCCATTCGGTCAAGTGCGAGGCCCATTGTCCTAACTGAACCAGCCAAAACCCGCTTCTCAGAGGAATTCTCTGAGTTGGCCATGGCCAACTTCTCGGAATTCTCTTCTTGTGAAGCCTCTTGCGCGGTAGAAGCAATGATATCAGCAAGCATATTTTTGCGGCTCATACTCTCCCCCATGCTTTTTGAATACCCATCAGGATTTCGCTATTGACTGCATCTAATGATTCAATGGCCCGATCATAAGTTTGCCGTCTAACTTGTCCCTTTTCGATTTCATAGAGGGTCTGCTTGCTTAGGCCGGCGTCCGATATCGCTGTGGACTTTAAAACCGTTGGTGCAAGCACTTCCTCGCCAAACAGACTTCTGAGAAGCCCGACAATTTGCGCTTGAGGCCCATCATGCGGTTCGTGGCGGGTAATGACGTACTTGATCATGTCGTGCTGAAGTTGCCCGCCAGCCTTGTGAACAACCGACAGAAGGTCTGAGGTCATCAAAAGAAATTGCGACATGGAAGCGACGTCTACCATCTGAGGATGAACGGTAATCAAAATGCTTGTCGCAGCACAGACCGCACCGAGGGTGAGATATCCGAGCTGCGGCGGGCAATCAATGACAACAATGTCATAATCAGCTTCCACTTCGCTGAGCGCATTACCTACCCTTTTGAAAAAGATATCAGCGTTAGAAGTTCTCCGCTCCAGAAGCGCAGTCGGCGTTTCGTGCTCAAACTCCATTAATTCAAGATTACCGGGTACGAGATCGAGTCCCGTGAAGTAGGTCTTTCGAATAATGTCCTTCATCGGGCGTTTTTGATCGTCGTAACGGATCGCTCCATAAAGCGTATCCCCGTCGTTGAGATCAAATTCCGGCTGAATGCCAAGCATCGTGGAAAGGGACGCTTGGGGATCAAGATCGACGGCCAACACACGATATCCTTGCAAAGCCAGGTACTGAGCAAGGTAAATGGTCGTGGTGGTTTTAGCGCTTCCGCCCTTGAAATTAGAGACGGCTATCGTTTGTAGTTTTTCACCAGGCCTGCGGCGAGGAAGATAGCTCAATGCATCTTTCGGCTTCGCATTAGCCATATACTCACGCAACTCATTTACCTGCGCCAGCGTGTATGACCGACGTCCCGAAAGGGATTGTTCAGGTATAGGCCCTCGCCCTTCATTCGATAATGTGCGAAGAAATCCGTCAGAAACACCGACCAGCTGAGCAGCTTCTCCGGATGTGAACGTCCTGAGCAGCTTTTCTGCTGTTGGCGGAAACAATCTTTCACGCAGCAATTGCAGCTGCTTTGAAAGCTGCTTAGCATGACGCTGAATACGCGCATCGGACGAAAGTTGCGCAAAAGCGCTTTTGTCTTGTAGCATCGAATAACTCCTGTCGATGCGCTTTATATCCAGAAAAGATGAAAAAACCGTATCCAGAATTACACGATTCGTAAACCATGGCAAATGCCAATGATTACAATTGGTTGCCAATCGAGGAGCGAGTTGGCCATGGCCAACTAATGGACAAACCGTTTAACAAATAGGAAGTTGGCCATGGCCAACTTTGCAAGAATACCCTCGCCATGCTTGGGCTGGCTCAAAGGTGACTTCCTTTAAAACAACTGCAACTGCCCACCCTTCCGCGCGGTATAGGATGGCTGGCTGTCATCTGGCTGCACGCTGACGTTCGTATCAATAGGGAAGACTATCGACGCCTTCGCATCAGGAATGTCGATCTTTCCGTCTTCATATTCCTTTGCGAACCGGCCTTGCCATTTGCCCATCACATGAGCCAGCGTGTACCACTCCTCGTGAAATTTCATCTGAAGACTATCGCCTTCCAGAATGACAGTCGGTATGTGCATGAGTGTAAGCTGGATATAGGACATGTGCACGGCGCGGCGGTCGATATCGATAGCCGTCACGTGCAGGCATTCTCGATAATTAATCCCAACATCTCTGATCGCTTCAGCCAGAGCGATAACCATTGCGCCAGATCCTGCGGCGGGTTCCTGAGCGCAGATAAAGCCGCGACGCTCGATTAAACTGCGCAACTGGTCCTCGGTGCCAAGTGTCATCCGTGCCATCATCGAACAGATGGAATAAGGGGTAAAGAACTGGCCCCGTGCTGCGTTGTGCAGCTCCAGGGCATGGAATACCGAACCGAGTACGTCTTGTGGCCGTTCTTCCATGGCCAAGGTGACTTCCCCCAATATCTCACTGAAGGTCGTCATTTCCAAATTGTCGTATTTTCGGGCGATTTCAAGATAGCGCGCTTCGCGCTTTTCGTAACGGGTAAGATCAGCCGCTTGGCTGAAGGCAATTGCCGCACACTCACACCAATCGGAAAACACGCTATAGAGATCGTGCTTGTAACGGAACGCACTGAACAGTTTGACGATTGCCTTGAGATGCTTGTTTTCCATCACCCGATCCCTCGCAAGTTTGCGAACTTGAAATTGAAAGCGAAGGCAGGGCATCGCTCCTGCCTTCCGGGGCCGCGTGAGCGGTGGGATGGAAGGGGAAAACAAACTTTGCGGGGAACCGCCTGCACGATAACAGCGCGTGTTCACGAGATGGTAGAGGAAGGTGGGCGAAAGGTTGTTTGGGGAGGAGAAGGGCAACGCCCTCGGTCCCCTCTTGAGGATTAAGGACCGGCGCAACATTCGTCCGGCTATTATCAAGAGGCAGACGAATTGTTGCCTGATCTATCTGAAGTACCTAGTGTGCTGAAAGCTCAAGGAGTTTGTGTATGGCCGTTCGCAATGGGAACTCGAGTGCCCCGAAGATAAAACTAGATGTCATTCGGCCCGTCGAGACTATGGGTCCTTACGATTTATGTTGGTGCAACTCGGGAGTTAAATACAAGTGGTGTCATTTCCGTCGCGAACAGCAGAAGCCAATCAACATCTTTGACATTGAAGCGGAAATGATCGCCCGGTTCCGCGATGGCTACTGCTCCCACCCGAATCCAGCGGCCGATCCTTGCAGCCCGACGATTACCAAGGCCCATACCGTGCAGAAGAAAGGTGGCCTCGCCGCGATCGCCGAAGCAGGCCATGTCCTCACTGTGAAGCCCACACTGAAGGATATGATCGAAACCAAAGGCAACCCACAGCCTCGCAAGATTGGTATCAACAAAGCATCGGTTTTTCCCGGCTTCTGCAGCCGGCACGACACGACGCTCTTTAAGTCGATCGAGGGCAAGTCGGTGGTCCTAACCAAGGACACCGCCTTCCTATTCGCTTACCGGGCCATAGCCTATGAGCGCTTCGCAAAGGAAGTGCAGCTCCGGACCGCTGATATCCAAAGAATGGCTGACTGCGGCCGTCCGTTCTTTATACAGGCCGCTATCCAAATGAACATGGCGACTGTCATCGCTGGGCTCAGGATTGGCATGCGTGATTTGGATCTTTGGAAAGATCAGTTCGACGCACGCCTCATGTCTGGCGCGCGCGACGACTTCCACTTCGTTGCCGTTCGGTTCGACCAGGTTCTACCTGTCGTCGCGTGTGGGGCATTTCATCCGCAATTTGACTTTCAGGGAAAACCGCTGCAACAGCTCGGCCGGGACGGCGTGGAGAACTTAGAACATATCACGCTGACAGTTACCACGTTCGAGGCGCAGACAGTGCTCGTGTTCGGCTGGATCGGCTCCAAGGACGGTCCGGCTAAAAAATTGGCCGAGTCTTACGTTGCGCTCAATAATACTCGCAAGTCCGATGCACTGGTTCGGCTCGTGTTCATCCACACAGACAATCTTTTCCTTCGACCGAGCTGGTGGAAGACGTTGCCTGAGACCGATAGGAGGATCTTGAACGAATTGATGCGGAGCGGCACGACCACTCACATGCGTACCGGCAACGAGATGACCGATGATGCGACGTCGTTTCTCTCTGCAGAAGTAATCGAAATCGTCCGCGGCTGACTTGGATACAACTGAAATCCGTGCCGTTGGCGCAATAGCTTGGAAATGTCTCCCAATGGATCGCAAGCGGTATTAAATGACCAAAGCGCGGCGTGTCAGCCTTTACCAATGTCGCAATCAAATGTTTTAAAGATGGTGCTCCCACGAGCTGACAGGGCTTCCGGCTGCGCTTTGACAAGTGCGTCGATGTGGACTTTTAGAGCCGCCACGGTGTCGTTGGTAGGCGATACCAGTTTTCCTGCATCATCAATATCAACCCCTTCAACAAAAGCCTTCTTTACATGATAACGATCAAAACCGTCCCAGTTTGAGGCCATACCGATTAATCCGAGCAGTTGATCTGGATCGGTAAGACGCACGAATAACCGTCTTGACAAGGACACTTTTTCATTACGCTCAACCTCCCAAACCTCCTTAAGCGCTTTCGCGGCATCTTGCCGGGCAGTTACGGCGGCTTTCCCTCTCTTTGACGTGCTAGTTTCGAACAGATAACCGTAGGCAATAGCTATCAATATTTCGTAGTCGGTGTAGCTATATGCTACCTGTCCCTTATCCGCGCTCGCGTCGATCTCAATGAGGACTATACCTCCAGCGCGACCACCTTCAACAAGGCTCCATCCGTAGGTAACAGAATCCAAAGAACTAGGTCGAAGAAGACCAGCCGTGATATTCCATCTGTTGGTTCCGACACCGGACAGAACAGCTTTTGTCTGAATCTGTCGAGTGCTGTCACTGTCTTCCACAACAATGTCGAATCCATCTCGGTCGACATCAGGCTCATACAAGTGAAGGTGGTAACCGGCACGAGCCGCAGCGATTGTAAGATCAAAAGATAGACGATTGAAAAAAATTCGCTCTCGAGTAGTCGTATTTGCTGCTGCCCGGAAAAAATTAGCGAGGTTTGTACTGGCCACTGTGTTAGTCATTTCGTACCCTTTTCAGCAGCCGCGCGTTCTTCTTTTTGCGCATTTGCGTAGAGGTAATCGAACTTGCGAATGAAGGCGTCCTGAAGCTCGTGAGAGGCGGTTAATTCCGCCCCATATGTTTCCAAATATTCATCAATGTAGTGTGACATTCGTGCGCGATAGATGACCTTTTGCCGGTGATCGATGAGCGGTCGCGATTCATCGCCCTTCCAAACCCGCCATCCATCTTTGGTTTGAGCTTCATGTACCAGGCCACAGCGAATCTTTGTGTAAAAGCTGCGAGCAGTAGCCTTGGAAAAAAACTGGTTGAAAGGGACTTCTTTGCGCAGAAAGTCGATAAAGAGCCCGCTGCTGTTACCGTATAGATAATTCGTGCCATCCTTCTCGCCGTAGGCGTGCTGGAAATTCCAACCCTTTCGTAGTGCAGCCAGAAATTCGATGAGGGCGCACTGAACGGTCAGCATCGCGAACCCTTCGCCAATGCTGGGTCCATCCATTCGCCGGATGGGCTCGAGGTATCGAGTGGAGAGTCTTGTCCGCAAGATGTTCTCGAACACCCATGCCCAAGTATCTGAAGAACGATTCGCTTGGATTGCTGGCTTTAGGCGCTTCCAATCGCTCGGGAAAACAAGTCCATTTAACTCATCCATCAGGATATTTGCCCCCCTGAAATACATTGAATGATAGTATGCAGTTTGCGCCAAGCGCTACGCGATCGGTTGTTGTAAAATCGGGGAAGTGTATATCACAGTTAAATTGCTCGTTCCGCCTTATATAATTTGCTGAGTTTACATCAGCGACCTAGACAACACGCCTCAAAGCGGCTTTCTGTGGAGCATTTGTGTCACCGTTTCCAAAATACAGCGATTGACAGTAGCAAGCTTTAAAGCAGCCGTGATGCGCGTCCGCTACGCCGCTTGGCATTGTTGTAATAATTGGACGCCTGCTGCACCGAGCGATGACGGGATTGTTCCATGGCTTCGGGGAGCGGAATGTCACGATTGGCCGCTTCGGTGAGATAGCCGGAGCGCAGGCCATGCGCGGAAAACGCTCTCGGATCGAGACCGGCGCTCTTGGCACGTTGCTTCACAATGGCATTGACCGTTTGTGCGTCGATGGCATGGCGTCCCAGATTGTCCCATCGATCGACGGAGCGAAACAGGCTACCACTTTCGATGTTCGCAGCTCTGATCCAAGCGTTGAGGACGTCGACCGGGCGACCGGTCAGATAGACGATTTCGTCATGATCGGCGCTCGCCGTCTTGGTTCGTCCGAGACGGATCGACAAAGAGGGGAGGCGAGTTCCATCGTCTGCGATAATGGGCTCTTCCACGGCGAGCTGTTCCAGGCACAGATTGGCGATTTCACTGCGTCGACGACCGCCAGAGGCAAAGGCGACCATCAGCATTGCCCGGTCACGCAGCGCACGCAAACCGTCACCGGTACAGCTTTCCAGCAATTTGGCTAATATGTCGCCGGTAATGGCCTGGGCACTTTTGCGGCTGCGCGTCCGGTTGCCGGCGCGCACGGCAAGGCGGAGTGCGGATTTAACGGCAGGCGACGAAAACGCCCCTTCCAGTCCGCGCCAGCGGGTCAGCGTCGACCAGCTAGCAAGCCGACGACGGACGGTGGCCGGTGCATGCGGTCCGACTGTGCGCAAAAATCCTTGTTGGCGCAAGTCTGCCTCGACTTCGGCCGGCATGCCGTGATCGGGTTCGATCTCGCGTTGCTGAGGTCGCCAGAGATGATGCGCGACGAATTTCAGCAACAGAGCTTCCGGCGCGGGGAAGGGGAGGGGGCCGCCGGTTGCGGCCTTCGACCAGGCTTCAAGATAGGCCAGATCCGAGGCCAGGGCACGCAGCGTGTTTTTGCCCATGCCTTCATGGACCAGATGGCGCAGCGTTTCGACGTCCTGATCGGTCAGGAGATCCGCCAGCCTGTCGCGGCGATCCATCGGCAGGACGGCTGCAATTGTGTCCAGGGCTTCCAGCCGGCGGTGATAAGAAAGCTCGCTTACCATCTGCATGTCACAATCGACAGCCGGTGATCGGCGCTTGACCGGTCAGGATACCGCAAACTTTCGATTTCCAATCTTTGCACGATAGGATGTGTGAGCGGATATCGTCATTCGCTGCTTCAATGAATTTCAGATAGGGCGCCACAATATCGGTTTCCTCCAGAATAGACTCGTGCGCGCTTATGGAGTTTTCCCAAGCTGTCGCGATCACATCGGGCTTGAACACAATGCGATAAGGGTCAGCCATCAGATAAAACCACTCGGAGCTATCTAATTTTAAAGCGAGTTCTTCCCTGCCATCAATCTTCACTGTAAAAATCGTCCACCCAAACAAATCTCGGATCAGTCGGGCATACCGGCTACGCTCGAAACGGTGTTGATGAAGATACTCTCGAAATTCAACATCGTTCAAAATGGTCTCACCTTGTTGCGACATGACCACATGAAATTTTGCACCTTGAAGAAATTCCGCCTTAACGCCAGCGCGGATGGTCGTCTCCTTTACGCCGAAATCTCCGAAGAGACCATTCAAGTACGCAATCGCGCTCGCATGATCGTCATCTGATCGGGGAGGCATGAATCCGGTTAATTTTAGCAGCATCATCCATGTACAGAGCCGGAAACCGCCCTGCTGCTCGTTTTGGCGCGAACGAAGGGTTTCGATCCCGGAACCATATGATGTATTCACACTTTCATCGATCAGGAACAGGCGCAAATAGCCAGCGGATATACCGGGTTCCGTGTCGCTTTGTGTATCGTCGCTGAGGGGCTGCGGGTTCAGCACGCGCGCTTTGTTATAGGCATGATCCACATGCAAGACACCGTCTATCGAGCGTATCTGTTGGCCATCTGTAAACATGTTGATGAAGTGCCGGAAGGCCGTTCGGCATTTCTTCTGCGGCAAGCTTCGTTCCACCCAGATTGAAGCCCGCCCCTTTCGATCCATCAGGATAATAACGTCGTCATAACTCTTGTGTGGAATTCGAACCCGGCGATAACCGTGTTGCTGCACGCATTGCAGAAATGCGTCGCGAACAGCCGTCGCATCCAGCACAGCTTCATTGTCGAGAGAAGGGATAAAGGCGGCGCGGTCTTCACCGGCCTGCACTTCCTCGATCAGTGCCTGCTTCTGCGTTTCGAGAAGTTGCTCGATAGTGTCCATGACCGGTCCGTTTGGCTGTGCGTTCGTCCGACTTTTGCTGATTTGCGCCCTGAAATCAAACATCATCGATAACCTATACTTATCGATGGTTAGAACCTCAGCTCCCAATCATACCATGTGAGGAACCGTAATATTTACATAGAGTTCTTTTAGTAAATCATTTATCATGATTTCAATGGCTTACGATATTGCGAAAATCAGCATGACAGCCTTGATGCGGCCGGCTTTCGACGCCGGCGTCGCGCTCACGCGTCTGGACGAGCGCGTCGCCCGCTCACCGGTCGGTCAGGGATGGATCGAACGATCCCAGTTCACCGATGCCTGCGCCTCGCTCTGGATCGACGGCGAGCTCGTTCATCTCGAAGACCTCGTCCTCCACGACGCCTTTCGTGATATTCGCACCCCGACCCATGAGCTGACAATCGCCCGCGACGTGCTGCGCACCCGCCGGCGGATTTCGGGGCTGCCACCCGACTGGGCGCTGTCCCCAGAAGGGATCCGAACCCTGCGACAAACATCAGACACCGGTGCGGTCGGCACCGAGGCTGTGGCGCCCGCCGGTGTCATCAGGACCGCGGTCGCCGTCGATGCGGAAGGGGAGGGAGATGATGATCGTGATGACGCCGAAGATCTGCCCGGCCTCGACTATGCAGCCATCGATGCGACGCTGGCTCGATCGTCGGCCGCGATCGAGGATGCCACGCGGCCTGGCCGTAGCGGCGGTAGCCGTCCGGCCGAGAAGGATCCGATCATCTATGATCTCGACTGGGACGAAGATGCGCGGCTCGACGAATGGCGCAGCGTACTGCGCCAGACTGAAAACCTGCCGGCGGTGCTACAGGCCGTCGTCGCCCTCGATGCCTGGAACGAGCTTGCCGTCCTGCAGCACGCCCCCTGGCTTGGCCGGCTTTTTGCCGCGTCCATCCTGCGCCAAGCCGGCGTCACCACCGGCGCCCATCTCGCCGCGATCAATCTCGGGCTCAAAACCATCTCCGTTGATCGGCGCCGGCATCGCGACCGGGAGACGCGGTTACTCGCCATCGCCCACGGATTGTTGGCGGCCGCCGAGATCGGGCTGAAGGAGCATGACAGGCTGGCGCTGGCTCGACAGATGATGGACCGGAAATTGGCGGGGCGACGGGCGTCTTCAAAACTGCCGGAGCTGGTCGAGCTGGTGATGGCGAAACCGCTGGTGTCGGCCGGGATGGTGGAGAAGGCGCTCGAGGTGACGCCGCAGGCGGCGCGGCGGATCGTTTTGGAACTTGGCCTCCGAGAGATGACGGGGAGGGGGAGGTTTCGCGCGTGGGGATTGCTATAGTGGGGATCGTTGAAAGGGTGATCGATGCGACTGTGCCTGACGAAGATTCCACGCCGCTGTCGTTCCATGAAAGGCATGATAATGATCGGAACGCGGGTGGACTGCAGACTATTCCAACAACAAGGGGCGCTATTGGTAGCCTTTTCTTTGGCGCAAAGCTGATCAAAACACGGTGCTGGAGCGATCACCGTGGCGGTTGAAAGAAAATCCTGCCGCCGCTTCTTATAGTTGTTGATGACTCATTTCTGACGATCCATACGTGTTGTGTTTTCATGTGTTTTCTTAGACGCTCCCCATCATTGAGACGGGCTAGCATTCTGTTTCGGACGCCATCGCCCATGAGTTAGACATGCGATGCGGGGGTGGGACACAGGCCGTACGGGGAGATCATGGCAAAGCCTTATGCAACGGAAATCGCGAGCCTTGAAGCGACATTCGCTTGGGCAAAGACTGAAGATATTGCCAACCTCAAATCGGCCGTCCGCAGCGCAGGTCTTTTTCCCCTCCAGGCGATCGGATCTGGAGGATCGCTGACCGCCGCACATGCGGTCGTCAGCCTCCATCAGACTTTCACAGGACGAATAGCAACAGTATCGACCCCGCTCGACGTTGCAGCTGATCCGTTGGTCGGCGTATCCCATTGGCTCTTGAGCGCCGGCGGCGGTAATGTCGACATCATCTCAGCGGCAAAGACGCTTCTGGCGCGCGAGCCGCGGCAGCTCGCGGTTATGTGCGGGCGATTGGACAGTCCGCTCGCTGATCTGTGTCGCCAGCATCCGTTTGTGGACCTTTTGGTCGCGCCACCCCCCGCTGGCAAGGATGGGTTCCTGGCGACCAACTCGCTGCTGGGCTTTGTCTCACTGCTCGCCCGCGCGTATACACTTCAATTTGGCGCGAAGGACGATTGGGATACGATCGCGGCAACAGTCGACCAGCTGCTTGCCGACGGAAATGATGCTGTCGCCTCTTGGCGACGAGAGACCGATAAACTGTGGTCTCGAGGGACGACGCTTCTTATCCATGGTCCGACAACGAGGGTCGGTGCCATCGACCTGGAATCGAAATTTACTGAGGCGGCTTTGGGCAATCTGCAGCTGGCTGACTATCGGAACTTCGCGCATGGCAGGCACCACTGGCTTGCCAAGAGAGGGGCGATCAGCGGTGTTCTTGCACTGGTCTCGGACCATGACCGGCGGCTGGCGGAAAAAACGTTGGATCTGATTCCCGCCGACGTCCCGATCGCGGTGATCGACCTTAGCGGTCCGCCCGTCGCTGCCATGCTCTCCTCCCTGGTTGCCGCCCTGAGGATTACTGAGTGGGCCGGCATGGCCGCTGGCATTGATCCTGGAAGGCCGGGGGTCCCCGATTTCGGGCGTAAGCTCTATAACCTTCCGCTTCCGCGCCCTAGGAAAGCCAAGCTTGCTGTCGCACTCAGCGTCCGCGACGAGGCTGCAATTAGCCGCAAAGCCGGGAAAGCACCGGCGATTATGGATGCCGCGGAGCTGGCTCGGTGGAAAAGCGCGTTGACAGCCTATCGCGCGCAGCTTCTGGAGAAGCGGTTTTCGGCCGTCGTTTTCGACTATGACGGTACCCTCGTTGATACCCGGCATCGCTACCAGCTGCCCCGGCCAGACATCGTCGATGAGCTGATCCGGATTCTGAAAACCGGCGGCCGCGTGGCGATCGCCACGGGGCGTGGTTCCTCGGTAAGGAAAGATCTGCGCGCAGTGTTGCCGGCTGAATATTGGAGCGAGATCCTGATCGGCTACTATAACGGAGCGGAGATTGCTCCGCTGAGCGACGCCGCCGTTCCGGATGGTTTGGCCGCGTGCTGCCCTGAGCTGTCAGGTCTGGCTAAAGCTTTGCAGCGGCATCCGGAACTTGCCGCCTTCACGCAACAGACCGATCGGCAATTTCAGATCACGCTTCAGTCCAAATCCGACATGGGCGAGGGGAGGCTGTGGGACATCGCTCACCAGGTGATCTTGGCGACGGGAAGCTCAGGTGTGAAAGTTACCCGCTCCAGCCATTCGGTGGACATCGTTGCGGCCTCGGTTTCGAAGCTGAATGTCATCGACAGGCTGAAAAAGGAATTGGGGGCAGCCTCCTTTTTGACCATCGGCGATCGCGGGCGGTGGCCCGGCAACGACTATGAGCTCTTGCACGGAGAGAATACCCTCAGCGTGGACGAAACGAGCGTCGATCCAGCCAGTTGCTGGAATCTCGCGGATGCCGGACAGCGTGGCGTCCAGGCGACATTGGAATACATCCGGCTTCTCGAGGTCGTGGACGGGCAGCTTGGCTTTTCTAAGGATGCTCTGAAGTGAACGAAGGGCTCGGACTGCGGATATTGAGCGAGATCATGGCTTGGGACGATGACCAGGCACGGCGCGAGTTCAGCTGGCTGCGCCTGATGTCAAAGCTGAAATATGACGGTTATCGCGATTTTCAGGCGGGCATGCGCTTCATCGAAAGCCTAGGGACATGGTTACAGCAGTTCGATCCCTCAGAGCGGCGGACGGCCTACGAATTCGTCCGGCGATCGCTGATTTATGTCGGACAGGGCGAAATGAACCGCTTGGTCGAGCAGTTCTACCCCTCTGTCGTGCGCGAACGCATTATCAGCATGGTCGCGGCGGAAAAGGCCATTCCGCGCTACCGGGTGCTCGTCGACAGCGACGCAAAGGAAGCCGCAGATCGCCTGCGGCGGCAAACTCTCTTCATGGGCCTCAGCGACGGGGCAAGGATCGATGGGATCAGACATAACAATGTGGGTATTCTTACCAATGAGCAGTTCGTTCTTGCGACACAGCTCGATGAAGACAAGTGGCAGGACCTGGTTGACGATCTGCGCAAGGAACTCAAAGATCCAGACGCCCAGTTCAGACTCGTCTACCTGATCGATGACTTTGTTGGAACGGGGACATCATTCCATCGATGGAATGAGAAGAAGGGAAAATGGTCCGGCAAGCTTTCCAGGTTTAAAGAGTCGCTTGAGAACGTGGTCGGGGCACTCTCCGGCAAACACGTGTTCTCACCCGATTGGGAGCTGTGCGTTCACCATTATATTGCAACCGATGCCGGCTCGCGGGAAATGGTCAAAAGGGTCGAGGATGCCAAGGCATCCCTGAAGACCGACGGATGGACGGATACGATCAAATTTTCTTTCGGCACTGTGCTGCCGGAAGACTTGCCGATCGACAAGAGCTCAGCATCCTACGCCGACTTCATGGCACTTACGCAGAAATATTACGATCCCGCCATCCAGACGGAACATACGGATGTCGGAGGTGTGGAACATCTCGGGCTTGGTTATGGGGGGTGTGCCTTGCCACTGGTTCTCGAACACAATACGCCCAATAATTCCGTCGCCATTCTTTGGGCCGAGACCGAGGGTGGCGAAGCAACGCCGGCGATGCGTCCGCTCTTCAGGCGAAGACAGAGGCATTCATAGGATCACCATGGTCAATCCCTTCGAGAAGCGTGCAACTGAATACCTTCGGGACGATGAGGCATTCCTTGCCGTTGTCACCCCCGAGCCGCTGGCGACCTTCTTCCAAAAACACGCGGAAGAAGGAAAACTCTACGATCGACTGACGACGATCATTGGGACGCCGGGAAGCGGGAAGACGACGCTTGCGCGGCTCTTTCAATATTCGACCTTACAGACCCTTTTGCGAAATCGCGGCCAGGACATCTATGACGATCTTATCGATACCCTGACGGTCTGCGGCGCAATAGAGGCTGGAACTCCGGCCGTTATCGGCGGGCGTTTACCGCTTGAAGGAGAGTATCGGGAATTTTGGGAGTTCCCCTATCCGGATGACCTCAAGAGCGGATTGATGACCGCGCTGCTGCAGGCCCGGACCGTCCTTGCCTGGATAAGGGACGTGCAGTCAGCCGGCGCATCCATCGATGACATCGAAATCGTGGCACGGCCCGACGCGGAGGCTGCGCTGACGGCGATCGGCGGGACGGGGGCCCGAGGCCTGCTTGATCGAGCGCGGGAGATCGAGCTCGCGATCTACAACATCTCCGCCGCATTGGTTCCTCCCGAGATCGAAGAAATCGACAAGGAGGTCGCGGCTGCAGCCTATCGCCCGTTCGACGTCATCGAGGCCTTTCGCCTGAAGGACAGCGACCGGACCTTCATTCTAAAGCCGCTGGTGATCTTCGACGACGCACACAGTTTGCATCCTGCCCAGTTTCAGGCCCTTCAGCGCTGGCTTAGCCGGCGGGAGTTGCGCGTATCGCGTTGGGTTCTTACGCGCCTCGATGCATTGGCGCCAGCCGACGTGCTCGTCGAAGAGAGTGATATCGCGCACACGGACGAGCCAGGTCTTAAGAGATCGCGGGAAACCACCACGATATGGATGCAGAGCGGCGGCGATCGCCTCAATCAGCGCCGGGCGTTTCGCAAGATGGCCAAGGGCATGGCCAATCGCTATTTGGCCCAGATGGACATCTTTCACCGCCGAAGATTGAACGATCTCGGAAATCTTCTCGCCACCTATATCGAGCCGATCTCCCAATCGAAGCTGGAAAAGCTTGGCAGCCACGTCGACAGCTTACAACGCCGCTATAAAATAACTGCCGAACGGCGCACAGGCCTTGAGCAGGACATCGCAGCCTATTTGAAGAATACGACCGAGGACAGCGAAGAGGTGCGCCTTTCGATGCTCGGCGTGCTTTTCCAGCGGTATGCCAAGCGTGTCCCGCAACAGGGCCTTTTTGACGAGGCAGGGCACGACGCCGAACCTTCGAGGCCGCTCGTTGCAGACGACCGGGTCTTCGAGGGCGCCAAGATCCACCTGCTTCACAAGCAGGACAGACCCTATTTCTTCGGCATCGATCCGCTCTGCGACGCGGGGTCCGAAAATGCGGAACAGTTCCTGCAACTGGCTTCACGCTTGGTCGCTCAATGCGAAACGCAGCTGATCCGGTCCAAGCCGGCGACCCTGAGCGCAAGCTCACAGCATACGCTCTTGAGAAACCGAGCGGCTGAAATGATCCGGGAATGGGATTTCCCGCATCATCAGCAGGTCAAGAAACTCGGCGAAGGTATTGCTGCGGCCTGCGTGAAGAAGAGTCTGGAGGGCAACGCTTCGCTGGGAGGCGGGGCGAACGCCTTCGGCATCCCTCAGGAGGAGTTTTACGAAATACCGCGCACGAACCCGGAGCTCGCTCGCATTCTGCAGTTTGGCGTTGCCTACAACGCCTTCGTCCTCGTCCCCAATCATGGAACCAAGAAGCGGCTCTGGGTTCTGGTCGAACTGGGGGGCGTGCTTCTTCTTCACCACGGGCTTACCCTCAAGCGGGGCGGTTTTCTAGAAAAGCGGACGAACGACCTCGTGCGTATCTTAGGTGAGGATTGAGATGACACGCGATTGGCGTTGGGATCCCTGTATTTCACATAGCGGTGACGAGGTTGTCGATTTCATCGGCGAATATTTTGCCGATACCAACCGAAACGTGGTCGTGATTGCCGGGGCTGGCTTTGATCCCCGCGCCAGCGTGATATCCCGAAAGCTTGCTGGGGCGGGTGCCCGGCTTCGTGGGCTTTTTCTGCAGGAAAATCGTCCCACCCCATCTTCTGCCCTCGTCTCAAGGGCACAAAAGAACATTGCCGATCTGCAGGCAATCGTCCCGGACCACGAGCTCGTTCCAGTAGACATTTTCGGCAGCGATCTTGCCGTCGTCGGCGGTCGCAACGTGGCGCGGTTCCTGGCGAAACAGAATTTCGAATCCGTCACCGACGTGGTCGTTGACGTCAGCGCGTTATCGGTCGGGACGAGCTTTCCGATCATCAGACTTCTTGTTGAGTACAGTCAGCGTGGAAAGGGCCCGCCCAATCTCCATCTACTTGTCGCCCACAATCCTGCCCTTGATGGGGCGATTAAGACGATTGCCAGCGATTCTCCCGGATATGTGCACGGCTTTGTTGGCGGCCTTACGCTTAACAAGTTCGCGGGAGCGGCCAAGCTGTGGCTGCCTCAACTTGCCACCGGCAAACGGGCGGCGCTTGATCGCCTTTACGATTTCGTTTCGCCGCATGACACCTGCCCGATCCTTCCGTTCCCCTCTATGGATCCCCGCCTTGGCGATAGCTTGGCGGAGGAATTCTTGGTCGAACTGGACAGCGCCTGGTCGGTGGATACGCGTGACATCGTCTATGCCGACGAACGCGACCCTCTTGACCTCTATCGGACGATCCTGCGGCTTGACGACTTGCGCAAACCGGTCTTTTCCGAGGTTGGCGGGTCAAGGCTCGTTCTTTCGCCGCTCGGGAGCAAGGTGATGGCGCTTGGAGCGCTGATGGCAGCGCTCGAGCGGAATTTACCAGTCGCTTACCTTGAGGCGTTAAGCTATGATTTAGAGGCATCAGTCTCGGACGCCCCAGATTCAACGCATCTCGTTCATATATGGTTGGAGGGAGATGTATACCCACAGCCAAGGCCGCCGCTACACACATGAAAGGACGAGCGCTTCATGAAGCAGATCGTCGACAGACCCAAGATTTTCGGAACCGGCCTTGTTGCCCTTGACCTTGTCATGGGTCTTGATCCGAACTCGCCAGTACAATCCTGGGCAGGCGGCACGTGTGGAAACGTGATGGCGATCATGGCCTATCTGGGCTGGGATGCATATCCGATTGCCAGAATGAACGGCGATCCTGCTTCAGAGCGCGTGCGCGCTGATCTCGGATACTGGAATGTGCATCTCGATTTTGCCAATAGCGCGCCGACCGGTCACACGCCTATTATTATCCAACAGATCAGGCGCGGCCGGGACGGCACTCCCACGCATCGCTTTCTTTGGACATGCCCGCATTGCGGCCAACGTTTGCCAAGCTACCGACCTGTCACCCAGGCCGCGGTGGAGACCATTGTTCCAAATCTCAAGCATTCCTCCGTCTTCTTTCTCGACCGGTTGTCGCGCGCTGCGCTGACCCTTGCCGCTGCGGCCGCTTCCCAAGGGGCCGTCGTGGTCTTCGAACCGTCGGGGAAGACCGATGACAAGCTTTTCGCGGAAGCACTTGGGCTGGCGCACGTGATCAAATATTCGGATCAGCGTCTGGCTGAAGCAGGTGGTGCGATGTCCGAGGGAACCGCGACACTGGTCGAAATCCAGACAGCTGGAGGCGACGGACTTCGGTTTCGTCACCGACTTGGTGGTGCGGTGTCGCAGTGGATACAAATTGCTGCCTTTTCCGCGCCCAGACTTGTCGACAGTTGCGGCTCCGGTGACTGGTGCACTGGTGGTTTTCTGGCGAATGCCGCAAGCAGTGGTCTAGCAGAGCTCAAGGGCCGGGGCGAGATCGGCCTGACGGATGCACTACGGTTTGGTCAGGCGCTCGCCGCCTGGAACTGCGGCTTCGAGGGCGCGCGGGGAGGAATGTATCTGGTCGGCCGGTCGGACTTCGATCGACAGATCAAGTCGATCCTGGACGGACGTCCGACATTGGTCGCGATTGATCCGACGATAAAGATTGGCGCGTCCGTCGCCTGCCCGGCTTGCCCGGATCAACCGCAAAAGCGGCCTGTCCGGTCGGCTGCCTGATCCTGCGGCTCATGCGCGCCTATTTCAGGAATAGGCCCGTCTTCGCATTGCGACTACGCACGACAGGGCGCGGATCGGAATCCACGCTCGCTTCAAACTCGCGAATTTTCTTAGCCAAGTCGGATGCCTTTCGAGCATGATCCGTCGGCTCGGACGCGAGATATTCGGAATATTTCGTCTTCACAGCCGTCCGGATCGCAGTGCTGGAATTGCTTTTCGCACCGGTCTTTGCTGTCCGCGAAAGCATTTTAACGGCCATTGAGCAACTCCCTTTCAACGGTCTCCAGAAACTGGAACTCCTTCAATATAAGAGCTTCCAGTGTATCCAGCAACTCCTGCTGAACATCCTGGTCGAACTCAAGCTCGAGGTCGCTGTCGAGGGTCACAACGATCCTTGTTCGCTGATCGATATCCATGGGAACGCAAAGAACCCAGCTTAGATCCCGCCAGATTAGCTTTCTAAGCCAGCGATCCTGCGGAGCAGACAGGCTCTTGTTCCAGATCTCAGCGTCGCTTTTGGAGACATACAAGGTCTGGTTTTCACCCCAGGCCTGTCCGATTAGGGAGCGCTCGACGGGCAGGCAGATCCGCTCATCCGAGAGATCGTCATATCCGGAACTAAATTCAAGCCGGACGGTGCGGTTTCGCGGGCTGATCGGGATGCCGATTGCGATGCGCGTCTTGAACGTGCGGTCCTGCGATCCTGCCGCCACAACGGCTGCATCGACGAGGTCATGGCATCGCAGCGCCACGCTCTCGCATTTCTCGTTGATGATCCGCGGCAATTCGATCATGCGGGCGATAAGGCTTCCGTCGCAAAAGGTCTCCGTCTTGTGAACAACATCAGCCGCGCGCTCCCGGCCGATGTCGAAATCTAGAAGGCCGAGATCGACAACGAGACGTTCTGATGTAAGACGGTCGACACCGCGCTTGTTGAGAATGCCCGATCCGAAGATCATGGTCCTGACTGCCGATCCCAATGTCCATCCAGGCGCCGCGCGGTTCCGGCCTCCACCGACACTGATCTCGATGGCCGCGGTTAACGCGTCGCGATCGATAGAGCGTTCGTCGTCAAACGTCCACGCCGGCAGGTTGGAGACCAGTCCTCCGTCCATATACCAATTTCCGTCAACGTACCGTGGTTTGAAAACGCCTGGGATGGCGATAGATGCACAGACCGCATCCGAGACAGCCACATCCGGAGTCGTCTCGGCGGAAAATACCGTAAGCTCCTGCTTCGTTATATTGGCGGCAACGATCTTCAATGGCAAACGCCCCGCGTCGGCCAGGTCCCTGAAGGTCACCGCTTTTCCTTTCCGCTGGCCATGGTGTTTGATCGCAATCAGCTGGTCGAGGCCCACTTTGACGGTATCGAGAGATACGACACCGTTCATGAAAAACGCTGCGCAGCCGGCGAATGCGAACAGAACCAGCAAGAGAACTGCCAATGCGGCTTGCGGGAAGAACCACAAACCGCTCATCGCAACAGCCAGAACGAGGAACGCGACGACCTTCAGCAACCATCCATTGGCGATAAGGAAGCGGATCGCGCGAATCCTGCGCCAGGCGGCATCGCCGAAGAGCTTGGCGGGTGTTCGCGCTGGCTCGTTCGTGCGCGTTGCGTCGTTGTTACCTACGTCGAGATCGAGACTGTCGAGAATATTGGTGCCAGCCCGGTCCGAAAACAATTCATCGGCTGTATAGCCGGCGCAAGCGAGAGCAGCCAAGATGGCGCCAGCGGAGGTGCCTGCCAATCCTGAGATTTCGACGTTATGCTTGGACAGGGACCGGAAGGCGCCTACGTGGCCAAGTCCGCGGGCTCCAGCACCTTCAAAAACACAATAAACTCTCTGTTTTTCCAAGCGAAAACAACTCTCCGATGATCGAACAGCAAGGAGGCCTGCCGTAAGCTCTATACTCCACTACGACCGCTTATCGCAAATGCTGTCCGGTTTTTGTGTGAACGATCGCCGGGTAATACCCAAACGATGGAGAAGGCGGTGATTTACCGCTCGACCGAGCAAGCAATGAACAGTGCACTGGAGTCCATCATCTTTCTTGCTTTCGTTGACGAAATGCTTGCCAAAGTTGCAGCCCTAGAAGAAAACATTAAACAAACTTTAAAATAGCAGGGTGCTCGGGGGGGAGCTATTCGATCAGAACGGGGGGAGCCGATGATCCTGACAGACAACGAAACCAAGGTTGATCTTCTCAACAACGAGGCGATCGCCACGACAATTGTTCAGCTCCTGCGAGATCGCCCTGATCAACCTGTGACGATCGGCGTGCATGGCGACTGGGGCGCCGGCAAATCGAGCGTCCTGGAGATGATAGAAGCTGGTTTCGAAAAGGAATCGAAGGTCCTTTGCCTCAAGTTCAACGGATGGCGTTTTCAGGGGTTCGAGGATGCCAAGATCGCCCTGATCGAGGGCATCGTCACCGGGCTCATTGAGAAGCGGCCTGCGCTGACGCGGGCAGGTGAAGCCGTCAAGGATGTGTTCCGCCGTATCGACTGGCTCAAGGTCGCCAAGAAAGCTGGCGGTCTCGCTTTCACGGCGTTTACGGGCATCCCCACGCCCGACCAGATCGGTGCAATCGTCGGTACTTTGGAGGGCTTCCTTTCCGATCCGGCCAAGCTCGCCACCAAGGATAATGTCCAGTCGGCTATCGATGGCGTAAAGGGGCTGCTGAAAGATGAGGAAGGTGAAAGCATCAACGTTCCCGAGGAGATCAACGCGTTCCGCAAAGCCTTTGATGAACTCCTTGAAAAAGCGGGTGTCGAACAGCTCGTCGTCCTCATCGATGACCTCGATCGCTGCCTCCCGGACACAGCCATCGAAACCTTGGAAGCGGTCCGGCTGTTTGTCTTCACGTCACGGACCGCGTTCGTGGTCGCGGCAGATGAGGCGATGATCGAATACGCCGTGCGCAAGCATTTCCCGGATCTGCCTGATACGACTGGACCGCAGACATATGCCCGAAACTATCTCGAGAAGCTGATCCAGGTCCCCTTTCGAATCCCCGCGCTGGGCGACACTGAGACGCGTATATACGTGACGTTGCTGCTCGTCGGGTCCGAACTGGGCGACGACGATCCGGCGTTCAACAAACTGATTGGCGTTGCACGAGAGCGCCTGAAACGTCCATGGACTTCAGGTGCCCTGGATTCCGCTTCTGTCAGGACCGCCCTTGGCGACAAGGCGTCCCGTGCGAATAATGCGCTTGCCCTGAGTGATCAGATCGGACCGATCCTCGCCAGCGGCACGAAGGGCAATCCAAGGCAGATCAAGCGCTTCCTTAATACGCTGGTCCTGCGACAGCGGACCGCAGAGGCGCGGGGCTTCGGTGATGACGTGAAGCTGCCCGTACTGGCCAAGCTGATGCTCGCCGAACGGTTCATTCCGCGGCTGTTCGACCAAATCGCCGCCGCCGCCGCCGCTGCCAGCGATGGCAAATGCGCCGATCTGGCTTCTCTGGAAGCCGCAGCGAAAGTGAAGGAGGACGACAAACCGAAGGCGAAGGGGGCGAAAACGACCGGTAAAGAAGCCGAAGGTGCGAAACCCGCGATTGAAGTGGTGAAGTCTACGGAGAGCGCGCTTCTGGGTGAATGGCTCTCGTCGCCGGCGATTAAGGCGTGGGCGATGGTGCCCACGATGATCGGCGACGAGGATCTCCGACCCTACCTGTTTGTGGCCAAGGATCGGAAGGATTATTTTGGCGCCGCCTCCGTTCTCGGAAATCTGGCTGCTGTCGTCGAACAACTCTTCGGCGGGAAGTTCGCCGTGCAAGGCCTAGAAGCCGATCTCAAGCGGCTCGCTCCGCCTGAGGCCGCGCAGGTATTCGAAGCGGTACGCGGCCGCATCGTTGGCGCCGGCGCTTTCGACACGGAGCCCGCCGGCGCGGCAGGACTCGCGGTGTTGATCAAGGCCCATCCCACGCTTCAGGGCCAACTCATCGATTTCCTCGACGCACTTCCACGAGATCGCCTCGGTCCATGGGTCTGCGGAGGCTGGGAGGGTGTCATCAAGGACGGTGAGGCCGTCCAGCGTTATGATCGACTGCTGCAGGCGTGGGGTAAAGACGGTGGTCTCATGCTGAAAACGGCGGCCAACGGTGTACTGCGCACCCGGCAGGGAGGTCGCTGATGGGCACATCCAGCGCGTTCGGCGGGCAGGGCGGTAGCACCCCTCTCATCCCAAGCTGGCTTGATGATGACGGCGCCGTGCCGGCAGCACCTGACGGTACGCCTCCTGAGGGTCAACCGCCGGATGGCGCTCCCCCTGGGACGCCACCTGACGCGCCACCGGCCGCGCCAGTGAGACCTCCAATGCCACCGATCGCCGACCCGACCCGATTTTCGGCGGCGCGCAACAATTTTTCGCGCTTCGCCGGTTCCGGCGGCGACGACCGCAGAAGCCTCGGCCGCGCTGTATCTCATTATGTGGGTTCATCCTCTGGCGGCGTACGCACGGCGGCCGCGCGGATGGGCTCGGCCCGGGGCGCCGGCAGTCGCCTGCTCGGCTTCTTGTCGGATGCAGTCAACCGTGGCGCCACCGAAGCGTTGCGCGCTCTCAACCTCGACGGCCTGGCCGGCAGGCCGATCGAAGAAATCTTCCTCGGCCTTGCGGACTATGTCTGCCCCGATGGCGGTTCGATCGACGAGGGAATCGCTCGTGAAGCCTTCATAGAAACCATCGCCGACCTTGCTGGGGCAGGCATCTCCGACCTCGACGGCATCACCGCCGAGCAGATGCAGACTGTTTTTGAACTCTATGCGACGAATGCGATCGAAGCCCGGCTCTGCAACGATATTGGGGCGAGGACAGTGACACTACCCAGCGACAGCCGGGAAGCCGCGCGCGTACAGGCGCAGCTCAATGACTTCATCAGGCGCGGGGTCGCCGATGCGCTCACGACGGCGAGGGCTGCGGCCGCTGCGCTGACGCCCGATCGTGTCCTCGGCTTCGTCGGACGCGTTTACGAGCAGGCATTCGGCATCCTTCGGATTATGGGTGATGCAGAGGCGGAGGGCGAATGAGAAGACATGCTATCATTGGCCGTTACGGCCCTGGCGATCGTGACCGTATGCCACTGGGCGACGGAGAAGCCGAAACCCGGCTCGATCTCGTCGTCGGCGACCGAACACTCGACCATGGGATCGGGCGCGCGCTGACCGATCTTTCTCGGCTCGGGGTCTTCCCGTTGGAAATCGGCGTGGATCTCCTTGTATTGGCGGCGCATGTTCATGCAGCCGACACCCGCGTATCGCGCGATAGCGAATCCCAGGACGGCTGGACGCGCGAATTGCGCTTGATCGTTCCTGTCTCGGATGTGGGTCGCTGGCAGGGCGCCGCCTCAATCTTCGAGAGACTGTTGAATTTCCTGACCGGTGATCGATGGTCGTTGGGATTCCGCTCTCGTCCGCCGCGCTTCGCGCGCGTGGCGCCAGCGGCTCCGGCAAGACTTCTCGGCCCCTCTTTCGACGACCTCGCCTTGTTTTCGGGCGGCCTCGACAGTCTGATCGGAGCGATCGATGCCCTCGAGGCGGGCCGTATCCCGCTGCTCATCAGCCATGCCGGCGAAGGCGCTACCAGCGATGCGCAAGCAACAATCTACGACGCGCTCAAGGCGCAGTATCGCGGACGAGGCTTCGAGCGCCTACGTCTATGGATGGCTTTCCCCGATGGTTTAGTCCGTGGATCGGCTGGGGAGAACACCACGCGAGGACGGTCTTTTCTCTTCTTCGCTTTGGGGATATTCGCTGGCACCGGCCTTGAGAGAGCTTTCACTCTGAAAGTACCCGAAAACGGCCTGATCGCGGTCAACGTGCCGCTCGACCCGCTCCGGCTCGGCGCGCTGAGCACGCGCACGACGCATCCCTTCTATATCGCCCGTTGGAATGATGCCCTAGCCGAGCTCGGGATTCCGGGCCGTATCGAGAACCCCTATTGGGATCGCACGAAAGGGGAGATGGCGGAGGAATGCGCGAACCCGACACTTCTGCGTCAGCTCACGCCGGCATCGCTCTCCTGCGCCTCCCCCACGAAAGGGAGATGGCAAGGGCTCGGCACACAACACTGCGGCTATTGCCTGCCTTGTCTTATACGGCGCGCGGCCCTGCTTAAGGGCTTGCGGCCAGATACCGATCCGACGGTCTATACCGTGCCCGATCTCGCCGCTCACGTGCTGGACACCCGCCAATCGGAAGGCGTGCAGGTCCGCTCCTTCCAGCTCGCCATCGAGCGCCTTCGGGCGCGGCCGGGACTGGCGCCGATCCTCATTCACAAACCGGGACCGCTGTTCGATGAAAGTCCCCAGCGCCAAGCCGCGCTCGCGGATGTCTATAGACGCGGCCTTGAGGAGGTGGGTGAACTGCTGAAAGGCGTGAGGACCAGGCCGGGATGAGCGAGACACCATCAATTCGTGGCGTGGATTTTCACTGTCACCTCGATCTCTATCCCGATCACGCCGCGGCCGTCGCCAAAGCGGAAGCCGCGCGGATCTATACGCTAACGGTGACGACAACGCCGAGGGCGTGGGCACGCAACCACGAGCTCACGCGACACACACGCTATGTTCGCGCAGCGCTGGGGCTACACCCTCAGCTGGTTGCCGAGCGCGCCGACGAGCTGCCTTTATGGGAACGTCATCTGCCCGAGGCACGCTACGTGGGTGAGGTCGGTCTCGATGCAGGACCTCGCTTTCACAAGTCGCTGGAAGCTCAAAAACAAGTGTTTCAGCGGGTTCTCGTACGATGCGCCGAAGCGGGCGGCAAAATACTCACGGTACACAGCGTGCGAAGCGTGCCCGCTGTTCTGGATATGATCGAAGCGCATCTGCCAACAGAACGCGGAACCGTCGTGCTCCATTGGTTCACTGGTAGCAAGAGCGAAGCGCGCAGAGCGGCGGCTCTGGGGTGCTACTTTTCGATCAACGCCGAAATGACGCGAACAGATCGCGGGCGCGATCTCATTGCGAGCATCCCACGGAACCGCGTCCTTACTGAAACCGACGGCCCGTTTACACATATTCAGGGTAGGGCAACAGAACCGAGCGATGCGCCGCTCGCTGCCGACGCTTTGGCGGCCATCCTGGGGTTGTCGCCAGACGAAATGGCGAAGGTCGTTGTAAGCAATCTGCGCTCACTTGTAAGCTAGCCGTTTCCTCCTCCTCCGAGCCCCCCACAGGCTAACCGAACAATCATCATCATGTAAGCCGTTGGACGCACTACCGGCAGCGCGCCGTCTTAGAGTCTGTCAGGGTTATTCTGAACCATACCCTGCATGTCTGAGGTAGTTGGAGCACTCCTGGGGACTGAACGCCTTCAAGAGTTCTCCAATGCGTCTCCATGTTGTTTCAACGGTTCGTTCGTCTGCCTTTCTGACGAGTGTCTTGAGCTTTGCGAACATCATCTCGATGGGATTGAGGTCAGGGCTGTAGGGCGGCAGGAAGAAGAGATGTGCACCGACATCTCGGATCGCATCGCGGGCCGGCTTTCCCTTGTGGCTTCCCAGATTGTCGAGGATGACGATGTCACCGGCTTTGAGTGTCGGGACCAGACATTGCCGAACCCATGCGGTAAAAGCGATGCCATTGATGGGACCATCGAGGACGAAGGGGGCAACGATGCTATCGCGGCGTAAGCCGGCCAGGAAGGTCAGTGTCTTCCAATGACCATGAGGGACTTTTGCAATGAGGGGCTCTCCCCGCTGACACCAGCCGCAGGTGCGCGTCATGTTGGTCTTGACCCAAGTCTCGTCGATGAAGACGAGACGGTCCGGATCAAGCCGATGCTGATGGGTCTTCCATCGCATCCGGAACCGGGCCACCTTCGGGCGGTCTTGCTCGCTTGCCACCAGTGTTTTTTTTGAAGGTCTTGCCTTCGCTGCGCAGAAAGCGCCAGACGGTGTCGTGAGACACGTTGATCCCCGCAGCCTTCAGGTCCGCCGACAGTGCGCGCACCGTCCAGTCGGACTTGACTTGTAGCCGCTGACGCACGGCGTCGGCGGCCGCACCCCTCAGTGTCGGTTTGACATAGCCGCCGATCTTCGCCGGCGCTAGGCCTTTACCTGAACGATCGAGCTGTCCGATCCGTACCGCTGTCGCAGCCGATATGCCAAACCGCTCCGCTCCGGCGCGAACCGTCATGCCATCACTCAACGCTGTCGCAATGCGCGTTCGCAAATCCAGAGAAAGAGGTCGCACCATCATTGCCGGTCTCCACACCAGCAATGACCTTGAATCACAAAATCAAAGGCAAGGGAATCTCCGCACGATTCCGATTAGCGCTGACAGACGCTAAAGGCGGGCCGCGGTCCTCCAGTGCCCGCGCCTGTGCGCAGGGCAGAGCGCGATTTTTAATACCCAATGGAGCGGATTACTTTGCGGGTTTGGGAACCCACGTTCGCTCGATCCGGTCCCGAGCCAATTTTGCCTCAAGACTCGGGTCTTTTCGCTCGATGCTCTCATTATAGATGTATTCCGTGTCATTCCAGAAGTCCGCGACTGCTGCTGCAAAGGTTTTGAGGTGCAGAACCGGAACATCGATCAAAGCAACGGAGCGGTAAACTGCCGATGGTTGTTTTTCCGCAAGCTGGGGCGGCAAGTGCGGCCAAAGATCTGGACAATTTTCAACAAGCCTGGCTGCCGACTTACCGTCACCATGCCTAGCGGCGTTCCCCAAATGGTGAAGAATGTCGAGCATCGAATAGCTCGGAAAGTCGCGAAGCTCGATACCTCGAAGATTCGTGTAATACTTTTGCAATCCTTCCCAATCGGCGCGTTCGATCTTGGTACGGAGATCTTCTGCGGGACGCAGCTCCTTGGCGCAGCCGATAATGTATGCTCTCAGCTGGCGTTCCCAAATAGACTGAATCGCGAGCGAGAATGCCAGTTTTGTCTCACGAATGACATCCTGCATGTCAGGCTTCGCGAAAGCGGCCCAAGCACCGCCGCGTTGCTCCAGCTCTTCTGCTTTACGGTCGAGGGTGTCCAGCGCCGGGATGATGACATCGTCGAGATAGGTCTGCATCGTTGTGGCGTGCCGGTATGTTTGAACGTCGGCATAGCAATTCTGCCAGCGAAAGAGCTCCATGATTCAGCCTTTCTCTTTTGCCCTCGCCGTTCTGGCGGTGCCAGGCCTTTTCGGCTTCGCTCTCGTCGAGCCTGGCCTTGATAGGTCGAGTATGACGACGTCGATCCGACGCTGCAGTTCCTCCGGCATGTTGGACAGGATTTTGGTTTTGAGCTCAGCCGGAGTGGAAATCGTCGGATCGACAAGGCCAGCGATCTTTTCGTCATTCCCATACCAGAGCACGAGATAGATGCCTTGGCGCGCAGCGTCAGGATGAATTGCGTAGCGTTCGTCCAACTGCGCTGAAGCGGCAGTGAACAATTCCTTGTTCCACTGCCCCTTCACCTCGATGACCAGTAGGCGGCCGACGCCTTCTATCACGGCCGAAGCGGTGATATCGCAGCGGTTGGTTCCGGCCATATGACGCTCGATGACCACGGACAGCCCCAGTGCAGTCATCCGACCCTGCAGGCGGTCGACGATCCGGTTTCGAGCGGTGTTCTCGTCGACGCGTTTCCCGCCGGGATAGAATGTGTCGAGCGGATCGGTTTCCGAGCCGTGAAGCCATTTCTGGACCTCTCCAAGCTCTTGGACCATAAGGGCGCGCATGTCCTCGAGGGAGGCCACGCCATTTTCGTCGAGAAGCTTGCTGACCTCGACCGGGCAGGGCGCCCGAAAATCCTGGAGCGCAAGTTCGCGGCCCGCCTCGGCGCGCATTGTCAGAAGCAAATCGCGGAAGTCTGAAAAGCGTTCGTCGGCAAGCAGCCGATCCAGCACGGCTGAGCGCCTGTTCGGAGCGTCATTGCCGACCTGATAGACACACTCGGTGAGGAACCGATAGGCCGTTTCATCTTCAGGATCGCCGGAACCCCAGCCGCTCGGGAGGGGCACCTTTGGCCAGACCCCGATATATGCGCCCAAGATTCTGTAGAGCGTCTCAGAGGTGACGGGCGGACGATCATCATCGCTGCTGACATCGTAGCGGCCGATGCGATGCTTCAGAGCGAAGATCGTCTTAGGATCAATTTTGATTTCATCCCAGGCTGCTTCGCCGCCCTCTGCCTGATATAGGAACGCGTTGACCTGCCAGAACTTCTTGCGGGCGCGGGCCCGCTTGTCTTCGGGGGTGTCCTGACCTGTGTCGGAAACAAAATCGGCAAGACGACGGGCGATGAGCGCGAGAAGCGCTTCGTGATCTGCGTGTTTTGCAGCCAGGCTGAATAGCGAACGGGCGGCGTCGAGCGGCATGTACGGAAAGCGCTCCAGCCATTCGATTGGCAGGGTCGTTCGCAGATGCTGGAAGGTTGGTTTGTGATCCAGCCAATGAATGTTCGAAATGACAGCGTCGTCAGTCGCGGCGAGCTGTGGCTCAATGAAGCTTCGTACGAAGCTCTCTGCACAGCCGTTCTCTATGAACAGCGCTGCATCCAGTCTGGCCTCGAACTCGATCTCCTCGCCCGCGGCAAAACATGGATAGGATGTCGCTTCCGTCTTCGCCGCTGCGAGGATGCGAGGATCGACGTTATCGAGGTTCCCGCCGTCACGGACGCGAACAATACAGGCGGCGAGAAGCGCCTCGGCAATGTGCGTGCCATGCCTCTGGCCAAGCTCTTCTACTGTCGGTAAGTGCGGAGTCAGGAAAGGAAAACAGTTTCGCAGAGCTCGCAGCGGTGTCTCCGGATCGTCAGTGAGATCTCCAAGTTTGTCCGGTTCGAGCAGGTATTTAGTGGTAAACTGGTACAGCCAACCCCAGTGGCGTCCGGCTTCGATCTGCGCGAGATTGCCTCTGAGGTGCGCCCGGTTGTGGGCCTCGAGCGCGGCTTCCCGTTGAACATAACGCCGCCCACGGACCTTGAAACTCTGTCGCTCCTTCCGGATGTAGTCGCGTTGACGCCTTTCCCTACAGCTCCAAACGCGAAGAAACGCAGGGGACGATCTGCTCTGTTGCCGTTGTAAGGCTCGCATTGGGTTCGGTCCCATCGACTTCCGATAGATATCGTGGCCAGACCAGAGTGCTGCCCAGACTTCGACGAAACCGGTATCGAAGGCGTATTGGCTGAGCGCCGCCGGATCGCCTTCTCGCATGATGACACCGGAATGGCTATGGCTCGAATAAAGCCGACTGACTGCATCATGCACGGCATCTTCCCCTGCCACATCTGTGACGGCCAACTGTTGCACGGCTCGACGCAGATCCTCGTGCTCGGCCAGATACTTTACAGCCTGGCTTCTCTCAGGCGCCATTCCGTTGCGGAAGTTCAACGGCGCCAGCCACGTCCAGATGCGGGAGGGTTCGGGTTCAAAGGGAGGATCATCGAAAAACCGGTCCAGCAGCTTTGCGACAACCTTGCTCGACCCGTCACGGCACTTGCAGGTGTAGCGATTACTTGCCTGGCATGTGCATGTGATGTTGAACGCGACCTCATCGAGAAAGCCCGCAGCGTCGTCGCGGTCAAGTGACAGAATGAGCTTGTCGATGAACGAGCGCGACATTGGCGAGCGATCTCGCGTCCCGGGCTTCGGGTAGAGACTTCCGAGCTTGGATAGCAGCGAACTGACCGAAGCTCGGCCCACCGCGGCGACGCCACGTGCTGCGATGGCCCGCGAGGCCAGCTCGAGGGCGATAGGCGTGTCCTCCGTCATCAGCTCTCCGACGTCGTCCTGCACGTCGTAAGACGGGGTTTTCAGCAGGACACGCATCGCCAGCTGACGGGCGGAAGGTTCGGCGGCGGCGTCTCTCACCAGATGCGACAGTTCGGGAACGAGGCTCGATACCGCGTCGGTCTCCTCAAGCAATTCGAGCACGAGACTTCGCAGCGATCCCTGTTTCAGCAGGATTGCGCGAATATCGGTCAGGACATCGCCTGTGAAAAAATGCCCGACGTTGAAACGCCGCCATGCATCGCTGCGCCGAAACAGCGGCTCGTTGTCCGCGAGTTCATCGAGTGCCGCCAAGAGGGCCTTCTTCGCCTTGGCTGTAAGTTGACCCGGATCTCCGTTTGCAAGGATCGCGTAGGGATCGAGGCGAATGGCTTCGAGCTGTAGCATCTCGCTGCCACGCGCGGCCATCCATCCGAGCATCCCCCGAAGTTCGTCGCGGCTTGTCCTGTTCGGAGCGATGATCGCGAAAACACGCTCGAGCGACAAGCAGTCGGACGGATCTGCTATTCGTCTCACGAGATAGCCGGCGGCACAATATTCGGCGACGATGCGATGCACAGGCTCGTGCTTTTCCACGTCTTCGGTCGGCTTGAACAACCTTGTGTCCAGCAGGAATGACAAATCCGCGTTTGGTTGCAGGAGATCCTCAAGATAGGGAAAGTCCCAGTCGCTCATTTGCTCGACAGTCGCGATCCCGGCCGCACCGGAGAGCATCAGCTTCGCGAAGACTTCCTCGCATTGCGCGATGATCCTGTCCGTTGATGGCTTAAGCTTTTGCCGACCGAGCTCGGGGTTGGTTTCATGCGCAAGCCGCCTTACCGCGTCCGCGAAGATATTCGCCTTCGAAACGTATGCGCGTTCGCTTTCCAGATAGGCCTCGCCCAACAGCTTCAGGAATTGCGGGTTGCCGAGGAGCGGCCCCAACTCGAAGTGCTCTACCTCTGTCGCAAACGCTTCGAAATCCTCTTGTGGAAACTCTGACGCGAACAACTGCTGCTGTTCATCGCGGCTGAACGGCTGCAGGTAGACGACCGTTGGCTTTACCCCGAAGCTTTCCTCGACATAGGCCGTCCGCCCTTGGTCCCATTCGCTAGAACGACCTGCAAAGACGACTTTGGCATGAGAGACGTTGCTAGCCTGAGCAACGATCTGGTCGGTGGCAAGCCTGTCGATGCGGGCGACCTCGTCCATCGCGTCGATGACCAGAGGAGCGTTGTCGGGCGATGCCGGCCGATTGCGAAAGACGCTCGCCCTGATGCGCGTCGTCTGAAGCAGACCGGCCAAGGCGTTGAGTAATTCCGTCTTGCCGGCGCCGGGTTCGGCCAGGACGACGAATACTCTTCCTTCCCGAAGCAGTTCGTCTTCGGTGAAGGTCCGTTCGCCGACGATAAGGACCCGCGGGATGTATATCGTACGCCTCCCAGCTCATTCTCGCACAGTACTCAGATATGACAGGAGACATCGTTGTTGAAACTGAAATATTAGCCAAAGACAGACAATCCACCACATTCCTGATGCTATTGCGCACCCTCGGCGGTTGCATCGTACGCTACCTTGCCTTCGATCGATAATCGAACTAATACGGCAACCGATCGTTGCAATGCAGCTTTTGCAACGATGCATAGATTTCGCACTGCCGCGCATTACCTGGGAAAATCACGCACTTACGAATTTCAAATTTGGTGGTCCCGGGTTCGAGTCCTTTCAAGGCGCTCGACCTTAACCTGCGTTTCGAGCCGGCACGGTGAAGCACGAAGGCTTGGCAGATAAGGGTCCGCTACGGTGCTGTGTCGTTGACGATGCGGCCATCCTCGAGCGTCACGATGCGGTCGGCCAGTTCGAGAATTCGGTTGTCATGCGTGACCATGACCGTGGTCGTCCCGCGCACTTGGCCCAGCCGCTTGAGCATCTGGACCACAGTCGCGCCGCTTTCGCGATCAAGGGCTGCCGTGGGTTCGTCGGCAAAGACAATGTCGGGGTTGCCAACCAGCGCGCGGGCGACCGCGACGCGCTGTTTCTGGCCGCCGGAGAGGTTGTCAGGAAGGTAGTCCATCCGGTCGCCAAGGCCCAGCAATGTCAGAATGTGCCGGGCGGCCTTTGCCTGCAGTAAGGGGTCTGACCGTCCATGCACCTGCAGGCCCATCAAAACGTTTTGCAGGGCCGTCAGGCTTCCATGCAAGTTGTGCGCCTGAAAGATGAACCCCAATCCGCGCCGCAACGTCTTTTGAAGGTCCGATGGCGCACCGTTCAACTCCTGTCCGAGCAGCCTGATCGAGCCTTCCTGCACGTCACGCAGACAGCCGGCAAGGGTGAGCAGCGTGGTCTTGCCGGAACCCGAAGGGCCGACAAGCACGGTCAGAGAGCCGCCCGCGACCTTGAGGTTCACATCGAACAGTGCCTGCTTGCGAGCCTCGCCCCTGCCGAACCAGTGGTTCAGGCCGCTCACCTCAACGGGCATATCCTCTGTCATATTGCGCTTCCTAGAAAAGGTCCGCCGGGTCTGCTGCGACCAGCCGACGGGTGGCGATTGCGCCGGACAGCGAGCAGGCGACAACCGTGCCGATGAAGACCGTGACGGCCATGCCGGCGGTCATTGCCAGTGGCAGAGTCGTGGCACTGGCCATCGCCCAAAGCAGCAGGCTGGCCACGGCAAAGCCGGGGAAAAAGCCCAATACCCCGAGGACCAGGGCCTCTTCGAAAACGACGCTCAGGAAAAATCCCTGGCCGTAGCCCATGGCTTTGAAGGTGGCGTATTCGCTGAGATGGTCGGCCACGTCCGTGGACAGCACCTGATAGACGATAATGATTCCGACGAGCACGCCGATGATCACGCCGAACCCGAAGATGATCCCTGTCGGCCGTTTCGTCTGCTGGTAGCTGAGATCCTGATCCGCGGCCTGCGCATAGCTGCGAATGCGCAGGGATTTGTCCGACACCAGATCGCGAAGCCGGGCGGCCACCGCATCGGGATCGGCGCCCGCCGCCACCTGTAGCAGAATATGGTCCGGAGCGCCGGAACTGCGGGCCGGAAACTGTTGGAGGAATGTCTGGTCCGAAACTATCATGAACCCGTCGCCACCAAAGCCGCCACCGCCTGCAAAGGTGTCATAGAGTGTCAGCGTTATGTTGTTGGCCTCGAATGAAAACGGGCTTTGCGGCCGGATCGCCGCGGTTTCGTCGCGCGGCAGGCCTCGCGTGAAGCGGTCCAGAATACCGGAATTGGGCAGTTGCAACGTGGCTGCCCGCGTGGCGATGTCGAGCGACAGGAAAGCAGGTTGCGTTGGATCAATGCCATAGGTGGTTAGGCCCAACGCTTTGTCGGCCCGCTGCCATGTGACAGTGGCAACGAAAAGCCCTGTGCCGGCAACTACATCGGGATCGGCCATGGCCTGGTACATCCATTGCCGCGCCACGTTGCTGCCTTCCGTCATCGAATTGGCGTCCGCAGCGGAAATCATGATGTCAGCCTGAAAGAAGCCATAGGGTTTCAAGGTGGCGGTCGCCATCGAGTTCATGATGCCGAGCTGCACAAAGACCAGCACACTGGCGAACGCCACGCCGGCGAGGGCGGCAGCAAATCGGGTACGGTTATGGGTCAGTTGCAACCAGCCAATGGGAAGCCGACCGAACAGGGCCTGAAGCAGCCGGCTCATGGTTGAGCCGGGGTCTGGTTGTCGGTGTCAATGCGGGCGATGACTTCGAGATTGGTGAAACGCGCGGCGATGACAGACGAGGCCGCGTCAAGCTCGACCATCACCTGGATCACCCGTGCGTCGGTGTTGGCTGCTGCGTCGTCCGACAGCAGGCCTTGCCGACCGACTGTCAGTCCAATCGTGGCAACTCGGCCCTGCAGGGTCCGGTTCAGGGCAGCGGCCACCAGTTCGACCGGCTGACCGACCTCGACAAGCGAGATGCGGTCCTGGTAGATCTCGGCCTCGGCCATCATCCGGCTGGTGTCTCCCATTTCCATGAGGCCTTCGGCCGGTGGCTTTTGTCCCGGCCTCGCATGGATGTTCAGCACTGTCCCGCTGATCGGCGCGACAACAGCAGAGCGAACGAGATCATTGCGAGCACGCGTCAACTCGGCCTGCGCGGCCTCCAGATTGCGGCTTGCCACGATGACATCGGGCTGGTCCTCCACCTTGGCGGAGGCATAGCGGGTAAGTGTCGCTGCGGCTTTCTCGACAGCCGCAGCGGCCTGTTGTTCAGCGGCAATTGCTGCGTCCAGCGCAGACTGCGTTGTAACCCCATGCGCGGACAGGTCGTTTGTCCGCAACAGGTTTGTTGTCGCCTCTGACGCAACGGATTGGGCTTGTGCGAGGCTGGCGAGTGCCTCGTTGCGACTGTTTGCGACAGCGGCGCGGGTCTGCACCAGCGTTGCCTGCCGCACAGCCAGATTGGCCTCGGCGAGAAGGATGGCGCTTTCCAGTTGCGCCTGATTGTCCAGGCGGGCCACCATAGTGCCCTGAGCCACCACGTCGCCTTCGGCGACGAGAATTTCTGCCACGCGCGCATCGCCGGCTCCATAGGGCGGTGCCACATAGGATATGTCACCGCGTGGCATCAGTCGCGCCAGCCCGACGACATCAGAGGCGCGCATGGTTTCGGCCATGTCTTTTGGAAGTATGATTTCCGGCGGAAGCGCGATGGGCGCAGCGGATCCGGCACCTGGCTGCAACCCTGTCAGTGCGTAGAATTTCTGCAACGCAGGCGGCTGGAAATACATTCCGATCACTGCGCCGGAAAACATCAGGACTGGTACCAGGAGCACCAACAAATAACGCGCACGGAAACGCAGCCTCGAAGGTGCAGCGACCGCCGATTTCTTCGCGACGATCTCCAGCGGCAGATCGGTGTCTTGTCCTTCGGTCATTTCATCCTCTGATCCGCTTAACGACGAAAGCCTGCGTAAATGAATTTACTTGTGCGCTGTTTCTAAACCTGCCTCCGTAATTTACAGCAGGGCGAATCGGATGAGGAACGCGATCGTCCCTATCGACGCAATTCCGGCGAGGTAAAGCCCCGCAAACCAAAGCCAGCGACGCATCAATGATAACCGTCGCCATGTCGAACCTTGCCGCGGAACACCCAGTAGGAGTAGCCGGTGTAGGCCAGAATCATTGGAATCAGGACGACCGCGCCGACCAGAAGAAACAGCAGGGAACTGTCAGGTGCTGCAGCCTCCGCGATCGTCAGCGCAGGTGGGACGAGGTTGGGATAGAAGCTGACGCCGAGCCCGGCAAAGGACAGAACGAAGATCGCCACCGTTGCCAGAAACGGGCGCAGATGGTCGTGGTTTCGCAGGCCTGTCCAAAGCTGCCAGATCGCCAGAGCCAGCAGGATAGGCACGACCGCGCTCCACAAGCCGGAGGGCCAGCCGAACCAGCGCGCGAGATATTCGGGCCGCAAGAATGGCGTTGCAAGGCTGACAAGCCCAATCAGCACCACCAAGGCTACGCCAAGCGGCATCGCGAGCCGCCGGGCCCGCAAAAGGGTTTCGCCTTCGGTTTTGAGGATTAGCCATGTGGCACCCAGCATGGCGTATCCCACAACAACCGCCAGCGCCGTCAGTCCGGAGAAGGGTGTCAGCCAATCCCAGTTGCCGCCGCTATAGGCTCGTCCGGTGACCGCGATTCCCTGCACCAGCGCACCAAGCGCCATGCCCTGCGCTATTGTCGCAATCAGCGAACCCGCCCAGAAACCCAGCTCCCAGAAGCCCTGCATCCGTTTTGTCCGGTGTACGAATTCGAAAGCTACGCCGCGAAAGATCAGGCCAAGCAGCATCGCGGTAATCAGCGGATAGAGCGCTGGCATGACAATCGCATAGGCAAGAGGAAAGACTGCAAACAGCCCTCCGCCGCCCAGCACCAGCCATGTTTCGTTGCCGTCCCAGACTGGCGCGATGGTGTTCATCGCCAGATGGCGCTCGTCGCGATCCTTGAGAAACGGAAAGAGAATGCCGATGCCCAGATCAAAGCCGTCCAAAAGCACATAGGCGAGTACGGCAAAGGCGATCAGCCCGGCCCAGATGAACGAGAGGTCGATGACCATGGTTTATTCTCCTGGCGTCGAATGAGGGGCGGTCGGATTGGCGGCGATGGGCGTAATTCCGGCTGTCCGCGTCGGGCCGATCTCGTCGATATCGATGCGGTCTCGCGGCCGTTTGCTCATCAGGCGAAGGACGTAGAATGTCCCTGAACCGAACACCAGGAAGTAGACAATGATAAAGGCCATGAGCGAGATGCCGACAGCTTCGGCCTGCAGCGGCGCTGCGCTCTCTCCCGTGCGCAACAGTCCGTAGACTGTAAAAGGCTGTCGCCCGACCTCGGTTGTTATCCAGCCGCAAAGGACGGCTAGAAACCCAGACGGTCCCATCAGCACGGCAGCACGGTGCAGCCACGGCATGTCAAACAACTGCCCTTTCCACCGTCCCCACGCCGACCATAGGCCGATCCCCAACATGGCAAATCCGATGGCGACCATGATGCGAAAGGTCCAGAAGATCATCGCGGATTTGGGACGTTCGTCTGCAGGAAAGGCGTCCAGGCCCTTGATCGGCGTATCGAGGCTATGCGTCAGGATCAGAGATCCGAGCAGCGGTATCTCCACCTTGTAGCGCGTCACGCCTGCTGCATCGTCGGGGAGGCCAAACAGGATCAACGGCGCCCGGCCCTCGGGGAAACTCTCGTAGTGGCCTTCCATCGCGGCGATCTTGGCTGGCTGGTATTCCAGCGTGTTAACGCCATGCATGTCACCGGCGATGATCTGGATCGGCGTCACGATCAACGCCATCCACATGGCCATCGAGAACATGATCGCTGCCCCCCGGCTTTCGGGGCTGCGCAGCAGGTGCCACGCACCAACCGCGCCAACGACAAATGCAGTCGTCAGATAGGCCGCCAAAACCATATGCACCAGGCGATAGGGAAAGGATGGATTGAAGATAATCGCCCACCAGTCCTCAGGAACGAACTGGCCGACGTCATTGATCGAGTAACCCTGCGGGGTTTGCATCCAGCTGTTGACGCTGAGAATCCAGAAGGCGGAGAACAGGGTTCCTATCGCCACGATGGCGGTTGCCGCCATATGCAGCTTTTCGCCAACCCGTTCTCGGCCAAAGAGCATGATGCCGAGAAATCCGGCCTCCAGGAAAAAGGCCGACAGAACTTCGTAGCCCATCAAGGGTCCGATAACTGGGCCGGTCTTGTCGGAAAATACTGACCAGTTCGTGCCAAACTGGTAGGACATCACGATGCCTGAGACCACGCCCATGCCGAAGACGACTGCGAAGATTGTTTTCCAATAGTCGAAGAGCCGGAGATAGGTCTCGTCCCTGCGCCATAACCAGAGGCCATTCAGCACAGCGAGAAAACTCGCAAGGCCGATGGAAAAGGCCGGGAAAATGATATGAGCCGAAATGGTGAAGGCGAACTGGAATCTGGCCAGGTCGATTGCGGAGATGTCGCCGAACATGAAGGGTGCCTCGGTTCAGAATTGGGGCGCCCCCGCCCCATAAATTGGGGTGGAGGCGTCGTGTCAGTCGCTCAGAGTTTCGTGGTTCGCAGATACGGGCGAACTTCCGTCCATCCCTGCGGAAAAAGGTTCTTGGCTTCGTCGTCACCGATCGATTTCGGGATGATGACGGTCCCACCGGGCAACCAGTCGGCGGGGGTGGCGATCCTGCCTGAATCGCCTGCTTGCAAAGCGTCAATCACCCTCAGTATCTCGTCGAAGTTGCGCCCGACGCTCATGGGATAGGTCATCGTCAGGCGAATTTTTTTGCTGGGGTCGATTATGAACACCGACCGGACGGCGGCCGTTTCGCTCTGATTAGCATGGATCATATCGTAGAGTCGCGCAACGGTTCGGTCGGGGTCAGCGACGATCGGGAACTTCACCGTTGTATTCTGGGTATCGTTGACGTCGTCGATCCAGGTCAGATGCTCTTCGACACCATCCGTGGACAGACCAAGCGGCTTGACGTGACGCTTGGCGAATTCTGCAGCGAGCTGCGCGGTGCGACCGATTTCTGTCGTGCAGACCGGAGTGAAGTCGCCTGGATGGCTGAAGAAGAACACCCAGTCGCCACCGATCCATTCGTGAAAATCGATCGTTCCGGTCGTGGTGTCAGCGGTGAAATTCGGCGCAACGTCGCCAATATGAATACTCATGAGATTGTCTCCTGTAAGGATTGCGCCCGACTGGGCCGTTTAGAAAGGCGCGCCGCTGGATGCGAACCAGACCAGCTGCGCCTGAATGGAAATGCAGCGTATCCGGGTTCACGCAGGTAAAAATTGGCCTGCGCTGCGGTACAGCATGTAGGCTGCCACCACGAAAATGAGCGTCGCGAAGAGAGTGTTGAGCATACCCTTGCGGGCAGACAGCCTTTTGGCGGAGTAGGCGCCGACCAGCCCACCTAACACGCCGCCACCGATAAAGATTGCAGCAAGCAACCAGTCGACATAGCCAGACAGCGCATAGTTGAGCGCCGTCGTCAGTCCAAAGGCCGTCACCGCCACAAGCGACGATCCGATGGCATAGAGGATCGGCATGCCGGTGGAGGCGATCAGTCCCGGCACAATCAGGAAGCCGCCGCCGATTCCAAAAAAGCCGGAGAAGATGCCCGTGAGGCCACCAAAGCCCGCGACCTTGTGAACATTTTCGCGCGAACACTGAGCGCCCGGGTTTCCGACCGCGCCGCGCTTGCGGAACATCAGCACGCCGACCACAAGCATCAGCACGGCGAACAGAACGAGCAGTTTCTGCCCGTCTATCATCTTGCCGAAGCTCGATCCGATCAGAGCACCGACAATGCCCGCGACGCTATAGATCCCGGCGCAGCGCCATTTGACATTGCCGAGCCTTGCATGGCCGATCAGGTTGGCAAAGGCATTGGCGGCAACCGCGAACGCGCTTGTGCCAATTGCTATATGCGCGCTCGGTACCCCGACGACATAAACCATCAGGGGGACGGCGAGAATCGACCCACCGCCTCCGAACATGCCGAGCGTGAAGCCCACAAGGCTGCCGGAGAAAGCGCCGAGACCGTATTGTATCGGTTCCAGGATCATAGCTGTTTCCTGCCGCCCTCAGGCGGCGTTCTCTTTGAGATCGGGAGAAACCAGCCATTCCCGGCCCTTGAGCATGCCATGCCAGTAGATTGGCGGCAGGGCTTCGGACTTCAGGTACCAGGCAAGGCTAGAAGGCTTTGTGCCGTCTATCACCCATGTTGGGAAGGTCGGCATGAGCTTTCCGCCATACCCGAACTCGGCGAGAACGATCTTGCCGCGTTCGACCGTCAAAGGGCAGGAGCCATAGCCGTCATAGACGGCAGGAAGTGCACGACCGTCGAGGACAGCGAGCACATTTTCCGCGACAACCGGCGCTTGCTTGCGTGCGGCGGCGGCAGTCTTTGCGTTCGATGTGCCGGCCGCATCTCCCAGGGAGAACACATTGGCGTAACGCTTGTGCTGGAGGCTCGTCTCATCGACCTCGATCCAGCCAGCTTGATTGGCTAGCGGGCTGGAGCGAACGAAGTCGGGGGCGATCTGGGGCGGGCACACATGGATCATGTCAAAGCCGCGCGTCTCTTCAACGACTGTTCCGTCTGCTTCGGTTCGGGTAAAGCGGGCTTCCTTCCGGGATCCGTCGACAGAAACAAGCTTCGAGCCGAAGTTCAGGTCGACGCGGTATTTCTGCACATATTCCATCAGCGCGGGCACGTATTCCTTCACACCGAAGAGCACGGGCCCGGCATTGTGGAATTCGATCGAGATGTCGTTGATGCGCCCCTTACGGAACCAGTGGTCGCCGGACAGATACATCGCCTTCTGCGGCGCGCCGGCGCATTTGATCGGCATTGGCGGCTGGGTGAACAGTGCCTTTCCGCCTTTCAGATTCTGGACGAGTGACCAGGTGTAGGGGGCTGTGTCAAAACGGTAGTTGGACGTGACGCCGTTGCGGCCGAGTGTCTCTTCCAGTCCTTCGATGGCGGACCAGTTCAGCTTGATGCCGGGGGCTGCCACCAGCATCCGATAGTTGATGCGTCGGCCGTCAGCGAGGATGACGTTGTCATGTTCTGGATCGAATTCGGCGACCGCACTCTTCTCCCATTTTACTCCTTGCGGAATGATATCGGCCATCGCTCGTACGGTGTCTTCCGGTTTGAAGATGCCGCCACCGACCATTGTCCAACCTGGCTGATAAGCATGGCGATCTGAGGGGTCGACCAGAATGATGCTGAGGCATTTGCGGCGCTTGAGCAGGCTGGCTGCCGTTGCGATGCCGGCGGCACCTGCTCCGACAACGAGGACGTCGCATGCCGAGGATATCTTCTGATCGGGCAAGGCTACTTGCGGTGTGAGACGCGGGCGAATTTGCTCGAGATCATAACCCGCTGACTTTGTCGCGGCCAGAACGGTGTCAGAGCCTTCCGTCGCGGCCTGCGAGAGGGCCCAGAGTATGGCCGCGCGCGTTCCGGAGCGGCAGAAAGCCAGAACAGGCTTTGGCAGATCCTTCATCGCCTCGGCAAACAGCGCGATGTCGCGCTCACCGATATCCGAAGCAACCACGGGGATGTGACGGAATTCCAGGCCCGCACCCTCGGCAGCCATACACACGGCATCTGCGTCGGGCTGGTCATTCTCCTCCTTGTCCGGTCGATCTGAAATGATCGATTTGAAGCCTAGACGTGCGAGTTCGTGGATGTCTTCGAGCCGGATCTGCGGCGAGACACTTATCTCGTCGGTGAGTTTGCGGATTTCCATTGGGCTTTCCTCCTTCAGTGCGCCTGCGCCGCGGCGCTCTGCCGGGACGAGACGATGCGATAGGCAAACATGCCAGCGAGCATGGCTGCGACGAACAGTGCCGCCTCCCAGCGGCCTGTGACGAGAGATGCGATTGCGGGGCCGGGACAAAGTCCGACGAGACCCCATCCGAGACCAAACAGCACGGCGCCTGCCACAAGCGGACGGTCGATCATGCGGTTGGTCGGCACGTGGAACTGCGCGTCGAAGACCGGTTTGCTACGACGACGTCGGATCGCATAGGCGATCGATGACGGGATCAGTGCTCCGCCCATGACGAAAGCAAGCGAGGGGTCCCAGGCGCCGGTGACATCAAGGAAGGCTAGGACACGGGCGGGGTTGACCATGTCGGACACGACAAGCCCGATACCGAACAGAAGCCCGCAGGCGATGGATACAAGAATTCGCTGGGTCATCATGCCAATCCCATCACATGCCGGGTGACGAAGACGGTCGCCGCTGCCACGATCATGAATGTGGCTGTCGCGACGAGGGAGCGCGGCGACAGGCGTGCCAGCCCGCAAACGCCGTGGCCGCTGGTGCAGCCGGAACCGAGCCGTGTCCCGAAGCCGACAAGAAGTCCGCCAAGAACCAGAAGGACAGGCGAAGCCGTGATGGTGAACGCGGCCTGCTCCATGTAGGTATAGGCAACAGCGGCGCCCCCGAGAATGCCCGCGAGGAAGCCGAGCCCGAGCGGATTGATACCGCCACCGGTCCATCCAATCGCCGAGGCGGCAAGCCCGGAGATCCCGGCGATGCGACCGTTCAGCAGCAGGTAGAGCGCGGCGGAAAGGCCGATGAGCAGGCCGCCGGACAGCGGCCAGACAAAGCTGAGATCAGACATTGCGTTTTTCCTTAGCGCTCTACAGGGCGTTGACCGGTATCTTCAGATACTGGATGCCGTTGTCGTCGGCCGGTGGCAGTTGACCAGCACGCATGTTGACCTGGACGGACGGCAGGATCAGCCTTGGCATGCCGAGTGTCGCATCCCGTGCGTTTCGCATCGTCACGAATTCGTCTTCCGTGACGCCGTCATGCACGTGCACATTGCTCGTGCGCTCTGCCCCAACCGTGGTTTCCCAGGCGTAATCGCCTCGCCCCGGCGCTTTGTAATCGTGGCACAGAAACATCCGTGCCGGATCGGGCAGTTCGGTCAGCCGCTTGATCGAGCGATAGAGCGTGCGGGCATCGCCGCCCGGAAAGTCGCATCGCGCCGTGCCGTAATCCGGCATGAACAACGTGTCGCCTGGAAAGACGGCGTCGCCAACGACATAAGCCAGGCAGGCCGGCGTGTGACCGGGCACATGCAGGACGGTGGCATCCAGATTGCCGATCTTGAACCGGTCGCCATCCTGAAAGAGATGATCGAACTGGCTGCCGTCACGCTGGAATTCGGTTCCGGCATTGAAAATCTTGCCAAAGACTTCCTGGACCCGGATGATCTCACGACCAATCGCGAGCTGGCCGCCAAGTTCGGCCTGAAGCAGCGGCGCCGCCGACAGGTGGTCTGCATGCGCGTGCGTCTCAAGCAGCCACTGAACTTCAAGACTTTCAGATTTAATGTAATTGATGAGATCCTGGGCGGATGTGTTCATCGTGCGCCCGGACGCCGGATCGAAATCCAGAACACTATCGAGAATGGCACAGGCATGGGAGCTCGGATCGCGCACGACGTGGCTGATTGTGAAGGTCGCGGGGTCAAAGAATGACTTGACCAGCGGGCATTTTATTGGGTCAGCCAAGGCTTGCGTGACGATGTCGCCAGCGTGGAGAAGTTCGGTATCGCTTGTTGTGTCGGGCATGCTGCTCTCCTGTCGATATTGTTAAATTACATATTTACAATAACAATGCAAGTGTGTATTTGTGATGACAAGACCTGCTGCCGCCCGATATAGCCAAGGCTTGTTTGGAAGACGGAAACGGAGTGATAATGGACACGACAAATTCGAAGCATGATCCGGTGGCGGCGATCCGTATCAATGAGCGTGCGCCTGGGTTCACGGCCCGTTCAACCGCAGGAGAGGTAGCGCTCTCGGGCTACAAGGGGCGCTGGCTGTTGTTCTTTTCGCATCCGGCTGACTTCACGTCTGTTTGCACGAGCGAATTCATCGCTCTTGCTCGGGCGCAGGCACGGTTCGCACAGCTGAATTGCGATCTTCTCGGCCTGTCGGTCGACAGTCTTTACTCCCACGTCGCCTGGTTGCGGGACATCGAGCAGAGTTTTGGCGTCAAGGTGACGTTTCCGCTCATCGAGGATTCGGCGATGGTGATTGCCAAAGCCTACGGCATGCTCGACAGCGCCTCGGAGAACAGCGGGACTGTAAGGGCGACCTACGTCATCGATCCCGAGGGCATTGTCCGTGCCATCGTCTGGTACCCGATGAATGTTGGCCGGTCCGTCGAGGAGTTGTTGCGTCTCGTCGAGGCCTTGCAGACGTCGGAGCGCGAGTGCGCGCTGACGCCCGAGGGCTGGCACGCGGGTGATCCGCTGGTTGAGCCGGCGGCCTCCTCTCTGGAAGAGGCCGGGCAAACTGCCGACGGCCAGTCCTGGTACTATCGGGAGCGCCGCGCATGAACACCGTTCCCGTGATGCCAGAAACAATCCAGGAAAAGGCGGGTGACGCGGCCGAATTCATGCGCCTGTTCAGTACGCCCAGCCGCCTGATGCTCCTGTGCCATATTGCCCAAAAGGAACGGTCCGTTGGCGAGATCCAGGAGGATCTCGATTTCAAGCAACCGGCGCTTTCCCAACAGCTGGCCGAGCTCCGGCAGGCGGGTGTTGTGCAGACCCGGCGGGAATCCCGGCAGATCTACTACTCTATAGCCGATGGTCGGGTGAGCGTCGTTATGGACATGCTGATGCAGATGTTTTGCGGAGCTTCACCCGGTCCCGCTGCAAATCCCCTCGTCTCACCAAAGGTCATCGAGTCGCCCAAGCGTTCGAACACGGCCAGCTTTCCTGGCGAAATGGCGCGGTGGGCTCGGCTCGAGCGTGTCGAGTAAACTTTAAAGTCTGGCTGAGTGCCGCGACGTCAGGAGTTCCAATGTCAAAACCCGTCATAAAACCGTTCTGGGACAAGCCGACCGGAAGCTGGCAGTATGTGTTTCACGATCCCAAAACGATGAAGGGCGCGATCGTCGATCCAGTCCTAGGTTACGACACCCTTTCAGGTGCAACCAGCACATCGCGCGCCGATGAGATACTTGCTTATGTCAGGGACGCCGGGATCGAGATTGTCTGGATACTGGACACGCATCCTCACGCCGATCACTTTTCCGCCGCTCCCTATCTGAAGCAGATGCTCGGTGCGCCGACGGCTATCGGCGAGCAGGTCACGAAGGTCCAGGCTTTGTGGAAAGACATATACAATCTCGGTGACGATTTTCAGCCCGATGGATCCCATTGGGACCATTTGTTTGCCGATGGGGAGGTATTTCATGTCGGGAACTTGCCCGTGACCGTTTTCTTTTCGCCGGGCCATACGATGGCATCGATCACCTATGTCGCGGGCGATGCCGCCTTCGTCCACGACACCCTGATGATGCCCGACAGCGGTTCGAGCAGGGCGGATTTCCCCGGTGGAGATTCCCGTCAGCTCTATCGCAGTGTCCGGCGAATTCTCGATCTACCACCGGAGACGCGGGTCTTCGTTGGTCACGATTATGCTCCGGGCGGCCGTATGCCATCCTGCGAGGCAAGCGTTGCCGAGCATCTCGCTTCGAACAAGCATTTCGCCGGACTACCGTCGGAGGATGACTTCGTCAGCGTTCGCGACGCGCGCGATGCAACGCTGCCACTGCCCAAACTGATGCTTACCGCCCTGCAGGTCAACATCCGCGGGGGACGGCTGCCGGCCCCTGAGTCGAATGGCAGATCCTATCTCAAAATTCCTGTCGGCTATTTCGAACCACGCAGCGAAGACGCTTAACAGAACCATTCAACTCCTTGGAGGACATCATGACAAATGTAGGCTCTATCGACCGCACACTTCGCTTTATCCTAGGCGCGATACTGATTGCGCTACCTCTTCTGACAAACGTCTTCGCAGGCTGGGGATCGTGGCAATATGCCGTGTCGCTCATCGGTGCAGTGCTCGTGCTGACGGCAGCTTTTCGCTTTTGTCCCGCCTATACTCTGTTTGGTATACGGACATGTAAATTGCCGCGTTCCAGATGATATTTGCAGTCTGCTGGGAGGCCAGCCCTCCAGGCGGACTGTTAGACATGGATCTGCGTGGCCGGTCACTGTCCCAGCCAACATCAACGACGTACGCATTAAACGACGGGCGAGAGCGAGGCGGCCTATGTACTCGATGGGCTTTTCGATCGGGAACGGTCCTCGATACTCAGGATCACTTTATCGACATTGGCGGTGCCAGTGATCATATCGTCGGGCTGTTTGCTTTAATCGGAAAGCGGTTCTCACTGCGACGGCGCGACCTAAAAGACCGGAAGTTCCACACGTTCGAGAAGAGCGATGCATATCCAACCCTCTCGCACCATCTCGGGGCGCCGATCAGCACCGCCCCGATTCTCGACCATCGGGACGATCTGCTCCATCTTGCGGCGTCGATCACGACGGGGTCCGTGGTGCCGTATACGATCCTCAAGAAACTGTCCGCATCTCCAAAGCAAAGCCATCTCGCGAGGGCGCTTCGCGAACTAGGCCGTATCGAAAGGTCGCTCTTCATGATCGAGTAGTACTCAAGTCCGGCATTGCGGCGGAGATGCCAAGCCGGTCTCAACAAGGGCAAGGCCGCCCATAAGCTGAAACGCGCTGTGTTCTTCCACGAGCGGGCCGAGATCCGCGACCGGTCGTTTGCGACCGCAAGCGTTCCGCGCAAAACCCAGAAGCGCTTGCGGTTGCAAACGATCTTGTTGAGCGGAGCGGAAGGCCACACGCTTTCGCCGTTACAGCGAGGAACTCAATCGCCGGTGCCGCGAGTTGTCTAGTGAATTTTAAAAACGCCGCGTAAGCTTCGATATGTCGGTCTCCGATCAACGCGTTTCGACGGGTAAAAACTTCCGAAGGCCAATAGCACGCAATATTGTCGACAGTTTTCCACTACCGTCTTGGGTAAAAAAACGACGCGAAGGGCTTTAAGAGCACATCCTTCTTGACCGATCTCCTCCGCAGTGCGGAAACCAAGACGGCGAAGAATGGGAAGTGGAGGACAACAACTCTGTACAGCGTGCTGAAACAGAAACGCAGTTACCACAGCGAGCAGGGCCAGCCATCTTCGATCAACCGTGGCGGACAACATCACACCGGTAAGGCCAGCGTGGACGCGTTGGTCTCTAGCGCGCTCGACGTCCCATTCCTGATCAAGTCGTTGAAGCCTTGCCGCACTCTCGTCCGGATGGGCTTCATAGCCGCTCAGCCGATTTTCTGGCTCCTTGTAAATCCACTTATTCACTTCATGGGGCGTATGCCGTTTTACACGCGACGCGGTCGAAGCTATCTGTCTTTCCGCCTTTCGGAAAAACCGCTTTTGGCCGAAACGTACCATTGCTGCCTCGCGAGTCTTTACCGATAGGAGAGGAGCGAAAGTGCCCGGCAGCGCCTCGCCGCTCACAACTAAGTCGACGCAACGGAGCGTCTTCTTGGCCGAGCTGGTCAGCACTTCAGGCGCGCGCCTTGGCTATTGCATCCTTCAATCCCTTTTCATCAAGAACGCCCGGATAAATCGTCTTGCCGATCACGAATGCCGGCGTGCCCGCGAAATTAAAGCCCAGAGCCTGATTGTAGTTTCTGTCCAGCAGTCCGGAAATTTTCTTGTTGTTCTTGTTCACAGCGACAGCGATCTCCTTCATGGAAATGCCTGCTCCCGTCAGGGTCTTTTCGACCATCTCCTCAGACAATTTTCCTTTGGTCTTCATCAGCGCTTCAAACGCGATCTCATATTTGCCGATTTGTGCCGCGCCGAGCACTGCTTGCGCGGCGAATATCGAGGCGCTTCCAAAAACTGGCCAGTCTTTCATTACCAGCCGTACGTCACCGTCCTGCTTGACGACCTTGTTCACCATCGGGTGGGACGACTTGCAATAAGGGCATTGGTAATCAAAGAATTCGACGACGGTGACTTTTCCCTTGGGATTACCAAGCACTGGCGCCTCCTTGTCGAAGAAAACCTCGTTCATCGACATCTGCTGAGCTCCGGCACTGCGGTTTACAAGCATGAGGCCACCAGCAACTGCCAGGCTCGTGGTCAAAAGATTTCTTCGTGAAAACATCAAAACTCTCCTTTTCCGGATTCTTACGGTCCAAGCACAACGACGCGGGAACCCTTCGGAACGCGGCTATGCAAATCGATAATGTCCTAGTTGAGCAGCCGCATGCGGCCAGACGAGACGGACTGACCGATCGACCACGACTCATTGGTCCCGTGGATGCGGTACAGAGTGTCTTTCCCGTCCTGATATAGATAGAGAGCCCGCGCTCCAAGTGGATTGGCGATGCCGCCCGGCAAGCCGTCGGCCAAAGGACCATATCGATCCGATTCTCTCTTGATCATATCCTGCGTCGGAGCCCATCCGGGACATTGAGCTTTGCGCTCGATTTCCGCCTCTCCGGTAAACTCCAGACCAGCCTTTGCCACGCCGTCGCCATATCTCATCGCCTTTTCGTTCTCCATGACGAGGTAAAGAAACCTCGCGTGAGGATCGAGCACGATCGTTCCAGGAGCGTAGCGGGTGCGGTATTTGACAAGTGTCGAAGGTTCATTGAATTTCTTGATCACTCTCGCAGGACGGAAATGGCTTCCAAGAGCGACTCCTTTGAGATTTCCCCCAGATGAGATGTCGCTAACGTTCCATCAGCTCTGACCAGCAGCGTTGCAGGTAGTCCTTGAGCTCCATAGTGGCGGGACAGCGCAAGAAACGGATCGAGCAGGATAAAGTCGAGCTTAATATCTGCGCTCTGAAGATAGCTTCGGATTGCCTCCCGGCTCTCGCCTTGGTTGGCAAAGATAAAATCCACCTCCGGATTTTCACGAGCCATCTCTGCGAGCATTGGCATCTCTCGACGACAAGGAGGACACCAGGTCGCCCAAAGGTTAATGACGGCTGGTCGCCCATGTCGTTTTGCGAGCACCACGGTCTTTTCGTCTTGTACAGTCTGGAAAGGCTGGGTGGGCGCCATTGGCGCAACTCCGCTGCTTGTGAGAGTGTTGACGACAAACCAAGCAAAGAACCCGGCCGCCACCGCGCCAACCGCCCACGGGACGTCGCGTAGAGAACGCGCAGCTAGCCACACGATCCCAATAGCAACCCCGATTGCTGTGCCAGCCAACGAAAATCCGCCCTGCCAAACCGCAAAGATGCGCCAAGGCTCCTCCGCAAAGCTTGCAAAATGATACGCCACGTGGCCAGCGCGGGCTACCACTAGCCCAGTCACAACGGTTCCCGTTGTCCACGAGCTCAGTCGCGGCCTGTGCCGGGAGAGCAAAGAGCCCACTGTCAGAAAAATGACTACTCCGACGATGACAGCGAGCCGCGGTCCATCAAAGGCGAAGGGTCCGATCGAAACCGAACCCATTAGTTCGGGTTCCTTGCCTTGAGCGCAGCTTCCGCGAGATCGTCAGCTGAAAATTCCCCAACAAGCCGTGTGGACGCTGCTTCCTTCCGATCGCTGTCCAGAAACAACATCGTCGGCGGTCCGATGACCTTCAACTGGGACATCATTGCCTGCTTTGCAGCGTCGAGCTGGCTGATGTCCAAGGTTACCAAGCGAACACCTTGCAACGCGCGCGCGACCTCCGGCGACGGCAAGACCGAACGTTCAATGCTGCGACAGGACACGCACCAGTCTGCCGTAACATAGAGTAGCGTTGGCTCCTGTACGGGGGCCTCGTCAATCAGTTTGATGAGTTCGCTTGTCGATGAGGCTTTGGCAAACATACTCTTCTCGATCGAAGCGACAGATGCCGATCCAGTTGCTGATCGCAGTGGAGCAAGAGGGTTCAGTGGATCGGTCGCACCAAGACCGATGCCGACAAAAAGGAGAGCACCCCACAATATGGAGGCAAGGCCGGCTGTCCGCGACAAGACGACGAGGCCCGGGCGTTGTGTGGCGGTCGCTGCTGTAAAGACGAACACACCAAATGCAAGAGCCAAGAGTGCCCAACCCAGCAATACGAGGCTTTCTGCAAAGAGGGGTGAGGCCAACCAAAGAGCAGTTGCGAGGAAGAGAAATCCAAAGATGTGGCGAACATTCTCCATCCAAGCCCCCGCCTTAGGCAGAAAATTGCTGCCCGCGGTTGCCATGACGATAAGCGGAATACCCTTGCCCATACCCAGCGCAAACAACGCCAGTGCTCCAACTGCAACGTCGCCCGTGCGGGCGATATAAAGCAGGGCACCGGCGAGCGGCGCCGTGACGCAGGGGCCAATGAACAACGCGGATGAAAACCCGAGTATCAACGCGCCTGGCACGGACCCTCCGCGCTTTCGCGCAGGCGCCATGCGTGCTGTGATGCTGGCCGGAAGCTGAAGATGGAACAGCCCGAAATTCGAGAGTGCCAAGATAACGAAAAGTGTGGCGATCGCACCGACCGCATAGGTCGATTGAAGAGCGATCTGGAGGTTTTGGCCGGACCAGGCGGCTGCCATGCCCAAAAGTCCGAAGGCACCGGCGAGTGCCAGCACATAGCATGAGGAGAGAACGAACCCCCTCCGCGCAGTCAGCGTTTCTCCTTCCCTCGCCAGCATAGCCGCCACAATCGGATAGATCGGAAATACGCAAGGGGTGAAGGCGAGGAGAAGGCCGAACCCGGCGAAGCCTGCAACCAGCAAGGTCAGCCCGCCGTCAGCGAGCATGCGGTCGATCATCGTCTGGGCATAATCGTCAGAAAGGGTAAAATCCGGCTCGTCAGCGATTTCAGAAAAGGCTGAAGACACCTGCGACGCGCTATTTGTCTTCAACGCTGCAAAAGCTTGGCTGTCTCCGATCCTGAGGGTCGCCATATTGACGGATTTCGTGGTCGGCGGATAGCAAAGTCCGTGATCTTGACACCCCTGATAGGTCACCTTGAACGAGTTGGGCGGGTCGGAAATCGTCGCTGAAGCGGACTTATAATAGATCTCCGTACTTCCGAAGTTCGGATCGTCCTTTGTGGTGCCGGGCATCGTCTGAAGATCGAGCGACTTGTCAGCATCATCCTTGGCGCCAAGGTATTCGCGGTAGAGATAATAGCCGTCGGCAAGCTGCCACCTGACTAATGCCCGTCCATCAGCGGTGCGTTCGACAGAAGGCTTGAATGCTTCGTCCATCGGCAAAGGCGCATCTGCGGCACTCGCTGCCAATGCGGTTATCAGGAGCGCTATGCCTGCCAATACGAACGAGGCGATTCTCATCCACCATTCCTTTTATCAGTTTAATCTATGCGGCAGGGATCTCGTCGCGAGCTTAAGACAGCCTTAAGGTGAGCGGCGGAGAGACGCGACGACATATAAACTCACGGAGGCGTGATTGCGCATACTTGTGGTCGAAGATGACGCGGTTCTGTTAGACGGGCTGCGCGAAGGCCTGAAATTGATCGGCTTTGCCGTGGATGGTGTCGCAACTGTCTCCGACGCAACAGAAGCGCTTGCAAACGACACCTTCGACGCTGTCGTTCTCGATCGTATGCTGCCTGATGGGTCCGGCCTCGATGTGCTCAAGACAATTCGCCGCGCCGGCAATACGACCCCCGTCCTGCTTCTGACGGCAAAGGACGAAGTCGGCGATCGGATCGACGGCCTCGACGCAGGTGCTGACGATTACCTCGGAAAGCCATTTGATCTCGACGAGGTTGCGGCGCGTCTGAGAGCGATTACACGACGTTCGGGTGGGCGCGCCAGCAGTGAGCTCACTGTTCGCGGCCTCAGACTCGATCCGGCCTCCATGTTGGTCCAGTGCGGCGGTGCGGAAGTAAGCTTATCTCGCCGTGAGTTTTCGATCCTTCACGCACTGATGGAAAGCCCGCAGGTCATTCATTCCAAGCAAGCGCTGGAGCAGCGGCTGTACGGTTGGCAGGAAGATGTCGAGAGCAACACGATCGAGGTACACATCCACAAACTAAGAGCCAAGCTGGGCAGCGCCGCAATCGAGACGGTGCGCGGCGTTGGATACCGGCTGGGCAATTCATGATGCGGTCCATTCGTCTGCGTCTTTTCGTCATACTGCTTGCGTCGACGGGGGCCGTGTGGCTGCTCGCGGTCCTGTGGACCTATTTCAGCGTTCAGCATCAGGTCGAAAAAGTGCTGGACGCGCGCCTGACCGAGGCGGCTCGCATGGTCAGTTCGCTCATCACGGACCACCATATCGATGTCGCCGCAGCGGTAAATGCCGCAACCGCGACCGATGTTCCGCTTTCGTTCGAAACGGAACAGGGCGATTACCGGCGGCAGCTATCTTGCCAAATATGGTCTCTCGAGGGCCAGCTCGTCAGTCGCTCGGAAAGCGCGCCACGCATCTCGCTCTCGGACCATCAGGACGGCTTCAGCGAAACGCTGGTCGATGGCGCGCGTTGGCGCGTATACGCTGTCGTCAATCCAACGCTGAATGTCAGGGTATTGGTAGGAGACAGCTTGGAAATCCGCGACCGCCTTGTTGCCGATGTGGTCAAAGGGCAGCTATTCCCAGCTGTTGCCATACTTCCGGTGCTGGCACTACTGATCTGGCTGAGCGTTGCTCAGGGTCTTAGGCCGCTCAACCGGATAGCATCATTGATTGCAGGACGCTCGGCCGACGAGCTCCATGCGATCGGCGAAACAAGAGCGCCGAGCGAGATCAAGCCGTTGCTCACATCGCTCAACTCGCTCTTCCGCCGCGTAGAGGAAGCGCGCGACCGCGAAAAGACGTTCATCGCGTATGCGGCCCACGAATTGAAGACCCCTCTCGCCGGCCTAAAAACGCAAGCGCAGGTCGCTTTGCGCAGTGAAGACAAGAATGTCCGTGCAAAAGCTCTTTCGCAAATCTCGAAAAGCGTGGACCGAACGGGAAGGCTGGTCCGGCAACTTATCGATATGGCGTCCGTCGACTCTGCGGATCGGAGAAGCGATTTGGAAGCCGTCAATTTCCCCCTCATGTTTGCGGAACTCATCACCGACCTCGACTCTCTTTGCAGCCGGGCGAAAGTTGCGGTGATCGTCAATGAGCTGAACGTTGGCGAGCTGAGGGTACGAAATGCCAACTTGCTGCGGCTCGCATTACGAAATGTTGTCGAGAACGCGGTCCAGTCCTCCCCGCTGAACACAGTCGTGCTGATAAACAGTCGGATAAAAGGCGCGAACGTCGAATTGGAGATAGTCGATCATGGTGCTGGTATCGATCCGACTGAGCTGACCAAAGTGCGGGAGCGGTTCAAGCGAGGCCATGCAGCGGCCGGCGAGGGGAGCGGCTTGGGACTGGCGATTGTCGATATGGCGATGCAGAAACTGGGTGGTGAACTCAATTTCAAAAGAGCCTCGGACGGTTTTGCTGCCGTACTTGCGCTTCCTCTCGAGCCAGTCTAACGACGCGTCTGTGGCAATAGCTTCAACCGAAAGCTGTTCAACGCTACGGAGAGAGAGCTGGCGAACATAGCTAGCGCAGCCATGGATGGTGTAAGAATGCCTGTGATAGCAAACGGAACCGCAATCAAATTGTAGGCCATAGCCAGTACCAGATTCTGCTTGGCGATTGTCCCCATGCGGCTAGACAGCGCTATCGCTGTCAGTAACTGGGAGATGCCTCCCTCTACAATGACCACATCGGCTGTCTGCGCGGCGGCGCCGTGGGCCTCGGCAACCGAGACCCCGCAATCTGCAGCGACGAGCCCTGGTGCGTCGTTGACGCCGTCTCCCACAAACAGAACAGGACCGGGGACGGCTTTGATAAGCTCGACCTTGTCCGCGGGAGTACAGCCAAAGACTGCACGGCGAGCGGGGATACCAAGTTCCGCGGCTACCTTCATAGTCGGCCCAACGGCGTCACCAGACGCGATCCAGACATCAATGTTGCTGTCGCGCAATCGATGCACTGTCATGCGCGCTTCATCGGTTGGGGCGTCAGCAACGCTAAGCCGGCCGACCAATTCGCCGTCAAGGGTAACGGCAAGCGATGTTAGTCCGTCATTCGTGTTCAACCCGGATACCGTAATGCGACGGCCGTCCCAATCGCTACCCTCGGCACTGCGCTCTCGGCGTGTCCCTCCCTTTCCTTCTTCGCGCCCGTGACGTGCGACGATAGCGCGCGCCAGCGGATGATCGATCCCCGTCTCGGCCCGAGCGGCGAGTCGTAGTATTTCGTCTTGAGTCCAGCCTTCGGAGGGGTGAACCTCGACTACCGTTGGTCTACCGGTAGTCAGCGTCCCGGTCTTGTCGAAGATCGCAGTCGTGATGCGCGCGAGTGCACTGAATGCGATAGGGTCGCGCAGACGGAGGCTACATGTCGCCGCGATGCCTGCAGCGCGCGCCTGTGCCAAGGGTCCCGCGATCGACAATGCACATGGGCAGGCCGCGGCAAGAATGGTAAGCCCCCTGATAGCGCTCTCCGTCGCAGATATACCTGCAATCGGCAGGGCTATAGCAGTGATGAGTGCGAGACAAGGAATACTCCAACTGAGCGTTGCGGCAATTTCCTCAGCGCGTGACGTCGTCGCGCCCCGTTGCGCAAGCTCAAGCGCAACCGCGCCGCCCATGCGATCAATGTCGCGATCTCCATACCGACGATCGATAGCGACCACGATGCGATGTTGGAGGTTGATGGATCCAGCCTCGACACGTTGTCCCACGCAGACCTTAATTGCACGACTTTCACCGGTGAGTACGGCACGATTGACTAGGCTTTGCCCTTCCTCGATCACCCCGTCCATCCCGATGGTGGAACCCGCGTCGACGACAATTTTGTCGCCGATTCCACTCTCAGTCGCCGGAACGGACTGGTCGCCAGCAGGTGATCGCCGGACCACCGTTTCAAGGGAGATTCCCTCGAGCGCTTTCAGCGCTTCGATCGCGCTTTGCCGTGTCATCAAATCGACGAGACGCCCAATAAGCAACAGCGTGATCAGCATCGTTGCCGTGTCAAAATAGACATGAGACGATCCAGCAAAGAGAGAGAAGCAGGAGAGGAGGAATGCACCCCCGGCGCCGAGCGCGACAAGCAGGTCCATGCCCGGAGTGCGAAGCCGTATTGACCTGAACGCCATCCAAAAAATTTCAGCACCCGACCACACGATAACAGGCAAGGCCAGTATCCCCGATCCAAACGCTACCCACCATGCGGCACTCGGATCGAGAACCGTGACATACAAAACGATGGCAAGTGCCATCGACCACATTCCCGACATAACGGCAACTGCTAGGCGCAAAGAGAGACGGCTTATGTCGGCAGACATGATCGCCGAAAGTTCGTCTGGCCGATGGCGATCAATCAGAGTGTATCCGGCGGCAGAGACCGCCAAGGTTATGTCTGCAATGGAGAGACGCGGACCATCCCAATCGATCAATATCGAGGCAGTTAGGTGATGCACGCCAACCGAGTTGACGCCGGGAAGCCGGCTAACATGACGCTCAAGCCCGCGGGCGCAGCCTCCACATGCCATGCCGCTGACCCCGAAAAGGCGGCGCAAATCGCTAGTCCACGGCGCCGACCGGGCGATCCGGGTCTGGCGTGCCGATCCCGCGGAGTACGCCGTCGACTGTCTGACCGTAGTAGATCTGGTCGCCGTCGTGGTACTGCTTGCGGGTTGCCTCGATTGTCTTATCTTTCTGGCGTGGATCCTTAGGCCGTTCCAGACTGTCTATATATGCGGCTACGTCCCATGCTTCTTGATCAGTTAGACGCCCGGGTTGCGACAGAGGCATATTGTTTTTGATAAACGCAGCCGCGGTGTCGATGCGGGCCATGCCGGCACCCCAATTAAACGAGTTGGCACCCCAAAGCGGCGGAAAGACGTAGCGGCCGTTGATGTCCTTCTGGCCTTGGCCATCGCCGCCGTGACAAACTGCACAGTTCGTTGCAAAAACCTCTTGGCCGCGCTCCGGCGAATATCCGAGCTCGGTCTTAGCAACCTTGCCGAATCCGCCGCCCTCGAGAGCTTTATTGGTCGGAGCATTGGTGGCGAGCCAATAGAAATACGTCTGCAGATCACGGTAGATATCATCGCCCGCCGGCGGCGGACCACCTTTCACGGAATGTTGTGCATTCATCGAGTAGGTGAAGCACCCCTTGACACGATCTTCCATGGTGTTGATCTGTTTGTTTTTTGATCGGTATTTCGGGTATTGTACCCAAGCGGCCCACATTGGGGCCGAGAATGGTTGTCGGCCAGCGCCGAGATGACAGTTGGAGCACGACAGGCCGTTGCCAACGTATTGCGAGGCATTGGTCGCGGTATTCGTGAATATTGCCTGGCCTCGCCGAACCGCCGCGCCAAACTGATCGTTCGGGATCTGGTCGTCGGTCGGTGGCTGAAACAAACTGGCATGGGTACCAACTACGTCGTTCTCCGCAGTCTGTCGGTTAGGAATAAAACCTGTCTCATAGGCCAGAGCGCCCAGTGCGGCTAGGATTAAACCTGCTCCAGCAGCGTATATCCACGTTCGAGCGATGCGTCCTTTTTGTGGCACCGTCGGTTTGACTGATGTGTTTTCTTCTGGCTCCATCATTGCACGTCTCCGATCTTAGCGCCATCTCCTGCCGGTACTGGAGGAAGCGAGGCGAGATAGTCTGCGACCGCTCTGCGATCCGCGTCGGAAAGCGCACGGGAAATCCGACCCATCAGGTCGAGCGAAGAATTGTTGCGATGACCACCGACCCACGCAGCGAGCTGAGTTGCCGTATAGGACGCGTGCTGGGCGGCGAGAGCTGGAAATGCAGGTGAAACACCGAAGCCCGATGGCCCATGACAGGAGAAACAGGACGGCACATTTCGGTTCCAGTCACCGCGCAGTGCAAGTTCTTCGCCACGCGAGATGTCGCCTCCGAGTTCCGGTTTAGCGTTCGAAGGCACACGCAAGCTGGCGTAATATTCACCCAGCTGGCGCTTTTCCTGATCGGACAGTGTTATAGCGACGATACGCATAGTCTCGTTGAGCCGACGTCCTTGCGCGAAATCGTCGATTTGCTTGACGATGTAGTCTGCTGGAAGGCCCGAAAGGCGTGGGACATTTTCCTTGCCTTGTCCGAGATCGCCGTGACAGCTTGCACATGCCCATTGCTCGCCGCGTCCTTTGAAAATTATTGCGGAGACTTCAGGGCTGAGAGAAATGGATGTCTTCGCCTCGAAAGGAGGCTGGCCGCCAAGGGAAAGTCCGGTGGAGGACGCGATCTCCGCCCCTCCTTTGAAGCCGCCTTTGTCGGCAACCTCGGTGCGGAGCTTAGCGACAGCCGCCGCTTCAATTTTCTCGGACGACTTTCCGAACCGATGCGCCACATAAGTGGCCAGCTCGCCAAGCTCCACGTTGCTCAGCACGCTGGCAAAGCTTGGCATATGGCCGCTGAAGTTATAATTCCCGACGCGGATCGGCCCATCTATGCCGCGCAACAGGATTGTTGAAACAAGTTCGGGTCCTTGTGCGGTGAAAGCCGATCCGGCAAGAGGCGGGATAGCGCCTCGCACGCCCACGCCGTCAGACTGATGGCAAGTAGAGCAACGGGCAGTGAACAGCGCGGCACCCGGATCCGTAATTGCACCTGTCGCCTCTCCGCTTTCCGCTACTCTCTCGTCGCTCTGCGCTGCAACATCCTCTCGCATGGTAAATAGCGACGCAGCGCCCCATATGCCAAGTCCTACAGCGATAGCAATCAACGGCCATGGCATCTTGCCGTGAAGCTCGTACGGCTCGAAATTCTCGTCGGGTCGTTCTAACCTGTCCTTCTGCGAAGGTTTATCGATCGTCATTGCGCTCTTTCCTGACGGTAGTAGCCATCGTCGCGCAGTGCATTGGCCGGCGCGGGATAGGTTCGGTCGAGCGATTGCAGGTAAACCGCCAAGTCGAGCGCTTCCTGCTTAGCGATCAAAACGCCGGCCTTCGGCGCATATTGTGATGGCAAGGCGACGACGACGTCACCGGGAGCCGCAGCGCTCTTTTCCTCAAACAGGAAGGGATAGGACGGCATGATGCTCCATTCGAAGATGGCGCGGGGTTGGTAGAGATGCGTGAGATGCCAATCTCGCGATGGAAGACGAGCGCCGACATTGAGCAGGTCCGGCCCTGTCCGCATCGTGCCAAGTTGGTGTGGACTGTCATAACTGTAGTCTGCGGCGATCGCCGGACGGCCCCAGCCTCTTTCACCGTCCGGCCCCTGGTCGGGTGAGCGCGGCTGCTGACTGTGACAGTAAACGCAGCCTAGCGAGACGTAGACCTCGCGACCACGTGTTTGTTGCTCGGTGTAGGGTTTTAGATCGGACGGAATCTCGTGCCGGCTGATTTGGATTCCAGGCGCGACGACAAGCATCAAGGTCGCGAATGCAAGGATACCCAAAGCAATGATTGAAAGTGGGAGATACCGGTTCATTCTGCTGGGACCATTTTCGTGGCAGCCGGTTCGCGCCAAGGGAACAGGATTGAGGCGACGTTAAATGCGAAGATGAGGTGGCCGAGCGTCATCAAGCCGCCGCCAACGCTACGTGCCTCGAGGTAGGGGATGGTAACGGTGACACTGTCTGCAAATGGCCGGGTTGCATCGAGCATGGCAAGACCCTGAAGGACGCCGCCAATCGACAGCCCAAAAAAGTAAATCGCAAAGCCGAACACGATTAACCAGAAATGCGCGTTGATCAGCGCTGGCCAGTGGAATGCACGTCCGGTCATGCGCGGGAGGATCTGATAAGCCGCCCCGAACATAATGATGGTCACAAAAGCATAGGCGCCAAGATGGGCGTGCGCGACGGTGTAGTGCGTGAAATGTGTGATCGTGTTTATGGAACGAAGAGCCTCGATCGAGCCTTGGAAAGACGCCAGCGTATACATGACTGCGCCGAATGAGATGAAGCGAAGCGGTAACGATTCCTTGAGAGCCCACAGATTGCGCGCGACCGTGACATGTTGGTTGATGGCAACCGCTATCACTGGAATGAACATCATCACCGAGTGGACGATTGAGAGCGTCACAACCCAAGTCGGCACAGGCCCGCCGATCAGATGGTGTATGCCGACTTGACTGTAAAAGAGAGCAAGGCCCCAGAACCCAAGCAACGATACAGAATAAGAATAGATTGGCTTCCCGATGATCTTGGGGATGAAATAGTAAGCAGTACCAACACCGAGAGGCGTTAGCCAAAGCCCAAGAACGTTATGGGCGAACCACCAGTTGACCGTGGCCTCTTCGACACCAGAGTGGATATAGGGGATATTCGCAACGACAAAAAGGAAAGGGAACCATACAATCCCAGCGAGAAAATACCAGCCGGACACATAGATGTGGTGGACTTGCCGAGCGATCGTTGTCTTAACCAGCGATATGGCGAAGAACATGCCTGCTAGCGCCAAGAGCATGTCGAGCTGCCACGGGATCTCCAGCCATTCTTCGCCGTCAGTCCACCCATTGGCGATTGCAAGCGTTCCAAGACAGATTGCTATATTCCAAAGAACTGCGCCTATTATGGGGAGTTTCGGCGCGCGCAACGGTGTGTGGAAGACGCGTGGCAGGATCCAGATCATCGAGGCCACACCCATTTGGGAAAGCCAACCGTAGATAACGAGGTTGAGATGTAGGGTGCGAACCCGACCGAAGGTGAGCGGTGCAAAAGCCGAAAGCCAGTCCGGCCAATGAAGCTTTAGGGAGGCAATTAACCCAAAGGTAGAGCCGAGTATAAGCCAGAAGGTTGCAGCGACCAAAAGAACGGTAACGGGTGTCGCAGAAATCCGATCGATGCCAGAAGTCGCACTGTCGAAGTAGTGCCGCTCGGAGAGCGAATGTTTAGAATCGGGACTATCGAGATGGCTATCATCTCCGCTTGCAAAGATGACATTTGCATCTCTCTGATCGAGCTTGATCTGCCGGTTACTGATCGCCCAAATCAGGAAGGCAAGCGCCAGCAATGATACGGCAAAACTTAACGCCAGTAATAGTCCCATCGTCACCATGCACTATCCACCCGTCCCTTTGATGAGCCCCCCGCGAGCGCGCACGTCATTAACCACCAACCTTAAGCCAAACTTAAAGGTGGCCGCCAGTTAAGGGAAAATATCACTCGACGGTGACCACGGTAGCTCGCCTTTCGCAGGAAGAAGCGGGCCGACCATCTTTTTAGTCAGTGTCGGTCGATCAGCTATTTAAATTGAAATCTGGACCCTGGAAGGGACCGCTCAGCCGTCTTTAGGTCTCACGACGCAGTCGTTTTGGGGACTTGTGTCGATCCTGTTTCGGTAAGACGTCGGTTGGGCGCCCTGATCTTCTAGCTCGTCAGTCGCTCCGGTGCCAACGACTGAGGAAATTTTGTCGCCGGAACGAAATTCGCCGATAGTGGTCACCACGCAAGGATAAGTCAGCCCCAGTTCGACGAGGGTCTCAGGGAGGGCATCCCACACGCCCTGATCGGTCCAACGGCGGAAGCGCACATAGAAGGAACGCCACTTGCCGTAGCGATTGTGCTTGTGGCGCCGGGGACAGCCGACCCGAAGCATGCAACATGCCGTTTAGATATCGCCGATCGTGTGCGGGCCGGGACTTCCCCCCACGTTTGGTGGGCAACAACCCCTCGATGATCCGCCATTCGATATCTGTCAGGTCGCCGCGAGCCAAAACCGCCTACTAAAAGCAGTCTTGAATCACGCTTCCGCTGATTTGGAATCCACTTTGTCAACAGATCCTAAGCCAGAACGCGATACCCGCGATAGACCGATTGTCAGGGATCAATCGGTTTCCTTTAAGGTGTCCTTAAGGTTGCTCCCTCGTCATATGAACATCAAACAGAATACGAGGGATTTGTTTTGAATTCGAAAATACTGGCCTCTGGCGCAATGGCCCGGCGTACGTTTATCGGAGGGCTTGGAACATTTGCTTTGGCTGGCTGCACGACTATGGAGACACAACCAGTCCAAGTCGTGCAGACTGAAACGCCACGCTTGGTGCCCCCACCCATGTACTACGCCATGCCGAACGAGATGTTTCCTATTCCAGAAGTCGATGTCTCCAAGGTCGACCCAAAGTGGTGGCGGACGAGTGTGGACTATCCGACCGATGAAGTTATAGGCACTGTGGTCGTTGATACGCCTAACCGCTATCTGTATCATATACAGGCATACGGTCGTGCTACCCGGTATGGTGTCGGCGTCGGTCGAGACGGCTTTTCGTGGGCTGGTCGGGGCCGTCATATCGCTTATAAGCGAGAATGGCCCCGATGGAACCCGCCTGACGAAATGGTGGCGCGCCAGCCGGAACTGGAACCTGTGAGCATTGCAAACGGCGGCATGGGCCCAGGGCTCAAGAATCCTCTTGGAGCGCGCGCGCTCTATATCCACGAGGGCAACCGGGATACCATTTATCGTATTCACGGCAATCCGGAGTTCTGGACAATCGGTCGGGCCGTGTCATCCGGATGTATCCGCATGATCAATCAAGACGTTATCCACCTTTACGAAAACGTACGCGAAGGAAGCGCGCTCGTAGTCATCGCGGATCCGGCGATGAGCCACCTCATGGTAGGATGACGGTCCACAGGTGACCTTAGGGAGACGCAGCCACTGGCTGACGGCAAAACTTTGGCAGGTTGCTGCAAAGCGGCTGCGTTCGTTGTTTTGGTGGCGTGTTCGGTTGGGTATCGTATTTGTTACGTTTCTGAGTTTGGTTGGCTCTGGGTCTTTGGTGGCTGGGTGGAAGCCTATGCGGCTGCTGCGACGATCAGTTTTGGCATTCTGACAAGGTTATAGGCTGCGATTGCGAATCTGAGGACGGCGGCAACTTTCGGTCTGACCCGGACTTTGACCTTGGCGAAGCCGGCCTGCGCCTTGGTCCAACCGAACACCTCCTGAATGCGACTACGGCAGCGCAGGCTGATGCCGTAGTCGGGACGATGGGTGGTACGACTGTCAATGGCGATTTTGCGGACTTTACCGGTCATGAAATAATTCTGTTGACGGCAATAAGCGGTGCGACCTCGCGGGCGAGCAGGCTGCTACAAAACTCCTCGTCATTGCTAGGGGCTTGTGTCTTCACCGCGCACGGGGTGTGTGGTGGTCGGACCGCTTAGTTAGACTGGGCCAAAGTTAAGGGTAGGGGTGGTTTACAGCCTTTCCGGCCCGACGGATTGTTCCATATTGACCCAAATCTGCGTCAATAGAACTCGAAATCCGTCAAAATTGCCTCCGTTTCGGCAAGTAGGAGTGAGTGGTCAACGGAGCTTGAGTTTCTTGTCAACGATCAGCTTGAGGTTGCCGCGTTCATCGACAATCTCACGTGGGCGCAGTTTTTCGACCCAAGTCGGATGCATGCCGCCATCGCGGCCGCTCGTGATCGGCGCCATCTCCGCACCTTGCGCGACGAGCCGTTCGAACTCCAAGTCATCGCGGCTTCGCTTTTCCTGCACAGCTTGAGCGAGATCCTGCGGCACGTCATATTCCGGGCAAGAGACGCGCCGATCAAAGTTGATCGCTGTAGTATTGCCAGCTCGTGCGACTGCGTTGAACACATAGCGCTTGTCGCAGACATCGACTGCAGGTTGCTGCCGTGTGACCTCGAAGTGATCGTTGCCCTCTTTCAGCATTCGCCAGAAGGGCAGGTGTGGGCTGTTTCGGTGCCTAGCCAGGTTAGCCGGCGTCATGCGGAACGGATATGCCTGTACTTGAAACGACCTTTGTCCGCCGGAGAACGATTCCCGGCCGAGCGCAAAGATTTCCTGTATCTGCGCGTCGGTCATCGCATAGCAACCTTGTGACGAGCAATCGCCGTGCACCATCAAATGCGACCCGCTTCGGCCATGGGCGCGATCGAAGGTGTTCGGGAAGCCGAGATTGAATGAAAGAAAGTATTCCGAGTTTGGGTTCATCTGACCCGGCGTGACGTCGTAGAATCCTTCGGGCGTCTGGCGATCGCCTTCACTGATCTTCGGGCCAAGATCGCCTGACCATTTACAGATCGGGTAGGTTTTGAGAAGGTGGAAGCGACATTTGCGATCCTGTTTCCAGACTTCGAGTTCGGCTTCTTGCTTGAAGATGCGCAACAGAATTGGCGAGCCGGTGGCCATCTTTCTCTTTTCGATCTCAGCCAGAAGCTTGGATGGAATCGGCGCGTTCGCTTTGGTACCGTCCGGTAGATAGTCGGTCTGGCAACCCGTCGAGATCGCGGCTCCCAAAAGCGTCGCCGAGCTCATCCAGATCCTCAAGAAAGCGCGACGTTCCATAAGCTTCCAACGCAAAGCGGCGAGCTCTCCAGTTGAGAAAATTTCAGGCCCGGCCTTACCTGTGTAGGTTACGGATCGCATACCTAGATCGAAGCTCCACAAGCCGTGCCTGCCGTTCCCGCAACATTTCCTTGAAAAAATCGAGGCCGTCATCATCGTACAACTGACGCCAGCTCAAACAGTGCCTTAACGCAGTGCGGCGGGAGCGACAGTAGCGCTCAGTTGGTGTTAAATCCTGTAGAGAACTAGAATAGCGCTGTAGGGCCTTGTCCACCTGACTTTCCTGTTCAGCCTCCGGCGTGGTCAGCCATTCTTCCCACGAGACTTCGTCAGCGATGATGTCCGCGACTGTCCGATCGTCATACCTGTTGTGGTGTAAGCTCATGATGCTGGCCGCGCCTCTTTCGATCCTTACCCTACGCCGTCGTCCCCAGGACAACCACTTTGGCACCTGTAGGGACCAGCTTGTAAAGATCGATGACATCTTGATTGAGCATTCGGATGCAACCTGATGACGCCGCTGTTCCGATCGTCCAAGGCTCATTTGTCCCATGAATCCGGTAGAGGGTGTCCTTACCGTCTTTGACGAGATACATGGCTCGAGCGCCCAACGGATTTCGGTCACTACCATCCATGCCGTCTGCCCATTTTCCATATCGTTTCGGATCTCGCGCCAGCATGTCGGGGGTCGGGGTCCAGCGGGGCCATTCTCTTTTGAAGCCGATATGTGCCGATCCGGAAAACTCAAAGCCAGCCTTGCCGACACCAACCCCATAGCGAACAGCTTTTCCATTCTCTTTGACAAGATAAAGAAAACGGCTGCGTGGATCGACCACAACCGTCCCAACGGGCTGGTCAGTTGGGTATTCAACGATTTGTTTTAGATACTGCGAGCCGACCTTTTCGGTGTTCACAGCAGCAACAGGAAATGGCTCGTTCGCCTTGGCGCCGTATCGATCCTCTTCGGCAAACGGCGCAGGTTGGATAGCGACCGGCGTTGGAAACGGAAGTGACGGCGCAAGTGTGGGCGGTGAAGAAGCGCATGATGCAAGAGTGATTGCAAGAACGATGAAACTCGACAAATGCCTTGCTTGGCATTTGCAGTTTTTCGCCATGACAAGAAAATCGCAATTCTTCATCATTTGGCTACCTTCAAACGGGCTTCCGCAATGACTTTTTGAAATTCCTCATAGGAAAGGACAGAGGGCACCATGAACGAGCCGATCAGGAAGACTGGCGTTCCCTGGAGCCCGAGGCCATCGGCCTGTGCAAGATTGCGATCAAGAACAGCATCGATCTCGGCTGCATGAGCCTTCATGTCCTTCTCCATCTGGGCTATATCGACCGCAGACGTTGCGATCGCTTTACGCATTTGATCTTCAGTGATCTTACGTCCAGGAATAGCCATCAGCGCGTTGTGGACCTCTTGGTACTTGCCCTGATATTTCGCAGCCAGCGCAGCGCGAGCGCCATATTTTGAAGCCTCGGTAAGGATTGGCCAATCTTTGTAGACAAGCCGGACCCGTCCATCTGTTTTGACCGCGCGCTCCAGGTCCGGCGCTGCTTTTTTGCAGAAAGGGCAATTATAGTCCAGAAAAGCGACGATCGTCACATCACCTGAAGGGTTCCCTGCAACCGGAGCTGCGGGATCGTTGAGGATCATTTCCTTGCTAAGGTCCTCCGCGGCTCGCAGTGACGAGACACTTGCGGACAGTACAGCAATGCTGAATATTGCGCCGGCCAGCAGTCTCGCAAAGAACGAGACGAACGTTCGAAAAAGCATAGTCAAGGCAATCCTTATTGTGGGGCGGGCATCGCATCGCAGTGCCACCTTAAGCCTGGCTTAAGGCAGGCGTCTGCCTATGCGAAACATTGCACCGATCGCGAAAACTCGAAAGGACCGTCGATGACTGATGAAGCGAAACTCACTCTCGTACAAATCAACGATGTCCACGGCTATCTAGAGCCACACCACGAGTTAGTATGGTCTGCATCTGAGCCAACCTTTCCAAAACTGGGGGGATTTGCGCGCATCTCAACCGCTCTTAGCCAAATCAGGAGCGCAGGCGCCAACGTACTCGTTTTGGACAATGGAGACATGTTTCACGGCACATATCCGGCGGTGGCCAGCAAGGGGATGGATCTGATTGATGCCGTAAATTCTCTTGGTATCGACGCGATGACCGCGCATTGGGAGTTTGCCTGGGGACCAGCCCATTTCGAACACCTGTGCCAACGCCTCCATTATCCGATGCTCGCTCTCAATTGCTATCGGCGTGAAGACGACACGCGACCGTTCAAGCCGTCGGCTGTTTTCGACAAAGGTCAGCTACGCATCGGTGTGATTGGCCTGGCGGCGACCATCATCGACAAAAGCATGCCGCCAAGCTTTAGCACCGGACGACGGTTCGACATTAACGAAGAAGCGATCGCAGCCGAAATCGCGCGACTGCGTGGCCATGAACATTGCGACCTTGTTGTACTGTTGTCGCATCTTGGCCTCCCACAAGACGCGCAACTCGCCTCAAGGCTCGAAGGGGTTGATGTCATTCTGAGCGGCCACACCCATAACCGACTTGAGCGTGCGATTGAAATCGGCGGAACGCTTATCATCCAGTCCGGATGCCATGGTTCGTTCTTGGGTCGCCTCGATCTTTTAATCAAAGGGGGACGGATATCTTCCTTCGACCATCAACTTGTTGCCGTGGATGAGTCATTTCAGGAAAATGCTGCTATGGCAGAAATCGTCGACACAATTATGCAGCCTCATCGGCAATATTTGAACCGTCGCATCGGCCAGACAAATTCCGCCTTACACCGCAACCTGCAACTGTTTTCCACTATGGACGATCTTCTCTTGGCGGCAATTAGCACGAGTGCCGGGACGGATATCGCATTTTCAAACGGTTGGCGGTACGGCGCGCCAATCCCGCCTGGTCCTATCACAATGAACGATTTGTGGAACATCATTCCGACCAACCCTCCAGTCTCCGTGACTGAAATGTCGGGTTCTGAAATTCGAAATATGATGGAAGATAACCTCGAGCGGACGTTCGCGGCGGATCCCTACAATCAGATGGGTGGCTACCTCAAGCGCTTTCGTGGCTTGACCATCTTTGGCAAGATTGAGAATCCTGCAGGACACCGCATAGAAAAGATCTTCATGGGCGAGCGCGAGCTTGAGGCCGAGGAAGAGGTAGCCGTCGCGTTTGTCACGGAGCAGGGGGTGCCAGGAAAATATGGTCATGACCGCCGCAATCTCGATGTCACCGCAATCGAGGCGCTGGAAGACTACATTTCCGAAGGGCGCGCGCAGTGTCAAAACGTGGGCCGGTTCTACGTCGCATGACGGGCCGTGATATACTTTGGCCGACGAGAACAGCGGTCGCTGTGTGCGTGCCGTTCCCTAGCCTGCACCGATAAGCGATTGCTGATTTCGATGTGCGCACCTCAACCGGAGTCATTTATCAGGCTGGGGTTTGCTTCTGCACCCGCCTGTCTGCTTAAGGTTGACTTAAGTAACCCAATTTACTGCGAATGCTTTAGTGAAGGATAACACCATGTCGCGTATGTACAAGAGTGCCCGTAACGCGTCGGGGGCCTTGGTTGCTCTCTTTTTTGTGAGCGCGCCCACAAACGCCTTTTCAGATGACCCGTCCACATTGACCGGAGCGGAAAGTCGTCCAGCAATTTTGGGAAGGATAGAGGAGCAAGGCATCAAGATACTCGGCGAGATGAAAGTACCCGGTGGGCTACGAGGATTTGCCGCCAAGGCCGGGGCGCAGCCTCTGACAATCTACCTAGCTCCTGATAATCAACATGTAATCGTAGGTCCGCTCGTCAATGGCGATGGTATCGATGTCGCGGCAGATCAATTGAAAAAGCTATCCGCAGTGGCCATTGATCCGGCGGTCTGGGCAACGTTGGAGAAGTCGTCATGGGTGCAGGATGGAAATCCCGACGCGCCAAGGGTGATCTACACTTTTACGGATCCAAATTGCCCTTACTGCCGTCAGTTTTGGAAATCTGCTCGCCCTTGGGTTGAAGGCGGCAAGGTTCAACTGAGGCATGTGATGGTCGGTGTCATCAGGCAGGATTCACCTGCAAAGGCGGCTGCGATCCTTGAGGCTCAATCACCAGAGAAGGCCATCGCGCTCAACGAAACGCAAGAGGGAGGGATACCGCCATTATCGACGATCCGCCCGGAAACGACTGTCAGACTCCAGACCAACGAGCAACTGATGACCGCACTCGGTTTCGGCGGAACACCCGCAATCGTCTATAAGGACGGCAAAGGTGAAATCAAAACGATGTCCGGCCTGCCACAGGGTGGTGGCCTCGATGAGGTGCTCGGTCCGAAATAGCAGAATCACCACTCGCTGCCTCGACCTCCGGTAACTGCGGCCATTGTAGGCGAGAGACACTCAGTTAAAGCCCTGACATTCAGTGCTAATACAACTGTCGGGGGGAGAAGCCGCGTTGGAAAGGGCAATATTTTGAAGTACTCATCGGATCGCGAAGGAAACATTACAACTGCTTCAAGCAGGCGAGGAATCCTTCGGATTGCATCCTGCGTGATTGTAAACTTGGCCCTTCTTCCGGTACGATCGGTCGAAGCTGGGACGACCGTAGGGCCCATACGATCTATCGATTCCTACTTGGAAGGATGCCGCTTTGCGGAGTGGCAGAGCCGTTTCGCGATCGTTGATGTTGCGGCAGAATGGTGTCCTTTTTGCAAAGTTATTGACAGTCAGATATTCACGAATCCTGTCATCAAAAAATACCTTCAGAAAATCGCCTTGATCAAGGTCGATGTCACAGCGATGGATGCTTCCAATTTGGCGCTTTTGGAGCACTTGAAAGCTGACGGGCCACCAACGGTATTCGTAATCGACACGTCAACCGGCCACGAAGTCCACGGGACCCGTTCAGTTGGCAATTTCGACGTGCCCCATCTCGCCGGCCGATTGCGTGCTCTTGCAGCTTGAGAGTGGCGAAACGACATGCGGGCCGTTATCGGCGATCCATAGAGCCCAAGAAACCATTCCGATCGTTCGGCTGTACTGTCTCGACGCCATTGGTTGTTCACACCCTCGAACACATAGCTTGGAAAAACGCTATGCATGTCCAGGATCAATCAACGATCCAACCGGCGTTTGCGAAGAAGTCTCTGGCCTCAGTGCTTTGCAGAAACGTCTGGAACGCTATCGCTGCCTGGTTTTTTTTGCCCCGCTCGGTAAGGACCACTCCGGTGTCGCGGTAAATGCGGTTGTCTCTCTCTACTTCGACCGTCTGCGCCAATTCCGGGTTCGCGACCTGCCAAATATTCCAGATGACCCAGGCGTCCAAATCCTTGTTTTCGATCCAAGCCTTTTTCGCGTCTGCGCTGTTGGCCGCAAAGATCTTAATGTTAGAGCGTAGTGCCTTCACCTTGGAGATGTCGCCTGTCCGGCCCGCCATATCTTCCCAGAGGCCATTTTGCCCGGCACCATTGACAACAAGCACGCTATGGCCGGGCCGCATGAGGTCGTTCAAGCCCGTGATTTGTTTCGGATTGCCAGGACGTACGAGGATGGCTGACGCTCGAAGATAGAGCGGTATGACGTCTTCGGCTCGGACCTGGCTACCAAACGCCTGGGCAAAATCGCTCATCATAGCTTCAGACCCGCTGAAGAGCAGGTCGGCATCCTCTTTCGCTCGTTGAAGCCATGAAGGGGTCGGTCCAGCAGTTAGGAATATTTTATTGCCTGTTTGTTTTTCAAAAGCGGCAGCAGCCTGTTTCAACACCGGCAATGGGCCTCCGGGCCCATACACATGAATATCTTCGGCCAGTACCGCCGTGACATTCAGGAACGAAATCATAAGGGCAGATAGAATGTAACGCATTCCGCAAGTCCTCCAGTGCAGACGGAGCCAGGCCCGCACTGTCATAATCCGCGTGCGGCTTAAGGGAACCTTAAGGTCGAACCGTAAGCCCAAGCTTGAGTGCAGCAGCGTCGCGAGACATTCGACTTCAAGCGGTGCAAAGAGCTAGGGACCAGCGATTTTGAACCGACGAGCATTGCCGAGCGCCGAATTCTTGGATGACTTAGGTCGGATTTTCCTTTGTCGTGTTTGCACCGAGCATAGGCAAAGCCAGAGGCACGTCTGAGGAATACGGGCTCTGTCTCGCGAGGCTGATTTCGAGCATCGGGCAGCGTAATAACGGAATGTTCCATAATAGAACTTATGCGATTTTCGTTTTGTTAGATGGTGGGTTCTAGCTTGAAGTGCGACTTGCAAGCGATAACAATGAGTTATCCTAAGCAAGGAACCCGTCATGGAACGCACCTACGCGCATATTGATCTGGATGAACGCCGCAAGATCGCCCGCTGGCGCGCAGCAAACCTCTCCGTTGATATTATTGCCGAGAAACTTGGACGACATCGCTCAACCGTTTTCCGCGAGTTGAAACGCAATCGATTTGTCGACGATCAGATCACGGACCTGACTGGCTATTACTGCACGGTTGCCGATCAGAAAGCACGTGAACGTCGCTCGAAACGACGCAAGCTCATCCGGTTTGATCATTTGCGTCAATCCGTGATCAAGCACATCAGCGATGGATGGTCGCCGCAGCAAATTGCCGGGAGAATGCAACTGGAGCGCCACCCCATCTCTGTCAGTCATGAAACGATCTATCAGTTTGTTTATTCCGACGACGGTCGAAAAGAAGGGCTTTGGAAATATCTGCCTGAACGTCGTGCCAGACGACGTCCACGTCATGCCCGGCGCCGCCATGGACGTCGATTTCCGCCGGAACTGAGCATCTTACATCGCCCGGACATGATCGCCAGACGTAAGCAATTTGGCCACTGGGAGTGTGATTTAATCCAGTTTCGCAAGAAGTTTGGCAAGGCCAATGTAACGTCTCTGGTCGAGCGGGTAAGCCGTTTCACAGTTTTGTTGCGCAACAATGATCGTCAGTCACGTGCGGTGATGGATGGTGTGATTAGGGTACTGCAACCCCTACCCCGAATGGCGCGTCGCTCGATCACGTTTGATCGTGGCACTGAGTTCACAGAATGGGCCTATCTGCAGGCCGGGACTGGATCACAAACGTGGTTCTGTGATCCGCAGTCGCCCTGGCAAAAGGGAACGGTCGAAAACACCAACAGGCGAACAAGACGATGGCTCCCCAGAGACCTTGATCCGCTAACGTTGAGTGACCGAGATCTCGTATTCATCTGTCATCGTCTCAACAATACGCCGCGCAAATGCCTCGGCTACAAAACCCCAGCAGAAGTCTTCCGGCAAAAACTTGTCGCAAACAAACATCGCTGTGAATAAGCTCGAACCGAAAAAGTCGCGCTTCAGCATGACCTCACAGATACTGACGTCGCCAGTGGTCTCACAGAATCGATCCGATTCTGATCTCATCCGAGTTCATTGTTTATAGAGGGAAGAAAGGGCTCTGCCCTCTCTCCCCACAAGCATCGCCTCGACCTTTCGATGCAGCAAGTCGGTCGCACCATTTCAGGTGCAACCGCGTTGCGCACCATCAGGCAGGGCGGGCCTTGCCCGCTCTTCGCCGCTGCTTGCCCCCTCTCTCCCGGTCTCACTTGCGACGCCGCAGGAGCGGGGCTCCTGCCCCATGGGCAAGAGCAAGACCGCTTCGCGGGAAAAGGGAAGATGGAGAGCGTAATGGTAAAAAGTGGCGAGGAAATCCCTGTCAGGCTCGTCGTGGTTACAGATGCCCACATGCAGGCTGGCCCAATCGGCCCGAAGCTGCGATTTTGGCCAACTCAAAGAACAGATGGCGAACTCTTGATCAAATAGACACTTACGGCGCGCCTTGACCTTCCAAGGCGCGGTAGACAGTCATCCTGGAAATGTTCAGGTCGCGGGCAACGGCGGCTTTGGTCGCGCCAGCAGTGATTCGCCTGCGGATTTCGGCGTCGTCGACATTCTTTTTCCTGCCTTTGTAGATGCCGTCAGCCTTTGCCGCGTCGATGCCCGCTCGTTGCCTGTCCTTGATGAACTTGAGTTCCATGTCGGCGACCATGCCGAGGATGGTGATAACCATTCGGCCCATGCTTCCGGCTGTCGTGACTTCGGGCTCAAGAATGCGGAGTGACGCGCCTTTTTCATCAAGCTCGTGAACAAGGTTGAGAACGTCGCGTGTGGATCGCCCGAGCCGGTCAAGCCGTAGAACCACCAGTTCGTCGCCCGCGTGCAAAAACTGCATGATGGTTTCCAGCTCGGAACGACCTTTTCGAGAAGCGCCTGATCCGGTTTCCGCGCGAATGATTTCGCAACCAGCAGCCGTCAAGCGCTCGTTTTGAATGTCGAGATCCTGATCTGTGGTACTGACGCGGGCGTATCCGATGCGAGCCATGGCAAATCTGTCACTTTAGGGTAGTTTCGGTTGTGTAACGTCACTTCTAACGAAAATCCACCCTTTTGTTACATATTTTGCGCGTCACATTTGGTTGTCTCTTATAGGTGTACCCAAAAGTGACGCAGCGCAAAACACGAGTTTGAGAGCGTTTTCAGTTCGAGCGGCTTCCGATGAAAAATCAGGATATGTGTAGCACCCAACGGCTGGGAGGCACGGTCATGCTCGAAACCGCTGGCGGTATTCTCCCGGTGACAGTCCAACGATCCGAAAGAAGATTTTGCTAAACGCGCCGGGATCGGAATAGCCGACCTCCCACGCGATGCGTTCGATCGGGGAGTGGCCGAATTGCAGTAGCTCCTGAGCCTTGGAGACCCGAAGGCGTTGAGCGTAGTCGGTGGCGGTCATGCCCGTGGCTTTCTGGAAGCGACGCAGGAAGGTGCGTTCTTCCAGTCCTGCCTGTTCGGCCAGGATCGCAAGCCGTGCTTCTTTGCCTCCATTCGCCTGAAGAAAATGCTGGGCCTTGATAATTGCTGCGTCCCCATGGGTCAGCCGGGGAGCGAACCCGCTGTAATAGCGTTGCTCTCGTCCCGGTGGATCAATCAGTAGCATACGTGCAGTCCGTGCCATTACCACAGGACCAAGAAAACGCTCCACCAGCTTCAAGCCGAGATCGGTCCACGCCATTAGTCCGCCCACCGAGATGATATCACCACCGTCGATAATCAGCCGATCTGTATCGAGCGCCACATCAGGGAAGCGGCTGCGGAAAGCATCGGCAGAACCCCAGTGGGTTGTAATCGTTCGTCCGGCGAGAAGCCCAGTTTCCGCCAGAAGGAACGCCCCGGCGCAGACGGAAGCCAGTACCGAACCCTCGCCATGACGTGCGCGCAGCCAGCGCGCAAGCGGTGCGGCAATCTCAACGGATATTGGTGGTTCCAGCGAAGGCGGCAAGATCAGCACGTCGCAAGAGTCTGCGTCCTCCCCGGTTGCATCGGGATCGCTGTCGAACACAACAACGGGCTCTTCATCGCCGTCGATCCGCAAATGCCGCACCAGCAGACGTGGAGTAGCGGGATCGGCATTATCAGCCATCCGGCAAGCGACCTTGAACAGATCGGTCAGTCCCAGCACCGCCGATGTCTGCGCGCCAGGGTAAAGCAGGATTCCTATCCGCACATATGTCATTGTCGATATTGCCCATGATTATGTCGATTTCGCCAGTTGCGACAACACTCGCCTGAAACGATATTCAGCGCAAGCAACAACTAACTCTGAAAGGATTTTTCGACATGTCGAAGCGCGCTATTCTGGTCGTTGATCTCCAAAATGAATATTGGCCATCGGGCAACCTCCCGCTCCATGGCATCGACGCCGCCGCCACTAATGCCGCTCGCGTCATGGCTCATGCCCGAGCGAAAGGTGATCTGGTCGTTAACATTCGCCACGAGATGCCCGGAGCGCCATTCTTCGTGCCCGGCAGCGACGGTGCCAAGATCAATCAAGCCGTGCTGCCGAAGGATGATGAGCCCGTCATCACCAAGCACTTCCCTAACTCCTTCCGCGAAACCGGGTTGAGCGATCTGCTCAAGGAAAAGGGCGTTGAGGACGTCGTGGTCGTCGGCGCGATGAGCCATATGTGCGTCGATGCGACGGTGCGCGCAGCCAACGATCTGGGCTACAAAACCACAACGATTCACGATGCCTGCGCAACGCTTGATCTGAACTTCGACGGTGTCACCACTCCGGCGGCACAGGTGCACGCGGCGCTGATGGCAGCGCTTTCCTTTGGCTATGGCGAAGTGATCTCCACCGACGCCTTCCTCGCTCGCTAACGGCCTGTTCGGGAGAAGACTATCATGACCACACGCAGAGAGCTTTTTGCCCTATCGGGTGCTGCGCTTGTCGCCAGCGCCTTTCCGGCAGGCGCGCAGGTTACCGCCACGCCGCAGGGCAGTGTGAAAATCACACAGATACGCAACGCAACGCTCCATATCGCCTATGGCGGCGTTCGCTTTCTTGTCGATCCGATGCTTTCGGACCGTCACGCCTGGCCGGGTTTTGAAGGCTCGGTGAACAGCGAGGAGCGCAATCCCCTTGTGCATCTTCCGATAACGAAGGAAGAAATCATCGACGTGGACGCGGTGATCGTCACCCATCTGCACGAAGACCATTGGGATGAAGAAGCGCGCAAGGTTCTGCCGAGGGCGCTGCCGATTTTCGCGCAGAACGATGCGGATGCTGCAACCATCCGGGGACAGGGGTTCTCCGATGTGCGCGTGCTTTCGGACACGTCCAGCTTCAAGGGTGTACAGCTCATCAAGACGGACGGCCGTCACGGGACCGAGGCGCACTACGCCAAGATCGGCAACCTTCTCGGTGAGGCGTGCGGTGTCGTGTTCAAGAAAGCCGGACTAAAGACCGTCTATCTGGCTGGCGACACGATCTGGCACGAACGGGTAGCGACAGCTCTGAAAACGCATCGTCCAGATGTGGCGATCCTGAACACCGGCTATGCGATGGTCGTAGGGATCGAGGGCGGCATCATCATGGGAACGCAAGATGTGCTTTCGGTCCACAAGGCCGCCCCTGAAACCCTCCTGATCGGCAGCCATATGGAAGCGGTGAACCACTGCACTGTGAGCCGGGCTGACCTTCGGGCTTTCGCCCGTGCCAACGGTTTCGCCGACAAGCTGCGCACTCCTGGCGATGGGGAAACCCTTATCGTCTGAGGTAACGCCTATTGTCCTTGGGCCACCACGGATACCGTGATCGCGCAACGATCCTTGCTCGCTTAGGCGGCCGCCTTCTGGCAGGCCGCCTAAGCTGTTCCACTCGCCGCTACGAGTGGGTTCGTGATGTTGTTCATGGGTTCGCAAAAATCCCAACAAAAATTGGAATTTCGCGCCTGAGTTTTGCAACGCGCATTTTCGCATCCTCACGCGGCGATTTTGCCGAAATCTATCCGGCTGTCCAGATCGAGATCGAACCGGCCATAGGGATTGACGTGAACATAGATCAGCGGCGTGAGGCCGCGATAATCTTCCCGTGCCATACGACCGTGCCAGGTTGGTTCGGCAAGCACCGTTTGCAGCATGCGCGTGTTCACATAGACGAGCGAGGCTTGTAGAAGATGCAGGGCGAGCGCCGAAACCTCCTGCTCATCGATGCGGTTGGTCGCCATTTCGCCGCCCTTGCCGAAAAAGACGAAGCCGTTGGCGCTGTTCCAGTTTTCGACGACGTTTAGGCCTTCATGGATTTCCCTGCGGAAGGCTTCCTGTCGAAGGTAACGGCATAGAAAGATCGTCTTGACCGCACGTCCGAGTTCGCTCAGCGCCTTGTAAGTCGGATGCATGACTTCCGCCCGCGCGAAGCGGCGCAGGATCGCCTCCGGATCGGCCGTGCGCGTCTGCATGGCAGCGGCATACTTGACCATTTCGTCATATTGCTGCTCGATCTCCTCCCAGTTGATCGGGTTGGAAAGGATCGGAAGCAGGTTCGCCAATCTTGCCCGGAAGCTCGCATCCGGTAGTGCCTGCTTCTGCCGGGCAATCGCCTTCAGGCGCGGGGCGAGTTCAAAGCCGAGCAAGCGGCAGAAGGCAAAACCAACGGCGCTCTGGCCGTGGCTATCGACATATTGCCGTTGGATTTCCAGATCGGTGCAATGGCGAAGAACACCTTCGATCATCGATGCAACTTCCGACGACGAGCACCGCTTGAGCCGGGAATAGACGCAGGTGGCCCGCTTTTCGACATGCCAGTAGATCATGACGCCGCGCCCGCCATAGCGGGCATGCCACTCCGTCATCAGGTTGCGATCCCAGGCCCCGAACTTCGTGGAATCCGATGCACAGGCCGTTCCGGCATCACCCCAGACCGCTGCATTGCGAATTGCGAGCGTTGCATTAGCAACCCGAGCGCAGGCTTAGGCCCGGTCCGACGAACTCAATTGCCGGAACGCGACAAAAACCGTTTCAGATTAATTCCTGCAATCAAAATGTACGGCGGGATTGCAAGAGAATAGTGACCACAGTTCAATTGCAAAACATCGGGCTTTACGCCAGCGTTTTTCAGACTTTCCAACAAGGCAATTGACAGTTCCGGCAGTACAACCGTGTCTCTTTTTGCCAATACAAACTGAATATCCAGATCAGGACGGGCGAGACTGTAGGCGTAGTTTCCTAGATCAAGTGGCGCCCAAGCTCTGTGCAGATTGCAAAGGTTTATCGTGGGCTCAAAACTCTCGCGTATGGCTCGCGTTGCTCGCCCGGTCCATACCATACCGGCCAGACTACCAGCTGTGAGAAACAGCGAGGCTTTCGTAACGTTGGTATCATGCGCGGCGACCAATCCTGCGACCCATGAACCGAGGCTCATTCCGAGTACGGAAATTTCCCGATACCCTTCGCTTTTCAGCCAGCGGATGAGCTTCTGTCCATCCCACACTGCCTGTCGTAGCGACTGGATCGTTCGTCCGAGATTGGCGCTAAGCATATAATCGGCGTATTCAGCCCCCGGACAGCTCCGCTCGAAATGATACGGCATCGCAATCTCGACAACCGTGATACCCCTTTTGGACAAGTAACCTGCTATCTGACTGTTGTGGGATCGTGCGTTCCAATGATGAAATATCACCAGCACCTTGTCCCGCGAGCCGCTATCGGTGATTTTCGACCAGACCAGATTATTCTCCTCAACGTCTGTCGAAATGTCAGACGGAAATTTGAGGAAATCCCCTACCCGCTCAAAATCATTATCGTTGCCGAGCGGCGCTCTGAAGTACGATGGGGTGGCAGCTGCCTGTACCCCGAGCTTGCAGAATTCCTCGATATTGGAAACATTTGCAGCGCCCGGAAACGCGCGTTCTGCATCAAGACTGACGATTGTTGCTCTTTTTGCGTCTTCTCCGCGTCGTGCACGTTTCTCATCCCATTGATCAAGCCAACTATGAAACACTTTGATTGCTAACCTCACTCACACGCCCGCGCCCGAAGGCCGGATCAAATAAGCCGTAAATAGCGATTAGAAGCCCGGCAAACATCAGGACCGTAAAGCCGGAAAACGCGTCGATAGACAAATAGCTTGCGAATAATAGCGTCATGACTCCGGACATTTTCCAAAAAGCCGCTTTATATTGACCTCCAGATCCTGCGCGGAGCACACCATATAAAAAAACAAAACAAGTCGATATTGCGATGAGCAGGCTGCTGTAGTGTGTCGGCATCCGATAGGTAATGCGACTGTGCACATCTGTACGCTCGAATAAGATCGATGAAAGGTCACTAATTACCCATGCAACGATGCTCGGGCCATTCGACGCCAGATAGGAGCTTTGCAGCTTCATAACGGTAGCGATCAACATACCTAAGAGTGTGCAGCGGAAAACCCACAGCATTACCCAAAACCCGGTATCGCTTAGATCGCCGGCGTCCAAGAGGGACCGTGATTTTGCTGCGCCGCGGATTTTCCAAAAGTCATTGATGACCGAATACAGCAGTATAAGACCGGCGAAAAAAAGATAAAACGATAGGCACATATAGAGGTAAGCGAGCGCCGTGAAAAAGATCGCAACAGGTATCGTTACGATTTCAGGCCGGACTATCGCTACTGTGCCCCAATCGGTCGCGTAATTACCTCCGCCTTTGATGAGAGGCATCAAACAGACTCCAATCCACTGAAAAACGCCCGCAAATAACAAGCATATTAGGAACACCGCCCAGAATGAACCGGATGAAGCGTCGATAATTCGCTTCCACGCGCTGTCGCTGTCCTCGATTGCGCCATTGACAAGCCCCCTCCGTTTTTCGTGCTTCCACGAATTCACGAGTTCAAAAACAAAGGCCAGGAACAGCGGAAGGAAAACCATGAACACTAATGTCCAGTTCGCCGCCCAAAGGAAGCCGACTTGCTTGATGACGCCATCGGATCGGGTGAATGTAACGTTGTGAATGCCTATGATGAACGAAAGGAATCCAAGGGCGGACATTCCCGCAAAAACAGAAGCAGACAGATTCAGGGGAGAACCTTCGCTGAAAAGCTTCTCTGAGTGTCTGGCAAGGTTCCATCGCTTGCCGTCTTCATCGCTTACGGAATCCGATATTGCTATTCTAGCTGCACCACGGGCTGGCACAGATGGCGCGCCACTTTCAGCCCTCTTCATCTCGCGTCTTTTGGCTACCAACCGGGACTGAGCCGCGCTAAGCTCCATAATCCATTCGCTTCTGGCAGCCGTGTCACCGCAGCTTAGAACTCTCGCCAGCAAACCGATGTTGGTAGTGCTTATGCCTTTCTCATTTTCCTGAAACCAGAGCTGCACGGTCCGGAGATCAACGCCGACGCGCTTTGGATCGACAAGAGTTATGGCCTCCGCAAGTAGCTCGGGTGTCCATGGCCCCGTGCGAGCACCGTCGCTGCCGAGAGGGCGACCAGCCCCCTCAGCGGCGATGCGCTTGAACAATTCCTTGAAATCGCTCCCATCGTTCGGTGGAACGAAAAAAAACTTTCCGTTTTTTATCAATCTCTTACCGGCTCAAATTTCGTTGCGTTTCGCTTCGTTTCGTATCCTAGCGTGCAAGATACCTTAATCAACGTTTTTATCATTTAGATTTTGGGATGGCTGTTTCGTCAGAAATTGGCGCATGGAGGTAAGAAACTGAGCATCGTACAGTAAGAAGCACTCGTCTTCTAATGAGTGTGCTTCGTGCTGCTATCAACTAAGCGTCAGTTTTGAGATTTGCACTTTTGAGCTTCACCCATCTTCTGAAAATGACTTTCGGAGGCCACTATGGATGCAATTGTGAATGCGATATCTTGGGAGAACGAAAGCAGCGGCGTTCAAGAGTGCAACGCTGGCCCGACGAAACGACTGCTGGAATTATCGTCGCTGGCTGACGATCCGCGCCGGATCGTTGATTATGAGCCGCAAGATGTAGATGACGCAATCGGCAAACTGGTCTATCTCGCAGCCTCTATTATCACAGGCCGGCTAACCCTCGCGAAAAACGAAGTGGCCACTGTTTTGAAAAGCGTCGATAATATCTAAATGTTATAGAAGCCCGCTCGCGGGCTTCATTATTTGCGATCTGTCGCAATCCATTCACCGGATGATTGATCCTTGGCAAATCCAACCGTCCTCGCAATTGCTTGCGCTGACGGATTTTTTTTGACGTTGGTAACGCACTCGACCATGCCGTCGGCACCGTCAACAGGCCAACAGTTCGCTAGTGAGACGGAAAGCTTTTCAAGTTCACTCCTATCCCACAATAGCGGATTTTTTTCTTCCAGTTTCCTCACGGCAATCAGTGCTTCAGCTTGAGTCGGCACATCAAGTTTGGCGCTCGCCGCTGGCTCATCGGGAACGGGACAAAGTGTAGGGTCGGCCTTGATCGCTGCAACTATATCGGCTTTTGCAAGGGCTGTTGCATTGCTGGAAGCGTTGGAGACTACGAACCAAGTACCGCCCGCACCGACTGCGATGCCGGCGCTTGCTGCCAGTGCGAGAAGTGCGTTCTGATTCATTAGAGCTCCTTAAAGTTTCAAGTTGAACCAATAGCGCCCCTTCAGACCTTGATAATCGGGAATGTCGAAAAAGTAAGGGTCTTTTCGCATTGGACGAGCAATGGAGACGACCTTTCGACAACTATTTCCGCGATCCGAGTTGCCAATGTCTCTATATTGAACATCCTTGTACTGCTGAAGTTCTTTGTTCTGTTCCCTGATCTTGTTGGTGCAAGTGTTGATTGTCTTTTCGCAGCGGTTGGACAGCATTGCGCCGCGATCACTCATATTGCTGGCTTCCTTGAAACCAGATGGGCAATCCTCGTATGGCTGATATCCGGGTTTGCCAGACTTAGCTTCATGGCAAATTGGCCATGAGAAACCCGGTTTTGCCATGGCCTTGATCAACTTTGTCATTGGCGGGACGCAATAAGGGACACCATGCCACGAAGGGTTTGATGATGCTGCGCACAAAAGGACCTGGCAGCCCCAAGATGGCGTCCCTCCCGTGTCCTGCGCTATTGCAGCGGATGGCATCACGGCGATAGTGCCAAGGCCAGCGAGTGCAAACAGAAACTGCTTCATTTCAGGTCATCCTCATACTGTAGCGGTTGAATTGTGCCGAGTGGGCAATATGGCTTGATCGTGTAAGGGCGACCCTGTGACGAGATCTCCGGCCGCATAACTGCACAGGGCGATAAATGTGAATGCGCAGAACCAGTAGATTCCAACGCGATAGACCAGGAGCTGATTTGGAATGTCGCGGCATACCGCGGGATAAGCAAAGAGGCCGATCAAGAATGCGTCGAACGACATTTGCCGCTGCTCGTGGAAAAAGAGCGACGTCGTCAGTAACAGCGCCGCGATTATGCCGTGGACCCACCACATTTTTGAACGACGGGATGATAAGCAAAAACGATAACAGGATGGCCAGCAACAGACAGGCCATGGGATCGCGCGCGAAATTGAGCGCAATATGAGCGATTTCCGACAACTATCGGTCTGTCCTTTTTGGCTTTCTGCGCGCATCGGCGAAAGGGGGGGAAATCTCGCTTTTGCGCTCGGCGAGCAAATTGAAATCCGCAATTGGTTGACGATCGAGCGTCCTATCGACGGCCTTTCGCCGCCATTCGTTCATGTCCAGAACATAAGTCGCCCACATGCCATATCGCGCCGACATAGCTGCACGCTGATAGCCCATATATTGAGGATGAGTGAGGTAGGGCGAATCCACCCGTGCCCAACCGACGCGGAGCATTTCAAGAGCCAGATCATGTCCCCGTGAGGTGCACCTGGCTCTCGGCATGGCTTCATCATCATAACCGACGACGGCACATGTGACGGCGGAAGATCCGATCGTTCTTTTGAGCCAGGCTTTTGCAAAGGAGCCACATGGTACAGGCGGCGGTGCCTTCGTGACCTCCCTGTTCGTCCATTTGGGATCGAGCGCCCATTGCGGCAGTTCACACGCATCAATATCGGCAAGGCGAACTCTTTGGGCATAAGTCGGGAACCAAAGAGTCCGACCGTCCATAACTGCGACACGACCTTTGAAGATTGGAAGCGTGACCGGCTGGGTAGGGTGCACCGGGAGGCTGGCCGTTGGCGTGCGTTTAATAACGTCGGCTGCGAATGTTGACGTGGATGCGAGGGCAATTGATGCTGCTAAAATAAGATGTTTCATTGTTGGGCATTCCTCGTCCGTTCGTTCGCCGATTTGCTCAACATGATGGCAGGATGCTGAACGTCTTCGAATTGCCAGAGGCCTGCCCGCTTCTCGCGCGCATCCTGTTCGGCAACCGCGTATGCGGGATAATAGGGAAGCCCGTCAGCCTTCAGCGCTGCGAAGGCATAGCCGCTCGTAATCAATATGGTAGCAAGATCGAGACGATTTCCGCCGATTGTGGCGTAGCAAATGACATAGGATGTATCGGCAGTTTGCGCGACGGGAGCGCACACCGGTTTGGTGTCTTTGATGTATGCAGCGAACACGGCAAGCGATGCCTCGCCGCAGTCCTTCTTATACCCAGTGCTGTCGGTGAAAGAAGTTCCCCGAAGGCATGACTGAACACCGTAGAGACGATAGCGCTGACCTTCTGCCACCCATGTATCGCCAGACTCTAATGTAACGCCCGGTTGGAGGTCGAAATATCCCTCTGGCGCGGCAAAAGCCGTTGGCGAGAAAAGGACCATAGATAGCGATAATAGGGCTGGCTTCATTGGGCCTTCACCCGCGGATCGGCCCACATCCCATAAGAGCCGTCTTCTCCGATCTTCTGCGCCTTCTCCAGATCCGGACGCTCCAGCTTCCCATCTTTCGTTTTTGCGATGCGGAGCGCGCCGAGAGAAAGCATCTGCTCCTCAAGCATATCAACCGTGTCTAGGCTTCCGGGATAATTGTAATATCCGTAGCACGTGACGTTTTGCTTCGGCGCGCTCTCCTCGCTTACGAAGGCCCGACAAAAGAGGACCTTCGGCGATTGCAACATGATCTGCAATTGCTGCTGCGCATAGTCAGCGCAAGAACCAGCATAGTCATCCTTACGGTTGACCATTTCGCCCTTGCAGGATTCCAGGCCGTAGAGATTTAGAACGGTCTTGTCATCAACACGGAATTCCGTTGGCGAAGTCGCCTTGTAGCCGGAAGCTGATGCAAATCCCTTTCGAGCTGTGACCTTCCCGTCCCCGTCATAATATTCAATGACAAGCACGGTCTTACCCGGCGACGCCAACGACTTGATGTAATCCTTGTTGATGGCTGGCGCTGCGATTGCGGCTGTTGCCAGCATACAACTGCTCATTGCGATTGCGATGGTTCTCTTCATTTTCTATCCCTTACCGTCTTGCTTATTCGTTTTCCCTGCTCATAGGGGGTTTATGATTTGCAAGAAAGCATGTATCACTTAGCCAAATCGGTATCATACTATTACGAACTTAATCGGTTTTCGCCGCAATCTCAACAGCGCATGTGAGGTCGGCAACAAAAGCTAAAAGGGCTAGAATGGAAGGGCTATCAATCAAAGCGCTACTACTAAGCGCCGCACTGTACGCTCCGCTCGGGATTGCCGCCGCTTGCGCAGAAGAAACCGGTGTAATTACGCCATTTGTGCAAGAGAATGGCGTCAAGCCGTCCGCTCAGAATGCATCCGGATCGCCAGCTGTTTTGACGGTTTTCAATCGCCGCCGGCCAAGCGAAAGCAAAGAATTTGTTGTGGGCGCCGATGGCGTCGTCGCCATCGAGGATAAAAGCGGAAACGAGCTCAAAACGAGTAACCATATTGGCAATATGCAGAGCGCTTATGTGTCCACTGGCTCTCTATCAGAGATTACCAATACGGGTATTTCAAATCCTAATGAATCGTCCCGTTTCGGTAATTTATTTCTCGATAAACAGGCCGCAATATCCGTACCGGAATGCGACCCCTCCCCCCTAACGCCTGACGAAATCAAATCACTCGTCGAACAGGCTGCTCGTCGACATCAAGTTGACGTTCTGTTTGCGACGGCAATCACTTGGGCGGAAAGCCAATTCGACCGTTCTCGCAATTCAGACAAGGGCGCTCGCGGTCCGATGCAGCTCATGCCGAAAACCGCTGAGCGTTTCGGCGTCCGCGACGTCTGCGATCCGGCGTCGAATATTGAAGGCGGCGTTAGGTACCTACGTGTACTTTTAGACGAGTTCCAAAACCCGCTTCTTGTTGCCGCCGCTTATAACGCAGGCGAAGGCCGCATCTATGAGTATGGCGGCGTTCCACCCTTCAAGGAAACAGTTGGCTACGTGGCCAAGGTCGTCAATTACCAACTCGGCGTGGCTATGCCAGCACTGAGAAAGAAGCCCGTTGGCGGCGGTCGGAGATCCTCGCCGGTCATAGCGAGCGAAACTGAATCCGGGGTCATTGCAGTCAAGAAAACCGGCACCTTCGTTGGTGGCGTGATGCATTTTTAAAGGAGAGAAGGATGATCAACGAACAAAATAAGGTTTGGCATATCAGCGCTTCAAAGCTGGCTATTTGCCTTGGTTTGCTGGCCGCGGCGCAAATTGCCGGGGCAGATTTGGCGATGGCACAATCAGGTGGCGTTGGCGGTGCCTTCGCGCCGGTTCAGACCGTGTTCCAAGCTATCGTTGATTTCATTAGCGGCCCTATCGGACGCCTGTTTGCAATCATAGCCGTCATGGCGCTCGGTTTCCTCGCCTTTGCAGGCCGACTGTCTTGGTTTCTTGCAGGCGGTGTCATCCTCGGCATTGGATTGGTTTTCGGCGCTCCGTCAATCGTCGACGAGCTGATCAGCACGGTCGGAAACTAGCGATGGCCGAATACGAGGATGTAAAGCCGCAACTGACCCCGTTGGTGATCGGACTTACCCGATCTCCTACCATGTGGGGCGTTCCGTATATGGCGGTCGTCGTTGTTATCGGGATAACAATCATAGCATGGCTGGTCAGCAAGTCCTTCTGGACGCTGCTGCTGGCCCCGATCAGCTATGTGGTCCTGTTTTCCCTTTGCGCCTGGGACAACAAAATCCTCGATGTTCTCGAAGTCACCGCGCGCAAAACGCCCCGCACACGCAACAAGTCCTTCTGGGGAACTAATTCGTACGGACCATAGCAAATGTTGAAAGTCGTCAGAGAAGAACTCGGATTTGGCAAGGTCGCTCACAATGAGCGGCCTATGGCAACACATATCCCGTATCTGCGGCATCTGTCCGATACTGTGATTGGCTTGGAAAACGGCGCTCTAATGTCGGTCATTAAGCTAGATGGCCTCTTTTTCCAAACGGAAGATCAAGCCGAACTCAATATGCGCTCGAATGTTCAGAATACGATCATTCGAGCGCTTGGATCGAGCCGTTTTTCTGTCTGGTCGACTGTAATTCGCCGACAGGTCGATTCCGAAATTGGTGGCGCTTTCGATGACCCGTTTTGCGATCAACTAAACAGCCGATATATGAGCCAGTTGCGCCATAAACGCATGTTCGCCAACGAAATTTACCTCTCCATCGTGCGAACCAATATGCGCGGCGCCCTCGGCCTCAGCGACGTGGTAAGCCGTGCTTTCACGCGATCCGGCGGGGCTGAGGTTCGAGATCAGCAAACGCGGGAAATAGTGACCGAGCTCGAAGAGCTCGTCGCCAATATGACCCGTGAGCTGCAAAAGTATGGCGCACGCGAGCTTGGTATCACCTATCGCGATGAGGAGCCATATTCTGAACCGTGCGAATTCATCAATACAATCCTTACCTGCGGTGTACCGCGCAAAATGCGACTGCCGCGGATGGGGATTCGAAATTACGTCGGAACATCACGCCTGCATTTCGGCAAGCGAGCAATGCAAACACAAGCTGCTGTCGATGAAGACAATCGCTTTGGCGCAATGCTCTCCATAAAGGAATATCCGCCGTACACCGGTCCGGGAATGCTGGACGGTCTGCTACAGGTAAATCACCAGTTTATACTGACGCAAAGCTTCACAATCTCGGACAAGCCGATTGCGCAAGAGCGTATTACCCGGCTTCAGCGCCAGATTGCCGCGTCGGATGAATCCGGTAGCGCGGTCGAAAGCGATATCGACTTTGCTCTGAACAGTCTCATGAACCAGGAGGCTGTTTTTGGCATTCACCATTTCTCTTTGCTTTGCCTGTCTCGCGACCTTGACAGTTTGAGCAAGACAGTTTCCGAGCTCGGTAGCTGCCTGACAGATATGAACATCAACTGGCTGCGGGAGGATATGAATCTTGAAGCGTCCTTCTGGGCGCAATTGCCAGGCAACCACAGCTATCGTGCGCGTAAGGCCATGCTGTCATCGGCTAATTTCTCCGGCCTGTCATCAATGCATAATTTCGCGACCGGGCAATCGGACAATCTTCATTGGGGCTTGCCGATCACGATTCTCGAAACCACCTCGCAAACACCATACTGGTTCAATTTTCACCGTCGCGATATTGGCCATTTTTTGGTCACCGGGCCAACTGGCTCCGGCAAGACCGTCGCTCTGACATTCTTGCTGGCCCAGGCAATGCGTGTCAGTCCAACGCCGAAAGCTGTCTTTTTTGACAAAGATAGAGGTGCCGAGATCTTCGTGCGTGCGATGGGAGGAGCTTACGAAGTCCTCTCACCGGGAACACCTACTGGTTTCAACCCGCTTCAGCTGGAAAACTCCGGCCCTAATCGTGATTTTCTGCTCCGCCTTTTGAAATCGATGTTGCGATCAAGCGATCACCGCGACTTCAGCCAGGAGGACGCAGATACGCTGGAACGGGCGATTGCCCGTATCATGGAAGAGCCTGCAGCGCAGCGCAACTTGCCAAACCTGTCAGGCTTGCTGGTGGGACGTTCGCGTGCGGACGCGAACGACTTGGCGTCAAGGCTACGTCCTTGGATCGACGGCGAAAAAGCATGGCTCTTCAACGCGCAGCATGATGTGTTGTCGTTTTCGGGACGCAGTGTTTTCGGCTTCGATATGACGAGTATTCTCGGCAACGAGGATATTCGGACGCCCGCGCTGATGTACCTCTATCACCGTCTCGATGAGCTCCTGAACGGCGATCCAGTCATGTTCTTCATGGATGAGGGCTGGCAGCTGCTTATGGACGAAACATTCAGTCATTTCATCATCGACAAGATGAAAACCATTCGTAAGCTCAACGGCATTGTCGGCTTCGGAACGCAGTCAGCCGCCGATATTGCCAAAGCCAAAGCGTCTCACACCCTTATCGAGCAGTCGGCCACGAATATTCATTTCCCCAACCCGCGCGCTGATGAAGAGAGCTACATCAAACGCTTTGGATTGAGCGTTAAAGAATTCAATTTCATCAAAAACACCCCGCCTGAAAAGCGCACCTTCCTCGTCAAACACGGGAATGACTCGGTCATTGCCCGTCTCGATCTCTCAAACATGCCGGACCTCGTCAAAGTGCTGTCTGGTCGAAAAGAGACCGTCGAGGAATGCGCAGCCCTGCGGGAACGATATGGCGATGAGCCTGAAAACTGGTTGGCTGAATTCTGCGGATGGGAGAGGAATGATGCATAAGAAGTCTGCATTATGCATATTTTTGGCATCAGCAACCATGCCATTGTCAGCATTGGCTGGTGGCGTTCCTGTCATTGACGGATCTAATTTGTCCGAACGAACGGTCCGGGATCAAAAAACATCGGAAATCGAGAAAACGGATAAAGACCGGTTTTCGCTCAACAAAAGTGTGACCTGCGCTGTCTATCGTCCGGGGCGCAAGGATGATCCCGTTGCAGCCGCCAAAGCCAATCCGGAAATTTCCGGGTTGGTCAAACGAGTGGCACGCGAAGAGGGTGTAGACGAAAATCTATTTCTAGCGCTCGTTTATCAGGAAAGCCGCATTAATCCATGCGCGAAATCGGGCGTGGGGGCTATCGGTTTGGCACAGTTGATGCCTGATACCGCAAAAGAGTTGGGCGTAGATCCGCATAACATTGAACAGAACCTCCGCGGTGGTGCTCGTTATCTTAAACAGCAGCTCAAGCGTTTTAACGGCAACGCCAACCTCGCCCTTGCAGCGTACAATGCTGGCGCTGGCAACGTTAAAAAATACGGCGGCATTCCGCCGTTCAAAGAAACGCAGGGGTACGTCCGGAATATCACGCAGAAATGGACACCGGCGTTCGGTGGGTCAAAGGACCTGCCCATGAATTACGGCGGCGGTGATACAACATATTCCGGTATGCGGGATTCGACCATCAATTCGATGGCAACGACGCAGGCGACACAGGAAAGTACCGCCAACGTCGCCTCATGGCTCACGCAGCTCGGCGGTATACAGTCCGGCACAATTCAAGACAGTTGGGATCACAACGCCGGCGCTCGAAATGCAAATCTCGAAATGGTCAACCAGGTGATTGTCCTCGGCAATTCGTTTGCCCACCTGCTCAACAGCCGCAATGCAGTTTCAGCCAGTGGCATTTCGGGCGCATCTCAATCGGCTTCGTTCAAGAAGAAAGACGACAAGCCGCGAGAAACGACCGGCGTCTGCGATCCCCGTACCGGCCTCGAATGGAATCCGGAAGAAAAGGCTTGCGTTCAACAGCGTGAACGCGAGGCGAACATCAAACTGAACCTCGATCCTCAATAAGGGAGATTAACATGAAACGACTGATCATTTCGGCGTCAGCGATTGCCGTGGCTCTAGCATCGTTCGCTCCCATGGCGGCTTATGCAAGTGGTGTCCCGGTCATCGACGCTGCCAATTATGAAGTGGCAAAACAAACCTCCGTCACGACTGACAAGATCCTCGGGACAAACAAGGAAATCCTCACAACGGTCGAGGAGACATTGAAGGCCGTTACCGGTGATCGCGGCGGCGATGCGAACCAGATGCAAAACCTGGCCGTCGGGAATGGCTTTAGCGTATCGTCAATGCCCTCTTTTGACAGCCTTATGTCCGGTGGAGTGCCAAATTTTGGCAGCATGGGGGGTGACATCGCCAAGGTGGCGTCCACTTTCATCAACGGGCTTCAGCTCGTTAAGAACTTGTCGGGGCAAGCAAATAGCAGCTTCAGCGGAGACAAGTCCTATGAACAGATGGTCAACACTGTGCTTGGTGTCGCCGCACTCGTAAATGGTTCGCAACAGGCGGTAACGACGCGCCGAAGCGCTTTTGAGCAGGCCGGGCAGAGTATCGGTCAGGCGAAGGACATTAAAGGTTCCATCGACCAGAACACGCAGCTGCAAGTCCAAGCAGGGCTGACCATCAACGAACTGATCGGCGTGATGAACGGTGCCGTGTCGTCATTGCAGGCCGATAATCAGCGCCGCCTCACCGACATTTCCAATTCCAAGAAGGTGTTGACGTACAGTGCAAACTAACATCGCTAACAACTTCCTGAAGTGTTTTATCTTTGCCGCCATCGCAGCCGGCGTTGCCGGCTGCGGAACGGTCAAGGAAAAGACTGCTCCTTGCAAACGTCCCGCAAATCTCACGTCATTTGCCGAAGACATTCGGCAAGACTGTGGACCTATGGCCTTTGTTAATGGCGATCCAGCGACCGCTATTGCTGCGATCAATTCAATAGCAACGGAATAATCGGGGGCCGCTATGCATGATTTCTTGAGCGATCTTTTGGAGAGAATTGATAGTTCCGGCGAGAATTTTTCATCGCAGGCTTACAATATTATTGGCTCCGAAATCACGCCGCTGCTCAAGGTGATGTTTATCGCCTATGTTGGATATTACGGTATCCAGGTAATAATGGGGACTTCACGGATTAGCGTGGCCGAAATTGTTACACGCGTATTCCGCATGGTCTTCATTCTGGCATTGATCAGCAACTGGGGATATTTCAACGATTTTTTCTACAAGTGGCTGAACAATACTCCTGAAGATGTAGGTCGCGCCATCCTGACCGCCACCGGGACGGGAATTACTGAACCGACAAATGGACTTTCCATGATCTGGAAGACTGCAAACGAGGCGGCTTCCGCGTTTGCCGAGCAATCGGGCTATTTTTCCGTTTTGCCTTCTATGGTTGGCTTTCTCATCATGGCCTGCGTGGCAATCTTCATCGCAGTTGCCCTCGCAATTCTCGTATTAGCCAAGGTGATGTTATGGGTTCTGATCGGAACCGCACCGATTTTTATCGCCTGCATGTTGTTTGAACAATCGCGCAGCCTTGGGCAGGCGTGGTTCCAACAAGTTCTTCTATATGCACTGATCCCGTTATTTGTGTTTGTCGTCGCCGCCTTCCTTATCGCTGCAATGGACCCTGAACTGACGAAAGTATCCGCTGCCGCTACGGTGCGACGCCTTACGCTGAGTGATATTTCAGCCTTTCTTCTTCTTTGTTTCGCAGGCGCTTTCGTCCTGTTGAACATCCAGGTCCTTGCTCAAGGCATTGCAGGAGGGTTGGCCGTTGGTATTGGCGCTGCCGCAACACGGATTGCTCGCATGACCGGTGTCACCGCTCCAATGCAGATTGCGCGAGCTGGCTTCAAGGGGATCGGTGCGAGCTATCGCGGCGGACGGTCGCTTTACAATCGTTTTGGAGGCGGCGGCGATGGGGGGTCGATTTCCCCGACAAGCCAGGGCGCAAAAGAAGCAATGCAAAACCGAATAAGCAGCAACAGCCTGCCTCGCTGATGCTGCAGGTTCATAAGATGTCAAAGGCCAGATCATGACTAATTCCAAAGAAGCTGCATTGAGAAGTTATTTTCAGGACGGTGATCGTTGGGAGAACGAAATCGTCCGGAAAGCAAAACGTTCAAAAGCCGTGGCATGGTTCGTAACCATCATATTCGGGCTGGTCGCGCTTTTCGCATTGCTCGCACTCGTTATGCTGGTTCCGCTAAAATCTTTCGAGCCTGTGATTGTCGTCGTAGACAAGGCTACCGGCTACATCGAAACCAAAAGCGGACTGACAAAAGCGCAAAATCTGACCGATTCACGCGCAATCACGCAAGCCAACGTCGTTCGGTATATCAGGACACGCGAAGGCTATGATCCTTACGCGATAGACACAAACTTTGGCACGGCGGCACTATTGTCGACAGGTGATGCCGCTCGCGAATTGCAAGAGCAATACAGCACTGCCAATCCGAACAATCCGGCCAAGGTCTACGGGAAAAACAAGCGTGTGCTTGTCGATGTGAAGTCTGTCACCTTCCCCAACGATTCAACCGCTCTTGTTCGTTTCTCAACCACTGAGAAGTCCGATACCGATGTCATCACCAAACACTACATAGCTGTCGTGCGCTATCGCTACACGGACGAACCCACCACCAATGAATGGCGGTTTGAAAATCCCCTCGGCTTCCAGGTTTACAATTACCGGCGTGATCAGGAAACCGTCACGGAAGGGAGCAAGGGATGAAAAACCGCTTGCTTCTTGCGGCGGCATTGTCCGCCGCCATCCTTTCGCACGCCCACGCAGCACAGACGCCAAGGGCTGGATCGCTCGATTCACGTGTGACCAGTGTCGTCTACCAGCCTAATAATGTCGTCAAAATCTCCGCGACGTATGGCATATCGACAATGATCATCTTCGATGAGGATGAAAAGTTTGAGACGATTTCTCTCGGCGATACAGAGAGCTGGCAGGTTGCTCCAACCGAAAAAGGCAACATTTTGTTTGTGAAGCCGACGGCTAAAAACGTCGTTACAAACATGAACGTTGTCACGACCAAGCGTATCTATTTTTTGGAACTGCACGATTATGCGCCCGATGCGGGCAGACAAGTCTTTGGCGTCCAATTCACCTATCCTGAAAAGGATCTAAATTCCGCGATGCGCAAAGAGGCTGAATATCGCGCTGCCAACCCGAATATCTCTAAAATCGACAAGGCTAACGTCAATATCGACTATTCCTTTACGGGAGATACGAAACTCAAACCCTCAATGGTTTTCGATGATGGCAAGAAAACCTTCTTCAAATTCACTGGTCGGACGCCAGCAATCTTTGCAGTAAACAGCGATTTTTCCGAAACACTGCGTAACTTCCGCAAGGAAGGCGAATATCTGGTCGTGGATGGAACGGCAACTCAATACACGCTGCGCGACGGTGATCAGTGGATCTGCATCTTCAACCTTAGAAAACCGGATTTCGGCGCACCCGACCCCGACATCATGGGTCCTGCGCCTGATGAAGCGGCAACCAAGCGGAGAAGGAGCGGCAACTGATGAAACAGTCTCCCGAACTGGAAGCACTGGCGTCTGCCGATAACCCCGGGGTCAGCAACAAGAATGCAAAGCGGAATCAGACGGCCGCTATGGCGGTATTTCTGCTTGCAGGTGTAGCTATGGCTTATTTTGTTCTCAAACAACCTTCGGAGAAACCGCGCGATCTCGTGCGCGGTGACGAGGAGTTCAGCACCACATCGTTCAGACCGCCGTCTTTCGTGCGCGACCAGGGTCAGCCTCCTACAGCAATCGAGCCCAACATCATCAATATCCCGCCGCCGCCACCGCCACCGGAGCCGGAGAAAGTCGACACCACGACATTTAATGTCCCTCCCCCGCCTCCGCCGACAGTCGCGGTGAAGGAACCCGATCAGGCACCCACGCCGGAGATCGTTGAAGAATTTCCAGACCGGTTCAAATCAAAACTGATTGAGATGGATCAAGCGCGATCAGGCGGAGCAAATGGGGGACTTGGTGGCGATAGTGGCGAAGGAACACCGACTGTTGCTGGCGAAGACAGAAACAGCAAGTTTCTGGCGACGGCCTCGGCAATGGCCGACCGTAATGCCAAGGCTACGAAAATCAAGCGCATCGATGCGGTCGTTCCCGAAGGGACATTGATCCCGGGTATTCTTGAAACCTCGATTGTAAGCGATCTGCCAGGCCAGGTTCGCGCCATCACGTCAGAAGACGTCTACAGTTTTGATGGTCGTCGCATTCTGATTCCGACCGGCACCCGCCTCATTGGTGAATATCAAAGCGACGTCATGACGGGCCAGACCCGCGTTTTCGTAGTCTGGACCCGCTTGCTTAGGGATGATGGTGTAAGCGTGCGTCTGAACTCCGTGGGAACTGACAGCCTTGGCCGTTCCGGCCTGACCGGCATCGTCGACAAAAAATGGCGTGAACGGTTCGGCGCGTCCATCATGTTATCTGTGGTGGGCGCCGGCGCTAGCTATCTGACTGGTTTCGGCAGCGGGGAAGCCTTCGGTCGTAACAACGATGATGCGAAACGGGGTGAAGAACTAGCCCGCGAAACAATCGCCGAAACATTCTCTCAAATGGCAAATACCGCTCTGAGCGAGAACTTGCGTATCAAACCAACAATCAGCGTCCATCAAGGCGAACGTATCTTCATATTCGTGCGTCAGGACCTCGATTTTTCGGCCATGTACGACGATCCCGTAACAGAGGCGATGAATGAAATTCAACGTGAACGCAGGGGCAAATAGTGCGGCAGCAGCCACACAAAGCAGATATTACTTTTTAGATCGAGCACTTGAGCCACTGCGGCCATTTCTCAACGATCCAAAGGTCGTGGAAATAGCCGTCAACAAACCAGGTCACGTCTATATCGAGCGACTTGGTGCCGATCACATGGAGTTCCACGAGGTTCATGCGCTTTCATCGGCGGAGATTCAGAATATCGGTGAGCGCGTTGCGGGTGCAACAGACCAGTTCGTCAGTAAATCCGCGCCCATCTTGAGCGCTGCGTTACCGACTGGCGAGCGGATTCAGGTGGTTCTTCCACCCGCTGCACCGGACGGCGGCTCGATATCGATCCGCAAGCAGGTCGTTAGCAATTTTAGCTTGGAGGAATACAGGGATAGCGGTTCGCTGGATAAGGTTTCCGTGGCTGTTGGTGGGCTTAGTGACATTGATCGATTGCTGATCGAGCATCTGAAGCAAAACAGAATATTCGATTTCATCAACACGGCCATCACGCAACGAGTGTCCATCCTGATTAGTGGCGGGACTTCATCAGGAAAAACAACTTTTCTGAATGCCTGCCTGAAATCGGTTCATCCAAAGGAGCGAATTATCACGCTGGAAGACACCCGCGAACTGTTACCACCCCAGGAAAACCGCGTTCATCTTTTAGCTTCGAAAGGCGGACAGGGCACCGCTGACGTCACAATTCAACACTTACTTGAATCCTCGTTACGTATGCGTCCTGACCGGTTACTCGTTGGAGAGATCCGCGGCGCCGAAGCTTTTGCATTTCTTCGCGCCATCAATACCGGTCATCCAGGTTCTATGTCGACCGTTCATGCCGATACTCCGCAAGGAGCATACGAACAGCTCGCCATGATGATGCAACAAGCCGGGCTATCGGGCGGCTACTCGAAGCATGACCTCATGTCGTATATCCGGATGGTCATCCCCATTGTCATCCAGTTACGCCGAGACGGCGGAAAACGGGGCGTATCGGAGATACTTTTTGCACGAAACGAGGTGCCATGAGCAAGGGATACAAAGCGGTTTATCTGATATTCTGTGCCGGCATCGCATTCTTGGTCTGGACCTTGGCTTATGGGGTCGTACTCGGGGTCATTTATAAAGACAGCCGAATTTTGAATATTACCATCACCGAGAATCCTTTTGCTCCGCTTCAGCAAGTCTGGGCCTATGTATCAAACCCCACTCTGCAGCGCGTTTCCATCGGGGCCCTGTTGCCTGCCATCGCAGCCGCCGTATTTGCTGGCTATCTTGGTCTCAGAAGCTACGAAAACCCCTTGGGCGATGCAGCTTTTCAGGACGTCATGGGCCTTCGTCGCGGCAAGTGGTTCCGCAAGAAAGGGCACATATTCGGTCGTTTCGGCCGAAATGTGCTGCGAGCGGCCGACAGTCGCCATCATCTGATAATCGGCCCTACACGATCGGGAAAAGGAGCGGGTTATGTCATTCCAAACGCTCTCATGCATGAAGGGTCAATGATCGTATCTGACTTGAAGGGCGAAATTTTCAAAGCCACAGCAGGGTATCGCAAGAAGAACGGTAGCCAGGTCTTCCTCTTTGCCCCCGGCTCTGAGAGGACAAATCGATATAATCCTCTCGATTTTGTGCGCCCCGAGCGCGGCAATCGTACGATGGATATTCAGAATATTGCGAGCATTCTCGTCCCTGAGAATCTGGGCTCTGAAAATTCAGTTTGGCAGGGTTTGGCACAACAAGTCGTAGCGGGGATTATCAGCTATGTTCTGGAAAGCCCCTATTATCACGGACGGCGCAACCTCGGCGAAGTCGTTTCCTTCGTGAACAGTGGTGTTGATCTTCAGGCGCAGATCAAGTTCATCAAGGAAAAAGAGCCGAACCTTTCAAAATATACGGTCGAAAGCTTTAACGCATTCCTGGCATTGTCAGAGCGGGCGGCGGCATCCGCGCTACTGGATATCCAGAACGCGCTTAGACCCTTCCGAAATGAACGTATTGTAGCCGCGACAGAAGTAACCGACATGGATACTAGCGCCATGAAACGGCGGCCTATCTCGATTTATCTCGCACCCAATATTACCGATATAACGATCCTGCGCCCACTTCTCACTTTGTTCGTCCAGCAGGTCATGAACATTCTGACTCTGGAACACGATCCCAATTCACTTCCCGTCTATTTCTTGCTGGATGAATTTCGACAGCTTAAAAAGATGGATGAGATTATGACGAAGCTTCCCTATGTGGCTGGTTATAATATCAAGCTAGCTATCATTATTCAGGATCTCAAAAATCTCGACGAGATTTATGGCGAGACTTCGCGCCACTCCCTTCTCGGCAACTGTGGTTATCAGCTGGTGCTAGGCGCCAACGATCAGGCCACGGCGGAATATGCATCCCGTGCACTCGGAAAAAGAACCATCCGCTACAAGTCGGAATCCCGCACCATCGAGATTCTCGGTTTACCTCGGCGCACAAAAGTTGAGCAAATCCGAGAACGCGATTTGATGATGCCGCAAGAAGTGCGGCAAATGCCAGAAAGCAAGATGATCTTGCTCGTTGAAGGACAACGCCCGATCTATGGCGACAAGCTGAGCTTTTTCGACACCCAACCCTTCAAGGCTGCTGAAGCTTACTCGCAATCGCACGTTCCTGATGTGCCGGTGATTGAATATCTACCTCATAGGCCAGTTCCAGCATTGACGAGCGAATACGCGAGTGACGGGCAACAGGTCGTTGAGCAGACCATACTCCCTCTGCCCTCTCGATCTCAAAAGCATGAGGAAACTCCGCATCAAGCAGTTGAAACTAACTCCCGATCGATTCCTGCAGCTGGTGTCACGAAGCAAGCAAATAACAGAACGGTCAATCTGAGCATCAAGTTACCTTCAACAGGCAGTGACACGAAGTCGGCAATCCCACCGGCTGAGATCAATGACCGGATTGAGGAAGTCGAAGCGCAGCTTAAACCGAGCGCAGAACGATTATTGAAGGCTGTTAATGAAAAGGTCGAAGCCTATGGTGCATCGTCTCGAAAGCGGAAAAGTTATCTCGACATATTCAACGCTACAGTCCCGGACCCGGAAGATATTGGGCTGATGACCAAACTCACACTGTGAAAATAACTACGGTGTGCAGGTGAGAAGTTGTGCGAAACTCAGCAATCACGCCGAGAACAGCGGCAAAATTAAGTGTTGCTTGCGTAGTCACTGCTGACCGCCCAAGTTGAAAAGCTGCCGCTCAATTGGCCGTCGAATTCCGGCAGCTTTGCGCGCCCTCTGGACACTCCGGTAGACTTCGGCCCAGCCCAAAAACGGACGTCTCAAAGTTACACAGCGCGTCTACGACAGCCATACTCCGCGCTATGCATCCCGCTGGGGTCACAGCATGTTTAGCGAAGGTTATGCTCGGGCCTGCCACCGCAAAATTTGGAGTTAGTGAGAACAACATATGCCGCCGTAGTCACATCCCAACAGGCATTTATCAACTGAAGGGACTGGTTTCTACAATCACTTGACGGCAGGTGTTGACAGGTGACGGCAAGTGTACTATTTCACTCTAGGTGACGGCAACTGATGGAGTTAGTTCATGCGCAAGCAGATCAAGTGCAAGCGGATTATCGACGGCAAAACATACAACACTGAAACTGCCACGCAAATTGAGGGGCGCTGGGAGGACGAACAACAGTTTACATACGGAAACTTCCTGTTCCAGACTCGCTTTGGTGCATTCTTCCAGTACACGGAATTGGATGGTGCAGCGGAAGACGACTACGAGCGCATCACGCCGCTGACTCCCGATGATGCCCGAAAGTGGCTCGAGGAAAATTATAGCTGGGACCCCGATCTCATCGAGCGTGTTTTCGGCGAGATGCCGGAAGCCGGTTCCGGTGAGATTAAGTTCACGCTGAGGATGCCCGAGAGCCTGAAGGCACGCCTAGCAGCGAAGGCCGAGGCGAACAAGCAATCACTTAACGCTTGGATGATCCGCTGCCTCGAAGGTTGTGCCGGCGAAGGAGACAGGTCGTGAGCAAGATTGAACCGCACCGGGTTTGCCGGAGACCCCAACTCGTGAGAAGTAGGGTCTATGACAAGCAAAACGACGAACAAATTCTCTCCTGAAGTCCGTGCCCGCGCGGTTCGAATGGTGACGGAGCATGAATCCGAACATCCCTCCCGCTGGGCGGCGGTATCATCGATAGCGGCCAAGATCGGCTGCTCGGCGCATACGCTCCATGAATGGGTGAAGAAGGCCGAGGTCGACAGCGGCAAGCGTGCAGGTTTGCCGAGCGACGTCGCGGAGAAGATGAAGGCTTTGGAGCGGGAGAACCGCGAACTTCGTCAGGCGAATGAGATTTTACGCAAAGCCTCTGCGTATTTTGCCCAGGCGGAGCTCGACCGCCCACTGAAGCGATGATTGCTTTCATCGACGAACACCGCTCAAGGCTCGGGGTCGAGCCGATCTGCAGGCTGCTGCCGATTGCCCCGTCCACCTATTATGAGGTCGCCGCCAAGCGCACGGACGTGGATCGCCTGTCGGCCCGCGCCCGGAGCGACATGGCCATGAAGATCGAGATACGCCGTGTGTTCAACGAGAACTTCCAGGTCTATGGTGCGCGCAAGGTCTGGCGGCAGTTGCAACGAGAAGGCTTCGACATCGCCCGCTGCACCGTCGCTCGGCTTATGAGAATGATGGGGCTTCAAGGCGTCATTCGCGGCAAGCCAGTCAGAACCACTGTGCCGGACAAAGCAACTCCATGCCCGCTTGATCGCGTGAACCGACAATTCTTCGCACCCGCACCAAACATGCTGTGGCTTTCTGATTTCACGTATGTGGCCACTTGGCAGGGTTTCGTCTACGTCGCTTTCGTGATCGATGCCTTCGCTCGCCGTATCGTCGGTTGGCGGGCAAGTCGGACTGCCCATGCAGGCTTTGTGCTCGATGCTCTTGACCAGGCGCTTCATGATCGGCGGCCCGCCCATCGTGGCGGACTCATTCATCATTCCGACAGGGGCTCGCAATACGTGTCCATTCGCTATTCCGAGCGACTGGCGGAAGCAGGCATTGAGCCTTCTGTCGGAAGCGTTGGCGACAGTTACGACAACGCTCTGGCCGAAACGATCAACGGTCTTTACAAGGCCGAGGTCATCCATCGACGGGGACCGTGGCGCAACTTCGAAGCCGTGGAGTTCGCCACGCTCGAATGGGTCGATTGGTTTAACAACCGCCGCCTTCTGGAGCCCATCGGAAACATTCCGCCCGCCGAGGCCGAAGAACGATACTATGCCATGCTGGACGCGCCAGCTATGGCCGCATAACTTAAACCAAACGGTCTCCGGTAAATACGGTGCGGTTCAGATCGAAATCAACGCGACACTGAAAACGCTGCGCGTCACTGCTGAGGGAGCGATCGCGCTCGTGATCGGCGTGACCGTCGCTGTCGTCATACTCAGCCTTGCGGTGAAGTTCTTGACGGACTGGCTTTAGGGATTGGACTACTACTTACGCTTCTGACGAACTGCGCCGACAATTTTATCGACGATGTCGGGTCCGTCGGCGCGCGGCGGCTCCCCTGGGGCGAAATCGGTGCCGAAATCCAACGGAAAATGAGTAAGTCGGCCGAACCCCGCATCGATGACCTCCCGACGAAACACCATGAGATTGTCGGATGCGCTAGGCAGGGACATGCGGCTGACAAAACCAGCGATCAGATCGCACAGCTGCAACGATGCATTTTCGTGGCTGCGGGCACTGATGGTCGACGTCACAGGTATCGGCACACGGAAGGACTTGTCCCCCGATCCGAGGACCTGCGGTTCAATGTTCAGGTTGGTCATTCGCTCCCAGAGATAAGACCTTCTGAAAAAGTGGGTGCTTTCATCATGCACTACCACGAACGGCCCATCGTTCTGCTCATGCAAAAATTTCATGCATTCGATCGCCGCAGTTACATGGATTTCGTTCGAGTCTTCCAGCGCCGATAGATCACCCGTCGCTGCGATCCTTTGGGTGCCATACGCAATTCGATTGAGGAACAACTCCGTGCCATCCGGAGCGTTCGCGAGCAACGTCTCCAACTCCACCTGGAACGAGCGCAAGTGCTCCACGTCGGGCGTTCGCGCAAGATTGTTGTAGCTTGAGAGTAGGCGATCAGCATCTACGGGCGGCAGCAATTGTTCGACAACAAAGCCGACCGAATTGGCAAAGCGTCGAGCATAATCGTCCTTATAGAAGTCATACCCCTCTTCACTGAGCATCGGTTCGACCAGCTGATCAACCATCTTGGACACGATGACAAACCGCTTTCCGAGCTTCGCCGCACAAAACCGATCCGCCCGTGCGCCTACTTCTTGGGCGAACTTAAGGAACTGCCGACGCCCGGTCGGCCGCCTCAGTAGATTTCCGGACTTCAGCTCCGGACCCTGCTGCCCGGGAAACGTCCGCGATGATCTCTGCTGCTTCTGGTTCAGGGATATTGGTACTGCCGAGTACAAAATATGGTTGCTCCGGATCGAACATGTTCGTCCCGGTCTGGCCGCTTTCATCGAAGAAAATTCCTTCCATCAAAATTCCGCCATCCGGAAAAGGCGACCATCGTCACCTTCGTCATGAAGGCGCAGCACGACTTCATCCTCGCCGAACGGTATGGGTTTGCCTTTGGCGTCACGGGGCATGTCGGCCTCGATGAGGGTCATGATGTACTGCGTCTTCCCTGAAGCGATCTGCTCGCGCACGATTTTCAACAAGGCTTCCTTCTTACGATTATCGAGCGCTTCCAACACTCCGTCATGGAAGGTAAAGTGGAAGAACGCCGCATCTTCGTAGACCTTCAGCAATGCGAGATCGAACAAGGCGCAGATAAGTTTCTTATAACTCGTTCCGTCGCCTTGGCTCGAGGTTTTGCCGATCTGCCCTTTCTCCTCGAGGCCTATCTCGTAGTCGAGATTGTTGCTCGAGTTGAGGCGGAAATAGAACACGCCGTTATGATCTAGGACCTGCTGGCAGTAGCGATTGAAAATCGCGCGGAAGCGCTCCGCAACGACCGTTTGCTTCGCCACCATGACCTTCAACTCATCCACGATACGCCCGCGATCGCGCTCGAGCTTACGAACGGAACGGGCGACTTCCGCGACCGCTTCGAGCTTCTTTTGTTGGCCCTCGCGATAGACGAGATGCGCACGCTGTTCAACGAGTTGCTTCTGCAGATGTTTGTATTTGGAAAAGGTGTCGGTGTTCTTCAGGATCGCCATGCTGGTTTGCCGCTTGTCGTCAAGCTCACGATTGCGCTTCTGCAGCCCTTCGCGCTTGGCTTCGAGCTCGCGACGCCGCGCACGTAGGTTTACATCGCGCTCATGCGTCACCTTCTTGTTGAAGGCGACCAGCTCCTCATAGCTGCGCTTCAAGCTTGGCGCGAAATGTAACTGCGTTTCACGGAAAACCTCTTCGATCTCTGCAAGGTCAAACCTGTCTTTCTGCTCAAGGGCGACGTTGATTTGACGGATATCGTAACGGATATCGTAAAGAACACTGTTTATCTGGGCGATCTCTCCTTCGATCTCATCGACCAACTGCGTCATGATTCGACGTTCTTCGGCGTCGAAATGGAAGCCGTCCAGCTGGGTCGACAGTTCCTCGATTTCTTGACGCAGACGCGCGATGTCCGTGATGAGTGCGGGGAGATCGTCCTCGCGGAACTGCACTTCGATCTGCTGCTCGTTGAGACGCTGCTTCGCCGTTTGGATGTCCTCATCGAGCTGATACTTGCGGTCGATCAATTCACCCTTGAAACCGAACAGGTGCGCTACGAAGGGCTTCCAGTGAGCGTCCTTTCCGGCCGAGAACTTACGCAATTGCAGCTCGTCACTCCAGTCATCCTGGGAGCGAAGGAAGTAGGTGATTGCCTTGCGATAGTCGTAAGGCTTTAGGACGCGTAGATCGAGCCAACCGTCGAGCAGCGTCTTCGCTGCGTCGATCGACATCGCGGTATGGTCCCATTCATCGTCGGCCGCGCCGCAAAAATTCTGTCTACCTTCGGCGTGACGTTTCAGCCAGATCTCGTTCGGGTTAGCGGGGCTTCTCCGAATGGTAGCGAAATCGCCACCGTTGAGGCTGACCTCCAAGAAAAAGACGAACCGCTCGAAACAATGCTTATGTTTGACGAGGAAGAACTCCGGCGACACGCCGCGGAGCATCATGAAATCGATCAGGTGAAGCAGCGTAGTTTTCCCGAGATTGTGGGAATCGCGATTCTTGTCGGCTGGTTTACGAACCTCTCCAAGTACGACGTTAAGGTGTACGGCTTCCGTGCCGAAATTGAAATCAATCGGCTCGAAGATCGTGGGTAGGTTCGAATATATCCGACTGATCTGCATTAATCGGCCCTATATTCCAACGTGTCATTCTGCTCGTGATACTCGACCTTTCCGAGCAGGTAGAGGAAATTTAGTGCAGGCAGGAACATCAGTTCCCCGTTGTTTCCAACCTTCCGGATCACACGCTGTTTCAGAGTCATCATCTCGATAACGCCTCGCTTGTGCAGCTCTTTCAGCATGATCGAAGCGATGCGCAGCAGCGACGTATTAAGGTCCAGGTGCTTCCTAGGCGTCAGCATGTTCTGCCTCCACCAAGCCGCTCAGATCCTTCGAGCCGATGTCGCAATGGCAATACATGTAGTGCAGCAGGATGCTCACGAGCCTGCGCTTCTGACGCAACGCCGGCCTCTGCTTCTGAATTTGACCATAGAGGAAATTGAACACATGGTCGAAGTTCGGGAACTGTGACCTATGCAGGAGGATACTCTCCTTCATTTCGGCGGCTGAATCCGCATAAATGTTGGCAAACTCTCGGTTTCGCGGGTTGGAGAGGAAGTCCTTGATTTTATCGAAATAAGGCATCGATCGAGCGACGATGACCTGCTTGAAATAGTCTTCTGTCAGCCCGTTAATCCGGTTCTTGTCCCTCAGCTTGAGCGACTCGAAATCGAACGCACTGCTATATGCGGATTCATCGTCATCTTTAGTGTAGTCACGGAATGCATGGACGACTTCGATGAACTCGTCGGGGTCAAATACGAACGGTGCCGCGTCCCTTGCGTTGGGCAGGAATTTAAGAAGCTCTGCGTGGCTCTCCAGAAGGGAGTGCATGTACTCGAGGCCCAAAATATGGGCGGTTTGCAAGCCGCATGCCTCAAGTTCTGCAACGAGCTTGGCGTCCATCCCCGCCGTGTACTTGCGGTTGGTAAAGACCATGTAGTGGTCGCAGATACCGTCCTTCACCCGCGCTTTGATGTTTGGATGCTCGCCCTTCAACAGCCGTTGAAAATCCCGTTCTGAGCATGACCGATCGGGTGCATTGATGTGCTTCGCCTGAAGCACGACATGGCCGATCAGAGGCGAGTTGGTGCTCGGATACCGTTCTGCCGTGCCGTGGAACTTGCCATCACGACCACCGTCCTTGCCTGCAGCGAATGGTGAGACGCCTAGGCCTAAAAGGTGCTTGGCGATCTGAACCACCAACCCCTCAAATTCGTCATCGCTGAGCTCGTATAGAAAGAAATCCCGTTTCACGAGAGGTCCCGCGTCAAGATATGGCTAGCGGGGAGGTTTTCCCACACTTCCGAGACTGCCCGCTCAATTTACCATGCTCACCGAAATTCGTGATTGTCACGAATGCATCCGGGAATCGCGCGGTGATCTCAAGCTCGACCTGCGTTTTTATCAGCGCATTGCGCATTTCATGGTGCACCATCTCATGCAGCATGTCATGCATCTCTTCGAGATTGCAAGCGCGCCGCTCGGCCGAGACACCGTTGCGCAGTTCATCGAATAAACGATGTCCGGTCATACCAGTCCTTCCCTTTCAACCTCGACCAGGTACTCGTCACAGAGACGGTCCGCGATCAAGATAACCTTGTCGTAAAAGTGAACGTCCCCACCCTTGTTGCCGCGGATCAGGAGGATGGCGTCAGCCCCGGATCAATGCACGAATGATGCGATACAGCCCCCTCCGCTCTGCGCCCGCAGCCCGGTATACGCGCGTGTCCTCTACCCCAACGAATACGGAAAGAGCAATTGCGCACCACCCTTTGCCTAGAGCATACCGACAACTCGGCCGATGTCACATTAGAGGGTCTCGGTCACCTCGCTGTACATTGTCCGAATTCGTTGGATTACCCACATTCCACGACATACATAAATACGTGTATATCCCCAGGAAGGAATATTTCAAGGTGTATTCCTTGAGCCCCGCAGGGTTATTGACGGTGAAAGCGGAGGCTTAGTTCGGGCTGCAGCATTCCACCAAACGCTTCCAAATGCGGTTCGTCCGCTGACGTGCCCCAACTCGCCAGTGCGTCTCATCCGAGATGAACGGCAGGTTGCGGGCGGGAACGGAACCATCCGTAACGACCGCTAGGGGGTCGAAAGCATTCGTTCGGAACGCGGTAAATTAACTCATCGGGATCATGGCACCCGATTTTGGCCGGTTTGCGCGTTCCCCGCTTGCGATCTCCGTAACTGTATCAAAAACATCAAGAGCCTACGTCGATTTACGCCAGCGATCTCACTCTTTGATCTTCCGGATGTAATTGTGTGCAACTATAACATACCAAGTCGCACGCGAAGACGGGTGGCGTGACGCCAAGTCTTTCCTCATGGTTGAAGGGTATGAATCATTTTATCTTGTCGATTGACAATTTAATAAGGCGGAGTATATGTTTTGCCTAGAAAGAAGCACACGTCGAAGGAAATAGAAGGCGTTCTCCAGGAGCTTGAAAAGCTCGGGTGGAAGCTGATCGAGGGAAAAGGACATTGCTGGGGTATCCTGCGTTGCCCAGCCAATGATCAGGATTGTCGCTGTGGTGAATTTTGCCAAATGTCAGTCTGGTCGACACCAAAAAACCCTCAGCAGCACGCTAAGAAGCTCCGCCAGAAGGCCCTTGCTTGCGTGAAGCCTAAGAAAAATGACGAAGGAAATGCCGATGGCTGAGGAATTCGAATTCGAGTTGGTTTTCGCGCTCCCTGACGGGGAACACGATCCATTTGTGTTGTCCGACGCCATCTTCGAAGCTGGCTTCGAGGATGCCCTGGTGGGCACCGGTACGCCCGGTTTGCTCGGCGTTGAGCTGGAGGCGGAAGGCGATGACGCTGAGAACGTAATTCTTAATGCGGCACGTGCGCTGATCAAAGCGCTTCCCGAAGGCACTATTCTTCGCGAGGTCCGTCCTGACCTAGTAAGCCTAGCTGACGTCGCTGAGAAGCTTGAAGTGCAGCGGCAGGCGCTCCAGCAGCGGAAAATGCCTCTTCCAGTCGCAGGCGGACTCTACCGTATCGATGAGATCGTTAAGGTTGTGACAGAAGCATCTAAGCCTCAGGAGGGTCGTCGGCGCCCGCGCTTCAATATAACTGCCGCATCGAAGTGGTTTCGCGCTGGCGATGCGGCGCGGCGAGTGAATGCCCTCCTGACTATGAAAGAGATCGACCCATTAACGATCGAGTTGAGGCCGCGACAGGAACGCTAGGGGGAGCTCTAAATTCCGCCGCCGAGCAAGGCCGGCTATCGGGTCGGCCTTCTTGTATTAGATATATCAGAGGCCTCGAGTTTTACCATCGAGCTCGGATCTGATTTACCCGTTTTATCTACGCCGTGTTACGTCTTTCTGCAACCGTCCTCAATCCGGCTCAAAACGGCAAAAAGCTCAAAACGTAAGCGAACATATCCGTTATTAACGCGACGGTCGCGTTAAACCAAGCTCTCACGGCAGTAGCTGCGTACACGATCGCAACCAAACCAAGGACGAGCCAGAATAGGATTGCAAAGAATTTTGCAAAAGCGTCGTCAGCCTTCGGATCGGGAGGTGAATTATAGATGTAATCGTGCCGCATCGCCCTTTAACGCTCGTGTTCGTCGCGTTCCTTCTTTTGCTGCTGCTCGTGCTCCAGTTCCTGCAATCGCGGAACCTGTTGTTGCGGAGGATCTGTACGGGCTGTCTCTCCATCCCGTACGACCGCCTTTGCTTCCATACTAACCCGATTATCGAGTTGTTTGGAACCTTCAACTTTTTCATCTGTCCGATCCCGCTCCTCAAGCACGTTCGCCTCCCATGCCCGGCGATCGACCATTTGTTCGACGCGATGCTTCTGACCGTCGATCTCCTGTATGACGGTTTTCAGGACGCGTTCCGTACCAGTGGACCGCAAATGAATTTCATCGCCGATATCAGCGCCGGCGCGATGCAACGCATCGGGTAATCCGACACCCCAGACCGTGCGATTGCCATTGGCGGTTTCAATAACGACGAACGGCGAAGGTTCGTTCTTTTCATTATTCTGATAGAGCTTCTCGCCTGTCTCGACGAGGATGCCCTGAACGCCTTCCTTGTAGTCAACGGTCTTGGAGGGCGGCGTTCCGGTATTATCTGCATTCGTTTGCTCTTTACCCTCCTTGCTCGACTGAACCGAACCTGCAGATTGCTCCTGATCCCGGTGAGCCGCATCCAGCTCCTTGCCCTCGATCGGAACAATTTCATTACGCAAATAGGATTGCTCGCGACGCGCCAGATCTTGCCAATCCAATTCCGTCGGCTGATAGCCCTTGACCGAAATACCGTGGGCCTGGCCCTCCAGCCAACTTTCACGGCGGAACTCCTTGCTTCCCGTTATCTCGATGCTCGTCCAGCCTCGATGCGCTGCTGTTTCGATCATCAACCGAACGCCCTGAGCATCGAACGATTTAGCGCGCAGCTTCTCTCCATTGTCCTGGAACACTTCGCGCTCACCCTTTGAATCGGCAAATACACGCTGCGTCCCGCCGTGATCCTCACGAATATAATAACGGCTCGTGATTTCATCGGGGAAAGAACGATTCATTTCGGCCTGATAAGATGCTGCCGCCGCTTTCTCCTCGTCATCCATGCTGGAACGAGGTTCGTTGGCATTATCTGCCGATGGCCGACCCTGCTCTGCTTCCGCGACAACATGCGCTGGCTTCGCAATTTCGGAATCGGGTTCGCGAGCAATCTGCATCGACGAGCTATCCTGCTCGCTTTCACGAGATGGGGTTTCAACGATCAATCCACGCTGTTCAGTCAATTCCATATGCTCGCGCATTAAATTGACATGCTCGCGCGTATACTGCGATACCTGATCCAGATCGGCTTTCTCTTCCGGTCCGAGATTGCGGCCAAGCCGGAACAAAGCTGTTTCAACTTCTTTCTCATATGCCTCAAAATCACTTCTCGACATTTCGCGCACTTTTTCACCCTCCAAAATGATATTTTGCAACCTTACCAAATTGGTGCGGTAATGTGACCCGAAATCTGCATGAACGATATTAGAAGTTTTCGTTTCTGATTGGAGAGAACTGGTTGATACAACTATATCTCTTTGTTGCACGGCGTACGTGGCAATCTGACGATCGCCGCTTGCCATTGCTATTTTCTCCCAACTCTGAGTTACCTTTACGATATATTCACGGCTTCGGGCGCTTCGCGCCATACTCCGCCGACCTGAGCGCTTTCCGTCATAGCGCGACTGAGCCGCCTCACTTGTTCCCTCATGTTCCGTTCGTCCATCGCGACTAACCGGCCGAACCTGATTGCGCGTATAGGCTGGAGCATTTGCGAACTCGCGCCTGTCCGTCATTTCCATAGCGATTCCGTGTTCGCGCGCCTTTTCGGCCATAAGCTCGCGCCACTGACGAAAAACCTGTGGCGAGGTTTCTACCCGATCACCGGCATCCGAACGCATAGCGATAATGGCATGGGCATGGATATGCGGTCGCTTTCCGCCCTGCCCCATCTCCTTCGGGTCGCTGAATGGATCATGCATCGCAAATATGTAGCGGTGTCCTTCAAACTGCGCGGCCAGAAAATCCCGAACAGCGCCTTCGAAAGCCTGAACATTGGTGCCAGCTTTGGCAGACATGATGACATGCATCACATCCCTGCCCTTACGGCTATGCAACTCCCGACGCCACTGCTTTTGCACCAGGTCGCCGGCAGAACGCGCATCTGGGACAACGCGCCCCTTATCATCACGAACGTCGCCCTTATAATCCTCCACCAGATTTCTCAGCTTGGCGGCGCCATATTCAACGCCATTTCCATACCCGGTAAAACGGAACCCCGCCCTCCCGAGCTCGGACGCTGCGCTTTCGTTGTATCGCCTCTGAATAATGTCCGCCGCCTTCGGGTCGCCGGTCAACCGCTCCCCTTCCATGCTGCGCAACACCACCACACCGTCAACTTTTAAAACGCCATGTGATGGTTGCGAAACGGCATAAGCAAAGCTGCGATTACCGAATGCGCTAGCCAGACTATCGCGCACGTGCTGGTGCAAAGCTTCTTCTGTTGCGAACCCGGCAGCTTCGATCGTCATCCGGAAAGTTCCAATATCCCTGCTCTCGGCCCGATTTTGAAACAATGGCTCCCAATCACCGCGCAACCGTGCCAGCTCCTCGCGACCCTGAAGGCGTTCACCGTTTTCCTTTTCGACGCAAATTTCCCCGCTGCGAGATACGTAATTGACCATCGCGCCGAACCGCGCACCGCCACCATACGACGCCATCTTGACTACAGCCGGTTGACTACCTGCTGCCACTGCGGCCAAACGTGTTTCCATCGGCCTCGCGATAGCAACCTGTTTGTTTGACGCACTACCTGCGCTTGTCAGCGCTCTTGAGGATGGCCTGCGCATTTTAGGCACTGAACCGCCACTTCCTGCAGCGGCGCCACCTGCGATCTGTAATTCACGCAATCTCCGGCGCATTTCTTCCTCGGCGCTGCTTGCAGCACTCGAACCAAGTGAAAGCGCATGCAGCATCGCCGCACGGCGCTGCTCCCACTCGCTCTCAAAGGCCCCGAGAAAGAATTCCATGGTCGCTAGTCCTTGCTGCGGTGTCTGTAACCTGACCGCTTGGTGACGCGTCTCAGTTCACTGAGAACCGCAACCTGCATCTTTTGCACGTCACCCACCACCATGCGGACCTCGCTATCTGAAACAGATTTGCCGCTATTCAGCGCTCGAGCGACCTGATTGAGATTGATGCCAATCATGCGCATATCCTCAAGCATGAGAGACAAAAGCGCCCTGTCTTCGTCATTGAAGATCGGCTTTTTCCCCGCCCCTTGCAGCAATACGGCCTTGAAAAATGCGCTCATCGTCATGTCGGCCGCCTTTGCGGCTGCGTCGATCGCGTCATATTCGTCCGCCGAAACACGGCTATGAATGGTTTGCGGCTTGGGTTTTGCGACCCTTATATCCTCTGAAATTGCTTCATTCATAGGCGTTGTTAGCTCCAATTCAGCGCAGCAATCGACAATCGCGGACGTGTTTCGCGATTCAACACGAAAACTGTAGCACATTTTTCCGTATCCTGCCTAACCAATTACAACGCGACTAATCAATATCCGTCTAACTTGGCCTCGCTCCGCTCACCCCTTACGCCGAGGCTACGCCCCGGCGTTTCAAAGGAAACACGCTCACCAAGGTTCACCTCCAGACCGCTTTATCGCCTTTGTGCACCCCTCGTACTCGCCAGCAAGGGGCGCTACGCTCTTCGCCCTTGCCGGACTGCGTGCGTGCGGTACAGACGGCTCTTGCGCGGCTCCGGGGTTCACAATCGATTGGGAGAAACATGTTCCCAAACTCTAGTCATCGAGTGATGTGATTATTTGATGTGAACACATGGTGTGTCACATGCTGCAATGAGTGTTGTCAAATCGTGTGAAATTACCTTATCTTGACATGTATTCTTGCGCCGTATGGGCAGCATTTGCCGACGCTTCGGGCAATAAATCGACACAAAGAAAACCAGCATTATCTAGGTACAGGAGGGCCAGCGTGACACTTCGAATAGCTTCGGTAAGCGGCAAAGGTGGAGCGGGGAAGACGACCGCAGTCATTTTGACTGCCGGTGAACTCGCACTCAAAAATCGACGAGTATTGCTAATTGATGCAGATCCACGACAGAACTTAGCCGAGTGGTGGAAGCGGTGCGTGGCAAAGGACAATGTACCGGCGTCGATTTCACTGGCGACGGCACTTCGTCAGAACAATATAGAGAAGTTAATGGCGTCACAGGAGGCCAACTATGACGCCATTTTGATCGACGCGCCGGGCGTCGATAGTGTTGTGATGGATACGATAATCGACCATTCAGATATCGTCATCACGCCCATTCAGCCCGCCCAGGATGAGATTAAAGCAGTTGGTGAAGCAGCGGAGGCAATTGCGATGC
>JACDJC010000105.1_pt1 | contig 109703 bp, 88 predicted proteins | sample 7454191 | NCBI WGS metagenome assembly JACDJC01 (sample SAMN14253291, study PRJNA609438) | sludge metagenome | isolation source: sludge after 25d culture with pyrite and EDTA | collected 2018-12-20 | reverse complement strand
CTCGGCCTTGCAGCCGCCTCGAGCTCCGCTAAGGCGCAATCACAAGATTTTCAGGAGTCCCTTTTCTGCGACAACTGCAGTACGTCAGCTCAATTTGAAAGTGTCGCAAGAACTCGACCGACAAAGACGGGCAAATGGTCGTACGTAGTAGGCAACCGTGTCACAGGCGAAATGAGGTAGATGACCGTTTTTTACACAGCATCCGGTCAGGTGCCATTATCGACCGGCGATTCGAGTCAAAAGCATGCGGTTGGCGGAATTGCCATCGCCGAGGTTCCAATAGAAAATTCGTACGTGGTCGCACCCGAGGATCGGCTGATTCCTTTTGTCAGCAGGAATTCGACGACATGGGCAACCAGTACTCGGGCTACACCTGCTGAAGAGCACGAGTTTATGGCGATCGCGCGTGCCTCAAGCAATCGTATTGTCGTAAACGCACCACCCAAGACATATGGTTTTGAATCCCTCGCGGGTGCCCAGATGGAATTGGTTGGCCCTCATCTATGGGCGGCGATGACCGCGAGCAATCCCGGATGGGCCGGGAACGAGCTCAGCGGCACCGTGAAATCAGTACTCTACCGCGCCGTGGGGTGGCTCAATGGCAAGGGGCCTACCGCGTGCTTGGTGTTTGAAAACGGTGATTTTGGCTGCTTTCAGATCAATCTGGCCGATATAAACGCTCCGATATACGTTGAAGATACCGGTAAGGATCGCGACAACAATCCAATCAGTCGCACACCCTCTCTGCCCAATGGGGGCAATACCCAGACAAAGGTAGTGTATGAAAGTGGAGGCGGACGCGGTTACAGCGCAGGTGGTCATCAGCGGCTTGTGTGTGCGTTCGTAGATGGTCATCTGGATCATTGTTTCGTTGAGTATGTGATCCAATAGGGCACGGAGAGACTTCAAGTTCACCTGATTAGCGACAAGGCTCAGCCGAAATCTAGTCCGCTCGACTTGGGCGCAGACTCGAAAGGCCGAAATCGAAGGCCCATTTTTTGACGTGCGCTTCGAATTTGTTTGCTGTCGCGAGCTACGCCAAGCGCGAACGGAACGTCAGGCTTATAGTCTCAGTGGATCGGACGAGTTAAACGGCAGCGCGATTTCGAAGGATCATGATACTTTCGGTAATATCGAGCTGCCATCCGACAATAGCTGATGGAGTTCACAAAACCATGAAGACATGGGCAAAGATTTTAGTTTCGGCGCTGGCTGGATTGGTTGTTGGTGTGGCCATCAGCGTCGTAACGACTTCGTTTTTAATGAAGTCGTACTTACGGGTTACCGCCGCGCAGAACGCGTATCAGGATTTGGAATTCGGCTTTGAGCGCTTGGCTTCACGTGACGGCGAGCCAAAGTCCGAGGAAAAAATGCGAATGGGCTTGGTGGATAGGCTCTCGTTCTCGACAATAACACTCGGGATACAGTTCGATCGCATCGATGACCCCCAGTTGCGGGCTGGCGCCCTTCGGATCGTAAAGCTCATCGACGCCAATCCATCACTGCAGGGTGTGACAACCCAGTGGACGGAACGAAACGCGGCAAAGGCGAGGCAATGCATTATCGAGAAATTCTCGAATCCTGCCGAGGTTACGCAATGCGCCCTCTCTGCGTATGAGTCCTCGACAGCAATAGCTCAGCCCTGAGTGTCAGAATGAGCTCGCTCCTGAAGTTGCCCGCACTCCGCCTTCAGTCGGCGAAATGGGTAGCGATGCCCCCGCCAGCACAATGCGTTCACAAGGGCTCGGCGGGCGTCGCCGGGCCCTTCTCGCGCTCGCGCTCGGCGCCCGGCTCCGCATCGGCTTCGAATAAGTGCTGCAGGTCGACCAGCGCATCGCGGGTGCTCTGGATCAGCCTGGTCTCGTCGTCATACACGAGTGCCTGCTTCTGCAGCAAATCCTCGTCGTAGCGGCGGAAGCGCTCGACCCGATCGACCGCCAGCTGGTGCGGCAACCCCAGCGCTTCAAGCGTCTTGCGGGTCATCTTGAGACTGGAATAAAAGGTCTCGCGCACCGGATCGTCCACGCCCATGTCCAGCAGGCGGTAGACGTGCTGGCGATTGCGTGCGCGAGCCACGATCTTCAGGTGCGGATACTGCCGCTTGACCAGGCGGGCGGTGCGCAGGTTCGCTTCCGGATCGTCGGTGGCCAGCACGAACACTTCGGCAGTGCGAGCCTGTGCCGCGCGCAGCAACTCCGGTCGCCCCGGATCGCCGAAAAACAGGTTGATGGAGCCGAAGCGCCGCGAGACATCGACCTGGTCGGCGGAATGCTCCAGCGCCACGAACGGAATCCCCTGCGCGCGCAGCACGCGGGCGATGATCTGACCGACCCGGCCGAAGCCGGCGATGATCACCCGCGGCGGGCCGGTGTCGATGGTGTCGAACTCGCGCACCGGCTTTTTCGGTTGCACGTTCAGGGCCTTGGCCGCCAACACCACCAGCAGTGGGGTCAAGGCCATGCTCAGGGTGATCGCCAAGATCAGTGCATCGCGCTGGCCCATGCTGATCAGCTGCTGTTCGGCAGCCAGCCGCAACACCACGAAGGCGAACTCGCCGCCGCAGGCCAGCAGCACCACCAGGCGCAGCGTATCGGGGCGATTCAGCCGACCCAGCAGCCGGCCCAGCGGCCACAGCAGCACGCCTTTCAGCAACAGCAAGGCGCCCACCAGCACGAGCACCAGACCGGGCCGGTGCCACAGCAGCGACAGGTCCATCGACATGCCGACGCTGATGAAGAACAAACCCAGCAACAGCCCCTTGAACGGCTCGATGTTCGATTCCAGCTCGTGGCGGTATTCCGAATCGGCCAGCAGCATGCCGGCGAGGAAGGCGCCGAGCGTGGCCGAGACGCCGGCCAGTTCCATCAGCCAGGCCACCCCCATCACCGCCAGCAGCGCGGTGGCGGTGAACACCTCGACCGAGTCGGCCTTCGCCACGAAGCGGAACACCGGGCGCAACAGGTAGCGGCCACCGACCACCACCGCCACGATCATCCCGACCGTACGCAAAATGCCGAACAGGTCAAAATGCGTTGCCGTCGACGCAGCCAGCAGCGGCACCGCGGCGATCAAGGGGATTGCAGCCAGATCCTGGAACAACAGGATCGCGAACACCTGGCGCCCATAGGCCGAGCCGGCCTCCTTGCGCTCGGCCAGGATCTGCAAGCCGAACGCGGTGGACGACAGCGCCAGGCTGCCGCCGACGATGGCGGCGCCCTTGCCACTGAGTCCAGCCAGGTAGTACGCCACCGCCGCGATCACCACGGAAGTGGCCAGCACCTGCAGCAGGCCGGTGCCGAAGACCGACCGACGCATCACCCACAGCCGCTGCGGCGAAAGCTCCAGCCCGATCACGAACAGCATCAGCACCACACCGAACTCGGCGATCGTGGCGACTCCCGCGGTATCGCCGACCAGGCCCAGCAGCTGCGGCCCGATCACCATTCCGGCCAGCAGGTAACCAAGCACCGCACCGAGGCGGAAACGCTTGGTCAACGGCACCATGATGACCGTGGCCAGCAGGAACACCACCGCGGTCTGCAACAAATGATGGCTGTCCACGCTCACACGGCTCCAGTCGGGAAGGTTCGATTATTCCACGCCGGCAACGATTCCCCCGCATGCACTGGACGAGCATGAAGCAATCAGGCCCGCACGTGGCGGGCCTGATCTGTTGCCGTTGCTCTGTGGTGACGGGACGACTTACTTCTTTGGCGCCTCCTTCAGACCGCGGTTCTCCAGCATCGGCTCGATGCCGGGATCCTGGCCGCGCCAGTCCCGGTACATCCTGGCCAGCTCCTCGGTATTGCCGCGGGACAGGATCATCTGGCGGAAGCGGTCGCCATTGGCGCGGGTCAGGCCGCCGTGCTCCTGGAAGTCGACGAAGGCGTCGTCGGCCAGCATCTGGGTCCACAGATAGGCGTAGTAGCCGGCGGCGTAGCCGTTGCCCCAGATGTGCTGGAAGTAGCTGGAGCGATAGCGCGGCGGCACATAGCTCAGGTCCACGCCATCCTTCTTCAGCGCGGCCGCCTCGAACTGGTCGGCGTCCTGCAGCGGTGCGTCGGCGCCGAGCATGTGCCAGTTCATGTCGAGCATCGCGGCGGCGACCAGCTCGGTCATGTCGTAGCCCTTGTTGAACTTGCCGGCCTTCTTCATCTTGTCCACCAGCGCCTCGGGCATCGGCTCGCCAGTCTGGTAGTTCTTCGCATAGTTGGCGAACACCTTGGGGTTGGTGGCCCAGTGCTCGTTGAACTGCGACGGAAACTCGACGAAGTCGCGCGCGGTATTGGTGCCGGACAGGGTCGGATATTCCTGGTCGGCGAAGATGCCGTGCAGCGCGTGACCGAACTCGTGGAATATGGTGATCACGTCGTCGAACGACAGCAGTGCCGGCTGGCCCGGGGCCGGCTTGGTGAAGTTGCATACGTTGTAGACCACCGGCCTGGTATCCATCAACCTGGACTGGCCGACGAAGTTGTCCATCCAGGCGCCGCCACCCTTGTTGTCGCGCTTGAAATAGTCGGTATAGAACAGCGCCAGCGATTTGCCGTCCTGGTCGAACACCTCGTATACGCGCACGTCCGGCTGGTACACGGGAAGGTCCCGGCGCTCCTTGAAGGTCAGCCCGTAGAGCTGGTTGGCCGCGTAGAACACGCCGTTCTCGAGCACGTTGTCCAGTTCAAAGTAGGGCTTGATCTGGTTTTCATCGAGGTCGTACTTCGCCTTGCGCACCTGCTCGGCGTAGTAGTTCCAGTCCCACGGCTCGAGCTTGAAGCCGGGCTGCTTGAGCGCCCGCTGGCTCTTGTCGATCTGCGCCTGGATGTCGGTGGCCTCGCGCCTGGCGCGCGCCACCGCCGCCGGCACCAGCTTTTCCAGGAAGTCCATCGCCGTGGCCGGCGTCCTGGCCATCTGGTCGTCCAGCTTCCACGCGGCATAATCGGGATAGCCGAGCAGGCTTGCCTCCTGCGCACGCAGCTGGGCCAGCCGCTCGATCGTCTTGCGCGTATCGTTGGCGTCATTGTGCTCGGCCCGATTCCACGACGCCTCGAACAATTGCTGGCGGGTGGCGCGATCGTCCAGATCCCGCAGCTCGGGCTGCTGGGTGGTGTTCTGCAACGGCAGCACGTACTTGCCGTCCTGCTTGCGGTTCTTGCCCGCCTGCAGCGCGGCGGCAAGCTGGGCATCGGACAGCCCGGCCAGCCTGCTCTTGTCGCTGAACACCGGCGCGGCATCCCTGGTCGCCGCCAGCAGCTTGTTGGTGAATGCCGTGCTGAGGCTCGACTCCTCCTGGTTCATCGCCTTCAGCCTGGACTTGTCCGCGTCGGACAGCCTGGCGCCGGCATGCACGAAGTTCTTGTAGACCACCTCGACCAGACGCGCCGACTCCGGATCGAGCCTGAGCGTGTCGCGCTGGCCATAGACCGCCTCGACGCGCTTGAACAGCTTGTCGTTGAGATAGATCGCATCCTGGTGGGCTGCCAGCTTCGGGGCTTCCTCTTCCTGCACTTTCTGCAGCGTGTCATTGGTGTTCGCGGCGGTGACGGCATTGAATACCATCATCACGCGCTCGAGCATGACGCCGGATTTCTCCATCGCCACATAGGTGTTCTCGAAGGTGGGCGGTTCCGGGTTGTCGACGATCTTCTGGATCTCGGCCCGTTGGCGCTTCATGCCCTCCTCGATCGCCGGCTGGTAATCCGCATCGGTGATCTTGTCGAACGGCGGGGCCTGGAACGGTAGCGTGCTGGGCTGGAAAAACGGGTTGCTGGTCATGGCGGTGGCCGGTGCGGCGGCGCTGGCGGTCGCCACGGACGCCGCCGTCGCCGAAGACGGGTCGGCGTCACTGGGTTGCTGCGAGCAGGCGGCAAGGGCGATCGTGGTGGCAATCACTAGCATGCGGAAACGAAGCATCGGGTTTCCCAGGTTGGGCGTCCGCGACGGGACAGGATGGATGGGCGATCGCCGACTTTACCTACTCCACTGCCACTTTCCAAACCCGCGCAGGATCATGCGGCCGCACGATCGCGTAATCGGGATGGATCAGGCCTTACGCAGATCGCGCAACTGCCACGCGGACCCGATCAGCAGATCCAGCCGGTGCCGCACCACACTCATCGGCAGGCTGGTGGTCAGCTCCAGGTCGGTGTGCAGGTCGGCGACCCGGGCCTTCGCTTCCGCGGCCGGGTCGGTAGCGCCGAGGCTGGCATCGACCGCATCGGGGTCGGGCTGTACCGCGCGCCAGCGCTGGAACAGGTCCTCGTGACGCAGAGCCTGCTGCAGGGCGGCAGCAAAATCGTTCGGGCCGGCGCCATCGCAGGCAAAGCGTGGATCGTCGCCGCGCGCACGGGCAAGGTCGGCAATCGAAAGATAGTAACGGTTACGGGCCATGCAGCCTCCGCGGACGGGTTTCGTGCGTATTCAAGCACGGTCGATGTGAAGTCGCCGAAGTGCCCCGAAAACTGGCACTGACGCGGAAAGTGGCGTAAGAAGCATAGTCGATCTCCCAAGACGGGGCTTCCAATGTCACGCATGATCCACGCCCGGGGACGCACGTCCGCCGCCTGCACCCTGCTCGTCGCCGCGATCGGCCTGAGCGCCTGCTCCCCCTCCACTCCACCGGCCTCGACACCGGCCGCAACACCCGCCGGCGCCGCCTCCGCCGTGACTCCACCACCAGCGCCGGCGCAGCCGCCAACCGGCGCCCCCGCGCTGGCCGAAGGCAGCGGCACCCGGTTGCTGCGCTTCCCGGATGTATGCGCGGATCGCGTGGTCTTCACCTATGCCGGCGACCTCTGGCTCGCCTCGAACCAGGGTGGCACCGCCACCCGCCTGACCGCCGCGCCCGGCCTGGAAATGTCGGCACGCTTCTCGCCCGACTGCAGGCAGATCGCCTTCACCGGGCAATACGGCGGCGACAGCCACGTCTATGTGGTTTCCGCCGACGGCGGCGTACCGACCCAGTTGACCTGGTATCCGGCGATGGGCCCGCTGCCGCAGCGCTGGGGCTTCGACAACCAGGTGTACGGCTGGACCCCGGATGGCAAGTCCGTGCTGTTCCGTTCCTGGCGCGACTCGCGCAACATCTCCGACCCGCGCGTGTTCACCGTGCCCGTAGCCGGCGGCCTGCCGACCGTGCTGCCGATGCCGCAGTCGGGCACCGCGCGCTTCTCGCCGGACGGCAAGCAGATGGTGTATTCACCCAAGTTCCGCGACTTCCGCGACTGGGACCGCTACCAGGGCGGCTGGGCGCAGGATCTGTTCATCTACGACTTCGCAGCAAGGACGGCGAAGAACATCACCAACGATCCCAACACCGACCGCGATCCGGTGTGGATCGGCAAGGACATCTACTTCCTGTCCGACCGCGGCCCGCATCTGAACCTCTATCGCTACGACACCAGCGACGGCAAGACCACGCAGCTGACGAATTACGCCACGGACGATGCGCGCTGGGCCAGCGGCGACCAGGCCGGGCAGATCGTGTACGAGGTCACCGGTGCGCTGCACATCTACGACACTCGCAGCAATACTGACCGCGCACTCGAGATCCATGTGCCGAGCGATCTGGTCGCCGCCCGCGCGTCCGAGCGCAGCGTCAAGAAGTTCGTCGAGGACTTCGCGCTCAGCAGCAACGGCAAGCGTGCCGCCTTCACGGCGCGCGGGGATGTCTTCAGCGTGCCGCTGGAACACGGCATCAGCCTGAACCTGACCCACACCCCCGGCGTGCATGAGCGCGAAGTGAGCTGGTCGCCCGATGGCAGGCGCGTCGCCTACATCTCCGACCAGAGCGGCGAGGAAGAGGTATGGATGCGCGACGCCGACGGCTCCAACCCGACAATGCTCACCCAGGGCGTGCCTGGCCGCCTGTACGGCACCACCTGGTCGCCGGATGGCAGGAACATCGCCTACGTGGACAGCAACAACCGCATCCACGTGGTGGGCGCTTCGGCGGGCGCCGCCGACAAGGTCGTGGCGCAGGACCCGGGCAACATGCCGGGCGACTACACCTGGTCACCCGGCGGGCACTACCTGGCCTACTCGCTGACCGACAAGGACACGCTGCAGCCCCGGTTGCACGTGTATGACCTCGGCTCCGGTCAGGCGACCGAGCTCGGGCGCGAGTACTTCAGCGCGTACCGTCCCGCGTTCTCACCCGACGGCAAGTATCTCTATTTCCTTGGCGATCGCGAGTGGGCACCCTTGATGTCCGGCGTGGAACTGGACTACGCCAGCAACCGCAGCACCGAAATCCTCGCCTATGCCTTGCGCAAGAACGTGGACAATCCGTTCGCACCGCGCAACGATCGCGCCACCGGCGAAAGCGATTCGCAAAAGGACAGCGACAAGGACAAGGCCGAAGACAAGACGAAGCCTACGCCGGCCACGCAGATCAATGACCGCATCGACTTCGACGGCATCGATCAGCGCCTGGTGCGTGCACCGATCGAGCCGGACAACATCCGCTGGCTGGCGCTGACTCCGAAGGCGATCCTGTACGCCACCACCGGCGCGCCGTATCTGGGTCGCGACAGCGCGATTCCGGGCAAGATAGAGGCGTGGTCGTTCGAACAACGCAAGTCGAGCACGGTCTATACCTACAAGAAGCCGGGCGGCGATGCGGGTGACGAGGGCGACGGCGCCGGCTCACTGGCACTGTCGGGCGACGGCAACACCCTGCTGGTGCACGACGGCAAGGACTACAAGGCGATCGACCTGGGTGCCGACAAGCCCGAACCGAAGGAGGTCAAGCTCGATGGCCTGTTCATGCGGGTCGATCCGAAGGCCGAATACGCCGAGATCTTCAACGACGTGTGGCGCCGCTATCGCGACTACTTCTACGTTACCAACATGAACGGCTACGACTGGAACGCGATCCGCGCCAAGTACGAGCCGCTGTTGAAATACGTCGGCGACCGCACCGATCTCAACTACCTACTCGGCCAGATGATCGCCGAGCTGTCCAACTCGCATACCTATGTCGCCGGCGGCGACCTGGGCCTGCCGGACAAACCGCATGTCGGCCTGCTCGGCGCGAGCTTCGAGCTGGACGCCGCCAGCGGGCATTACCGGATCGCGCAGGTCTTCGCCGGGGAGAACGACGAATCGCGCTACCGCTCGCCGCTCACCCAGGTCGGCGTCGAGGTCAAGACCGGTGATTACATCCTCGCGATCAACGGCACCCCGCTCACCGCCGACGAAAACCCGTACCGGCTGCTGCGCGTCGCGTCGGGCCAGATGGTGCAGCTCACGGTCAATTCGCGGCCGTCGACCGGGGGCGCGCGCGCGGTGCTGGTCGAGCCGATTTCCAGCGAGATGCCGCTGCATTACTACGGCTGGGTGCAGGCAAACCGCGACTACGTCGCCAAGGCCAGCGGCGGCAGGATCGGTTACCTGCACATCCCGGACATGGGTGTCGATGGCGCGCGCGAATTCATCAAGTGGTACTACCCGCAGTTACGCAAGCCGGGGCTGATCATCGACGTGCGCGACAATGGTGGCGGCTTCATGTCGCAGACCATGATCGAGCGGCTGTCGCGCAAACCGCTGGCGTACAACTACCTGCGCGGCAGCAGCATCACCGGCACCTACCCGGCGTCGACCTCCATCGGCCACCTCGCCGCGTTGTCGAACGGCACTTCGGCCTCCGATGGCGACATCTTCTCGTATATGTTCAAGCAGGCGAAGCTGGGGCCGCTGATCGGCACCCGCACCTGGGGCGGCGTGATCGGCATCCACGGGCTGGGCCCGTTGATCGACGGCGGCACGGTGTTCGTGCCGACCTACGCCGGCATTGTCGACCTGCACGGCAAGTATGTGGTCGAGGGCTACGGTGTCGAACCGGACATCGAAGTGAAGGAAAGCGTGTCCGACCAACTGGCCGGCAAGGATCCGCAACTCGACAAGGCGATCGAGGTGCTCGACCAGAAGATCAAGGAGCACCCGGTGGTCTTGCCGCCACAACCGCCAGGCCCGGACAAGGCACCGCCCCACATGCGCCCGAAGAGCGCCGGCACGCCGGCCAACTGATCGATGTGCGCGCCGCCGTCACGGCGGCGCGCACCGCGACGCCCCGCACCGCGCAGCATGGCGCACAATACCGACCGGCCATGGACGCAGCATATGTTTGACATCAAGACTTCCCGTCACACCGGCAAGCGCGAGCACTACGCCGACCTCGCCACGCAGGCGCGCGGCATGCTGGCCGGAGAGCCTTCGCTGATCGCGAACGCAGCCAATTTCAGCGCACTGGTCTACCACAGCCTGCCGCAGCTGAACTGGGCCGGATTCTACCTGTTCGACGGCACCGAGCTGGTGGTCGGCCCGTTCCAGGGCAAGCCGGCGTGCATCCGCATCGCGCTGGGCCGCGGCGTCTGCGGCACGGCCGCGCAGAGCCGTCAGACCCAGCTCGTGCGCGACGTCAATGCGCACCCTAACCACATCTTCTGCGACTCGGCCTCGCAATCGGAAATCGTGGTGCCGCTGGTCAACACCGATGGTTCGCTGCTCGGTGTATGGGATGTCGACAGCCCGGTCACCGACCGTTTCGACGAGGACGACCGCGTGGGCATGGAAGCGCTGTGCGCGGTGTTCATGGCATCAGCACACCGCTGAAGACTCCGGCGACCGCGGGCGGCCTGCTTCGCGCGCGTCGGAGCCGGCTCGCGCACGACACTCCCGACAATCCCGGATCCGGACCAAAAACATCGCCCGCGAGCGGGTTCCGACGGCGGTGCGACTATATGTCGCGCTCGTGCCGCAACAAGCGCATCACCACCTCGCGTGCCTCCTCCACGCCGATACCGGCGGAGGAGGAGAAGATCTGCGCGGTGGCACGCAGATCCTCGGCCGCAAACAGCTTGCGCAACGCGGCCAGAGCCCGGGTGGCTGCCCCATGCGACAATTTGTCGGCCTTGGTCAGCAGCACGTGGCAAGGCAGCCGGGTATCACTGCAGAATTGCAGCATCTTGCGGTCGAATTCCTTCAGCGGGTGACGGATATCGACGATCAGCACCAGCCCGCACAGGCTGCGGCGCCGATGCAGGTAGGCGTCGATTTCCTTCCTCCAGTGCTCGCGCATCTCCAGCGGCACCTTGGCGTAGCCGTAGCCGGGCAGGTCGATCAGGCGCGCCGCCGGCGGCTGGTCGCCGCTCGTGACCGCTACGGATCGCCCCTGCGCATCCTGCGCCCGCGACCCTGGTGCATCCTCGTGCGGCGGCAGGCTGAAGGCGACCATTTGCTGGGTGCGCCCGGGCGTCTTCGAGGTGCGTGCCAAGCCCTTGTGATTGGTCAAAGTATTGAGCGCACTGGACTTGCCCGCATTGGAGCGGCCCGCAAACGCCACCTCGGCGCCTTCGTCGGCGGGCAACTGGTCGATGCGATGCGCGGCAAGCATGAATTGCGCACCCTGGAGGGGATTGGGCATGGGAGAGGTTTGACCAAGGTAGGGTGGCACGTGATAATTCCGTGGTTTCTGTCTGCCGAGGGGCTTTGGTGGTTTCGTCGGCAATGTTCGCAAGTCTCTCGGGAGTCAAGTGTATGAGTTTTCACTTCGCTGGTTTTCGGACCGCCGCCGTCGGGTCTGCCGTGGCTCTCGTATTGGCGCTGTCCAGCACGGCCTCGATGGCCCAGGACGCGGCTGCCGCGAATGCGGCCACGCCCAACGTGGCCGAAGCTGCGGTCAAGCCGGGTGACGCCGCGGCCGGCCAGGCCAAGGCCGCCGTCTGCGGCGCCTGCCACGGGATGGACGGCAATTCCCCCATTGCGATGTACCCCAAGCTGGCCGGCCAGAGCGAGCAGTACATGGTGCGCCAGTTGACCGATTTCAAATCCGGCGCGCGCGAGAACCCGATCATGTTGGGTATGGCGGCGCCGCTGTCCACCCAGGACATGCACGACCTCGGAGCCTATTTCGCCAGCCAGAAGCCGCAGTCCGGCGTGGCCGACCAGGCCTTGGTCGAGCGCGGCCAGACCCTGTACCGCGAGGGCGATGCCACGCGCTACATCCCCGCGTGCATGGGTTGCCATGGCATCGATGGCCGCGGCAACCCGGGCGCCAGGTATCCGCAGTTGACCGGCCAGCACGCGCAGTACACCGAGGCTACGCTGAAGGCCTGGCAAGACGGTGTCACCTGGGGTGACGATGCCTATTCGAAGATCATGCCGGAGATCGCGGTGAAGCTGGATCCCCAGGACATCGCCGCCCTGGCCAGCTACATCGAGGGGCTGCACAGCACGGACAGCGAGGCGCCAGCCGTCTCGCGCTGATCGGTCACGCGCCGACCCCGGTCGGCGCCGTCGGTCTGATGCTCCATCGATTCGAGGTCGCCATGTTCAAGCGTCTTTCCATCATATGTGTTGCCCTGCTTGCGCTTGCCGCCTGCGGTCATGACAACGACAGCAATACCACCCAGCCGGTGGCGCCGGTTGCCGGCAGCACCGCCGCGATGGTGTCGACCCCGGCACCCGTTGCCAGCAGCCCGGCACCAGCCACCACGAGCGAAGCCCCGGCCGCCAGCAGCACCCGCGCCGCCACGCCGGCCACCAGCGACAGCACGACCGCGGCGCCTGCCGCGCCGACGGTACCGTTCGTCGACAACGGCAAATGGATCGAAGGCAAGAACTATTTCGTGATCGAGCCGGCGCAGCCGACCAGCCACCCCGGCCAGATCGAGGTCACCGAGGTATTCTCCTTCGGTTGCCCGGCATGCAACGCATTCCACACCACCGCCAGCCAGATCAGGAAGAACCTGCCCTCCGGCGCAGTGATGAATTACCTGCCGGCCGCGTTCCGCCCCGATGAGAACTGGCCGGTCTATCAGCGCGCGTTCTACGCGGCGCAGGCGCTGGGCCTGGCCGAGCGGAGCTATGACGCGATGTTCGAGGCCACCTGGAAAACCGGCGAAACGGCCACCTACAACCTGAAGGGCACCGGCCTGAAGCCGAAGGAGGCATGGCCGACGATCGAGGACATTGCCAGGTTCTACGCCGCGAATTTCGACGTGGACCCGAAGGAATTTGTCGCCGTCGCCAACTCGTTCACGGTCAACACCAAGATGAAACGCGCCGACGACCTGATCAAGGCGTACGGCATCACCGGTACGCCATCGATGGTCGTCAACGGCAAGTACCGCTACGGTCCGAGTACGGCCGGCGGCTATGCGCAAACGATCGAGCTGACCCAATGGCTGATCGCCAAGGAACAGGCGGGCAAGTAAGCCGGCCGGGTCGACCGGGCCGGCCCGGCCCTGCGCCACCCTAGTCGAAGAGAACCTCCTGATGCTCAAACGATTCGCCCGCCTGCCCATCCTCGCCCTGTTCAGCGGCCTGCTGCTGGCCAGTGCCTGCACGGCGCAATCCAGCGACCCGGCGCCATACACCGAGGGCAACAACTTCGTCACCCTGCCTGCCCCGCACGAGCGCTACAGCAACAGCGGCAAGGTCGAGGTGGTCGAAGTGTTCTCCTACGGCTGCATCCACTGTGCCCAGTTCGCGCCGGAGGCCGAGAAGCTGCGCAAGGAGTTGCCGCCGGGCGTCGAGTTCAAGCTGATGCCGGCGCCGTTCAGTTCCACCTGGGTACCATATGCACGTGCTTACTACGCCGCCAAGGAGCTCGGCGTGGTGGATCGCACGCACCTCCAGCTGTTCGCGGCCAAGTTCGACCAGCATTACCCGATCAACTCGATGGACGAGCTTGCCGACTTCTACGCGCGCGAGGGCGTCGATCGTGCCGACTTCATGCGCATCGCCATGGCGGAAGCAACCACCGCCAAGATGAAGCGCGACCTCGACCTGCTGCGCACCTGGCAAGTCGACGGCACGCCGACCCTGGTGATCGACGGCAAATACCGTGTGATCAACGTCGGTTCGCATGCCGAGATGGCAGCGGTGGCGCTGTGGTTGGCCAAACGCGAGCTGAACGGAAAATAGCCGCAAGCAAGCCCGGTTTGCCGGCGAGCCGGAGCGCGGCAGGCCTGCCGTTCATCTTGTTGCGTGCATGTTACTACTGATAGCCTGCCCCACCTGCCGGTGTGGGTGATCACTTCATCCCGCTTTTGCGGTGTATTGCCATGACCAGTGTCGCGATCAATTCAGTTGTCCCAGCCCCGGTGTCGGCCGCTGCCGAGCATCGCCTGCGCCTGCTCAGCTGCAACATCCTGGCCGGTGCCAGCGTGCAGCATTATCGCGAATACGTCACCCGCAGCCTCAACGCCATGCTGCCCGGGCGCAGCAAGATGGACAATCTGGACCGGTTTGCCGAGGTACTCGCCGAATTCGACGTGATCGGCCTGCAGGAGGCCGACGCCGGCAGCCTGCGCTCGGGGTTCCTCAACCAGACGCGCTACCTCGCCGAAGCCTCCGGCCTGCCGTTCTGGAGCTATCAGCCGAATCGGCTGGTCGCCAAGCTCGCACATTCCGCCAACGGCCTGATCAGCCGGCTCGAACCGACGTCGGTGACGGACTACCCGTTGCCCAGCCGGATTCCCGGACGCGGCGCCCTGCTGGCGCAGTTCGGCGAAGGCGACAACGCGTTGGCGGTGATGATCGCGCACCTGTCGCTCAGTGCCCCGGCGCGCGCGCGCCAGCTCGGCTTCATTGCCGAGCTGCTGCAGGATTTCCGGCACGCCGTGCTGATGGGCGACCTCAACACCGAACCCGGCAGCGCGGAAATGCGCCAGTTGTTCAACAAGTGCGGCCTGCAACCGCCGGCGCAGGCCACCCCGACCTTTCCCAGCTGGAAGCCGCGGCGGGCACTCGACCACATCCTCACCTCGGAAGCCATCCAGCTGGACAAGACCTGGGCACTGCCGCAGGCGTTCTCCGACCACCTGCCACTGGCAGCGGAGATCCGCCTGCCGGCACACGTCGGCAGCAAGCCGGTCGCGCTGAAACGTCGGTGAAAGGGTTGCGGTGGCGACTGGCGCTGCCTTGGCTGTTACTGCTGGTGGTGGGCATCACCGCCGGGGCGTTGCGTTTCGGCTTGATCGAATCCGGCGCGATCGGACAGCTGTGCAGCACCGGCCACGGCCCCTGGTGGTGTGGCGTGCGAACCGCCTTGGTGCTCGGCTTTTTGCACAATGGCTACGGCATGGCGGCCCTGCTCGGTACGGCACTGGCACTGGCGTCCAGGCGCCTTGCGCCGGCCTGGCTGGCCGCCGCGCTCGGCGTGGTCGCGATCGAGCTGTATTGTGCCCAGACCGGCGCACTGGCCTTGCTGATCGGCAGCCTACGCCTGCTGCAGTTGCAGGCGGGCGCGAGCGGCGTGCCAGTCGAGCAGCACCGGCGTGGCCAGCAGCAGGTTCAAGCCCAGCCATAGCCAGGCGACCGGGTTGAGGCCCGCCTCCTGCACCAACACGATCGCCCCCAGCAACGGCAGCCATGCAGCCAGGAAGCGCTCTTCCAACCGCGGCATCACCCGCGCGCATGGATCGGTCAACCCGCCGGTCAGCGCGTAGCCGACGCAGGGCAACAGGAACAAGCCCAACGGAAAATCCCGATAGCGTCCATCGAACACCAGCAACAGACCGTAATAGGCCAACGCAAACAACCAGCCCAGGCGCAGCCAGCCGGGCACGAACGGACGCGTCGCGCCGGACAAGCGCGCCGCGATCCAGCGCGTCAGGTGCAGTGCGGTGAGCAAGGCCAGGATGCAGGCGCCCAGCGAGACCGTCCACTCCCATGCGTCACGACAGGCAAACAGCATCTGCCGTACCTGCCAGGCCAGCGCACCGCCGCTGGCGACGCCGGCCAGCGCGAGCACCAGCGCATCGCGCCCGCCGCGCCGACACCGGCCCCATCCACCGGCCAGCACAAACAAGGCGCCACCCGCACCGGCGGCCAGCGCACCCAGCCACCAGCGCGGGTCCTCGGTCACCGGGCCCTGCATCGGGAATTTCGGCCGCGCCTGCGCATCGAAAATGCCCCAGTAGCCGCCGACGGTCCCTTCCTGGGCGCGCTTCCACGGTTGATCGAACGCCTCGATCACGTTGTACGGCAGCTTTGCCTCGGCCGCATAGCGCAGGAACTCGCGCAGGTAGCGCGCCTCGTTGACCACGCTGGCGCTGGCGGCCTGGCGCGACCGCCCGGCGCTGGGCCAGCCGGTCTCGCCGATCATCACGCGCCTTGCGGGAAAGGCCTGCCGGACCTTCGCATACACCGCCGCCACATGCGGCACCGCCCGCTCCGGCGCCACCGGCGTGTCCTCCCAGTACGGCAGGATGTGGATGGTCAGGTAATCGACCGAATCGGCCAGCTCGGGATGCTGCAGCCAGAATGCCCACACGTCGGCATAGGTCACCGGCTCCGGTACCGCGGCACGCACCCTAGCCAGGTCGGCGGCCAGCTGGGCCGACGAGAGATCGCCGCGCAGCAGCACCTCGTTGCCGACGATCACCGCGCGCACCACCTGCGGATACTTGCGCGCGGTGGCGATGCCGAGCCGGATCTGCTCGGCATTCGCCTCGCGATCATGGCCCAGCCAGATGCCCAGCAACACCTGCATGCCGTAGCGCGCCGCGATCTGCGGTACGGCGCTGAGGCCTTGCCCCTGCGAGTAGGTGCGCACGCAGTCGAAGCGCTGCGACAACGCACGCAGATCGGCATCGATGCGTGCGGGACTGATGAACGTCCCGGCATTCAAAGGCGTCTCGCCCGGCAGACGAAACGGCGCGTACGACACACAGGCGATGCGCGCCACGGGTGCGTCCGGCATGTTCACCGGCCGACCGATGGCCCACCACCAATACGCCGCCGCCAGCGCCGCCGCCAGCAGGACCAACCACGCCAGGCACTCTCGACAAAAAACACGTGCAGATTTTGACGGCATGCCGGATCCAGGGGCGCGAAAGCAGCAACGCACCACTTTAGCAGGGCATGCCGCGTGCTCACCGAATGCAAACAAGCCGGAGCAAACCATCCACTACACTGCCGCCAGATCGTAAGGCGGAGTTCGCATGCTTGTTTCCATCCCGTTGCCTCGCGCGTGGTCGCCTTGGCTGTTACCGATCCTGATCTGGCTGGCGGTTTCCAGCGCGCATGCCTACGAACCGACAGCCGCCCAGCGCACAGCCTTCCGGCAGGCCTATGCCGCCGCCCAGCACGGTGGCGACGACTGGCGCAAGCTGGCCGGCGGCCTGCGCGACTATCCGTTGTACCCGTACCTGCAGGCCGCCGCGCTGGCACATGACATCCGGCAGGTCGACCGCGCCTCGGTGGAGTCCTATCTCAGGCAATACCCCGACTGGATTCCTGCCGCCGACCTGCGCCGCCAGTTCCTGCAGGAACTGGCGCGTCGGCAGGACTGGGATGATTTCCAGGCGCTGTATCAACCCGGCCTGGGGGATTCACTGAGCTGCGAGGCATTGCGGGCAAAGCTGGCGCAGGACGGCAAGCTGGATTTCGAACGCGACCTTGCCACGTTGTGGGCCAAACCGAACCTGCCCAACAGCTGCGACCCGGTGCTGAGCGCCGCCCAGGCCCAGGGCTTGCTGACCACGACCCGGCTGTGGACGCGCATCGACCGCGCCGCCGACGCCGGCCAGGCCGGCACCATCGCCAGCCTGGTCGACTGGCTGCCATCCGCCGACCGGGCCAGCGCACGGCGGCTGGCGCTGGCGTTGCATGATCCGGCACGCGCATTGGCCAAGGCGGTTCAATGGGAAGATTCACCGCGTTCGCAGCAGGCGGCCACGCTGGCCCTGGTGCGGCTGGCCAGGCGTGACCCCGACCGCGCCGATACGGCATGGCAGCAGTTGCAACCGCATCTCCACTTCAGCCCGCCGCAACGCGACCGCATCCTGGGTGCCCTGGCCCTGTTCCACGCCACCGACTTCGACGACGGCGCGCTGGCGCGCCTGGTTGCGCTGCCGCCGGCCGCGCAAAACGACAGCACCCGCGAATGGCGCGTCCGGCTGGCGCTGGCGCGCATGAACTGGCCTGCCGTGCTGGCCGCGATCGAGGCCATGCCGCCCAGCCAGCAGCAGGATGGCGAGTGGCGGTATTTCCTCGCCCGCGCGCTGGCCGCCACCGGCCACGCCGAGCAGGCACGGCAGGAGTTTGCCGCGCTGGCCGGGCAAGCCACCTATTTCGGCTTCCTGGCGGCCGACCGCTTGCAGCAACCCTATGCGATCTGCCCGCTGACCCTGGCCGCCGACGCGCAAAGCGAGCAGCAGTTGCTCTCGCAGCCCGGCCTGCAGCGCGCGTTCGAATTGTTTGCAGTCGACCTGCCGGCGCCGGCCCGGCGAGAATGGTCGCGAGCACTGCAAGATGCCGACGCGGCAACATTGCGCATCGCCGCAGATCTTGCCAACCGCCGTGGCTGGTACGACCGCGCCGTGTTCACCTTCAGCAGTGGCGAAGCGCTGCGCCTGTACGAGCTGCGCTTTCCGCTGGCCAGCCAGGATGGCCTGGTGCCGCAGGCCGAGCAGGCCGGGATCTCGCCGGCCTGGGCCTACGCCATCCTGCGCGCCGAGAGCGCGTGGATGAGCGACGCGCGCTCCAGCGCCGACGCGCGCGGCCTGATGCAACTGCTGCCCGGCACGGCGGCACTGGTCGCCAGGCGCAACGGTTTGGACTGGGCCGGAGCTGCCAGCCTGTACGACCCCGTCGTCAACATCGCGCTGGGCACGCGTTACCTGGCGCAGATGGCGGAACGCTTCAACGGCTCGATCTGGCTGGCCAGTGCCGCCTACAACGCCGGTCCGAACCGGGTCGACCAGTGGCTGGCCGCGCGCAGCACGCTGGCGCCCGACCTGTTCGTCGCCACCATGCCGTACAAGGAAACCCGCGAGTACGTCGCGCGGGTCATGGCCTTCAGCGTCATCTACGACTGGCGCCTGCACGGCGCGGCGGTACCATTGGCGCTGCAGATGAGCCCGATCGGGCAAGCCCCGGCGCTGTCGGGCGCGACCACCCCGCGCCGCGCGATCAGTTGCCCGGCGGCGGCGCCGATGGCGGCTTCCAGCACCGTCCACGCCTTGCCACCATCTCCGACCGCACCCGCCAGGGACTGAACCCACATGACCACACAGCAGTTGGTGATACTCGGCGGCACGGGTTTCGTGGGCAGCCACCTGGTGCAACGGCTGGCTGATGACGGCCATCGCATGGTGCTGCTCAGCCGCAACCGGGAACGGCATCGCGCACTGGGCGTGCTGCCCGGGGTGAGCGTGCGCAATGCGGACGTGTACGACGATGCGGCGCTGCGTCGGCACTTCGCCGGCGCCGATGCGGTGATCAACCTGGTCGGCATACTCAACCCGGGCGGACCGCATACGTTCCAGCGCGCGCACGTGGAGCTGACCCGGCGGGTAATTGCCGCCTGCGGGTCCGCCGGCGTGGCGCGCCTGCACCAGATGAGCTCGCTCAAGGCCGGCCAGGGCCTGTCCCAATACCTCAAGACCCGCGGCGAGGCCGAGGCGCTGGTCAAGGCCTCGACGCTGGACTGGACGATCTACCAGCCCAGCGTGATCTTCGGCGCGGGCGACGGGCTGGTCAGCCGTTTCGCCACATTGCTGCGGCGCATGCCGGTAGTCCCGTTGGCGCGCGCCGAATCGCGCATGGCGCCCACCTGGGTCGGCGATGTAACCGAGGCGATCGCGCGCTGCGTCGGCAACACGCAGCTTGGCCGGCTACGCAGCTTCGAGCTGTACGGCCCGGAAGTACTCACCCTGGGCGAGATCGTGCGGCGCATCCGCGACGGCGCTGGCCTGCGCACGCCGATCATCGCACTGCCCGACAGTCTTGGCCGGTTGCAGGCACGGGTAGCGGAATGGCTTCCGGGTAAGCCCTTCTCGCTCGACAACTTCCACTCGCTGCGCACCGACTCGGTGGGCAAGAACGATGGCTATGCGGCACTTGGCATCACCCCGCGCGCGTTCAGTGCCGCCTTGCCCGGCTTGCTCGAGCCACCACGTCGGCAACGCCAGCTGGACGACTTCCGCTCTCGACGGCACTGATCCGGCCGGAAATGTACGGCACGCGCTGGCGCATTTCAGTTGCCGTGAGTACGCATCCGCAACAAGCCGCGCAACCGGTCCAACTGGTTGCCGTACGCCGTGCAGCGCAGGCTGTCCTCGGTCATCAACTCGGCTGCCGCCATGTGTCCGGCGGGACGCTCGACATGCCGCGTCCGGTGCAACTCCACACAGGCCGGGTCGAATGGCAGGCCGCAAAAATCCAGCAATCGGCGAACTTGCGGCGCCGGATCCGAACGCCACGCCTCATAGTCGTGATCGAGAAAGTTTGCGGGAAACGTCCGCAGCCAGTGCCGACTGAGCCCATCGTAGTCGCACCAGTAGCCCACCATGTGATCCAGGTCGTAGCTGAAGCCGTGGCGGTCAGGCAACAACTGGCGATAGCAGGCGAAACAGGTTTCGAGGGCGCCGCGACGACTGTTCACCACGTGCGCGCCCGGCAGCATCGAGCGAATCGCCCCGACCAGCTGCCAGTTGCCCGGGGTGCGGTCGACGAAATGCGACTTGCGCCGCCGCCAGGGTTCGATACGGGCCAGGTACTCCTGCCCCAGTCGCTGCCAATCCACCGGCGTGGCCGTCGCCATCCATTGCGGATGCGGTTGCTGGCGGCGGGTCGATTCGGCATCGACCACCTGCTCCAGCACACCGCGTTCGTCGACCATGGCCACCGCGGGGTGCGCGGCCAGGATCTGCCCGGTCAGCAGGGTGCCGGCCTGCGGCAGGCCCACCACGAAAACAACCTCCGCGCCCAGGCCCGCATCCACCGCCGCGGCCAACGGCTTGGCAAACAATCGGCGCATCGCCTCCGCCTGTGCCGTGGCCTTTGCCGCGTTCCAGGCCACTTGTCGGTACATCAGGCTGTTGGCCTTGCGCAAGGCACGAAACGCCGCGGCATAGTCGCCCTGATCCTCCAGCGCCCGGGTCAACGCGAAACCGAGGCAGGCGCGTGCGTGGACGTCCGCTCGCGGCGACTGCCATGCCCGTTGCAATTGCGCCACGTCCTCCATACTGAATCGGGCCGCCTCGACCTCGGCCAAGCCGATCCAGGCAGCCGGCAGGCCCGGTTCAAGGCGCAGCACCTCCCGATAATTCCTGCTGGCCGGCTGCGCGGCCCCCAGGCTGGCCTGCGCCTGCGCCAGCAGCAGCCGCGCCGATACATGCTCCGGTGCCGCATCCAGCGCGCGGTGCAATACCGTGACCGCACCGGCCGGACGTTGCTGCAGCATGTACATCTTGCCCAGGTTGTACCAGGCCGGCGCAAAGTCCGGCGCCATCGCACAGCAGTGTTGCAACCCGGATATCGCCGCTTCCGCAGCCCCGCCGGAAAACAGTGCGGTGGCCAGGTTCATCCGTATCAGCGGATCGTCCGGCAACAAGGCCCGTGCCTGCTGGAACCAGGCCAACGCACCGACATAATCGCCGCGCAGATGCCGCACCAGCCCCTGCAAGCGCATCGCTTCGGCGCATTCCGGCGCCATCGCCAACACGTCGTTCAGCACCCGCTCGGCGGTCGCCGCATCCTGCATATCCAGTGCGGCAACGGCACGCTCGAGCAAGTCCACCACCGGCGCCGGCAAGTCGACCGTGCGATCACGCATCAGCGGATGAATCTGCGTTCCCCCCATAGTCCCCCCGTGCCCACCGTCCGTCCTTCGCCCGCCAGCTTACGCGAGCGCGGGTTAGGCATAAAGCGCCTGGCGGCACGGAGCAGCTCCCGACCCACGGCTCGTGTCACACCGGGCTGGAGCGAGCTTTCCGGAACGGCCGGATCAAGCGCGCACCCGCCCCAATCCCCGGCCTGGCCGGCCGGATCGACCCGACGGCGAAACCGCGCCTGGCGCCGGAACATCACGCCTCAAGCGTCTGCATTTGAAGTTCGCACCAGGCCTCGTCGACGCGACTTCCGCCGGACGGACAATCGCACCTACTCCCCGCGCAACCACCGCGCCGCATCCACCGCGTAATACGTGAGAATCGCATCCGCCCCCGCCCGCTTCATCGCGGTCAGCGCCTCCAGCACGACGGCCTTCTCATCCAGCCACCCATGCTGCGAGGCGGCCTTCAGCATCGCGTACTCGCCGCTGACCTGGTACACGAAGGTCGGCACGCCGAACCTGTCCTTCACCCGGCGCACGATGTCCAGATACGGCAGGCCGGGCTTGACCATCACCACGTCGGCGCCTTCGGCGATGTCCAGTTCGATTTCGTGCAGGGCTTCGTCGCTGTTGCCCACGTCCATCTGGTAGGTGTGCTTGTTGCCCTTGCCGAGGCTGGCCGAGGAACCCACCGCGTCGCGGAACGGACCGTAGAACGCGGAGGCGTACTTGGCCGAGTAGGCCAGGATGCGGGTGTGGATGTGGCCGGCATCCTCCAGCGCATTGCGGATCGCCCCGACGCGGCCGTCCATCATGTCCGACGGCGCCACGAAATCCATGCCGGCCTCGGCCTGGGCCAGCGACATCTTGATCAGCGCCTCGACCGTGGGCTCGTTCATCACGTAGCCGGTATCGTCGATCAGGCCATCCTGGCCGTGCGTGGTGTACGGGTCGAGCGCCACGTCGCCGATCAGGCCCAGCCCGGGATACTCCGCCTTCAGCGCGCGGGTGGCACGGTGCATCAAGTTGTCGGGATTCCACGCTTCGGCGGCATCGGGCGACTTCACGCGTGCACCGGGCGACGGGAACAGGGCCAGCGCAGGAATATCCAGCCGCACGCACTCGCCGGCCAGCTTCAGCAGCTCATCGATCGACAGGCGCTGCACGCCCGGCATCGACGGCACCGCTTCGCGCTGACCTTCACCCTCGATCACGAACGCGACCATGATCAGGTCGCTGGCGAGCAAGGTATGTTCGCGCATCAGCGCGCGCGAGAAGGCATCGTGGCGCATGCGGCGCATACGGATGGCGGGAAAGCTCATGGCAAAGGCTCGCAGGTAAATACCCGGGCATTTTACGCCCTCGCGCGTCAGGACAGCGCCGAAGGCGCGGGCCGGGCCATGCGCAAGCCCGCGATCAGCACGCCCATTGGGGGCGTACGGTCGGAAAAGGCTGGACTAAGCGCAAGGACGACGGCACGCTTGGCGTTCCATGCCGTCAGGAAAATTCATGAGCGCGTCCCGCAACGTCCCCACCCTGCTCGTCGATCTGGGTGGCACCAATGTCCGCTTCGGAGTGGCTGACCCCTCGCGCAAGCATCCGCTGCTGGCCGACAGCATCCGGCGCTATCGCGTGGCCGACCACGATTCCCTGGTGTCGACGGCGACACAGTACCTGGCCGACACCGGGCTCGAGGTGAAGCGCGCGATCATCGCGGCGGCCGGTCGCATCGTCGATGGCGAGACCGTCAAGGTCACCAACAACCCATGGGCGATCTCCGCGCACCACACCGCCGAAGCGCTCAAGCTCGAGCGCGTCCACCTGGTCAACGACTTCGCCGCACAGAGCATGGCGGTGACCCTGCTGCAGGCCGAGGACCTGGTCGACGTGGGCACGGTGGCGCGGCCGGTGATCGGTGACCAGGACGAACAGACGTTCGCGATCGTGGGGCCGGGTACCGGTCTCGGCGTCGGCGGCCTGCTGGTGCGGCAGGGACACTGCAGCGTACTGCAGACGGAGGGGGGCCACGCCGGCTTCGCCGCGCATTCGCCGGAAGACATCGCCATCCTCGACTACCTCAACCACAAGTACGGCCGCGTTTCGAATGAGCGACTGATCTGCGGCAAGGGTCTGGTCAACCTGTACGATGCGATCTGCCACATGGTCGGGGCGAAGGCCGCCGAGCTGACGCCAGAGGACATCACCGCACGCGCCAAGGGCGACAGCTGCCCGCTGTGCACGCGCACGGTGGAGACCTTCGCCGGCATCTTCGGCAGCGTCGCCGGCGACCTGGTGTTGACGTTGGGTGCCTGGAACGGCGTCTACCTCACCGGCGGGCTGATCCCGGTCCTGCTGCCGTGGCTCGAACGCGGCCGCTTCCGCGAGCGATTCGAGGCCAAGGGCCGCTTCCGCGACATCATGGAGAAAGTGCCGACCCAGGCCATCATGAACCCCGAGCCGGGACTGCTCGGCGCCGCCGCCCTGGCGGTGATGGAGTCGGGTCGTTCCCTGTTGCCGCGGTGCTGACGATCGACCCCCCGCAAGCCTGTCCCGCGGCAGCCGCTGACGCACCACTCCCCCGGAGAATTGCATGACCCGCCGCGACACGGCCTTCCTGTTCGACCTCGATGGCACCCTGATCGACAGCGTCTACCAGCACGTACTGGCGTGGAAGGAAGCGCTGGACCGCGAAGGCCTCGACATCTCGGTCTGGCGCATTCACCGCAAGATCGGCATGAGTGGCGGCCTGTTCGCCAACATGCTGCTGCGCGAGACCGGACTGGACATCACCGAGGAGCGCCTGGCGCGCCTGCGCGAAACGCACGCCGGCGCATTCAACCGACTGCATGCACAAGGTTCGGTACGGCCGCTGCCGGGTTCGTGCGAATTGCTTGCCCATCTCACCGCGCAGAAGATCCCCTGGGCGATCGCCACCAGCGGCCGGATGGAGACCGCCATCCACAACCTGGAGGCGCTCGGCGTCGACCCGGCGAAGATCCCGGTGGTGACGCGCGACCAGGTGCGCCATGCCAAGCCGGACCCGGATCTGTTCATCGCTGCCGCCGACCGCCTGGGCGTGGACATCCAACAATCGCTGATTGTCGGCGACAGCGTGTGGGACATGCTCGCGGCGCAGCGTGCCCGCGCCTTGGGCGTGGGCCTGCTGTCCGGCGGCTATGGCCAGGACGAACTGCAACAGTCCGGCGCATTCCGCGTATACGATGACCCGGCCGGCCTGTTGCGACACATCGACGAAGTGGCCGCACGCGACTGAGGCATGGCAGCGACCGCTGAACCGCGATGCCGTGCATCATGAAAACTTAATCCCCCGCATTTGACCGCGGGTTAGGCTGCGCAAGCATTGTCGCCCCGGAGTCATTCCATGCGTCACCTTGCCGCCGGCCTCCCACTCGCCTTGCTGCTCGCCGCCTGTTCGCCCACACCACCCCCTCCGTCAGCCGCCAACGGGCAGAACGCACCTGCCGACGCTGCGCTGGGGTCCACGGCCTGGTATGCCTGGGTCGATGGCACCCTCGGCATCAGCGACCACGGTCACGGCCCGGACCCTGGCTCGGACGAGTGGAACCGGGCGGTGCAGCACAAGTTGGGCGAGGAAGCACCGCGATCAGAACCCGGCTCGCCACAATGGCAACAGTCGGTGGATGCACTGTTGCGCACGCGCATACCGCCCAAGCCCTGACCGGCCCTGCCCGCCGCGGCTCGCGCCAGGCGGATCCGGCAGCGTGGCCTGGCGCAGGAACCGTCGCACGAGCCTGTCGACGCATCCCGGTCGCGCGCAGCAAGGCCGCTTGCGCTCGGAGCGTTTCCGTGAGCGCGGCTGCCCGCTTCAGCCCGGCGCCAGCAGCACGTCCAGATCGCCTTCGTCGAAGCGCAGTTTCTGGCGGCTGCCACCGCCTTCAAGCACCGCGTCGGCCAGTTCGGCCTTGCGCAGTTTCAGTTCCTCGATGCGCTCTTCCACCGTGCCCGAAGTGATCAGGCGGAACACGAACACCGGCTTGTCCTGGCCGATGCGGTGCGCGCGGTCGCTGGCCTGCGCCTCGGCCGCGGGATTCCACCACGGGTCGTAGTGGATCACGGTGTCGGCAGCGGTGAGGTTGAGGCCCACCCCGCCAGCCTTCAGCGAGAGCAGGAACAGCGGCACCTCGCCGTTCTGGAAGCGCTGTACCGGTTCGGCGCGGTCGCGGGTGTCGCCGGTGAGGGTGACGTAGCGGATGCGCCGGCGATCGAGCTCGGCGGCGATCAGTTTCAGCATGCCGGTGAACTGCGAGAACAGCAGCACCTTGCGGCCTTCGTCCAGCAGCGCGGGCAGCATGTCCATCAGCAGTTCGAACTTGGCCGATTCGTGCACGCCTCGCGCCACCTCCAGTTTGACCAGGCGCGGATCACAGCAGACCTGGCGCAGCTTCAGCAGCGCATCGAGCACCACGATGCCCGAGTGCGCGATGCCACGCTGGGCGATCACCTCGCGCAGTTCCTCGGCCAGCGACAGGCGCAGGCCCTCGTAGAGTTCGCGCTGGCGACCTTCCAGCACCACGCGGCGGGTGATCTCGGTCTTGGGCGGCAATTCCTTGGCCACCTGCGCCTTGGTCCGGCGCAGGATGAACGGCGCCAGGCGCAGATTGAGCCGCTGCTGGCATTCCTCGTCCTGCTGCTTCTCGATCGGCACCCGGTAGTAGCGCCTGAATGCACCTTCGTCGCCGAGCAGGCCGGGCACCGCCAGGTCGATCTGCGACCACAGTTCGCCCAGGTGATTTTCCAGCGGCGTGCCGGTAAGACAGACATAACGCGGGGTGCGCAGGCTCAGCAAAGCGCGGCGCGCCTGGGTGCGCGGGTTCTTCACCTGCTGCGCCTCGTCCAGCACGATCAGCGCAAACGACTGCTGGCGCAGCGATGCCACGTCGCGTGGCAGCAAAGCGTAGCTGGTCAGCACGATGTCCTGCGCGCCGAGCTGGTCGAAATCTTCCGCCCGCTGCGGCCCGTGCAGGGTCAGCAGCTTGAGCGTCGGCGCAAACCGGGCGACCTCGGACTGCCAGTTCGGGATCAGGCTGGTCGGCACCACGACCAGCGCCGGCTGGGTCAGCGCACCTCCCTGCTTGAGCGACAGCAGATGGGTGATCAGTTGCAGGGTCTTGCCCAGGCCCATGTCGTCGGCCAGCACCCCGCCGACGCCGGCCTCGGCCAGGGCGTTCAACCAGCGCAGGCCCTCGCGTTGATAGGGACGCAGCTCGACGGTCAGGCCCTCGGGCACCGCGTCGCTGGCGCGCGCGGCCGCATCACGCAGGCGCGCGGCGAAGCCGAGCAATGGTTCGGCTGCCTGCAAGCTGCCACCCGCGGGCATTGCCGCGACCAGTTCCTCCAGCCGACCGGCCTGCACCCTCGGCAGATGCAACTTTTCGCGCGGCTTCTCCAGGTATTCGGCCAGCGGCGCCAGCAGGCCACGCAGCTCCTTCAGCCGTACCGGCACGCGCCGGCGTGTATCGACCGGCGCATACCACACCGCGTCATCCGGCTCGTTCGCCGCCGGGCTCAGGCTCAGTTGATGCTCGGTCAGCGCCTGCGCCACCGCCGGCAGCAGGTTGTGCCGTTGGCCATCGACTTCGATGCCGATCTCCAGGTCGAAGGCCTGGTCGTCGATGTCTTCCGCCGCATGGCCATACCACGGTACCGGGCCCTCCAGCACCTCGAACGGGAAGCTGGACGCGTACTCGACCAGAAAGTTCTCCTCCTCCAGCTTCGGGCGCAGCGCCAGCCAGCGTGCCGGCGTATTCACCTCCAGCGCGCCCGCGTAGCCGGTACCGGGGAACAGCCAGGCATCGTCCGGCAGGGTCTCGGCCACATCCCAGGGCAGGCCTTCGGTATCCACGCCGGGGGTGAGGCCGGCGCGTTCGAGCTGCTCCATCGCGGTGAGTTCTTCGGCGCGGCGGCGGGTGATCTCGACCAACTGATCGTTGCGCACGCGGCGCACCAGCGGTTCGCCGCCGCGGCCAGGCAGGCGCTCGCCGGCATAGTCGAAGGCAAGCCGCGCATAGCCGAGCGGCGGGGTGCCGGCGGCCAGCCGTGCGTGGCGGATCAGCGCGTGCATGGTCAGCACCGGTTTGGGCGCCAGCTGCGAACGCTTGAGTTCGTCAAACACCTGCGGCAGCGGAACCCGCGTGGCCAGCCGGCTGTTCGCCAGGCGGTTGCGCAGACGCCGGCCGTGCTCGTGCCTCAGTGGAGGCAGGTCCAGCCATCCGGTCTCCTCGGCCGCCGCATCGAACACGCCCACGGTGGCACGCTCGGCGTCGAGGTACCACAGTGCGTCGACGCGCAGCAGGCGCCGGCTGTTCGGCAGCACCGGCAGCAGGCGCTGGCTGCCATCGGATTCCATCTGCCAGTGCCAGTTGAGCTGGTGCGACTTGCCGCGCGACAAGCGCAAGCCGCCCAGACCACCGAGGAAACACGGTGCGGTATCGAGGATTTCCGCCAACAGACTGTCGCCGACGCGGCCACTCAGGCGCGCGTAGCTGCGGCTCTTGCGCACGCTCAGCGGCAGGCCGAGCACGCTGGCGGCCAGGCGCTGCTCGTGAGGTTGCAGCGGCGAGTGTGCCAGGTGCCGGCTGTCCAGCGGCACCGGCCGGCTGTAGCGGCCATGCTCGGCCACGGTCAGCAGCACCGGCGCCACGTCCACATGGGCGAACGACGCGTCCTCTTCGGGAATCACTTCCACGAAGAAACCCAGTACGCCACGATCGTCGGCCACGACAGGCTTGGACGCGGCCAGCAGCCGACGCCAGGCCTGTGGCAAGGCGTCGTCGTCGCCAGCGGGTGTGCTGGCAGCGCGTTGCTTCTCGTCCGGTTGCTGCATCCGCATACGTTCCGTGGCGGCGACCAAATGCTTGAGCATAGCAGTGCCGAAGCAGGATGCTGTTGTTCCGGCGCATACCGACGGGTGAACCCGCAAGGGCGACCATGTTTCAGCGGCGGTCGAACAGTCCTTGCGGATATTCCGGCTTTTGCTCGCGCGCCATCAGCGCCTTGAGGCCGTCGGCCGGGGTGACCTCGCCATGCAGTACGGCGCGCACACTGGCACTGATCGGCAGGTCCAGCCCATGCTTGTCGGCAAGCCGCGCGACCTCGTCGGCGCTGAGAATGCTCTCGACCACCTGGCTGATGCGGCGCACCGCCTCGTCGATCGCCACGCCCTGGCCCAGTGCCAGGCCCAGCCGGCGGTTGCGCGACAGGTCGCCGGTACAGGTCAGCACCAGATCGCCCAGGCCGGACAGGCCGATCAGGGTTTCCGGCCGCGCGCCCAGGGCCACGCCCAGGCGGAGCATTTCGTTCATGCCCCGGGTGATCAAGCCGGCACGCGCGTTCAGGCCCAGCCCCATGCCATCGGCGATGCCGGTGGCGACAGCCAGCACGTTCTTCATCGCGCCGCCGAGTTCGGCGCCGAGCACATCGCGCCCCGGATATGCACGCAGGTTCGGTGCGTGCAGCAGGCTGGCCAATCGTTGCGCAAAGGCATCGTCGTCCGAATGCACGGTGACCGCGCTGGGCAGGCCGGTCGCCACCTCCCTCGCGAACGATGGACCGGTGACCACCGCCGCAGGACGGCCCGGCAGCTTTTCGGCCACCAGTTCATGCAGGAAACGCCCGGTGCCGGGTTCGAAACCCTTGGTGGCCCAGGCGATCGAGGTGCCCGCGTCGAGGACAGGCGCCAGCGCATCCAGCACGGAGGCGAAGGCATGGCTGGGCACCACGATCAGCACGATGTCGGCACCGCGCACCGCCGTGCCCAGGTCGACTTCGTATTGCAGCGCCTCGGGCAGCATGACGCCCGGCAGATAACGCTCGTTGTAGCGCTGCGCCGCCAGCGCCGTCAGCGCAGCGGCGTCGCGACCCCACAATCGGGTGGGTACGCCGTTGCGCGCGGTGAGGGCCGCCAGTGCCGTGCCCCAGGAGCCGGTTCCAAGGACGGTCAGCTTCGGCTTGTCAGGCATGTGTGGACTCAGCTGTTGAGCGTGGCCGGAGCCTGGTCGCCACCCGCGGCGCGGCGCTGCTGCTCGGCATACAGCGCGTCAAAATTGATCGGCTGCAGCAGGAACGGCGGGAAGCCGCCTTCCAACACCATCGAGGAGATCACCTGGCGCGCATACGGGAACAACAGGTTGGGGCAGTAGCTGCCGATGATGCCGGCCTGGTCCGACGCGTTGAAGCCGGCGATGCCGAACACGCCGGCCTGCTCGACTTCCGCCAGGTAGGCGGTGCGCTCGCCGACCGTGCAGGTCAGGGTAAGGCTGAGCACGACCTCATACAGGTCGTTGCCCAGATCGGTCGCCTTCTGGCCGAGGTTCAGCTGCACCTGCGGCTGGCTGGTTTCATCGATATCCTGGAAGATCTGCGGCGCATTGGGCGCCTCGAAGGAAACATCCTTCACATAGATCTTCTGCATCACCAGCTGCGGCTGACTGGCCTGGCCATTGGCCTGGTCGTTGGTGATCTCTTGTGCCATCGGGGGTTCCTCTCGGGTCTTGGGCGATCGAGCAAAGAGGCTGATTGTTCCATATATCCCCGTATTACGCATCCCCGGGCAGCCGTCCGGGGGTGGCGAAAGATTGCGCACAAGTGCGGATTTCTGCGACAATACACGGCTCGCCCCAGGTCGACCCAGTTCTCCGGGTGGTTCGTCACGCAATACGAACCCAAGTGACCGGGCGTGGCAGCACTCTCCAGCATTGCGTGGCGCACTGGCGTCGCTGGGCCGATGTCACCCTGGCCAACGGGTGGTTACCACGGCTTTCTACAAGCCATTCTTACGGAGATCGTCATGGCCCGTGTATGTCAAGTCACCGGCAAGGGTGTGATGAGCGGCAACAACGTCTCGCACGCCAACAAGCATACCCGCCGCCGCTGGTTACCCAACCTGCATGAGCGTCGCTTCTGGGTTCCCGGCGAAAATCGCTGGATCAAACTGCGTGTTTCCAACAAAGCCCTGCGCACCATCGACAAGAATGGCATCGAGGCCGTGATTGCCGACATGCGTGCCCGCGGCGAAAAGGTCTAAAGGAACAAGTCATGGCCAACAAATCACAAGACAAGATCCGCATGATCTCCTCGGCCGGCACCGGTCATTTCTACACCACGCAGAAGAACAAGAAGAACACCCCGGAAAAGTTCGAGTTCAAGAAATACGATCCGGTGGTGCGCAAGCACGTGATGTACAAGGAAGGCAAGATCAAGTAACCGGTTGCCGGTGCACAAGCACCCGCCGACTTGCTCGAGCGCACCCTGTACGTGAAAGAACCCGCCCTCGTGGCGGGTTTTTTCACGTTCCGTGTTCCATCCGGATCGCGCCCATTCATACTGGAAACAAGACCCGCCGGGCGCGGGTCTTGTTTCCAGCTCGACGGGAGAGGTGTGCTCAGGCCGGAACGACCGTGTAACCCTTGAGCCGCTGCGCGAACTCCTGCAGCGCACGGATGCCGCTTTCCTCGGCTTCGCGAATCCACTGCTGCAAACCCTTCAGGGCCAGCTCGGCGCCCCGCTGCTCCATCAGCGCCGCCAGGCGGCCACGGAACTCGACCACGGTTTTCAGCGTGGGACGCCTGGCCAGCACGGCTTGCATGCGATCACGACCTTCCCGGTCGAGCCAGCGGCCGCCGTCGGCCAGGGCCAACCGCATCCGCCGCGGGATCGTCCTCATGCTGTCGCCGGCGTGCTGCGCCTCGTCGCGCAGGGTCGGCATGATCACGCTGCGGTAGTACTCGGTCATGGCCTGGAAACGCAGGGTCAGCACCGCCCTCAAGGTGTCCGCGTCGGGCAGGCGCACGTTCGGTCGCACGTCCAGTGAGGGAGCCACGCGCAGCACCTTGGCTAGGCCGATCGCGCGCAGGCCGCAGATCGCCGCCCAACCGATGTCGAACTCCCACTTGCGCAGGGCGAACTTGGCCGAGCTGGGGAAGGCGTGATGGTTGTTGTGCAGTTCCTCGCCGCCGATCCAGAACGCCCACGGAATCAGGTTGCGCGAGGTATCGGCACTCTCGAAATTGCGGTAGCCCGCCCAATGGCCGATACCGTTGACGAAGCCGGCGGCCCAGAACGGGATCCAGATCATCTGCACGGCCCAGATCGCCGCGCCGATCACGCCGAACAGCGCGACGCTGATCAGCAGCATCAGGATCGGGCCCCAGTATGGATGCGCGCCATACACCTTGCGCTCGACCCAGTCGTCGGGGGTGCCACGACCGTACTGCTGCATGTCCTGCTTGTTCTCGCAGGCATCGCGGTACAACGACACGCCGTCCCAGAATACCTTCTTGATGCCATAGGTCATCGGGCTGTGCGGGTCTTCCTCGGTCTCGACCTTGGCGTGGTGCTTGCGATGCACCGCCACCCACTCGCGGGTGACCATGCCGGTGGTGAGCCAGCCCCAGAAACGGAAGAAATGTGCCAGCGCGGGGTGGAAATCCACGCCGCGATGGGTCTGGCTGCGATGCAGGTACAAGGTCACCGTGAAGATGGTGAGCTGGGTCATGATCAGCAGATAGACCGCAATCTGGCCCCAGCTCGCGCGGGCGAGGCCGTTGTCGAGGAAATCGAGTACCGCGTCAAGCATGGAAAATACCGGATGGAGGAGCAGCGGGGGAACGGGTCGAGTCCAGGAGAGGGGGTATCGTACCCGCCAGCCGACTCACCTGTCATGGTACCAGCGGGTCAAGCGGCAAACGTCAAACTGGCGTTGGTTCGCACACACGACAATCACGGGTTGTCTAACCATGGGGTCGCCGTGACAATCATGCAATGACCACGAGCACCCCCACGCCAGCCCCACCTGTACTGCTGCGACTGGAACATGTCAGCCGGCGCCGCGCCGGGCGCCCGGCCGTGCGGGAGTTGAACCTGACGCTGCCGCGCGGCCAGGTGCTGGGGCTGCTCGGCGTCAACGGCGCGGGCAAATCGACCACGCTGTCGATGATCGCCGGAGCGCTGCGCCCGGACAGCGGCGGCATCGAGCTGGACGGCCAGGATTTGCTGGAGCGGCCGGAGCTGGCGCGCACAGGGATCGGCTGGCTGCCCGAGCGTGCCCCGCTATGGCCCGAGCTGACAGTTGCCGAACACCTGAACGCACATGGCAGTCTGCGTGGCCTGCGCGGCGGGCCCTTGCGCGCGGCATGCACCTCCATCATCGAACGACTGAAACTGCAGCCGCTGGCGCGACGCCTGGCCGGTGTGCTCTCGCAGGGGCAGCGCCAGCGACTGGGGCTGGCCTGTGCGCTCTTGCACCAGCCTGCCCTGCTGGTGCTGGACGAACCGGCCAACGCGCTCGACCCGGTCCAGGTCGCCGCGCTGCGCCAACTGATCCGCGAGCAGGCCGCGGCCGGTACCGCGGTGATTTTGTCCACCCACCTGCTGGCCGAGGTCACCGCGCTCTGCGATCGGGTGGCGATTCTGCACGAGGGCAGGCTGCGCCACGATGGCGCGGTGCGCACCGACGACCATGCCGCGTTGGAAAAAACCTTCTTCGAGATTGCGATGAACCACAACCCGGCACAGGCCGCATGAGCGCGCTGGCAGTGGCACGGCTGGAATGGCGTCGCCTGCTGGTGCGTCCGCTGGCCTGGGTATTGGCCGCGCTGACGCTGGCCTGGCTCGGCTGGAACTTCACCCTGCTGCTGGGCGGTTTCCTGGCTGGCCAGATCCCGCGCGCCGCGCGACCGGACGGCCCCGGCTTGACCGATCTGGTAGCGGTACCGCTGTTGGCGCAACTGGCCCAGCTCGCGTTTGTCGTGGTGCCGCTGTTGACCATGTCGGTCATCGCCGGTGAGCGCCGCAACGGGACCCTGCCCTTGCTGTTCGCCGCCGGGGTACCGGCGTGGCGCATCGTGCTGGGCAAGTATCTGGCAACGCTGGGCTGGCTGCTGTTGTGGTTGTTGCTGACGCTGGCGATGCCGCTGGCGCTGGCCCACGCCACCCAACTGGACTGGGGCAAGCTGGCTGCCGCCACGCTGGGCATCACGCTCATGTTGGCGGCGCTGGCCGCACTGGGGGTGGCCTGCTCCAGCTTTGCCTCGCATCCGGCAATCGCTGCCGCCAGCGCGCTGATCCTGTCATTCGCGCTGTGGAGCGTGAACCTGGGCGCGCAGTTGGCCGGCATCAACGGTGGCGCCATCAACTGGCTGGCCATGAGCACGCATCTACAGCCGCTGCTGCGCGGCCTGGTCTCCAGCGCCGATGTGCTGTGGTTCGCCCTGCTGATCATGCTTTCGCTGGCGTTGGCCACGCGCCGGCTTGCTGCCGACAAGGAGCGTGGCTGATGCGCCATTTGGTCAGACGCCTGGACGGTTGGCTGTTCGCGCTGCTGCTCGTGCTCGCCTGCGCGGCCATCGGCTATCTGTCCACACGCCACAACTACCGTGCCGACTGGACCGCAAATGGCCGGATCAGTCTCGCGCCGGAAAGCCGTGCCGTATTGGAGCAGTTGAACGGACCCGTGGAGATCGTCAGCTATGCCAACCCGCAAGGTGACCTGCGCCAAACCATTGCCGGTTTCCTGCAGCGCTACCAGGCGGTGAAGCCGGACCTCAGCCTGCGCTTCGTCGATCCACAACTGGACCCGGCGAAGATGCGCGAACTGGGCATCACCGTCGATGGCGCGCTGATCCTGCACTACCGGGACCACGAGCAGCGGCTGGACGAACTCTCCGAGCGCAGCCTCACCAATGCGCTGGAACGGCTGCAGCGCGGCAACGACCGCATCGTCGCCTTCGTCACGGGCGATGGCGAGCGGCGTGCCGACGGCCGGGCGAACGCCGACATGGGCACCTTCATGTCGCAACTGGAAAGCCGCGGCATGCGCGCGGTGCCACTGAACTTCGCCCAGGTCAATGCGGTGCCCGCGCATACCGACCTGGTGGTGCTGGCCAGCCCCACCGTGCCACTGGCGCCAGGTGCGGCAACGGCGCTGGTCGACTATGTACACAACGGCGGCAACCTCCTGTGGCTCACCGAGCCGGCCAACCAGGAGCTTGGCCTGGAACCGCTGGCCGAGGTGCTCGGCGTGCGCGTATTGCCCGGGGTGCTGGTCGACGGCGCCGGCACCGCGCTGGGTCTGGGCGATCCACGCATGATCGCGCTGGGCAGTTATCCGCCGCAGGCGATCACCCGGGATTTCCAGCTGACCACGTTGTTTCCGCAGGTGTCGGCGCTGGCGCAGGTGGCGCGCACGAAGTGGGCCGTGCAAGCGTTCCTGCGTTCCAGCCCGCAGAGCTGGACTGAATTCAAGCCGATCGACAACACCGAAACCTCGGGCATCCGGTTCGACCCCGAGGCCGGCGAGCTGAAGGGACCGCTGGATTTCGGCTTCGCCCTGAGCCGGCTGTCGCCCAGCCCGGACAAGAGCGAGCAGCGCGCCGTAGTGATCGGCGATGGGGATTTCCTCTCCAACACCTTTCTCGGCAACGGCGGCAACCGCGCGCTGGGCGAACGCGTGTTCAACTGGCTGCTGGGCGATGACAAGCTGGTCAACCTACCGCCGCGCGGCGCACCGGACCGGCTGCTGGAAATCTCGCAGGGCGAATTGAATGCGCTCAGCTTCGGCTTCCTGATCGGGTTGCCGTCGCTGTTGCTGTTGATCGGTGGCGCGATCGTGTGGCGTCGGCGCCGGCGTTGAACGATGACCCGCGCCGCTCGCCAACGTGTATCCCTGCTGCTCGCCGTGCTGGTGCTGCTGGCGCTTGCCGGTTGGCAGTTGCAACGCGATGCCGGTCACGGGAATGGCCGCCTGACCACGCTCGACCCGGCGGCGATCAGCAACATCAGCCTCACCCTGCCGGGTGCGGCCACCCTACACTACGAGAAGCGCAGCGACGGCCATTGGTGGCGTACCGACGGCAGCGCGCGTCGGGTGACCGACGATGACCGCCTGGATGACCTGGCCGATACCGCCGCCGCCCTAGTGCTGAGTTGGCGCCCGCTCAGCGACTTCGACCCGGCGAAGATCGGCCTGGCGCCACCGCGTGCCGTGCTTGAGCTGGACGGCCAGTCGCTGGCGTTCGGCGTCGGCGCGGTGACCGGGCCGCAACAGTACGTGCAAGTCGACCGGCGCGTCGCGCTGGTATCTTCGCGTTACATGCCGCGTTCGCCGGAAATCAAGACCACCGAGTTGCATTGATCCGCAGCCTCATCCCGTGCCCGAACTGCCCGAAGTCGAAACCATCCGCCGCGGCATCGCGCCGCACCTGATCGGTCGGCGCGTCACCGGCGTCATCCTGCGTCGGCCCGATCTTCGCTGGCCGATCCCGGCTGAGATCGGCGCGCTGCTGCCAGGGCAGAGCATCGACGCGGTGGAGCGGCGCGCGAAGTACCTGCTGCTGCACACGGCGGCCGGCAGCGCGCTGCTACACCTGGGCATGTCCGGCGTGCTGCGCGTGCTGCCGGCCGACGCGCCGGTGGGCAAGCACGACCATGTCGACATCACGCTGGGGCGCACACCGTCACGGGCGCCGCGCATCCTGCGCTTCACCGACCCGCGCCGCTTCGGCTGCGTGCTGTGGCAGGCGCCGGGCGAAACCCACGAACTGCTGGCCAGACTCGGCCCCGAACCACTTACCGACGCCTTCGACGGTGACTTGCTGTGGCACCGGTCGCGCGGCCGTACCGCGGCGGTGAAGTCGTTTTTGATGGACAACGCGGTGGTCGTCGGCGTGGGCAACATCTACGCCAGCGAGGCGCTGTTCGCGGCAGGCATCGACCCGCGTCGCGCAGCCGGCGCCGTCTCGCGCGCACGCCATGCCCGCCTGGCAGCGGAAGTGAAACGCACCCTCGCGTGGGCGATCGAACGCGGCGGCACCAGCGTGCGCGATTTCCTCAGGCCCGACGGCACGCCGGGCTATTTCTTTCGCGAGCTGCGCGTGTACGGTCGCGCCGGCGAGCCCTGCCGCGTGTGCGGCACGCCGATCCGGCAGATGGTACTGGGCCAGCGCTCCACGTTCTGGTGTCCGCACTGCCAGCACTGAAGCCGGCGTCGCGATCCGACGACCGGGGCGCCGCCCACGCTGCGATGCTTCGGATGTTCGTCCAAACAACAACCAACAGCCAGCGCGCACAGGGTTCGCTCCTACCGATCAGGTTGTCAGGCGGGCCAGTCGAGCGCCACGTAGGTATTGTTGAACTGCGCATCGTCGATGCCACCGCCGCGGCGCACGCTGATCCCGTCGGGCATGCCTTCGATGGCCAGTTGCTGCCCTTCGGAGAAGTGCGCACCCAGCGCCTGCAACTCGGCCATCTGCTCGCACAACGCGCCGGCGCGGCCGACCGCGGCATCGGGGACCCGATGGATGCTGATGTCCGGGCGGCCGAATTTGCGCATGCCGCGGCTGTGGATCCACGAGTGGCCGGGTTCGGATTCGCGATCGCACAGGATCAGCAGATGCTGACGGATCGGTGTGCCCTCCGGGGCCAGGTAACGGCGACGCCAGGCCTCGGCATCGAGCAGGCTGAGGATCTGCGGGTCCAGGATCGCCACGCCGCCGATGTCGAGCATGCCGGCCAGCACGCCCAGCGTATCGCGCAGGTAGCCCGTGGCCGGGCGGTCCTCCAGCGTGCCGCGCACCACCATCACCTCGGGCGTGTCGAGCGCACGCCGATACGCCTGCGGTGCATCCGCCTTGTACATGCGGCCCATCGCGCCCTTCAGCGGATAGCCGTCCCAACTGCGCAGGCCGGCGTGGCGGTGGCTGGTGGCGGTGAGGCCCGGCGGCAGCCCGGCGCTGCCGTAGTCGTGTGACGGTACGCGCACGCCATCGAACTTCCCGAACACGTAGAACTGCAGCAGGATCTTCTCGTCGCTGGGCCGCCAGTGCGGGCGTTGCCAGGCGGGGATGGTGCTCGGATGGCTCATGGCATTCCTTGATCAAGCGGCGAAAAGAAATCGTGCGCGCGCCCGGGGCTACGCTCCGGTCGAGTCGAGCGGCAGCACGCTCTGCTGTAGCTCGATGCGGCCCCGGCCCGCGCTGATCTTCTTGAACTCGGCGCGGCTGACCGAGACGTAGCGTTCGTTTCCGCCGATCTCGACCTGCGGGCCATCGGTTACCGCACGGCCGTGTTCGTCCACGCGCACCACCATGGTCGCCTTGCGCCCGGTATGGCAGATCGTCTTGATCTCCTCCAGGTTGTCGGCCCACGCGAGCAGATGACGGCTGCCCTCGAACAGCTCACCGCGGAAATCCGTGCGCAGGCCGTAGGCGAGCACCGGAATGTTCAGCCGGTCGACCACGTCGGTCACCTGCCATACCTGTGCCTTGCTCAGGAACTGAGCCTCGTCGACGAACACGCAGTGCAAGGTGCCGCGTGCGGCGATGTCCGCCTCGACCAGGGCGAACAAATCCTGGCCGCTCTCGAAACGCCGTGCGTTCGCCTTCAGGCCGATGCGCGAGGCCACCACCGTGGTGTCCACAGCCGCAGGCTGCACCTTCGTCCGGTCTCCGGCTGGCGAGGGGACGTGGCCCACCGGGGCTTGGTCATGTTCGCGAGTATCAATATCCGGCTTCAGGATCAGCGTGCGCATGCCGCGCTCGTGGTAGTTGTATGCGCTCTGCAGCAGCGTGGTGGTCTTGCCGGCATTCATCGCCGAATAGTAGAAGTAGAGTTTGGCCATGGGCGTGCGTTCGGATCGTCACTGCCCATGGTAACGCGGACCCAGCCCACCATTGGAGCTCGCTTGCGGGCGACGCCGTGGCTCTGATGCAGGTCTGTGGATTCAAGCAAACGCATCGCCCGCGGGCACGCGCCCGCAGATCGCGGCCCGATCCGGTCTTGTCCAACGGCGTATTGCCATCGCGGGACTCGGCCTGCGCCCGGGCCCGCCGATGGCGGTGCCCGGCTTCCTGCCCGGCCATGCCGTGTTCCGTGGGCCGTGGCGCGGCCGATCACGGCGCGGGCATATCGGCCGGTCGGTGTCGCTCTGTTACCATCGACCCTCGCCTCAGGCACCGTTTCGACCCATGCTCAACCCACAACAACTGGCCGCCGTGGAGTACTGCGATGGCCCGCTACTCGTACTGGCCGGTGCCGGGTCCGGCAAGACCAGCGTGATCACACAGAAGATCGCCCACCTGATCCAACGGCGCAAGCTCGGGGCGCACAAGATTGCCGCGATAACCTTCACCAACAAGGCCGCGCGCGAGATGCGCGAGCGCGTTGCCAGACTGGTCAGCAGCGATGATGCGGCCGCGCTCACCGTCAGCACCTTCCACGCGCTCGGGCTGAAGTTCCTGCAGATCGAACACGCTCGCGCCGGCCTGCGCCGCGGCTTCTCGGTGCTCGATGCGGACGACAGCGGCGGCATCGTCAAGGAACTGGCACCGAAAGGGGCCAAGAACGACGTGCTGTTCGGCATCCGCAACCTGCTCAGCCGCGCCAAGAACGGCGGACTGTCGCCTGAACAGGCGTTGGCGGCCGCGCGCAGTCCACGCGAGCTGGAGGCGGCGACCATCTACGACCTGTACCAGCAGCGCCTGGCCGCGTTCAACGCGGTCGATTTCGACGACCTGATCCGGCTGCCGCTGCGCATCCTGGAAAGCGACGCGGAATGCCGCCAGGCCTGGCGCGAGCGCTTCCGCTACCTGCTGGTGGACGAGTACCAGGACACCAACGACGCGCAATACCGCCTGCTGAAGGCACTGGTCGACAAGCGCGGCGGGATCACCTGCGTGGGCGATGACGACCAGTCGATCTACGCCTGGCGCGGCGCCAACCCGGAGAATATCGACCAGCTCGGCCGCGACTGGCCGAACCTGCGCGTGATCAAGCTGGAGCAGAACTACCGCTGCGGCAAGCGCATCCTGCGCACGGCCAACCGGCTGATCGGCAACAACCCGCACCTGCACGAAAAGAAGCTGTGGAGCGACCTGCCCGAAGGCGCGCCGATCCGCGTACTGGAATGCAAGGAGGCCGAACAGGAGGCCGAACGCGTCGCCGCGATCGCCACCACTTTGGTCGACCGGCACAAGGCACGCTGGCACGACATCGCGATCCTGTATCGCGGTAACTTCCAGGCCCGCCCGCTGGAGAAGGCGTTGCGGCTGGCCCAGGTGCCCTACCATCTCACCGGCGCGCTGTCCTTTCTCGACCGCGCCGAGGTGAAGGACCTGCTGTGTTACCTGCGCCTTTTGACCAACCCCAGCGACGACGCCGCCTTCCTGCGCGTGGTGAATGTCCCCAGGCGCGAGATCGGCGCCACCACCCTGACGAAACTGGGCCAGATCGCGCAATCACGCCACTCGTCCCTGCTCGATGCTGCACGCAGCGACAGCGTGCTGCGCCAGCTCACGCCGCGACCGGCCGCGGCGCTGGCCGCGTTCACCAACCTGCTCGATGAACTGCGCAGCAGTTCGATGCACCACAGCGCCGCCGACCTGGTCGAGCTGATCCTCGAGCGCACCGGCTATGCCGCCCAGATCGCCGCCGGCACGCCGGATGCCAGTGTGCGCGAGCGCAAGCTGGGCAATCTCAGGGAACTCGCCGACTGGTTTCGCGCGATGCAGAAGAGCGGCCATTCAGCCGGCGATCTGGCCTCGCAACTGGCCTTGCTCAGCCACGCCGATCGCGACGAACCGGGCAATGCAGTGCGCATGATGACCCTGCATGCGGCGAAGGGGCTGGAGTTTCGTTTCGTATTCATCGTCGGCTGCGAGGACGGCACCCTGCCGCACGAAGGCGCGATAGACGAAGGGCGCATCGACGAGGAACGCCGCCTGATGTACGTCGGGATCACCCGCGCCAAGGAACTGCTGACGCTGTCCTGGTCGGCGCAGACCAGGCGTTACGGCGAAATCCACCGCAACCAGCCCAGCCGCTTCCTGCACGAACTGCCGCAGGAAGACCTGCACTGGCAGGGCAAGGACCCGGAAGCGGACAAGCAAGTGACGCGCGAAGCGGCCGAGTCGCACATGGCAAGGATCGCGGCGATGCTGGCGGATGGGTGAGCAACGACCAGCCGGCGCACCGCACCAGGGCAGGCGACGGCAGCGTGGCCAGACGCGCCAACGAGCCCATCGGGAGGCGGCATCAAAACGCCGCCGGCTGAGCCTTCTCCCCTCGGAACAAGGCGGCGCGAAGCACCGAATGAGGGTGCGGGCGAAGCGTGGAGTCGCAACCTTCAACGCTGCGGCCGCGCGCTCCGCCCGGACCTCTCGCCAACCGCTCTCATCCGCAAGGGGACTCCCGGGGTCGCCGAAGGAGAGGGGTGATCCTGCGATCGCGCACTGACACGCTGACGGCAAGCACACAGTCGCCGCCACCGCCGCATAGCCACTCGTTGTGGGCGTAGCCCGCCATGAATCCGTTTCAAACCAGCTTGCCCGCCTCGAGTTCATGCTTCAGATAGGCGTAGTAGATCGGCGCTGCCACCACACCGGACAGGCCGAAGGCGGCCTCCATGAACAGCATTGCCAGCAGCAGCTCCCAGGCCCGGGCACGGATCTGGGTGCCGACAATGCGCGCGTTGAGGAAGTATTCGAACTTGTGGATCAGGATCAGGAAGACCAACGCCGCAATGCCCACGCCCAGCGACACCGACAGGCCGGCGATGGTGATGGCGGTGTTGGAGATGAGGTTGCCGACCACCGGCAACAGCCCGACGATGAAGGTCGCCATCACCAGGGTCTTGGCCAGCGGCACGTGGATGCCCAGCAAGGGCAGCGCGCCGAGCAGGAAGATCGCGGTGAACACGGTGTTGATCAGTGAAATCTTGATCTGCGCGAACACGATGCTGTGGAACGCCTCAGCCAGGTAGGCGCTGCGCCGGCTCAGGGCTGCCGCCAGCGGGCCCATCTGGTGCGCCGGCCGCATCCGGCTGAGTGCGATGATGGCGCCCAGCACAAGGCCGATGATGATGTGTGCAAACCCACGCGCCGCACCCTTGCCCGCCAGTTGCAACGAATCCGCATGGCGTCGGACCAGCTCGAGCGCACCGACGCGCAGGTCATCGACGCTGTCGGGCAGGTGATCGACCAGCATGGCAGGCAACTGCTGGCGGGCCTTCTCGACCAGCGGCATCAATTGTTGCCGCCACAGCAACTCCGGGTTGCCCAGCTCGCTGCGAAAGAAACTCAACGTACCGAGGATCAAGAAGATCAGCAGGCCCACCACGATCACGCCCAGCACCGCCACCACCAGCATCCGCGCGCGGTAGCCGGAAATCCGCCGGCCCAGCCGCGGAGCCATCGACTGCACCAGTTCGTAGACCAGCAGGCCAGCCAGCAAGGCCGGCAGCAGGTGCATGACGATGATCAGCAGCAACGCAACCGCGACCAGCACGTAGCTGGTGCAACGAACGGCGAGCGATGGCTCGCGCGAAACAGACTGGATCTGATCCATGCAGCAACAACCGTCGGGTGGGGGCGCCAGGCTGTCAGCAGCCTGGGAGCGTGCGGGCTTTGGTCGTCGAGGCGGGAATCCGGCTGTGCGGATTCGCAGGCCGGCCAGCCAAAGCCCGACAGGCTCCCGGGAGCCCATTGTAAGCTCGGGCATTGTACCCACTACCGTCGCCGGGGAATCATCCATGTCGTTTCGCCTGTCCACCACCGTGCTGACGCTTGTCCTGCTTGCCGGGTGCCAGGCGCTGCCGCAACCGGCGGCTCCGGCGCCCATCGCAGCAACAAGTGTCGGCGTCCACGCCGACGACAACCTCAACGCGGTGGCCTGGAGCCAGACGGCGATCGAGCACGACCTGGTCTACCTGCAGACCTACCGCACCGCCCAGTCCCACCTGCTGGCCGCACTGAAGAACCCGGACTGGGATGCGCTGGCAGCGGACGAGCGCATGGTGCCAAGCAAGGAACTCAAGCCGGCGGTGGTGCTGGACATCGACGAAACCGTGCTGGACAACTCGCCCTACCAGGCTCGCGTGATCCGTAGAGGTGGCGAGTTCAACGAGGCTGACTGGCAGGCGTGGTGCAAGGAGGAAGCCGCCCGTGCGTTGCCGGGCGCGGTGGCCTTCACCCAGTTTGCCGCCAGCCACGGCATCGCGGTGATTTATGTCTCCAACCGGGCCAAGGCGCTGGACCAGGTCACCCTGGCCAATCTGCGCAAGGTCGGCCTGCCGGTGAGCGGGCCCGATGCGTTGCTGAACCTGGGAACGGTGGTCGAAGGCTGCCGGCAGACGGGCAGCAGCAAGCGTTGCCGCCGCCAGCTGATCAGCCGGAGATATCGTGTATTGATGCAAATTGGCGACCAGATCGGCGATTTTGTGGAGGTTTCGAGCAATACGGGTGCGGGCCGCCGGCAAGCGGTGGCACCCTACCTGGACTGGATCGGTCGGCGCTGGTTCGTATTGCCCAACCCGACCTACGGTTCATGGGAGCCGGCGCTGTTCCACAACGATGGGAAGCTGTCGCCGAAACAGCGCCACCAGCTCAAGATCAATGCACTGCGCTACCAATGACCCAGGAGAAATACTTCAATGAAACAAAGAATTAGATTACCCACCAAAAGTATTGTCTTAAGTTTGGTGAACAAGTAACATGTGCTGCGCCAACCCTGTGGAGCAACTCCACGTTACAGGCAAGGCCATTTCCCCTCCGGCATTGCCGGATTGCCCCGCGAGGCTCCGGTCCGCGGGGTTTTCTTTTGGCGCCGGACAAGTTGCCCGAGCGCGGCTTGCGCCGCCTGCGCTTGCCCGAGCGCGGCGCGCCGCTTACCCTGCCCGCTCGCCGGGCCGCCGCCGGCCCGGACTCCATCTGCCACGGGAATCCATCCATGCGCACCGCAGTCCTGCGCTACGTCTTGTTGCCGTTGCCTGCCGCCTTGCTGCCCGCTGCCTGCCACGGCGGGGCCGGCCCTTCGCAACCTGGCGGCAGCAGCCCGGTCGCGGCGGGTGCCGGTGACGCAGCCGGCAAAGACTGAATCACACAGCCGCGTAGAATACCCGGATGCCAAATATCCCCCCTGTCGTGGACTCCATCGCACGTCACCATGCCCCATGGTGGTTCCATCTTGCCGGGCAGTTGCTGCAGCCCTGGGTGCGCATCCGCCGCGATCCAGCCGAACCGGCGGCGCTGCTGCAGCCGAGCGTGCCGGTCTGCTACGTGATCGAGCGCGATGGCTTCTCCGATGCGCTGATCCTGCAGCGTGCCTGCCGCGAAGCCGGCCTGCCCAGCCCGATGCAGCCGCTGGCCGGCACGCGCCGGCGCCGTTCGGTATTCTCGCTGACCCGACGCGACGGCTGGATCTTCGGGCGCAACCGCAAGCGCGCCGCCAGCGATGCCCTGCGCCAGCTGGCGCGCTCGTTGGAGGGCCTGCCTGAGCGCGACATCCAGATCATGCCGGTGGCTATCTACGTCGGCCGCTCACCGAGTCGCAGCAGCGGCTGGTTCCGCGTGCTGTTCTCGGAGAACTGGGTGATGGTCGGCCGCTTCGGCCGCCTGCTCGCGCTGTTGCTCAACGGTCGCGACACGGCGGTGCATTTTTCCGCGCCGTTGTCGCTGCGTAGCGTGCTGGATGAATCCGGCGAGATCAGCCCGGAGCGTTTCGCGCGCAAGATCGCCCGGGTGCTGCGCACCCATTTCCACCGCATCCGCGCCGCGGTGATCGGACCAGACCTGTCGCACCGGCGCACCGTGGTCGACTCGGTGCTGAACGCGGAGCCGGTGCGGGCGGCGATCGCCGCTAACGCGGCCAAGGAGAAAATCAGCCACGCCAAGGCCTGGCGCAAGGCGCAGAAGCTGGCACTGGAAATCGCGGCCGACTACTCGCACCCGGTAGTGCGCTCGGCCTCGTTCCTGCTCTCCAACTTCTGGAACAAGCTGTATGACGGCATCGCCATGCATCACTTCGACAAGGCCCGCGCGATCGCGCCCGGCTTCGAGGTGGTCTACGTGCCCAGCCACCGCAGCCACGCCGACTACCTCCTGATGAGCTATCAGTTGCACGTCTCCGGCGTGGTGGTACCGCACATTGCCGCCGGGGTGAACCTCAACCTGCCGCTGATCGGCCCGATCCTGCGCCGGGGCGGCGCGTTCTTCATGCGGCGCAGCTTCAGTGGCAACCCGCTGTATGCGGTAGTGTTCAAGGAGTACATGGCCCAACTCATCGATCGCGGGGTACCGATCGAGTACTTCATCGAAGGCGGTCGCTCGCGCACCGGCCGCCTGCTGGCGCCGCGCGGCGGCCTGCTGGCGATGACCGTGCGCGCCTTCCTGCGTGCGCCACGCCGACCGGTACTGTTCCAGCCGGTTTACATCGGCTACGAGAAACTGATGGAGGGCAAGTCGTATGCCGGCGAGCTCAGCGGCAAGCCGAAGGAAAAGGAGTCGCTGCTCGGCCTGTTGCGCGGCCTGAAGGTTTTGCGCCAGCGCTACGGCCATGTGGCGCTGAACTTCGGCGAACCGATCGAGCTGACCGCACTGCTGGACGCGGCCAGCCCTGACTGGCGCAGCGCCAACGTCGACCCGGACGCCAAGCCGGAATGGCTGAGCACGGTGATCGACCGCCTCGCCAAACAGATCCACGTCAACATCAACCGCGCTGCCGACGTCAACCCGATCAACCTGCTGGCGCTGGCCATGCTGGCCACGCCCAAGCACGCCATGTCCGAACGCGACCTGCTGACCCAGCTGGAGCTGAGCAAGGCGCTGGTCGAGGAGCTGCCGTATTCGGATCGGGTCACGCTGACCCCGCTGAACCCGGCCGCGATCATCGCCTACGGCGAGCAGATGGGCTGGATTCAGCGCGTACAGCACCCGCTTGGCGACGTGCTCACCGTCAGCGGCGAGCAGGCGGTGCTGCTGAGCTATTTCCGCAACAACGTGCTGCACCTGATGGCCAGCGCGGCGTGGGTCGCCTGCTGCTTCCTCAACAACCGGCGCATGTCGCGTGACACGATCTTGCGGCTGGGCGGCATCATCTACCCATTCATCCAGGGTGAGCTGTTCCTGCCGTGGGACGACGACGGTTTCAAGCAGCAGTTGCAGGCGACCATCGACTTCCTGGTGCGGCGCGGGCTGCTCGAATCCAACAACGATGGCCGCTCACTGGAACGCAGCGCCGGCCAGGAAGACAGCGCGTTCCAGCTCAGGGTGATCGCACGCAGCCTGATCCAGGCCTTCGAGCGCTACTACATTACCATCGCCGCACTGGCCAAGAACGGGCCGCACACGATGACCAGCGCCGCCCTGGAGAACACCTGCACGCTCACCGCGCAGCGGCTGAGCCTGCTCAACGAGCTGTCCGCGCCGGAGTTCTTCGACAAGGCGCTGTTCCGCGGTTTCATCCAGAAGCTGCGCGAGCGCAAGGTGGTGTGGACCGACGACGACGGCATGCTGGACTACGATCCCGCGCTGGAAGACCTGGTGCGTGATGCGCGGGTCATCCTGTCGCGCGAGGTGCGCCATTCGATCCTCAAGATCACCCCCGGCGGCGAGAGGGGGGCGGAGGCGGGTGATCCGACCCCCGCGCCGGAAACGCAGGTGGCGCCGACTGACCCGCTGCCCGGTCGCGGCGAGCCGACCGGCCTGCCCCAGCCGCATGCCGACGCCGACGCCGACGCCGACGCCGATGCCGATGCCGGGCAGCATGAGCGGCGCAGCGGCAGCGACCGTCGCAAGGTGCCGGATACCTCAGAGTAGCCTTGGCGCGCACGGCACGACCCGGACGGGTAGCATGTGGCGCTACTGCCACCCAGGGGCCAACCATGACCGCACGTTACCACCTGCTGTTCGCCGCCACCCTGTCGTACTTGCCGCTTGCCGCCGCCACCGCCGATGCGCCAGCCCGGCCCAATGCCGTCGCGCACCAGGTCAGCGTGCTCGATTGCGCGCGCCTGCTCGATCCCGCGGCCGGCAAGATGCTCGGCGAGACCAGCCTGGTCGTCGAGGACGGCCACATCAGGGAAATGCATGCCGGACCGCTCGACATCGAGCCCTACCGTCAGGCGGCGAATGCCGCAGGCAAGCCGTTCCAGTTCATCAAACTGACCCATGCCACCTGCATGCCGGGGCTGATCGACTCGCACACACACCTGACCACCCAATTCAGCAAGAGCACCTACAGCGACCAGTTCCGCCTCAATCCGGCCGACTACGCCATCCGCAGCACGGTCTACGCCAAACGCACCCTGCTGGCCGGCTTCACCACGGTGCGGCACTTGGGCGACGACAACAACGAGTCGATCGCGCTGCGCAACGCGGTCAATGCCGGCCTCGTGCCCGGCCCGCACATTTTCAGCGCCGGGCAGTTCGTCGGCACCACCGGCGGCCACGCCGACCCGACCAACGGCTTTCGGTGGAACCTGCAAGGCGACCCAAGCCCGAAAGCCGGCATCATCAACTCGCCCGCCGACGCGTGGAAGGCCGTGCGCCAGCACTACAAGGATGGCGCCGACCTGATCAAGATCATGCCTTCCGGTGGCGTGTTGGACGAAAGCTCCAGCGCCGAGAATCCGCAGATGACGCTGGAGGAGATCAAGGCCGTGGTCGCCGCCGCGCACGATTACGGCTTCACCGTGGCCGCCCACGCGCACGGCGCCGAAGGAATCCGCCGCGCCGTGCTCGGCGGGGTCGACTCGATCGAGCACGGCACCTTCATGGATGCGCAGGACATGAAACTGATGAAGGAGCACGGCACCTGGTACGTGCCCACGATCATCGCCGGCCAGTTCGTGATGGACAAGGCGAAGCAGGGCTGGTTTCCGCCACAGGTGGCGCGCAAGGCCGAGCAGGTCGGCCCGGTGATCATGGCCACCGCCGGCAAGGCCTACCAGGCCGGCGTGAAGATCGCCTTCGGCACCGACGCCGGGGTCTTCCCGCACGGCGAGAACGCGAAAGAGTTCGAATACATGGTGCAGGCCGGCATGCCGCCGATGTTCGTGTTGCAGGCTGCCACCATCCACGCGGCCGAGCTGCTGCACAAACAGGACCAGTTCGGGCTGATCGCGGTGGGCCGCGGCGCCGACGTGATCGCCGTACCGGGCAATCCGCTGGACGACATCACGCTGATGCAGCAGGTCGATTTCGTGATGAAGGATGGGGTGATCTACAAGGAGGACGGCAAGCCAACCATCTGATCGCCCGGCAAACCCATGGGAACCCGCTCGCGGGCGATGCCGTTGGGGCCGGGACTGGGGATTCGGGACTCGCGGGAGCAGAAGCGTCACCCGCGAGCGGGCTCCCGCGGTCAATCCACGAAACATGGCTTGCGGTAGCATGGCCGCCATGAACGAACCCTCGAAATCCGCGCCTGAATCGACCACCCACTTCGGCTTCCGTGACGTGCCGGTCGTCGACAAGCAGAAGCTGGTCGACCAGGTGTTCACGTCGGTGGCGCGCAATTACGACCTGATGAACGACCTGATGTCGTTCGGCACGCATCGGCTGTGGAAGCGCCACTTCGTGGCCACCAGCGGCGTGCGTCAGGGCGACCGCGTGCTGGACCTGGCCGGCGGCACCGGCGACATCGCCGCCCTGCTCAAGCCGGTGGTCGGCGACGAAGGCGAGGTGGTGATCGGCGACATCAACGCGGCGATGCTCGAGGTCGGCCGCGACCGCCTGACCGACCGTGGCCTGGTCGGCGGCCTGAGCTGGGCCCGGCTCAACGCCGAGGCATTGCCGTTTCCGGACAACAGCTTCGATGCGGTGACGATGGCTTTCGGCCTGCGCAACGTCACCGACAAGGACAAGGCGCTGGCCGACATCTGCCGCGTGCTCAGGCCCGGTGGTCGGCTGCTGGTGCTGGAGTTTTCGCGCGTGCGGGGCGAACTGTTCGGCAAGCTCTACGACTTCCATTCGTTCAAGGTGCTGCCGAGGCTCGGCCGGCTGTTCGCGGGCGATGCCGGCAGCTACCGGTATCTGGCCGAGTCGATCCGCAAACATCCGGACCAGGAAACCCTGAAAGGCATGATGGAACGCGCCGGTTTCGGCAAAGTCGAGGTGCGCAACCTGGGCAATGGCATCGTGGCGATCCATCGCGCCTACAAATTCTAGGCATGCGCTGATCCAGATCAGAGGCCTGCCACGGTACGCGGCGTATGTTGGGCTACCTTTCCCCGCGGATTCCAGCAACATGTCCATCGATATCGCCACTGAACAGAATACTCACCTTTTCGACGCCCGCGGCGTGGCCCGCCGGTTTCGTCACTCGGCGATCTTCGGCGCGATCGGCGCCTTGCGTTCCGGCGAGACGATGCGCTTCGTCAACGACCACGATCCGATTCCGCTGATCGCCCAGTTGCGTGACCGCCTTGGCGACAACCTCACCGTGACCTATCGCCAGCGCGATGCCGACGCCGTGGTGATCGACTTCGGCATCACGGGCCTGCCGGCCGAATGATGCGTTACCCCGCCTTTTACGACCAGGCGCCGGTGATCTCGACGCGCGACCCGCTGGCAGCGCTGCTCGGCGCCACCGACGATGGCCTGATCGACTATCACTATCTCGATGCGGTGCGGCTGGCCGGCCATTCCTGTCCCACCGTGGCCGGTGCGTACTTGATGGCGCGCGCGGCACTGCGCGCCCTTTATCCGGACGGGCCGGCCGAACGAGGTGGCGTCGACGTGCAGATACCCGGCGCGGAAAGCGAAGGGGTCAACGGAGTGATCGGACAGATCTTCACCTTGATCACGGGCGCGGCGGCCGACAACGGCTTCCACGGCATCGCCGGCCGCTTCGTGCGGCAATCGCTGCTGAGCTTTGCCGCGCCGGCCGATGACCGGGCCGTGCGGGTCCGTCGGCACGACACCGGCGAAGCCGTGTCGGTGGAGCTGGACCTCGCCGGCATACCCGCGCCGGCCAACCTGCGCCCGCTATTGGGTGCCGCACTGGACCCAAACGCCGATGCGGACCAACGTGCGGCCTTCGGGCAGGCCTGGCAGGCGCGCGTGAAAAGCCTGCTGGTGGAGCATGCCGACGACCCCGACGTCATCAGGCTGACCCGGCTCGACTGACCAACGCCACGCCGTCCGCGCGGTATCGACCCGACAGTCACCCTGGTTTCGCCACGCCGTCGTCCCATGCCGACCGCGGCCTGGCGCACGTGGCCCCGGACCTGCCGCAGCACGGCAACCGGCCGTCCCCGTACGTTTCGTCCGGGCACACGACCCATCTCCATACCGATTCACCGAAGCCGCGGAGGGCAGGGCTTGCCAGTTTCTGCGACCATGCCACGCCGCAGCGCTGATACGGAGTCATGACCATGCACCATCCCCTGCTCGCCTCGCTCGCGCTGACCGCGCTGCTCGGCCTGGCCGGCCCGATCCATGCCACCGACACCCCCGGGCACGACGCCAAGGCACAGGCCGACGAAAAGGACTCCTTGCCGATCCCGCCCGAACGGAACGTGGTGACCTCGCACCGCGTGCGCATCGACGGTCGCGACATTGCCTACAAGGCCACCGCCGGCACGTTGCTGATCGGGGACGACAAGGGCAAGCCCACGGTCAGCATGTTCTACGTGGCCTACACGGTCGATGGCGGCAAGGCGGCGAACCGACCGGTCACCTTCCTGTTCAACGGAGGGCCGGGCTCCTCCAGCATGTGGCTGCATATGGGCTCGTTCGGGCCGGTACGGGTGGCCAACCAGGGCGACCAGCCGATTCCGCCGCCGCCGTACAGCACCGTGCCGAACCAGTACAGCCTGCTCGACAAATCCGACTTGGTCTTCATCGATGCACCGGGCACGGGCTATTCGCAGCTGGTCGGCGACGCCAAGGGCAAGGATTTCTACGGCCTCGATCAGGACGCCGACGCGTTCGCGAGGTTCATCACGCGATACGTCGGTGACAACCATCGCTGGAACGCGCCGAAATTCCTGTTCGGCGAAAGCTACGGCACCACGCGCTCGGCGATCCTGGCAAGGATGCTGCAGCGCCAGGGCATGGAGCTCAACGGCATCATCCTGATGTCCTCGATTCTCGACTTCAGCGTATGGGCCGACACCGGCGTCGACCATGGCTACGTCGTCAACCTGCCGACCCAGGCGGCCATCGCCTGGTACCACGACAAGGTTCCGGACAAGCCAGCCGACCTGGCTGGCTGGCTCGACGCGGTGCGCCGTTTCGCCAGCACCGACTACACCCTGGCACTGGCCAAGGGGGATGCGATCACGCCCGACGAGGCCGACCGCATCGCCAGCCAGCTGAGCCAGTACACCGGGCTGTCGGTCCGCTATATCAAGGAGGCGAACCTGCGCATCGGCCCCAGCCGTTTCCGCAAGGAACTGCTGCGCGACCAGCGCCGCACGGTGGGACGTCTGGACGGCCGTTTCGAAGGCATCGACCCCGACGCCGCCGGGGAGACGCCCGACAGCGATGCCGCCAGTGACGCGGTCACCGGCGCCTACCTGGCCGCACTCAACCAGTACGTGGAAAGCGAGCTCAAGTACACCGGTGACCACGCCTACCGGCCCAACAACTACGGCGTGATCAACCGCCATTGGGACTGGAAGCGCCAGCACCAGCGCTTCCCGCAGGCGCCGTACGTGGGCAGTGCCCTGGCCGACACCATGCGCCGCAACCCGCACCTGAAAGTGTTTTCCGCCAACGGCTACTACGACCTGGCCACGCCGTTCTACGCCACCGAGTTCGATCTGGGCCACCTGGGCCTGGATCCGGCAATCCGCAGGAATATCGAGTACGGTTTCTATGCCTCGGGGCACATGATCTATTTCGACATCGATGCGCTGGAACAGGTCAAGGCGGACCTGGCGCGCTTCTACGACCAAGCCGCACCACGATCATGATCGGTCTTCGGTGCGGTCACGGGAGAACCGAACCAACCCGGCCGTGTTCCCCACACGTTGGCTTGGCTTTCCCCGTCCGCGGAGGAAAACCGGTATCGTGCCGGATCCATGGCGATCTTCCCGACCGATGACCGACAAACCGGACACTTCGAGCGCCACCGATCACGAGCAGCCCCGCAACCCGGGGCGCCGCCGCGTTCTCGGCGGCATGGCGCTGGCGGGCGCGGCAGTCACGCTCGGCGGCTGCCGCGTCGATGGCGCTCCCAACCCGCCTGCCGACCCCCGCATCGACGATGCGCTGGACGCGAGCTTGCGCAAGCACATCCACAACGTGGTCGTGCTGTACGCCGAGAACCGCAGTTTCAACAACCTGTTCGCCGGCTTCCCGGGACTGGCGCGGCCGCTGATGCCGCTCGACTCGCCCGAATACCGCCAACGCGACCGCGATGGCAGCGTGCTGACGACGCTGCCGCCGATCTGGGGCGGGCTGGTGCCGCATCCGCAGACGGTCGATGGCCGCCACTACCGTATCGACGAAAACGCCATCACCGGCCTCTCAAACCAGCCTTTCGCACTGCGCACGCCGCAAGGCGGGTTGCTGCCGCACGGCGTGATCACGCGGGACCTGGTCCATCGTTTCTACGAGAACCAGTTGCAGATCAACGGCGGGCGCAACGACGGCTTTGTCGCCTGGGGCAACACCGGGGCGATGGTGATGGGCCACTACGCCGACAGCGCGAACCAGCTGCGACTGTGGCAAATCGCCCGGCAATACACCTTGTGCGACAACTTCTTCATGGGCGCATTCGGCGGCTCGTTTCTCAATCATCAATACCTGGTTGCGGCGCAACCACCGTTCTATCCCAATGCAGACCAGGGCCCGGCGAACTTCCAGATCGCGCTCATGGACGGCGGCGACCCGGCCGGCATCCGGCCGAAGCTTGCCGACGACTCCCCGCGCAGTGCCATGCAGGGACGGGCGAAATGGGCATCACCCGGCACGCTCACGCCCGATTTCTGGGCGGTCAACACGATCGGGCCGGCCTATGCGCCGGGCTTCAGCCGGGATCCGCGCAACCGGCAGCTGGCCGACGCCGACAGCCCGAATACCTTGCCGCCACAAAGGCACCTGACCATCGGCGACCTGCTGTCGCAGGGCGGCATCGACTGGGCCTGGTACGCCGGCGCGTGGCAACTGGCGCTGGAGGGACACGGCAAAGGCGACCACGAGGAATTTCCGCAAGCACCGGATTTTCAGCCCCATCACCAGCCATTCAACTACTTCCGCCAGTTCGCCCCGGGTACGGCGGCACGCAAGCGGCACCTGCGCGATGCCGGCGTGGGCAGCAGCGCCGACAGCAACCAGTTCATCGCCGCGATCGAAGCCGGTACGCTGCCGCCGGTCGCGTTCTACAAGCCGCAAGGCGATCTCAACATGCATGCCGGCTACGCCAGCGTCGAGGCCGGTGACGAGCACCTGGCGCGGGTGGTCGAGGCTTTGCAGAAGAGCCCGCAGTGGCCGCACATGCTGGTGGTGATCACGGTGGATGAGAACGGCGGCTGGTGGGATCACGTGGCACCGCCCAAGGGCGACCGCTGGGGGCCGGGCACGCGGATCCCGGCGATCGTCGTGTCGCCGCACGCCAGGAAGGGCTTCGTCGACCACACCATCTACGACACCGGTTCGATCCTGCGCTTCATCAGCCGCCGGTTCAGCCTGAAGCAACTGCCGGGCCTGAAATTGCGTGATGCCTCGATGATTGCCGCCGGCGGCCCGGCACCGGGCGACCTCACCGCCGCACTGCAGTTCGAGTCCGACTGATCCACACCAGCGAGGCCAAACCATGCGCATGCTGTACCCGGCAATCGAGCCGTACCGGACCCACCGACTCGCGGTCGATGCGTTGCATACCCTGCACGTGGAGGAGTGCGGCAACCCTGCCGGCCTGCCCGTGGTGTTCCTGCATGGCGGCCCGGGCTCCGGTTTGTCCGCCTATCATCGGCGCTTCTTCGACCCGGCACGCTACCGGATCGTGCTGTTCGACCAGCGCGGATGCGGGCAGTCGACGCCGTTTGCCGAGCTCACCGACAACACCACCGCACACCTGGTCGCCGACATCGAGGCCATCCGCGAACACCTCGGCATCGAACGCTGGGTGGTGTTCGGCGGTTCCTGGGGCTCGACCCTGGCGCTGGCCTATGCGCAGGCGTATCCGGAACGCGCGCTGGGGATCGTACTTCGCGGCATCTTTCTGGGGCGGCCGCAGGAATTGCGCTGGTTCAACGAGGTGGATGGCGGCGCCGGGCAAATCTTTCCCGAACGCTGGGCGCGTTTTCGCGATTTCATCCCGCCAAGGGAACGTGGCGAGCTGCTGGATGCCTACTGGCAACGGCTCAACAGCACCGACGAGGCCACCCGCCTGGCCGCGGCGCAGGCCTGGAGCGCGTGGGAGGGCGGCTGCACCACCTTGATCCACGACCCCGATGCGCCGGGTATCTTCGAGGAGCCCCACCGTGCCGTCAGCCTGGCACTGATGGAGGCACACTACTTCCGCCACGCGCTTTTCCTCGAACCCGACCAGCTGCTGCGCGACGTCGGACGCATCCGGCACATCCCGGCGACCATCGTGCAAGGCCGCTACGACATCATCTGCCCGGCGATCAGCGCCTGGGACCTGAGCCAGGCCTGGCCCGAGGCCAAGCTGCACATCGTGCTGGCCGGCCACAGCGCGGCCGATCCGGCGATTGTCGACCAGCTGGTGCAGGCCACCGACAATCTGGCGGAGCGCTACGGCTGAGGGCCACCGCGGCGTGGCAGCGCCCATCGGCGCCTGTTGCGCAGCGTCGACCGGCCGCACACGCGACAACCGGGGCTTTCGTCACAGGCGGCGTCGGCGACCCGGATGGCATACTCGGGCTTTTCCGGCACGAGATTTTCCGATGCGCCTGTTGCCCGTTCTCGCTCTCGGCACGCTGATGCTGCCGTTGGCCGCCCAAGCCGATGACCCCAATTCCTACGCACAGCCCGACCAGGTACGCGTGACCCATCTCGACCTCGACCTGAAAATCGACTTTGCGCACCAGCGACTCGATGGCCAGGCCACGCTGAAGCTGGACTGGCAAGACCCGCAGGCACCGTCGCTGGTGCTGGACACGCGTGATCTGGAGATCGCCAGGGTCGAGGCGCTCGCTGCCGATGGCCGCACCACGCCGCTGAAGTACGCGCTGGCGCCGCGCGACAAGCAACTCGGCAGCAAACTGACCATCGACGCGCCGGAGCATCCCGGCCAGGTGCGCATCGCCTATACCACCTCGCCCAGTGCCTCCGGCCTGCAATGGCTGACCCCGGCGCAGACGGCGGACAAGCAGGCGCCCTTCATGTTCTCGCAGTCCGAGTCGATCCATGCACGCTCGTGGGCGCCGCTGCAGGATTCGCCGGCGATCCGCTTCACCTACACCGCACACGTCACCGCACCGGAAAACATTCGCGTGGTGATGAGCGCGATCAATGACGCCGGGCACCCGCTGGACGGCGATTTCCGCTTCGACCAACCACACCCGATTCCCTCCTACCTGCTGGCGATCGCCGCCGGCGACATTGCCGTGAAGGAAACCGGGCCGCGTTCGGCGGTCTACGCCGAGCCTTCGGTGGTCGCCAAGGCCGCCCACGAATTCGAGGATACCGAGCAGCTGATCGAGGCGACCGAGCAGATGTACGGCCCGTATGCCTGGGGCCGCTACGACATCCTGGTGCTGCCGCCGTCGTTCCCGTTCGGCGGCATGGAAAACCCGAACATGACGTTCGCCACGCCAACCGTGCTGGTCGGTGACAAGAGCCTGGTCTCGCTGGTTTCGCATGAGCTGGCCCATTCGTGGTCGGGCAACCTGGTCACCGCCGCCAGCTGGCGCGACATCTGGCTCAACGAGGGTTTCACCACCTATGTGCAGGGCCGCATCACCGAGGCCGTGTACGGCGAGCGTCAGGCCAACGAAGAGGCATTGCTGTCGGCGCGGGCGCTGCAGAAGGGTATCGGCGGAATGCCCGCCAACGCGCAGAAGCTGGCGCCCGATCCGCGTGGGGTGGGTGCCGATGATTCACTCTCCGACGTGGCCTACGACAAGGGTTCGTGGTTCCTGCGCACGCTCGAGCAGCGCTTCGGCCGCGACGATTTCGACGCCTACCTGAAAGGCTATTTCAAGCACTTTGCCTGGCGCAGCATCACCACCGAGCAGATGCTGGACTACATGAAGCCGAACCTGATCGAGAAGTACCCCGGCAAGATGAGCTGGGCCGAGGTGCACGAGTGGGTGTTCGGCACCGGCATCCCGAAGGACGCACCGCTGCCCGATTCGCCCCGCTTCGAGGCCATCGACCAGGAGCGCAATGATTTCCTCGCCGGCACGCTGGCTGCCGACCAGCTCGACGCGAAGAGCTGGAACACCCAGGAATGGATGTACTTCCTCGACCGCCTGCCCGACACGCCGCCGCTGGACCGGATGCAGCAACTGGATGCCGCCTGGCACCTCACCGGCACGCCGAACGCCGAGATCGGCATGCGCTGGTACAGCCATGCCATCGCTGCCGGCGACAAGGCCGTGTGGCCGGCAGCCGCCGAGCACATGACCCGGATCGGCCGGATCTACCTCACCACCCCGCTGTACAAGGCGCTGGTGAAGACCCCTGAAGGGCTTGCCTACGCCGAGCAGGTCTACGCCAAGGCCAAGCCCGGCTACCACCCGCTGACCCAGAAGGTGGTCGAAGGCATCATCGCCAAGGCGAAGCAGCCGACGAAGGCGCGCAAGCCTGACTGACCACCACCGGTGCCTGACTTCCCTCCACACCGCGCAGCAGGTGGAGGGAAGTCGAGACCCCGCAGCTGGAGCAGGCTCGATGCTCTACCCGTGAGCCACACAACCAGCCGCGAACCGACCAGGAAACATGATGCCCGAATCAACGACCACCCCACTCTGGAAGCGCATGCTGCGCCGCCGGCTGAAGTTCCTGGCCTGGCTGGTGGCGCTGTTGGTCATCGTGCTGGGCGGCAGCTACTGGCTCGCGCCGCAGTGGCTGATGCGCGCGAACTTCATGCGCGAGGCGATGGCGGCGAAGCTGGAGACGCACGCCGTGCAGGCCGGCGACACGCGCTGGGCGTACTACGAGGGCGGCACGGGCCCGACCATCGTCCTGCTGCACGGTTTCGCCAGCAACAAGGAGGTCTGGCTGCCGGTGGCGAAGCTGCTGACACCGCATTTCCATCTGGTCATTCCCGACCTGCCCGGTTGGGGCGAGTCGTCGCGCCGTGCGGATGCCCGCTATGACATCGACGCGCAGGCCGCGCGCCTGGACGCCTTCGTGCAGGCCTTGCAGCTGCCACGTTTCCTGCTGGTCGGCCACTCGATGGGTGGAGCGATCGCCGGCGTGTACGCCGCCGAACACCCGGAGCACGTAGCCGGGCTGGCCCTGCTCGACTCCTTTGGCCTGAAGGCTCGCGAAAGCGCATTCGACCGGGAGGTGCGGGCGGGCAGGAATCCGTTCCTGTTCGACGACCGTGCCGGGTTCGCCCGGTTGACCGCACTGGCGTTCGACCAGCCGCCGCAGCTCCCCGGCCGCTTCGTCGACGTGCTGGTCAAGCGCAGCCAGCGCGATCACGCTTTCATGGAACGTACCTTCAAGGCACTGCGACAACCGTCACAGTACCTTTCGGTGCAGCACCGACTGGACCGACTGGGCATGCCGGTACTCGGCCTGTGGTGCCACGATGACAGGATCATCGACCCCTCGGCGATGGACAGCCTGCGCAACGGCTTGACCGCGGCCAGCGCGATCGGCGCCAGCACCATCAGCGGGTGCAACCACATGCCCATGCTTGAAAAGCCCGAGGTGACCGCGCGAATCCTCACCGGTTTCGCCCTGTCGCACTGACTGGCGGCGCACGGGTGGAGCCGCCCAGGCACGACTGCGCAAGATGGGGAAACAGTACCGTGGAATATTGGTGCCGACATGCGAAAATGGAAAGATGATTCCGCGATCGGGCGCGGTGCCGTGCGAGAAAGTGCAGCGATGAAGCGACGCCTTGTTCATTCGACTCTGGATGCGATCGCGCGGATGTGCACCACCCGCAGCAATTACTGGGCCGAGTTCGCGCTGGATACGGCATTGTGTGCCGTCTTGCTGGCCGAAGGCTGGCGTCATCTCCACGGCAGCGCGTGGCTGGCCATGCCCGCCCTGGTGCTCGGGCTGTTTGCCTTCAGTTTCATCGAGTACTTCTTCCACCGCTGGCTGTTCCACACCCATATCCCGCTGTTCGAACAAGGCCACCGGATGCACCACGAGCACCCGCTCGGTTACGACTCGCTGCCGTTCTTTTTGCCGCCGATGGTGCTGCTCGCCCTGACCGGGCTGCTGGTGTGGCTGGTACCGCTCGGCTTTGCCCTGTTGCTGGGCGGCGCCATCACCTTCGGCTACATCAGCTACGTCCTGGCCCATTTCATTATTCACCACGTGCGCTTCAAGCAGCCGCTGCTGCGACGCTGGGCCGGTGCCCACCACGTGCATCATTACCACCCGGAAACCAATTTCGGCGTCACCACGCTGCTTTGGGACATCCTGCTGGGCACGCGCTACGTGCGCCAGCCGCGCAGGGGCGGAGCCATTTAACGCGCACCACGCCACCGACCGGGCTATGCTGCCGGTCAAGGCCTCGATAATGCGACTGAGGTGTCCGTGGCGACAAAAGAACACGCGGGATTCCTTTTCGGTGGCGGCGAGATGGGCGAACGGATGCGCCGGCACGACTGGCGCGGGTCCGCCATGGGGGTGCCGACGCAATGGCCGGACACACTCAAGTCTGCCGTGTCGTTGATGCTGGCTGCGCGGTTCCCCATGTACCTGCTGTGGGGCGACGAGCACCTGTGCCTGTACAACGACGACTACGTCACCTTGCTCGGAAACCGCCATCCGGATGCACTGGGCCAACCGTTTCAGTCGACCTGGCCGGAAATCTGGTCCTCGATCCATCCCTTGATCATGCAGGCCCAGGCAGGTGACTCGGTGTATGTCGAGAGCCTGCCGTTGCGGGTCGAGCGCAACCAGTTCGAGGAAGAAGCCACTTTCACCCTTTCCTATTCGCCGTTGCGCGATGCGGACGGCTCGATCGAGGGCGTGTTCTGCGCGTGCATGGAAACCACCGAGCGAGTGCGTGCCGAGGCCGGATTGCGCGACAGCGAGGCGCGCTGGCGCGGGTTGTTCAACAACATGCAGGAAGGCTTTTTCCTGGCGCAGGCACTGCGTGACCGCAGCGGGCGCATGGTGGATTTCCGTTTCCTCGAAATGAACCCCGGCTTCGAGCAGCAGAGCGGGATCGTGGCCGCCGACGCCGCCGGCCGGCCGGTGCGCGAGGTGCTGCCCGGCATCCCCGAGGAGCTGCTGCAGGTGTTTGCAGACGTCGTCGGGACGGGTGAGCCGCAGCACTTCGAGGTCCACCTGCCAATGGTGGCAAACCGCTGGTTCGAGGTACGCGCACGCAAAACGGCGGCCGACCAGTTCGCCGTGCTGTTTCTGGATATCACCGCCCGCCGGGATGCCGAGGCGGCCCTGCGCAAGAGCGAGGCGAGCTTCCGCAGCCTGGCCCAGGCCACGCCCAACCATGTCTGGACCGCCACGACGGACGGCATGCTCGACTGGGTAAACGAACGCATGCTGGACTATTCGGGCGCCGGTCCCGACATGCTGCTGGGCGAGGGTTGGGCACACATCGTGCACCCGGACGACCTCGAGCCCACCGCCCGGCAATGGGCCAGGGCAATCCATCGGAAAACCGACTACCAGGCCGAGTTTCGCCTGCGCCGCACCGACGGCAGTTATCACTGGCACCTGGCCCGCGCCACGCCGATCCATGATGAGCACGGCAGGATCGAACGCTGGATCGGCACCAACACGGACATCGAGGACCAGAAACGCAGCGAACACGAGCTGTCCCGGCTCAACGAGGGCCTGGAGAGCCAGGTCGCCGAGCGCAGCGCCGAACTGGAGCAGGCCAACGAGGCCCTGCGCCAGGCTCAGAAGATGGAAGTTGTCGGCCAGCTCACGGGCGGCATCGCGCATGATTTCAACAACCTGCTTACCGGCGTGATCGGCGGGGTCGACATGCTGCGCGCGCGATTGGCACAGGGGCGCCACGACGACATCGACCGCTACGTCGATGCCGTGGCCAACTCGGCGCAACGCGCAGCAACCCTCACCCATCGGCTGCTGGCGTTCTCCCGGCGCCAACCGCTGAAGCCCGAGGTGGTGGATGTCAACGCGCGGGTGCGCTCACTGCGCGAGCTGCTGGACCGCACCCTGGGCCACCTGGTCAAACTCCATATCGCCACCGCGGCCGGGCTGTGGCCGACGCTGTGTGATGCCAACCAGTTGGAGAACACGCTGCTCAACCTGGTCATCAATGCCCGCGACGCGATGCACGATGAAGGCGTGTTGCGCATCGAAACCCGCAACGTGACCATCCCTGCGCGCGGCATGACGCGCGGGCCCGGGTTGGTGGAGGGCGACTATGTCTCGCTGACCGTGGCCGACAACGGCGAAGGCATGCCGGCCGAGATCGCGGGCAAGGCGTTCGAGCCGTTCTTCACTACCAAGGCGCCTGGCGAAGGTACCGGGCTGGGGCTGTCGATGTCCTACGGCTTCGCCAAGCAATCGCAAGGGCACATCGACATTGACTCCGAACCCGGTCAGGGGACGCGCGTGACGCTTTACCTGCCGCGCTACACCGGCGAGCGTTCACAACACGCGCCCGGGACCACCGCGGAGCAAGTCATGCCGAAGTCATCGAAGACGCATACCGTGTTGGTGGTCGAAGACGAGCCGGTCATCCGCGAACTGATCGTGGAAGTGCTGCAGGATCAGGAATGGCGCTGTCTCCAGGCCGCGGAGAGCAAGGCCGCATGGACCCTGCTCCAGTCCGATACCGAGATCGATCTGCTGATCACCGACGTCGGCTTGCCGGGCCTCGACGGTCGTCTGCTGGCCGAACAGGCGCGACAACTGCGGCCCGACCTGCGCGTTCTGTTCGTGACTGGTTACGCCCAGAATTCCATCTTCGACCTGACCGACAGCAACAACGCAATGCAGTTGCTCCCCAAACCCTTCGGCGTGAATGAGTTGCTACGCGCGGTGCAAGAACTCCTCCGGCCATGAGCACCGAGCGCACTGATCCGGCAAACAAGCAGCCCGAAGCGCACCAGGCATGCGTGCTGCTGGTCGAGGACGACGCCATCATTGCGATGCTGGTCGAGCAGATCCTGCTCGACATGGGATTGCGGGTGCTGGTCGTGGCTACCCTGGACAATGCGCTGATCGAGGTTGAAATGACCGGCTTCGACGCCGCCATCATCGACATGCATCTGCGCGGCGACCCTGCCGAGCGGCTTGCCGACGCGCTCTTGCTCCGCAAAATCCCGTTCATGGTTCTTTCCGGCGCCGATCAATCCGGATTCCGCGCCGCCCATCCGCAGATTACGATGCTTGGCAAACCGTTCGACAAGGCCGAGCTGGAGCAATGCGTGCGCGAGCTGCTCAACGGATGAGTGTAGGCGCGGCGGACCTCAATCGGCCACGTCGGCAATCAGCCGGTCGAGCTCGGCCTTGAGGATCGCACCGCGCTGGCGCAGCCAGTCGCGTTGTTCGCGCCAGTGCGGAAACAGTTGTTCCACCTGCGCCCAGAAGCGCGGCGAATGGTTGCGCACCTTGAGGTGGCACAGCTCGTGCGCCAGCACATAGCGCAGCGCCGCCGGTGGCGCCAGGGCCAGGGCCAGGTCGAGATTGATGCGGTCGCGCGTGTCCAGGCTGCCCCACAGGCTCTTCATCGGGCGAATCCGCAGCGAGGTGGGCGCCAGGCCCAGCTGTGGCACGTAGCTGGCGAGCCAGCGCGATACGTCGCGCCGGATCAGCGTCTCCAGGTGCGAGGCCAGCAGGCCACGGGCAATCGGTAACGCGCGGCTGTACGGGCGCGGGATCACCAGGGTCAGGCCCTGCACACGGGTTTCGATCCTGGGATAGGCGCCCTCGGCCCAGTCCAGCGCCACCGTCTCGCCGCGCAGGGAAAAGGTGCACGGGTAGCCCACCCGCAGCGGCGGCAGCGGTTCCACGATCAGGTTCAATTCGTCGAGCTTCTTTTCCAGCCAGTCGGCATGGCTGCGCAGGAAGGCGCTGACCTGGGACGGATGCGTACCGCGTGGATACGTCACGCGCGCGCCTTTCGCACCCACCGTCAGGCGCAACCGCCGCGCGCGTGGATGGGCGGCCTTCAACACCCGGATGGTGGTGCCGCCCGCCATCGCCAGTTCCAGCCAGTCGCCTTCGAGATACTGCGTCATGATCCGTGCCGTCCAGCCGGGTTGTCATGCGCGGCAAACGCCGCCTACCCGGGCGGACAGTATGCCGGGAAGCCGGCACCCCGGCGCAAGGGTCTTGGTTCGAGTCCTGCCTCGCGCCTGGCACCGGGCCTTGCCGGGCAAGCGTCTCAGCCGTCCGTGGGACGCGGCAGGCCGAACCATTCCTCCAGTTTGCCCAGCAAGCGCGCCAGTTCCAGGGTCAGCAGCGCGAAACTGGCGTCCATTTCGGCATGCGCATCCTGCTGGCTGTCGCCCAGCTCGTCCATCACCACGTCGAGGAACTTCAGCTTGCGGACCACCAGGTCCTCGCCCAGCACGAAGCTGATCCGGTCATCGAAGGTGAGTCCGAGCATGAACACCTGCTTGCCGTTGCGCAGGTGCTCCTTGACCTCCTCCGCATCCAGGTCCTGGCGACGGCAGCGGGCGATCGCACCGCTGGCGGTGGTCGGGTCACGCAATTCGCATTCGTCGCCCAGCGCCAAACCGGCCGGCAGGTTGCCGTTGGCCAGCCAGTCGGTCATCAGCACGCGCGGACCTTCTTCCGGCGCCAGCGGCACCGCGGGGAAACTGCCCAGCGCCTCACGCACCTCGGTCAGCGCATTCTCGGCGGACTTGCGGCTGGAGGTATCCAGCACCAGCCAGCCGTTCTTGCGGTCGACATAGGCGGACGTCCGCGACTGGCGCACGAACGCGCGTGGCAACAGCTCGGTCAGCAGATCCTCCCTGAGCCGCTTGCGCTCGCGCCCGCCGACCTTGCGCCCCTCCTCTTCGGCGATCTTCTGCACCTTGCGCTGCAGTTCGTCGTTGACGACCGCGGCGGGCAGCAGCTTGTCCTCCCCGCCCACGGTAAACAGGGTGCATTGCTTGACGGTGTGCGTGAGCAGCTCACCTTCGCCGCGGCCGACCGGGGGCACGAAGCCGCGGGTGAACATTTCCAGCGAACCGCAGGGGCGCAGGCGATGCTCGGCCAGCGCATCGTCGAGGCGGTCCAGATCGGCGGCTACGGCCGGGGAGAAGCGGAAAAGTGTGAGATTGCGAAAGAACATTCAGATATCCGGATCTTGGCTGTCGGGAGGCAGATTCATGGCGGCCGTCATTCCGGCGCAAGCTGGAAGTCCGCGCCCCGTCCATCGGCAGCCACCGGGCTCCAGCTTGTGCCGGAACGATGTGCGTAGAGGTTCAGCGGATGACGGCGGCGATCGCGGCGGCCACGCGGTCGAGGTTCGAGTGGTTGAGCGCAGCCACGCAGATACGCCCGCTGTCCAGCGCGTAGATCGCATGCTCCTCGCGCAGGCGCAGCACCTGCGCCTTGCTCAGCCCCGAGTACGAGAACATGCCGGCCTGGCTCTGCACGAAGCCGAAGCCGGCCGCCCCTTGCGCCGCCAGTCGCTCGACCAGCCCGGCGCGCATGGCATGGATGCGCGTGCGCATCTCGCCCAACTCCTGCTCCCAGCGCCCACGCAGCTCGTTGCTGCCGAGCACGCCGGCAACCAGGCCGGCGCCATGTGCGGCCGGGCTGGAGTAGTTGGCGCGGATGGTCTGCTTGATCTTCGAGCGCAGCCGCGCCGCTTCGTCGCGATCGACACCCACCATCGATATCGCTCCGACCCGCTCGCCATACAACGAGAACGACTTCGAATACGAATTGGCTACCACGAACGCGTCGATACCGGCGGCAGCCAGCAGGCGGACTGCGGCGGCATCGGCGTCGGTCCCCTGGTCGAAACCCTGGTAGGCCATGTCGATGAAAGGCAGCAGCCGGCGCTCTTTCAGCAGATCGATGGTCTGCTGCCATTGGCCGGCGGTGAGATCGACTCCGGTGGGGTTGTGGCAGCATGCGTGCAACAACACCACGGTGCCGGGTTCCAGCTTGCCCAGGTCTTCCAGCATGCCGGCGAAATCGAGGCCATGCGTTGCCGGATCGTAGTAGCGGTACCCGAGCAATTCGAAGCCGGCGGTACGGAACACCACGTGATGGTTGCCCCAACTGGGGTTGCTGATCGCGACCTTCGCGCCACTGCCCGCCACCTGCTTGAGCAGATCCGCGGCCACCCGCAGTGCGGCACTGCCGCCGATGGTCTGCGCCGTGGCTACGCGGCCGGCCTCCAGCAACGGCGAATCGGCGCCGAACACCAGGTTCTGGGTGAGCTGCACATACGCCGGCAGGCCATCGATCGGCAGGTAACCGCGCGGTTTCGCCGCGGCCACCATGGTCTGCTCCACCTCGTGCACCGCGCGCATCAGCGGGATCTTGCCCTGTTCGTCGACATAGATGCCCACGCCGAGATTGATCTTGCCGGCGCGCGTGTCTGCCAGATAGGTTTCAGTCAACCCCAGGATCGGATCACCGGGGGCCATTTCAAGAGCGGTAAAGAAAGACACGTTCGGTACTCGATGGATGAACGGGAAACAAGCGAGGCGCCTCAGACCGGCGCCCCACGGCGGTGCAGTACCGCCGTGGGGCCGGCATGCATGACGTGGGAGACCTTGCGGGTGTGCAGACGACCTGGCGCAACCCCGACTATACCAAGACCCGCCCATGCCGACGTAGCGTGCGGGCCCACCTCGGGCGCTGGTACGATGCGGCCAGGCCGTATTGCGCGACTGCAAGGCAAGCCGGTCCCCGACCCCGACGCCGGAACCCCACCCTCGGAACATCCATGAATCCGCTCACGCCGACCCGGACACAGGCCCGGCACTTCGTGCCGGAGCCACGGCACCCGGACCACGTCCCGGCACTCTCATGACGATCGTCCTGATCGTGGCGGGATTGTTGCTGCTCGCCTTCGGCGGCGAGCTACTGGTGCGCGGGGCAGTCAACTCCGCACGTGCATTGGGCGTGTCGCCGCTGTTGATCGGGCTCACCGTGGTCGGCTTCGGCACGTCCACGCCCGAGTTGGTTACCAGCCTGTTCGCGGCCTTCCAGGACGCCCCCGGCATCGTCGTCGGCAACGTGGTCGGCTCGAATATTGCCAATATCCTGCTGATCCTCGGTGTCGTGGCCGTCATGACCCCGCTGGCTGCGCGCCCCGGTGGCCTGCGTCGCGACGGCAGCGTGCTGACGGTCGCGACGGCGGCATGCATGGTGGCGGTGTTTCATGGCGAGCTGAGCCGGGGTATCGGCGCCGTGTTCACGGCGTCGCTGGTTGCCTACATCGCCTGGGCGTACCAAAACGAGCGACGACGGACGGCCGGCACCCCGGCGATGCGTGGGCGCACGGCGGCTGATGCCGCGCCGCGCCGACGCCGGCTGGGCATGGCCCTGTTCATCACCGCGCTCGGGATCGGGATGACGGTGCTCGGCGCACGCCTGCTGGTCGATGGAGCCATCCTTCTCGCGCGCAGCCAGGGCATCTCGGAAACGGTGATCGGCCTCACCGTGGTCGCCCTCGGCACCTCGCTGCCGGAACTGGTGGCCGGCGTCATCGCGGCCTATCGCGGGCACGTGGACATGGCCCTGGGCAATGTCCTGGGCTCATGTGTCTACAACCTGCTGGGGATACTCGGGATGACGGCGATGATCCATCCGATCACGATCCCGGTCGAGATCGCGCGCGTCGACATCTGGGTACTCGCCGCCGCGACGGCGCTGCTGTTGCTGTTCCTGCGTACCCGCTGGATGCTGAGTCGAGCAGAGGGTGGCTTGTTTCTGGCGGGATACACCGCCTATCTTGCTTATCTGGCATTGCACGGCTAGCAGCCTGCAGGCACCCGCCCGGCGCCGGCGCGATGGGGCCTGGTCGCGTTGGCGGGCTGTCCCCGCAGCGAACGGGCCGCGCGCTAGAATGAAAGAACCTGCCGTACAATCGCCGCAGTCATGCAGAGTCAGGATTACGCCGAAATCGCCCACACGCTCGCCGAGCTCAAGATGGAGCACCGCGATCTTGACGCGGCCATCGAGCAGTTGGCCCACGCCATCGGCCGCGACGAGCTGCAGCTGACCCGGCTGAAGAAGCGCAAGCTGCTGCTGAAGGATCACATCGCGCGCCTGGAAAGCAAGCTGATCCCCGACCTCGACGCCTGAACCCCGCCTGCGGAATAGCCATGAACCCGTTCCCCCCAGCCGTAGGAACTCGCTCGCCGGCGATCCGCCTGCGTTTGCGAACACCGAATCCCGACCAAAAGCTCCGCCCGCGAACCGGCTACAGCAGGCGATTGAATAGCCGGTCGAGCTGCGTGTGCTTGAGCCTCTTCATCAGCTTGCGTACCTCGAGCGGATAGTTTCGCGGGCTTTCCAGCGCGCGATAGTCGGACAGTCGGGTGGCATGTTGCTGCAATGCGGTCCATTCGGCCTGATGTTGTGCCTGCAGTAGCCGCGCGGGATCGCGCAGCAGCAACGCGTTCTCCAGATCCAGCGACCACGCCCGCGGGTTGAGGTTGTGCCCGGTCAGCACCGCCACGTCGTCGTCAATCAACAGGCCTTTCAGGTGGTAGCTGTTGTCACCATCGCGCCACAGATAGAGGTTCAGCTGCCCGGCGTCGATCGGACGCCGATGCGTGTGGGCGAAACGGCGCAGGTTGTTCTCGTACAGATAGGGCAACAGCCCGATCGTGGTGAACGGCTGGTCGGGCGGAATGAAGAAATCGCTGGCGGTCTTGTCCCCGACCATGATGTCGACGGTGCAGCCACGTCGCAGCAGTTGGCCCAGCACCAGTTGCACCGGCCGCGGCAGGTTGAAATAGGGGGTCAGCAGGATGACCCGCTCGCGGGTGCCGCGCAGCAGCGCCAGCAGCATGGCGTCCAGCATGTTGTCGGTGCGACCGAAGCCGAGCAGCGGCGTCACCGCCACCTCGCGCGGACCCGGCGATGCAAGCGGTACGGCGTAGCGGGCCTGCTGCAGTTGCTGGCGCAGGAGGCGAGTCGCCGGCTGCAGGCTGCGCGTGGTCGGGACCGTGCCGCTATCCAGCCGATGCACCGCTGCGCTTTCCAGCAGATATCTCCGCACGAAATCGGCCATCGCATCGGCCAGGCCCGCATGGCGCAGCAGGTGGTAGCGATCGAGCCGGTAGCGCTCGTGTCGCGCCAGGTAGACGTCGTTGATGCTGGCGCCGCTGTAGAGCACCGCGTCGTCGATGATGAAGCCCTTCAGATGCAACACACCGAACAGTTCGCGGTTCTGCACCGGCACGCCGTGGATCGCCACGCCATCACCGAAGCGCCGGGCAAACTCGCGATACATGCCGGCGTTGCCTTCGCTCTTGTGTTTGCCGATCAGGCCGCGCTGGGCGCGATGCCAGTCGACCAAGACAGCGATCTGCAACTCGGGCCGGCGCGCCTTGGCCGCGTGCAGGGCCTCGAGCACTTCGCGACCGGCATCGTCGTCCTGCAGGTACAAGGTCACGATCACGATGCGCCGGGTGGCCTGCGCGATCATCTGCAACAGGGCCTGGCGGAACGCGGCCGGATCGGGCAGGCAGGTTATCGCGTCCGCAGCCACGGCGAACGCCGGCAGCGTATCGGGCAGGCCGCGTGAACCGGGCGACGGAAACGGCCGCAGGCGCCGAGCCAGCCGGCTCGGCATCGTCAGCAAGGTTTTGGGCTGAATCATCCGCTTATCATCGCAAACCCGGGCGGGCCGCGATGTGATCGGGCAAGGCCGGCCGGGCCCCGCCGGAGTCAGGCCGGCTTCTGCTCGGCAGCGAACCTGCCCGGCGGAAGCCGCTCGGGCAAGCACTCTTTCGGCGCCGGCCCTGTCAGGCCGTGGTTCAGCACGGGCCCCGTCAAACGCTCGGCTACGTCCGTGCGCCGGCGGACGCCTTCACGGGGACTCCGGCCACGGCCGCCTGCACTCTCGCCGGCGCCGGGTTGACGATGCGTCCCCAGGTGGATTTATTGCCCCAGATGTTCTGCCGCAAGCCTTCCAGCTGCAGGATCTGCGAGTGGTCGACGAACAGGTTGACCTCGTTGCCGTAGTTCTTGATGTACCACTCGAACACCAACGGGTCGGCCGATTCGAACATCACGTGCTCCAGGCCGACGCCATTGATGATCGATGCGGCGGCGGCCGTGTTCCAGTTCACCACGTTCTCGGTAATGCCTTCGGACTCGATCATGATGATGTCGGCACCGGCATCCAGTGCGCTGCGGGCACGGTTGATCAGGTCGCCCACGTCCTTCTTGCCTTCGGCAGCCAGTTCGTCTTCGGTCGAATCGCCGCCGGAACCGAACTGGATGCCCAGCTCCGGTTTGGCCTTGAGCCCGGCCTTCTTGACCTGCTCGATCAGGCGTAGCAGTCCGGAGGTGGGGATGGTGATGAAGCCGGTGGAGATCTCGATGACGTCGAAGCCGACCTCCTTGGCCTCCTTCAGGTATTTGTCCACCGCCTCCGGACCGTAGCGCAACACGGTCTCGATCCAGCCGCCCGAGGAAATGTAGGCGTCGTGCTTGTGCGCCAGGTCGCTGAAGGCGCGTACCTGCTCGCGCGGCAGCAGGGCGAACGAGCCGCCGGCCCATTTGACGCCGTCGACCCACTGCCCGGCCACCTCGAGCACGTCGGCCAGATGGCGCGTGCCGTAGGTGGAGTAATACGGCCCACGAATTTCGGTCAGGCCGAAGGCGCGGGGTTTGTCGGGGCGGTAGGCGCGCGGGACGAACTCGAAACTGGTGGTAGCCATGATGTATCTCCTTTGTTTTGGGGAGCGGTTGTTCGGGGCTCAGGCGGCGGCTGACAGTCGGCGCTGCGGCGAGACCTTGGCCAGCAAGGCGGTCAGGTCGCGCACGGCATGGGTGTCCAGTTCGTGCACGGAGCGTGCAACCTGCTTTGCCAGGTCATCGCCGGTGAAGGGCGTGACCAGCCGGTAGAACTTGTCACACGCGCCCGCCCAGTCCAGCGGCTGCGAAGTGAATCCCTCGTAGGCGGCGGCAGAGGCGGACAACACGCTGCCGTCGTCCAGTTCCACTTCCACCTTGCTGGGCATTTCCCTGGGGAAGCGGGCCGAGAATCCGGCGTCCGGCGTCACCGACACTTTTTGCAGCAAGGCCTGCACGTCATCGCTGACGATGCGCTGCGGCGCGTACTGGGCCGGCTGCACCTGGCCGTCCAGCAACGCTACGGCCACCATGTACGGCAGCGAATGATCGGCCTCTTCCTTGCTGCGGATATGGCGCTTGTCGCCTTCCTCGCCGCCGCCGATGATGTCGTAGGCAACCTGGAAGGTGGTGATGCGCACCGCGCGGATGGCGTCGGCGCGGAAGCCGGGCTGACCGGAGACCTCGATCGCGGCGTCGATCGACGACTGCGAATGGATCTCCGCGTTGTGCTTCTTGATAATGGTGCGCAGGACGCTTTCCAGATCCTCGCGCGCCCAGTCGATGGTGAACGGGCCGGTGATGGTTTCCTTGAGTCCCTTGTTGCCTTCGAACACCTGTTCGGGGCCGGTAATTCCCGCGCCGGCCAGCAAGGCCGCGTACATGCCTTCCTTGCCGACCTGCGGATAGGCCAGGCCTTTCCAGTTCGACAAATTGCCGGTACGGGTGACGCGCAAGGCGTTGTTGGCGGTGCCGGAGATGGCGATCGCGTTGGCCGTCTTGGCAGCGCCCAGTCCAATCACCTTGGCAACCGCGGCCGCCACCGCGTACGCGCCCTGTACGGTATGGTCAAAGCCTTTCGCGCGCACCGGCGCCACATCGGACAGCCGCGTGTGCACTTGATAGGCCACCGCCACGGCGGTGAGGAAATCCTTGCCGCTGGCATTGACGCTTTCTGCTGCCGCCAGCACCGCGCCGATGTTGTCCGAGGGATGACAGGTCTCGCCGGGGGCAAGGTAGCTGTCCATGAAGTCGAGATAACGGCTGAGCCCGATGTTGTAGAACGCGGCCCGGTCGGGGGCGGAACTGCCGCCACCGATCAGGGTGGAAGCGCCATTGCCGCCGAGCGAATCGGTGAGTTTGCGGATAGCCTGCATGGGGGGTGCATCGAGCGCGCCGATGGCAACGCCGAGGGTATCGAGGATACGGATCTTGAGTTGCTCGACCGCCTGCGCGCTGATCTGCGCGTACTGGGCGGCATGGACAAACGCAGCCAGTTTCTGGACTTCGGTCATGGTCGGAGACACTCCTTCGTCGATAGCCGCATTGACACGCAAGCGTAAATTCACGCACGCGAAAGCGCACAACTCGTCGGGGTGTCAATACGAATGATTCGCGTTACGTAAGAATAGGATTTCCCCGGATCAGGCGCGCTGATCTGGGTCAGCCGGTCATGGAGCGGCGTAGGCCTCATCCGGCCGGCGTCATCGAACTCCTGCACGGACTGGACGTGTCCAGTACCCCGGGACCGATACTTGGCAGCGCCTGCAAGGTCATGAGCGGGATTCGGGGTAGAGTCGATCCCGCACTTCCATGATCATGGAAATGTGGAACCCAATGCGAGGCTGAGATGTACCCCTGCCGCATCCTCTTCATCTGCACCGGCAACTCCGCCCGCAGCATCCTGTCCGAGGCGACCCTCAACCACCTGGGCAAGGGTCGCTTCGAGGCGTTCAGCGCCGGCAGCCAGCCCACCGGCCGGGTCCATCCCGCGGCGATCGAGCAGCTTGCCGCCCAAGGCGTGCCAACCGACGGCCTCGCCAGCAAGTCATGGGATCGCTTCGCACAAGCAGGGGCACCGGCGCTGGATATCGTCATCACGGTCTGCGACAACGCGGCGAACGAGATTTGCCCGGTGTTCCCGGGCGACTTCGTGAGGAGTTACTGGGGCCTGCCCGATCCGGCCGCGGTCGAAGACGCCCAGCGGCTGACCGCAACGTTTGGCCAGGTCCACCAGTTGATCACCCGGCGCCTCACCGCGCTGCTGGCGCTGCCGGTGGAAAGCCTGCGCCGCGACGAACTGCAGCGCGCGCTGGATCGCATCGCCCACCGAAGCCAGCCACTACCCTGATAACGAGGACCCACCCCGGACTACCGCGACGTGGCCAGCCCGAACATGCAGGCCGAACAAGCCATCACGGTCCCGTCCGCACTCGCCCGGGAGTCGCGACTGGCCGTCTATCGGCTCGGCTCGTGGCCGGTCCGCCGGCTGGCTCAAGCCCGAGGGTCCACCCGCAACACCAATTTCCCCCGATGACTTCCATCAAACAACCGATTGAGCACCACCGGCGCATTCTCCAACCCCTCGGCCACGGTCTCCTCGGTCTTGATCTTGCCCTGGCGAATCCATCCACTGATCGCGGCCACCGCCTCGCGCGTTTTCGTGTAATCCAGCACCAGGAACCCGCGCATGCTCAATCGCCTCATGACAAAGGGACTGAAATCATCGCGGGGGCGGGCGTCGGCGTTGTAGCCGGAGATCAATCCGCACAGTGCCACGCCCGCCGATCACCATCCGTGAGAGCACCGCGCGCATCACCTCGCCGCCGACGTTCTCGAAGTCCACGTGCACGCCACCAGGCGTGGCGGCCTCCAGTTGCTGCTTGAAGTCGTCGGCCTTGTAGTCGACGCCGGCATCGAAGCCGAGTTCGTCGACGAGGTAGCGGCATTTCTCCGCACCACCGGCGATGTCGACCACTCGGGCGCCGCGGATCTTGCCGAGCTGGCCGGCGACGGAGCCGACCGTACCGGCGGCAGGTACTGCGGAATGTCGCGCATCCATACACGGTTGGTCGGGTCCATCGAGATGTACAACGTGCGTACCAGCACCTCGCCCTCGTTCAGATCGGGCACGGCTTCCTCGACCAGGTCGAAGTCGTCGCGCCGGACGAGGCCTTCGGGACGGGATTTCAGGCGGAGCTGGCGGTTGGTGAGCGACATGGGAATCTCCGGGGAACGGGAACGCCTGGGTGGGTGGTCTTGCCTGCGCGCCGACCGCCACAACCCGCGTCCGGCTCAGCGATGTCCGCTGCTGGCCTGCGGATGACGGAAACACGTCACCAGATGGTCATTGACCATCCCGGTTGCCTGCATCAGCGAGTAGCAGATGGTGCTGCCGACGAAACGGAAACCACGCTTCTTCAGTGCCTTGCTCATGCGCTCGGACAGTTCGGTAGTGGCCGGCACTTCCGTGTGATCGCGCCAGCGGTTGATCACGGTGTTGCCGTCGACGAACGACCATAAATAGACGTCCAGGCTTCCAAATTCCTCGATGGCCTCGAGCGCCGCAATCGCATTGTCGCGGGTCGAGTACACCTTCAGCCGGTTGCGGATGATGCCCGGGTCGAGCAGCAGCTCGTCAAGCTCGCGATCGCGCATGCCGGCGACGCGCTCGATCTCGAAACCGTGGAACACCCGGCGGTAGTGCCCGCGCTTGGCCAGCACCGTGCGCCAGGACAAGCCGGCCTGGGCGCCTTCCAGGCACAGAAACTCGAACAGCCCACGGTCATCGTGCAACGGCACGCCCCACTCGGTGTCGTGGTAGGCGCACATCAGTGCATCGCTGTCGGCAGCCCAGTGACAGCGGATCGGCGCGGTGCTCTTGCTCATGGTGGCATCAGCCGGGTGACTTGCCGCAAACCGTAACCGACGCCGCTACACTTGTCGCCATTCTTTTGGCCCATTCCGATGTCACCTTCTCCGTCATTCCGGCACGGCGCCGTGCTGGCCATGCTTGCCACTATCGTACTGTGGGCCTACAGCTGGGTGGTGATGAAACAGGTGCTGGCCTATGCCGGTCCGTTCGACTTTGCCGCGCTGCGCAACCTGATTGGCGCCGCCGTGCTGTTCGCGGTACTGCTGGCCCTGCGGCAGTCGCTGCGGCCACCGCCGCTGCTGGCGACGATCACGATCGGCCTGGGCCAGACCGCCGCCTTCCAGGGGCTGGTGCAATGGGCCCTGCTCGATGCGGGCGCCGGCCATGTCGCCCTACTCGCCTATACCATGCCGTTCTGGGCGGTGCTGCTGGCGTGGCTGATCATCGGCGATACACCGACCGGGCGGCACTGGCTGGGGCTGGCGCTGGCCGCGGCCGGCCTGCTGTGCATCATCGGGCCGTGGCAGGCCGTGGGCAGCGCGATGGGCTCCACGCTGGCGATCATCGGCGGACTGGCGTGGGCCGCCGGTACCGTGTTGAGCAAGCGCATGTTCCGTCGCCACAATCCGGGCGTGCTCAACCTCACCGCATGGCAGATGCTGGTCGGTGGCGTGGCGCTGGGCCTGCTGGCGCTCGCCGTGCCGCAGCGGCCAGTCGTCTGGAACCTGGCCTTCATCGGCGGGCTGGCTTACAGCGCGGTGCTGGCGTCGGCGGTGGCCTGGTGGCTATGGTCGATCGTGCTGCAGCGGCTGCCCACCACGGTCGCCAGCGTATCCAGCCTGGGCGTGCCGGTGCTCAGCGTGCTGCTGGCCTGGTGGCTTTTGCATGAACGACCGTCCGCGCTGGAGGCGGCGGGCATCGTGCTGGTGTTGCTGGGCCTGCTCGCGGTCAGCGGCATCGGGACGCGGCGACGTGGCCGGGCAACCATCCGCGGACGATAGGTCAGCCTTCTGGAAGTGCCTGCCAGGGCAGCGCCTGCAGATCGACGTTGCCGCCGGTGAGCACCACGCCGATACGGCGGCCGGCGAAGCGCCCGGGCTGCTGCAGGATCGCGGCGAGCACGGTGGCACTGGACACCTCGACCACCTGCTTGAGTTCAGTCCAGAGCAGTTGCATCGCGGCGATCACTTCGGTATCGGTGACGGTGACCAGTTGCACCTGATGTTGCCGCAAGGCGGCAAGATTGGAGACGCCGACCAGCGCACGCAGGCCATCGCACAAGGTTTGCGGCACGATGTTCGTGATGCGCCCGCCGCGGGCCAGCGATTGCGCGGCGTCGTCGGCGCCTTGCGGCTCGGCGCCGAACAGGGCGATGCCGGGACTGATCGCATGCGCGGCAATCGCCACCCCGCTGGCCAGCCCGCCGCCGCCGACCGGCGTGATCAGCGCATCGAGCCCGGGCGCCTGCTGCAGCAACTCCAGGGCCACGGTACCCTGCCCCGCCATGACGCGGGTATCGGCATACGGATGCACCAGCTCGGCACCGGTTGCGCGTTGCACTTGCGCGCACATCGCCTCGCGCGCGGCCTGGGTCGGTGCGCAACGATGCAAGATGGCGCCGGCGCGCTCGATCGCCTCGACTTTGGCACGCACCGCACCTTCGGGTACCACCACATGCGCGGCGATACCGCGAGTGGCCGCCGCCAGCGCCAGCGCGTTGCCGTGGTTGCCGGAGGAATGGGTAACCACGCCGTGCACGGCCTGCGCCTCGTGCAACGCCCATACTGCATTGCAGGCGCCGCGGAACTTGAATGCACCACCGCGTTGCAGGTGCTCGCATTTGAAATGCAGCTCGGCACCACTCAACGCATCCAGCACGTCGCTGCGCATGACCGGGGTCACCCGCGCATGCGGCGCAATGCGCGCGGCGGCGGCGCGGATCTGTTCGATATCGGGCAGGCTGTCGCGTGGCTCGTTCATGCGCCGCCGACTCCCGCGCCACGACGGAAGCTCCGCGCAGTATCCGGCTCCGGGCGGACCAGCTTCGTGGCCAGCATTCCCCTGGCGCGGCAACCGTGGGCCAGGTCGCGCAAACCGCCAGCAAAGTGCACCTCCAGGCCAGGCAGGACCGCCCCATGCAAGGCGATCCGCACCCGGCTCCGTCCGTGCCGATCGGACGACGCCGCGATCGCCCGGTCGCCGTGCGGGGAACGCGTCGCACCACGGCGTGTCGTATCAGATGCAGCCACCGGACCCTCCCTTCGTTGCAGATGCGCTGATGTATCCCAGTGTCATGGATCAGGGCATCCTGGAAGCGCCTCATGTTAGCCTGACCCGTCCCCAATCCAAGTCGATCCCCATGCACGCCGTTTCCGAGCAGAACCTCGCGTTGATCCGTTTGCGTGACTACCGTGCGCCCGCCTGGCGCGTCGAGACGATCGAGCTGGAGGTCGACCTCGGCATCGACGCCAGCGAGATTTTCACCCGCCTGCGGCTACGCCGCGATCCTGCGCAGAAGGCGCCGCTGCGACTGGACGGCGAGAATCTGCGACTGCTGTCGATCACGCTCGATGGCCGGCAACTGCCCGCCAGTGCCTGGCGATACGACGGCCGCGTGCTGGAGGTCGATGGCGCGCGCGACGGCAGCGTGCTGGAGACACGCGTGCGGGTGCGACCGGCTGCCAACACGGCACTGGAGGGCCTGTATCTTTCCGGCCCCCGCGAGAGCGGCTTCCTGCTTACCCAGTGCGAGGCCGAGGGCTTTCGCCACATCACCTTCTTCCCGGACCGGCCCGACGTACTGTCGCGCTACACGGTGACCCTGCGCGCGAACCGCGAACGCTTCCCGGTGCTGCTGGCCGGCGGCAATCCGGACGGCGCCGGCGAGCTGGAAGACGGCCGGCACTGGGCCCGTTTCGTCGACCCACATCCCAAGCCAAGCTACCTGTTCGCGCTGGTCGCCGGGCATCTGCAGCGGATCGAGCGCGACTACGTCACGGCGGACGGCCGTGCCGTGAAGCTCAACATCTGGGCCGAGGCGGACGCGATCGACCGCTGCCACTACGCGCTGGACGCGCTGGAGCGCGCGATGCGCTGGGACGAGCAGGTCTACGGGCGCAACTACGACCTCGACGTGTTCCATGTAGTGGCCACCCACGATTTCAACATGGGTGCGATGGAAAACAAGGGCCTCAACATCTTCAACGCGAAGTACCTCCTCGCTGACCCGGACTCGACCACGGACGAGGAATACCGTCACATCGAGGCGGTGGTCGCACACGAGTATTTCCACAACTGGAGCGGCAACCGGGTGACCTGCCGCGACTGGTTCCAACTGTCGCTGAAGGAAGGCCTCACGGTATTCCGTGAGCAGAGTTTCTCGGCCGACATGAACGCCGCCGCGCTCAAGCGCATCGAGGATGTGTCGCTGCTGCGCCGCGCCCAATTCCCGGAGGACGCCGGTCCGCTGGCGCATCCGGTACGCCCGGCGCAATACAGCGAGATCAACAATTTCTACACCGCCACGGTGTACGAGAAAGGCGCCGAACTGGTGCGCATGCTGGCCGGACGGCTTGGCCCGGACGGTTTCCGCCGCGGCATGGACCGGTACTTCGAACGCAACGACGGCCGTGCGGCCACGCTGGAGGATTTCCTCACCGCGCTGGGCGAGGCCAACGACACCGACCTGATGCCCTATCTCGCCTGGTATGGCCATGCCGGCACGCCTCGGCTGCGCGCGCAAGGCCGGTACGATGCGGCGCGGCGGGAATACACCCTGACGCTGAGCCAGCACCTGCCCTGCGCCGCCGGAAAGCCTGCACGCTCGCCGCTGCCGGTCCCGGTCAAGCTCGCGCTGTTTTCCCGCGACGGCGACATGCTGTCGTTGCAGTTGGACGGCACGCCGGGCAACGGTGAACGGGAACGGGTGGTGGTACTGGATCAGGCCGAACAGAGCCTGGTCTTCGGCGGCATCGACCACCCGCCGGTTCCGTCCCTGCTGCGCGGCTTCTCCGCCCCGGTGATCCTGGCATGCGACTACGCGCCGACCGAGCTGGCCCTGCTGCTGGAGCACGACCCCGATGGTTTCAATCGCTGGGAAGCGGGCCAACTGCTGGCTACCCGCGCGTACGAAAACCTGCGCGACGGCACGTCCGGCGAAGCGCTGCAAGCGTGGTGCGACGCACTGGCGGGGTTGTTCGAGGGCAGCAGCGCCGGGGACGCGCTGCTGGCCGACCTGCTCACCCCACCCGGCGAGATCGAACTGGCCGAACGCGAGAGCGCGGTCGACCCCGCGCGCATCCACGAGTTGCGCCAGGCGCTGCAGCGACAATTGGCCGAACGGCTCGGTACCGATGCGCTGGCACAGCGCTACGGTGTGCTGGCCGCCCAGGCTACGATCGCGCTGGATGCACCGAGCCAGGCGCGGCGCCGACTCAAGCGTCGGGTACTGGAATTGCTGGAGCTGGGCGACGGTGCGCAGGCGCAGCAACGGGCCGCAGCCCAGTACCGCCAGGCGCCGGGCATGACTGACCGGCTGGGCGCGCTGGCGGTGCTGGTACGCGGGCAGTCCGAGGCCGGCGAACACGCGCTGGCCGACTATCGCCAACGCTACGCCGGCAATGCGCTGGCCCTGGACAAATGGTTTGCCGTGCAGGCACAACTCCCCGGCAATCCGGCGCTGGCGCGCGTGATGCAGTTGGAGAAGGATGCCGCCTTCACCTTGCGGAACCCGAACCGGGTGCAGTCGTTGCTGGGGGCATTCGTACGCGGAAATCCGAGCGGATTCCATCGCGGCGACGGTGCCGGCTATCGCTTCCTGATCGAGCGCCTGGTGGCGCTGGACGCACTCAACCCGCAAGTGGCGGCGCGGCTGGCCAATGCGTTCAACGGCTGGCAACGGCTGGAACCGATCCGGCGCGCGCAGGCGCAGGCGGCGATCACGGAACTGTCCGGGCACCCCGGCTTGTCGCGCAACCTGGCCGAAATCATCGGCAACATGCTGAACCACCGGGGATGACGCGCAAAGGCCGGCGTGGCCAACAGCCGGCTCGCCCTGCCCGGGCATGCGGGGTGACGGCACCGCGCACCGGTGCGCGGTGCTTCATTCAGATGGCCAGATGATCGAGCGCCTCGAGCAGGCTCTGCATGCGCGACTCCTGATCAGGCCGCATCGTATCGCGCCCGTCGACGGCGTAGTCGTCCAGGCAATCCATCGCCATTTCCACTTCGCCGACCTCGACCAACAGGTCGTGGTGCGGGCGAACGGGCTGGAGATCGAAGCTCATGTCCACGGCGAATTCCTTGGCGAGTGGGTTGGTGACTGAAGGGATGCATCACCCGTGCCAATGCGTGACCTCGATCACAACCCTTTGAAGGGCTCGGCGGCAACACTGACGTCCTGCGTCAGCTGTTGCCGCGATCCGGCATAAAATCGCGTTTCAGTCACACCTTGTTCACGCGTTGGCGGTGAAGATCGGACCCGAGTTTCGCCGCAGGACATTGCGGCGCGCGCCACCATCACCGGTTTCTGGCGCCCGGCAATACGGTCATCCTGGATTCCCCCTGTTCCTGAGACCGCCGGGCGCCAGATCTATCAGCAACGAGGCCCTGCGGCCGCAACGCCGCGGGGCCTCGTCATTTCAGGGTCCGCGCGTCGACCGGCGCGGCCGGGCGGCACAAAAAGATGGCGGCACCCCGCAGGGTGCCGCCTTGCTTCCTCTCACGGTACGCGATCGAACCCCTGTCCGTTCGACCTCGGCGCGCGTTCCAGGCACAGCGTCTGCCCATGAAAGTGCAGGGGTGGACGATGCACGATCCGTGCCAGCGGCAACGGACTCACGACCATAACGTGATGAGGTTACCATAGCGCCCTGTTTTGTCACTTTTTGCGCACTCAAGGCAGCTCCATGCGTCACCCGACCCACTACGACGTCATCGTGATCGGCGGCGGTCACGCCGGCACCGAAGCCGCGCTCGCCGCCGCACGCGCGGGTGCGCGCGTCCTGCTGCTCAGCCACAGCATCGAGACGATCGGCCAGATGAGCTGCAATCCTGCCATCGGCGGCATCGGCAAGGGGCATCTGGTCAAGGAGATCGATGCGCTGGGCGGCGCGATGGCGCATGCGGCCGACCGCGCCGGCATCCAGTGGCGCACGCTCAACGCTTCCAAGGGCCCGGCCGTACGCGCCACCCGCTGCCAGGCCGACCGCACCCTGTACAAGGCCGCCATCCGCCACATCGTGGAAACCCAGCCGAACCTGGCATTGTTCCAGCAGGCGGTGGACGACCTGATCATCGAGAAGGGCCGCGTCACGGGCGTGGTCACCCAGATGGGGCTTTCGTTCAGCGCGCGCACCGTGGTGTTGACCGTCGGCACCTTTCTCGCCGGCAAGATCCACATCGGCCAGGCCCAGTATGCAGGTGGGCGCGCGGGCGAGCCGCCGGCGACCACGCTGGCGCAGAGGCTGCGCGGACTGCCGGTGGCGGCCGACCGTCTGAAGACCGGCACGCCGCCGCGCATCGACAGCCGCAGCATCGACTTCAGCGGCCTGCCGGAGCAGCCGGGCGACACGCCAGCGCCGGTGTTCTCCTACCTCGGCTCGCGCGAGGAGCATCCGCGCCAGGTCCATTGCTGGATCACCCACACCAGCGAGCGCACCCACGAGATCATTCGCGGCGCGCTGGATCGCTCGCCGCTGTACACCGGCCAGATCGAGGGCGTCGGCCCGCGCTATTGCCCGTCGATCGAGGACAAGGTGGTGCGTTTCGCCGAAAAGAGCTCGCACCAGATCTTCATCGAGCCGGAGGGGCTGGACACGTTCGAGATCTACCCCAACGGCATCTCCACCTCGCTACCCTACGATGTGCAGCTCGAGCTGGTGCGGTCCATCCCCGGGTTCGAGCGCGCCCACATCACCCGGCCCGGCTACGCGATCGAGTACGACTACTTCGACCCACGCGGGCTCTACCCCTGGCTGGAGACCAAGGCCATCGGCGGGTTGTACTTCGCCGGCCAGATCAACGGCACCACCGGCTACGAGGAGGCCGCCGCACAGGGCCTGATCGCCGGGCTCAACGCCGCGCGTGCCGTGCAGGACCAGGCACCGTGGTATCCGCGTCGCGACGAGGCCTATATCGGCGTGCTGATCGACGACCTCACCAGCAACGGCACGATCGAGCCGTACCGCATGTTCACGTCGCGTGCCGAGTACCGGCTGCATCTGCGCGAGGACAATGCCGATCTGCGCCTGACCGAAAAGGGTTTCGAACTCGGCGTGGTGCCGCAGGCCCGCTACGACGCACTGCGCGCCAAGCGCGACGCAGTCGAACGCGAAACGCGGCGCCTGGGCGGCTTGCGGGCCGCGCCGAACAACGCGCTGGGCACCGCCGTGCAACGCGAGCTTGGCGTGGTCGTGAGTCGTGAAACCAGCGCCATCGAGCTGCTGCGCCGCCCCGAGCTGGACTACGCCCGGCTTACCCGCATCAACGCCTTCGGCCCGCCGGTGGAAGGCGATGACGTGGCCGCCCAGGTCGAGGTGCAAGTGAAGTACGCCGGCTATCTCGAGCGCCAGCGCGAGGAGATCGCACGCCGGCGCCGGCATGAGCACACCACCATTCCCGACGGTTTCGACTATGACCGGGTACGCGGTTTGTCGGCCGAGGTGCGGCTCAAGCTCAAGCGCACGCGACCGGCCACGCTCGGCCAGGCTGCGCGTATCAGCGGAGTGACCCCGGCCGCCATCTCGCTGCTGCTGGTACACCTCAAACGCCGCGACGCCGCCTGAGCAGTTCGCGCCACGGCAGTCCCGTGGCATCATGCGGGCTTCGACCGGCATGGGAAGTGTGCAATGGAAATATGGATCGGACGCGACGGCGAGCGACATGGGCCTTACAAGGAGGACGACGTGCGCGAGTGGCTGCGCAACGGCAAGCTCGGCCCGACGGATCTGGCATGGTATGAAGGGCTGGCCGACTGGCAGCCGCTGTCCGTGCTGTTCCGCGACGAGGTTCCGGTGGCAACTGCGCCCGTCGAACCCCACCACGCGGCGCCGACCGCTCCATTGCAGGCCCTGCCGCAAACCACCGCCGCGGCACTGGAGGATCACGCCGGCTTCTGGAAGCGGGTGGCGGCCTACATTCTCGATGCGATCGTTTTGTACATCCCGAACACGTTGATCATGAAGGCGATGGGCGGCGATGCCGCGCAGGAGACCATGTCGCAGACGATACTGGCGGCACCCGGCGATCCGCACGTGATGCTGGCGGCCTACGAGCAGTTCTACATCACGATGGGCACGGCGATGATCATCACCACGGTGCTGGCCTGGCTGTACTTCGCCGTGCTCGAAAGTTCGCCCTGGCAGGCCACGCTGGGCAAGCTGGCGCTCGGCATCCGGGTCACCGACCTCAACGGTCAGCGCATCGGTTTCCCGCGGGCCCTGGGCCGCTATCCGGCCAAATTCCTCAGCACGATCATCCTCGGCATCGGCTTCCTGATGGTGGCCTGGACGCGGCGCAAGCAGGGCCTGCACGACATGATCGCCGGCACCCTGGTGCTGAACGGCCGGGCCAGCGAATTCAAACCGAACCCGGTTGCCAGCGACAGCGGCGACTCGTTCAGCGCCTGATGCAGGCATTGCTGTGAAACGGCGCCGCGAGTCGCATCACGGCGCCGTTTTCGTGCCTTTCCGCCACCCGTAGAGCGTCACGCGCTTGGTATCATCCACGGCTTGTTCCATCCATCCGGCGCGCAAGGATGTTGTTGCCGCTGGAAAGCAATAAGGCCTCCATGCAAAGCATCGAACAACGTATTGCCCATGACATCGCCGCGAAAACCGAGCAGGTACGCGCGGCGGTCGAGCTGCTCGACGGTGGCGCCACCGTGCCGTTCATCGCGCGCTACCGCAAGGAGGTCACCGGCGGCCTCGACGACACCCAGTTGCGTTTGCTGGAAGAGCGCCTGCGCTATCTGCGCGAGCTCGAAGACCGGCGGGCAACCATCCTGGCCAGTGTCGAGGAGCAGGGCAAGCTGAGCGATGCACTGAAAGCCGACCTGCTCGCGGCGGACACCAAGGCACGGCTGGAAGATCTGTATCTGCCCTACAAGCCCAAGCGCCGCACCAAGGCGCAGATCGCCCGCGAGGCCGGGCTTGAGCCATTGGCGCTGGGCCTGCGCGAAGATCCCACGCTGACGCCGGAGTCGTTCGCCGAGTCGTTCGTCGATGCCGGGAAAGGCGTGGCCGACGTGCGCGCCGCCCTGGATGGCGCCCGTGCGATCCTGATGGAGTCGATCGCCGAGGATGCACAACTGGTCGGCGAGCTGCGCGACTGGCTGTGGGCACAGGGCCAGATCCGCGCCAAGGTGGTGGAAGGCAAGGAAAACGAGGGTGCCAAGTTCCGCGACTATTTCGACCACGTCGAGCCGATCGGCAAGATTCCCTCGCACCGCCTGCTGGCGCTGATGCGCGCACGCAACGAGGGCGTGATCGAACTCGAGCTTGCCCCCGGCGCCGACAGCGAGCAGGGCCATGCCGAAGGCGAGAGCCGGGTTGCCGCCCGGGCCGGCATTGTCCATCGCGGCCGTGCCGCCGACAGCTGGCTGCGCGAAACGGTGCGCCTGACCTGGCGCGTGAAACTGCACCTGCACCTCACGCTGGATCTGTTCGGGCGCGTGCGCGAAGGCGCCGAGGACGAGGCGATCCGCGTGTTCGGTGACAATCTCAAGGACCTGATGCTGGCCGCGCCGGCCGGTGCGAAGACGGTGATGGGGCTCGATCCGGGTATCCGCACCGGCTGCAAAGTTGCCGTGGTCGATGCCACCGGCAAGTTGCTGGACACCGACACGATCTACCCGCTGGAGCCGCGCCGGCAGTGGAACGAATCACTGGTGTCGCTGGCAAGGCTGTGCAAGCAGCACCGCGTGGAGCTGATCGCGATCGGCAACGGCACCGGCTCGCGCGAGACCGACAAGCTGGCCGGTGAGCTGATCCGGAAGTTGGCCGACCCCCGACTGGCCAAGGTGGTGGTGAGCGAGGCCGGTGCCTCGGTGTATTCGGCCTCGGAAACCGCCGCGAAGGAGTTTCCTGACCTGGACGTGAGCCTGCGCGGCGCCGTCTCGATCGCGCGGCGCCTGCAGGACCCGCTGGCCGAGCTGGTGAAGATCGAGCCGAAGGCGATCGGGGTCGGCCAGTACCAGCACGACGTCAACCAGATCAAGCTGGCCCGCGCGCTGGATGCGCGGGTGGAGGACTGCGTCAACGCGGTCGGCGTCGACGTGAACACCGCTTCCGCCGCGCTGCTCTCGCGGGTGGCCGGGCTCAGCGCCAGCGTCGCCGAGAACGTGGTGAAGCATCGCGATGCGCATGGCCCGTTCGCCAACCGCAAGGCCCTGTTGAAAGTGCCGCGCCTGGGCGACAAGGCGTTCGAGCAGTGCGCCGGCTTCCTGCGCGTGGTCAATGGCGACAACCCGCTGGATGCCAGCGCGGTACATCCGGAAGCCTACCCGGTGGTGGAGCGGATCATCGCCCGGTGCGGCCGCGAGGTACGCAACATCATCGGCGACACGGGTTTTCTGCGCGGGTTGAAAGCCGAGCAGTTCACCGACGAGCGCTTCGGCCTGCCTACCGTGCGCGACATCCTGAAGGAACTGGAAAAACCCGGCCGTGATCCACGCCCCGAGTTCGTCGCAGCCCGCTTCGCCGAGGGCATCGAGGACGTGAAGGACCTCAGGCCCGGCATGGTCCTCGAAGGCCGCGTCACCAATGTGGCGGCCTTCGGCGCCTTCGTCGACATCGGCGTGCACCAGGACGGGCTGGTGCACGTCTCGGCCCTGTCGCACACCTTTGTGAAGGATCCGCGCGATGCGGTCAAGGCCGGCGACATCGTCAAGGTCAAGGTCATGGAAGTCGACCTGCCGCGCCAGCGCATCGGGCTCAGCATGCGCCTGGACGACGAACCCGGGCAGGCCCGGGCGGGCCGTGCCGGTGGCAGTGGCCAGGCGCGCCACAACGGCCCCCGCAACGAGCGCGGACCGCACCCGCGCGATGGCGCCGCCAAACCTTCCGTGGCACCGGCCAACAGCGCATTCGCCGACGCGCTGTCACGTGCCATCAAGCGTTGACATCGCCGTGCCGGGGCCGTCCGGCCGCCACGGGATACGTCGCCGCAATGCAACATGCGCGAACGTATGGCATAGGTCAGAATAGGCACCGTGAACCTTTCGTTAACAAACGCAGGAGTCCCACCATGTTCCATCCGCACAAGCTGGCCAGCGCACTGGCCGTGGCTCTGGGTCTGGTCGGCATCGCCCACGCCGGAACGACATCGTTCAACGACGTCGTGGTGTTTGGCGACAGCCTGAGCGATGCCGGCAACCTGCCGAATTCAGCCGGTGATTACACCAGTTTCACCACCAACCCCGGCCCCGTTGCGGTAGAGAACGTGGCCAGCGGGCTCGGCTTCACCCTCACGCCATCGCGCGAAGGCGGCAGCGACTATGCCTATGGCGGCGCGGGCATCATCACCAACAGCGACCCCTCGCTGCCGGTCCCGACGATCACCGAGCAGGTCACCGGTTACCTGGCCGGCAGGGGCAACAGTGCCGATCCAGACAGCCTGTACATGATCTGGGGTGGAGCGAACGACATCTTCTACCACTCCAACCAATACGGTATCGGCGTCGCCTATCCCGGTGCCGGCGAGAGTGCGGAAGAGGCCGTTGCCAACATCAATGCCGCCGCCAGCCAGGAGCTGGTCCTGATCGACCAGCTCAAGACCGCCGGCGCCAACTACGTGGTCGTGTTCAACCTGCCGGATATCGGCGCCACGCCGTCGGCACAGGCCAGCGAGGCCTCGCTACCGGGCATGAAGTCGTTTCTCACCAGCGCAACGCAATCGTACAATGAGACCCTCAACGCCGGACTCGGCGACCACACCCTGGCCGTCAACGTCTACGCACTGTTCGATCAGGTGCTGGCCGATCCGGCCAGGTACGGTTTCGTGAATGTCACCACGCCGGCGTGCACCACCGCCAGCTCGCACGATTGCGACGCCAGTACCCTGGTCGCCCCTGGCGCGGACCAGAACTACCTGTTCGCCGACGGCGTACACCCGACCACCGGGGCCCACGCCATGCTGGGCGACGCGGTGTTGTCCGAACTGCGGGCACCCGGGCAGATCTCGCTGTTGCCAGAAGCGTCGCTGGCTGCCGCCAACGCCTACGGCAGCACCGTCAACGCGCAAATGGTCAAGGACAGCCTGGGCGAGGGAACCCGCGCCTTCGTCAATATCGGCTACGCCGACCAGCGTTTCGACGCCACACCCGGTTCGCCGGCACTGAGCAACTACAACACCAACCTCACACTCGGCTATGACTGGAAGACCAGCGAACGCCTGTCAGTGGGTGGCGCGCTCGGCGTCAGCCGCGAGAACGCCCACATGCACGGCGGCGGTGGCTATGGGATGAACGACTATTCGGCGCTGGGCTTCGTGACGTATCACGTCGGCGGCGGCTACATCGGCGGCTACGGTCACTACGGCCAATCCGACTTCAACGACGTCGAGCGCAATTTCCAGATCGGCGAGGCACGCACGCGCGAAATCGGCGATACCGACGGCGAGCACTGGGGCGTGGGCGTGCACGGTGGCTGGTGGTTCAGCCTGGACGGCATCAAGACGGGGCCGTTCGTCGGCCTGGACTGGCAGGACATCACGGTGGACGGCTACCGCGAGCAGGGCAATGACGCGACCGCGATGTGGTTCGGCCGGCAAACGCGCCAGTCACTGGTCGGTCGCCTCGGCTGGCGCCTGCAAGGCCACTGGCAGGTCGCCAACCTGGTCATGGCGCCGTACGTCGAACTGGCCTGGAACCGCGACAGCAAGGCCGACGACACGCGCCTGGTGACGACCGGGCTGAACACCATGAACGGTTCGTTCGCGATCAGCGGATTCGAGCCGGACAAGGCCTGGGGCGACGTCACTCTCGGCCTGTCGGCCGAGCTGACGCCGACGGTCACCAGCTGGATCGGCTACAACGGGCGCTTCAGCGACTCCAGCCAGCAGAACGACAGCTTCAACATGGGTTTCCGCGTCAAGTTCTGACGAGGCGTCTCATGCACGAAAAGAAGGCCGCCGGGGCTTCCTGGCGGCCTTCTTTCATCCGGACGACGGAACGTGTTACTTGTTTTTGCCCTTCGTGGCAATGCCGAGGATCTTCTTGGCTTCCTGCTTCAGCTCGTCCACCTCGCCCGCATCGAGCTCCTGCACGTCACTGCCGACCTGGTGCTGCTTCAACACCAACGTGCCGTCGTCGCTCCAGCCGGCGCGGTCGATCGACGTGGGCTTGCCGTCGCGGCTGGGCATGTGCTGCTGCACGATGGCCCACGGCTTGCCGTCCCGGTAGGCGTAGTCGGTGCTGGTGAAGCCATCATCGGTGTACTCGACCAGCTCACGGATGAAGCGGATCTGGCTGTCCTGGCGGAACAACTGCCAGCCGCGCGAGGCTTCCTTCTCCAGCTTGGTGCCGTGACTGACCTTCATCGCACCGAGCTGATCCTGCTCGGCCTTGAATTTGGCCAGCAGCTCCTCGGCCGGCGTCTGTTGGGCCACCAGCTGAATCGATACGCTGTCATTCTTGCTGCCCTTGGCCAGCACCGGTGCCTGAATCGGCATCACGTAGCGCCGCTCGCCGTCGGTGAGGATGGCCTGCACCACGTACAGGTCGCTCGGCTTCACGTCGGCCGGGTTGAAGGTGAGCTTGAACGGCTGCGGGAAGGTGCCGGCCGGAGAGGTCTTGGTGGCCAGCGGCGCGGAGCCGGCGGCGCTCGAGGAGACATCGACCAGGTTCAGCACCAGGGTGGCCTTGTCCGACGGCTGCGGGGATCCCGCACGCAGCGAGATGGTGCCGCTGACCTCACTGGGAATCGAAGCCAGCGCGGCGGCACTGCCGGGGGAAGCGGGACTGCCGTTACCGGCCTGCTCCGACGAAGGGGAACCGTTGCAACCGGCCAGGGCCAGGGCCGCAACCGATACCAGCGACAAAACCGTCTTGCGCATGCGAAAACCTCATCAACGTGAACACGGCACGCGGTCGCTCAGGCGTTGCTGCGCCACGACTCTACGCGGGGGAGCCTGCAAGCATATCGCAAAAATGACGGCACGGAAAAGTCAAACCATGCCATGAAATACCATGCGCAGGCGTACGCTTCTCAGTGCCGACGCAACGCGCGGTGTGCGATATCCCGGCGATGGAACGCGCCGGCATAGCCCAGCCGGCCGACCACCGCGTACGCACGCTCGCGGGCGGCAGCAAGATCACTGCCCAACGCACACACGGTCAGCACGCGGCCGCCCGCAGTCACGACGCGCCCCTGCGCATCGAGTGCGGAACCCGCGTGAAACACCTTCACGTCTTCCGCAACGACGGCATCGAGCCCTTCGATCACGTCGCCGCGGCGGACCTTCGCCGGATAACCTGCGGCCGCCATCACCACGGCAATGGCCGGGCGCGCATCCCAACGGGCACGGGTGTTTTCCAGCCGGCCATCCAGCGCCGCATCGACCAGTTCGACCAGGTCGGATTTCAGCCGCAGCAGGATCGGCTGGGTCTCGGGGTCGCCCAAGCGCACGTTGAACTCGACCACCTTCGGGGCGCCCTGCCTGTCGATCATCAGGCCCGCATACAGGAAGCCGATGAACGGTGCACCTTCGGCCGCCATGCCGCGCAGGGCAGGCTCGATCACCTCTTTCAGGATCCGCTGCTCGACTTCGGGCGTGACCACCGGGGCCGGCGAATACGCGCCCATACCCCCGGTATTGGGGCCAAGGTCGCCTTCGTCGCGGCGCTTGTGGTCCTGGCTGGAGGCCATCGGCAGCACGTGGCTGCCATCGCTCATCACGATATAGCTGGCTTCCTCGCCATCGAGGAATTCCTCGATCACCACGCGTGTCGAAGCATCGCCGAAAGCGTGTGCGCCGAGCATGTCGTGCAAGGCCAGTTCGGCGTCAGACACCGTCAACGCCACCACCACGCCCTTGCCGGCCGCCAGGCCATCGGCCTTGATCACGATCGGTGCGCCTTGCCGGCGCACGTAGGCCAGCGCGGGGTTCAGCTCGGTGAACACCGCATGGTGTGCGGTGGGGATATTGTGCCGCTGCATGAAATCCTTGGCGAACGCCTTGGAGCCCTCGAGCTGCGCCGCGATCGCGCGCGGGCCGAAGATGCGCAGGCCGGCGTCGCGGAAACGGTCGACCACGCCGGCTACCAGCGGGACTTCGGGCCCCACCACGGTCAGCCCGATCTTCTCGCGCCTGGCCAGTTGCAGCAGGCCATCGATGTCATGTGCGGCCACGTCGACGTTGCGCACGCCGCGCTCGCGTGCGGTGCCGGCATTGCCGGGCGCTACGATCACCTCGTCGACCTGCGCCGACTGCCTGAGCTTCCACGCCAACGCGTGTTCACGCCCGCCGCCGCCAATCACCAGAACCTTCATTGCTGCACTCCCGCGCGCCACACGGCGCAGTCGCCCATTGTAGCGGCTGCGACCCGGGGTTCGTTCGACCGCCCGCGGTCAGCGCTGCCGCTGCAGCAACTGCAACAAGATGGCACGCGGAAGCTTGCCGGTTTCGTTGCGCGGCAGCGCATCCACCAGTTTCAGCGGACGAGGCAGGAACAACGGGTCGATCGCGCGCCGCAAGGCATCGAGGATGGCGTGCTCGTCCATTCCCGGCGCCACGACCAGGGCGGCGATCCGATGCACATCGAGGGCATCGCCGCCATCGAGCTGGAACACCACCCCGTCCCGCACACCCGGCACGGCGAGCAAGCGACGATTGAGGTCGCCCAGCGAGGCGCGCTTGCCGGCGATCTCCAGCAGGTCGGCATGCCTGCCGTGCAGGCGGAAGCGCCGGCCGTCGCGCGACAGGCTGACGATGTCGGCCAGGACCACCGACTGCTCCAGTGACGGCGCATCGATTGCGGTACCGTCGGGCCGGGGATGCAACGTGACGCCCTCGTACAGGTTCCAGTCTTCACCGCTCGTCGGCCGGCGGCTGGCGAACACGCAGGTCTCGGTGGAACCGAACACCTCCAACACCGGCGCGTGGAAACGACGTTCGGCGGCCCGCGCCAGCTCGACCGGCAGCATCGCCGTGGCCGACAACAGGCCGGCCACCGATGGCAGGGCCACACCGGACTCGACCAGCGCACGCAAGTGCACCGGCGTGGTCACCAGCAGTCGCGGTGCCGGCAGCCCGGCCAGCGCGGCCGCGACGTCGGCCGGAAAGAACGGGCGCCCGGCATGCACGCCGATGTCGCCGAGCAGCGGCAGCAGCACCGACATCTCCAGGCCGTACATATGCTGTGGCGGTACCGTGGCCACGACCTCCAGGCGGGCGCCCAAAGCCGCCTGCAGCATCGACACGTTGGCGGTAGTGCTGGTGTGGAAGTTGCCCCAGGTCTTGGCGCTGGCACCCGGCTTGCCGGTGGAGCCGGAGGTGTAGCCGATCGCGACCACCTGGTCGGCCGGAATCAACGGCCACTCCGGGTCGCACGCCGGCGCGGCGCGCATATCCGGCAGCGGCAACCTGCAGTAACCACGCGGAGCCGGGTCCAGTTCCTGCTCGCCCAGCGCGTAGCAGCCCGGATGCGCCGCCATCACCTCATCCACCGCTTGTGGCGCGCGCGAGGATGGCAGCAGGTTGGTCTGGCCGCGCAGCACGATGGCGCAGAATGCCACCAGGAAGGCATAACGGTCTTCGCACAGGTTCACCGCCGCCGGCCCGTCAGGCAACATCGCCGCCACGGCGTGCACCTGGGCCAGGAAGCGCGCGGCGCTGACCGGCTCGGCGTGACGCCAAACGACGATGCGCGCCGGATCGGCCGCGCCCAGCAGAGGGAGCAACACCTCGCGCTGGCAGGTGTCCTGGACGATGAGCAAGCTGCAATCTCCTCGAGTCTGGGCGGGATCCTGGGCGTGCGGCCGCTGGGCCGCGCGCTACAGCATCGCGCCGCATGATGAACGGTGACATGAACAGCATCGACCGGCGCCCTGCCGCCGATCACCGATGCGCGTTTCCGCACCTTCCCCAACCTGTTCCGACATGGGCGGTCAGGCGCGAATGATAGCGCCCGACAACACGTCGCGGATCACCGTGGGGCTGCGCTGGCCACCGACCGGCGCCTCCAGCAGGGCGTCCAGCGCGTCACCGAAGTACTCGGCCACCATCTGTGCGGCACGCGCCGGCGGCTGTCCGTGCGGATTGGCGCTGGTCGATACCAGCGCACCGCCATACGCACGGCACAGTGCAGCCGCCGGTTCGTGCGCGGTGACCCGCAGCGCAATGCCGGCGTGCTTGCCCGCGATCCAGTCAGGCACCTCGGCCGAGCGCGGAAAGATCCAGGTGTACGGCCCCGGCCAGCTTGCCTGCACCTGCTGCAGCACGTCGGCCGGTACCGCCGCCAGGTCGATATACCGTTCCACTTGACCGAAGTCCGCGGCGATCAACAGCACTCCCTGGGTCGACGGCCGCTGCTTCAGCGCGAACAATCGCTCGAACGCGACCCGGTCGTGCGGGTTGCAACCGAGGCCGAACACCGCCTCGGTGGGGTAGGCCAGTACGCCGCCCTCGCGCACCAGCGCCGCGGCGGCATCGAGCTCGGCAAGGGTGAACCGTTTGAGCACTCAGGCCTCGATGGTGCCGGCGCCGGCCTTGGTGGCGGCGGACTTCTTCGCAGCGGACTTCTTCACGGCGGATTTCTTCGCGGCGGTCTTTTTCACGGCAGTCTTTTTCGTGGCGGCTTTTTTGGCCGGAGTCTTCTTGGCCGCCGCCTTCCCGCCCTCCGCTTTCTTCACCGCCGCCTTCTTTGCCGGGGCAGCCTTCCGGGGCGCGGCTTTCTTGCCAAAACGACCCTTGCGCACCGGTGCAGCAGCAAGCAGCTCCCGGCACTGCGCCTCGGTCAGCTCCTTCGGATCGTGCTCCTTGGGGATCCGTGCATTCTTTTCACCATCGGTGATGTAGGCCCCGTAGCGGCCATTGAGCACCTGCACGCCGTTGCCGAAATCGCGGATCACCCGGTTGGCCAGCATCTCCAGCTTGTCGGCCACCAGTTGCAGCGCGCGCGGCAGCTCGATCGTATACGGGTCGTCTTCGGGTTTGAGCGAGGCATAGGTGCTGCCCTGCTTCACGAACGGACCGAAACGGCCGATGCCGACGCTGACCTCCTCGCCGTTCTCGGCCTGGCCCAGCTTGCGCGGCAGTTTGAACAGCTCCAGCGCCTCGGCCAGCGAGATGGTGTGCATGCTCTGGCCCGGGCGCAGCGAGGCAAACTGGAGTTTCTCGTCGCTGTCCTTGTCGCCGATCGCGGCATAGGGCCCGAACCGGCCCAACCGCACGAATACCGGCTTGCCGGTTTTCGGATCGACGCCCAGTTCGCGTGCACCGGTCGCTTCGCTGCGGTCGACCGATTCCGCCTTCTCGTCCACCTGCCGCTTGAACGGCACCCAGAAACGCTCCATCAGCGGCACCCAGGCCTCCTCGCCGCGGCTGACCGCGTCGAGTTCGTCCTCGAGCCTGGCGGTGAAGTCGTAATCGACGTACTGGGCGAAATGCTGGGTGAGGAAGTTGCTGACCGCCCGACCGACATCGCTGGGCTTGAAGCGGCGGCTGTCGAGGAACACGTACTCGCGGTTCTGCAGTACCTGGATGATGCTGGCGTAAGTGGACGGGCGGCCGATGCCGTATTCTTCCAGCGCCTTGACCAGGCTGGCCTCGGAATAGCGCGGCGGCGGCTCGGTGAAATGCTGGTCGGCCACGATTTCCTGCAGCGGCACCGCTTCGCCCTTCGCCAGTCGCGGCAGCCGGCGACCTTCGTCGTCATCGTCGGCCTTTTTCTGGTCGCTGCCCTCCTCGTAGACGGCCATGAAGCCGGGGTCGACCACGGTGGTGCCGCTGGCGCGGAAGGAGGCGTCGCCGCCAGCCACGTCGGGCAGGGCAAACTCCACCGACACGGTATTCAGCGTGGCATGGATCATCTGACACGCCACGGTGCGCTTCCAGATCAGTTCGTACAGCTTGCGCTGGTCGTCGTTGAGGAAAGCCGCCACGGATCTGGGCGTGCGCATGGCCGAGGTCGGACGGATCGCCTCGTGCGCTTCCTGCGCGTTCTTCGACTTGGTCTTGTAGATCTGCGGTGCATCCGGCAAGGCCTTGCCGCCGAAGTCGCGGGCGATCAACTGGCGCAGTTCGGCCAGCGCATCGTCGCCGAGCATGGTGGAGTCGGTACGCATGTAGGTGATCAGGCCCACATTGCCTTCGCTGCCCAGGGCGACGCCTTCATACAGGCCCTGGGCCACTTTCATCGTGCGGCTGGTGCTGAAGCCGAGCTTGCGCGCGGCCTCCTGCTGCAAGGTGGAAGTGGTGAACGGGGCGGCCGGGCGGCGCTTGCGTTCCTTGGAGGTGACTTCGCTGACGGTGAGACGCCCTTGCGCGGCCGCCGTCAGCGCCTCGCGCGCCAGATGCGCCTCGGCTTCGCTGGTGAGGTCGAACTGCTCGAATTTCTTGCCGTTGAGCCGCGACAGGCGTGCCTTGAAATCACCGTCGGCGTGCTGGAGCCGGGCCTCGATGGTCCAATACTCGCGCGCCTTGAATGCCTCGATCTCCTCCTCGCGCTCGACGATCATGCGCAACGCCGGCGACTGCACGCGACCGGCGGACAGGCCGCGCTGCACCTTACGCCACAACACCGGCGAAAGGTTGAAGCCGACCAGGTAATCCAGCGCACGGCGCGCCTGCTGGGCATCGACCAGGTCATGCGAAAGTTGCCGCGGCGCGGCCACCGCGGCCTTGATCGCCTTCGGCGTGATCTCGGAAAACACCACCCGGTGCAATTGCTTGCCCTTGGTCAGGCCGCGCTCGGCCAGGATCTCGCTGATGTGCCAGCTGATCGCCTCGCCTTCGCGATCCAGGTCGGTCGCCAGATAGATGTCGTCGGCCAGCTTGGCGGCCTTGGCGATCGCCTCGACGTGTTTCTGGTTGCGCTCGATCACCTCGTAGGTCATCGCAAAATCATGCTCGGTATCGACCGCGCCCTCCTTCGGCCGCAAATCACGCACGTGGCCGTAGGACGCCAGCACCTGGAAATCCTTGCCGAGATATTTGTTGATCGTCTTGGCCTTGGCCGGTGATTCGACGATGAGCAGGTTTTTTGCCATGAAGTACGGATATCCGAAAGTGAACCACCGGCGTTTCCGTGCCGGACATATATATAGTTGAAACCACGCGGCGCCGGCCGCTGTCAAGCCCGCACGGTCGCGGGCAGGCGGCGCCGGCAGGTTCAGCCGGGAGCGTGCAGCCCGGGCAGCAACTGGTAGCAGTTGCCCGGCAAACGCTCGATCCGTGCATCGAGTTCCAGCATCAGCAGCATCGAGGACAGCGCCGCGGCTGACAGCCCCGTGCGCTGGACAAGATCGTCCATTGTCGCAGGCTCATGGCCAAGTTCGCCCAAAAGCCGTCGATAATCAGGATCTGCCGGATGGTCCGCGCCGCCCGGCAAGCCACCCTCGGCACGACCGTCCCTACCATCCAACCGAGCCTCCAACTCGCCACCCAGCGAACGCGCGCACGGTGCCAGCACCTCGGTGATCTCCGCCGCATGCTCCACCAGTCGCGCACCATCCCGGATCAGGCGATGGCAGCCACGCGCCAGCGGATTATGGATGGAACCGGGCAGGGCGAACACCTCGCGACCCTGCTCGGCAGCCAGCCGCGCGGTGATCAGCGAACCCGAGCGCAGGCCCGCCTCGATCACCAGCGTCCCCAGCGCCAACCCGGCAATGATCCGGTTGCGACGGGGAAAATGATCCGCCCGGGCGGCCGTGCCCAGTGAAAACTCGCTGACCAGCGCGCCATGCGCGGCGATGCGCCGGGCCAGTTCGTGGTGTTTGCGCGGATAGATCCGATCCGGCCCGGTGCCTACCACCGCCACCGTTTTCGCACCGGCCTCCAGGGTCGCCGCGTGGGCCGCGCCATCGATACCGTCGGCCAGGCCGCTGGTGATCGCAAAACCGGCCCCGGCCAGCGCCCGCGCGAAGGCTCCCGCATGCGCCTTGCCACCGGCGCTGGCCGCGCGCGCACCCACGATGGCCACCTGCGGATACAGCAACAAGCTGGCATCGCCGACCACGAACAGCGCCGCCGGCGGTTGCGGGATATTGTCCAGCTGCGGCGGAAAATCCGCGTCGGTACAGCGCAGCAGGGCGTGACCGGGCTGCGCCAGCCAGGCCAGGTCGGCGGCCAATCGGTCCTGATCGGGCCGGCGCAGCCAGCCCCGCGCGGTTTCGCCCAACGCGGCCGGGTGCGCGCGCAAGCGGGCCAGCGCCACATGGATATCGCCGCCAGCCGCATCCAGCCGCTCGCGCAGGCCACCGGGCCCGAGGCCCGGCGTGCGCAGGGCGATCAGCCAGGCGCGCAGTCCATCCTTGTCGTCCATGTCCATGGTCTGCAGTTTACGCAGTGGATACCGAAGGAAACGGCGCGGTGTGGGCCGCGCCGTTCTGTAGGCAGATGCCGCGGTCGCCGCCGGCAGTGCTTATTCCGGCAGGATCAACCGGCCGCGGATGCGCACCGGACGAAGGCTGTCCATCACCAGGCCATAACTGACCCGGTCGAAGGTACGAAACACCATCACATGGCCCACGTACTCGTCCGGCAGTCTGACCGTCTCGCCGACGCCGCGGTTCCAGCTGTTGCTGGCGACGTCGTCATGGATGGTTTCGCCCGGCTCGGAGATCGAGAAGGTGGTGCCGTTGTCGATGCCATCGCGCGAACCCACCGACAGCAACACCACCTGGCGCGACCCGACCGCGACCAGCGCATCGGTGAAACCGATCACCTTGGCATCGGCCGGAACCGCTTCCGGCGGATGCGGGTAGTAGAACGCGTCGTAGGGCTTGTCGTCGGCGGGAATGATCCGGTCGCCGCTGCGGATTTCCTTGGTGGAGTCGAGCAGCAGCAAGGTGGACGGATCGCCCGCCCGCAGGGTCTCGGCGGTGCCGATCACGCTGACCTCGACGCCCAGGTCGTCACCCTTGCCATAGTGGCCGTCGCCGCGCGAATTCTCGCTCCATGGCGCCTTGACCATCGCCGCATTGCTGTCCAGGCCGTGCGCAACGAGGGAAGCGTCGGCGCTGCCCTGGTCGAAGCCGCGGAACACGTGGCTGGGACGCACGACCAGCCAACGCTGGCCGGGCACGCCGTCCATGCCGCGCACGTAGATGTTCTGGCCGACCGTGCCACGCAGGCGGTTCTCCTCCAGGCCGACCACATAGGGCGCGGAGCGGACGGCGTCGGAATCCATCACGCGCAGGTCCTTGAGGAACATCCTCAACTGGCTCAGCGGGATCGCCGGCACCGCATCGCCTTCGCGATGCACGCTCGGCTGCAACCGCAACGTCGGTCCGTTGACGAAGTACAGGTTGAGCACGTCGCCGGGGTAGATCAGGTGCGGATTGCGTACCTGCGGGTTGGCCTGCCAGATCTCCGGCCACAGCCAGGGCTTGGCCAGGAATTTGGCGGAGATGTCCCACAGCGTATCGCCACGACGGACGGTGTAGCTGTCCGGGTGGCTGGCCCTCAACTGCGCGCCTGCGGCGTATACGGTCAGGGTGACCAGCATGCCGGCCAGCAACACGATTGTCTTTCTGATCATTGGAGGGAATCCCCCTTCCCCAGGTGCTTGGTCGAGTGTAACCGAATGGTTAACGCGCGCAACAGGCGCGGGTTGGCAAAAATCGTCTGCGCTCGGGTGCTTGCCGACGTACAATTCATGCACATTCTAGATCGCGTCGGGGTGGCGTTTTACCAAATCGCCCGCACTTTCGGCGCCTGAGGTGAGCCATGTCCATCCTTTCCATCCTTGAATTCCCCGATCCACGCCTGCGTACCCGGGCCACGCCGGTCACGGTATTCGACCCGAAGCTGAAGCAATTCGTGGCCGACATGTTTGAAACCATGTATGCCGCCAACGGTGTCGGCTTGGCGGCCACCCAGGTCAACGTGCACCAGCGCGTGCTGGTGGCGGACATGAGCGAGGGGCGCGACCAGCCGCTGGCGCTGATCAATGCGCAGATCCTCGCGAGTGACGGCTCGCAGGTCTATCAGGAGGGCTGCCTGTCGTTTCCGGGCGTATATGCCGACGTCACCCGCGCGCTGAACATCAAGGTCAAGGCGCACGACGTCGACGGCAAGGAGATCGTGATCGAGGCCGAAGGCCCGCTGGCGGTCTGCATCCAGCACGAGATGGACCACCTGGAAGGCAAGATGTTCGTCGATCACCTGTCACCGCTCAAGCGCAGCATGCTGCTGAAACGGCTGGACAAGCAGCGCAAGCAGGCGGCCACCGCTTGAACGAATCCGCCGTGGTGAGTGGCCGGGCGCTGCGGCTGGTCTTTGCCGGTACCCCGGAGTTCTCCGTGCCCTGTTTCGAGGCCTGCCTTGCCAGCGGGGCCGAGGTGGTGGCGGCCTATACCCAACCCGACCGTCCCGCCGGTCGCGGGCGCCGGCTCACGCCCAGCCCGGTCAAGCGCGCTGCGCTGGCCGCCGGGGTCGCGGTCGAACAGCCCCCGTCGTTGAGGCCTGCCAAGGTGCGGCAGGCGCTGGCCGCCTATCGTCCGGACCTGCTGGTCGTGGTGGCCTACGGCCTGATCCTGCCGCGTGAGGTGCTGGCGATCCCGCGGCTGGATTGCTGGAACGTGCACGCCAGCGCGCTGCCGCGCTGGCGCGGCGCCGCGCCGATCCAGCGCGCGATCCTCGCCGGCGACGCCGAAACCGGGGTCGACCTGATGCGGATGGAAGCCGGCCTGGATACCGGCCCGGTGATGCTGCAGCGGCGCACCCCGATCCACCGCGACGACACCGGCGGTTCGTTGCATGATCGCCTGGCCGCGCTCGGTGCCGAGCTGCTGGCCGAGGGACTGCGTCGTACGCTGGCCGGCGAAAGCCTGCTCGCCACGCCGCAACCGGCCACCGGCGTGACCTACGCACACAAGCTGGACAAGGCCGAGGCGAAGCTCGATTTCAGCCGCCCCGCGATCGAGCTGGAGCGCCAGGTGCGCGCCTTCGACCCGTGGCCGGTGGCGGAAGGCGTGGTGGCCGGCGAGACGCTGCGGATCTGGGCCGCCCGGGCGATCGAGCAGGATCACGATGCCGTACCGGGCAGCGTGCTGGCCGCCGGTCGCGACGGCATCGATCTGGCCTGTGGCTCTGGCGCACTGCGCATCACCGCCGTGCAGCGCGCCGGCGGCAAGCGTATCGGCGTGCTCGACTACCTCAATGCCCGACCCGGGTTGCGGCACACGGCATGAAGCTCGACACCCGCGCCCTGGCCGCCAGGGGACTGGCCGAAATCGCCTTGCGCGGCGCCTCGTTGCGGGACGTCATGCAGCGCGACGCGCCGAAGCTGACCGATCCGCGCAACCGTGCTTTGCTGATGGCCCTGCTCAGCGAGGGCGCACGCTGGTGGCTGCGCTTCGACCCGGCGATCGATGGCCTGCTGGAAAAGCCGCTGCGGCACAAGGACCCGGCCGTGCACGCCTTGCTGGTGCTCGGCCTGATCCAGCTGGAGATCCTCGAACTGCAGGATTACGCCGCGGTGGCGGCGACGGTCGAGGCGGTACGCGCACTCGGGCGGCCCCGGCTGGCCGGGCTGGTGAATGCGGTGCTGCGTCGCTGGCAACGCGAGCGCGAGCCGTTGCTGGCCCGGCTCGATGCCGCCGCGCAGACGCGTCACGCACACCCGGCCTGGCTGGCCGAGGCGCTGCAGCGGGACTGGCCCGAGCAGGCCAGTGCCGTGATGAGCGCCAACAACCGCGAGCCGCCGCTGATGCTCCGGATCAACCGCCGGCGCAGCGAACGCGCCGTCGTGATCAGGCAACTGCAAGGCGCCGGCTACGCGCCGTCGGCTCATCCATGGCTGGCCGACGCACTGGTACTGCCGCACAGCAGCGACGTCACCCGCATGCCCGGTTTCGACGATGGCCTGTTCGCGGTGCAGGACGGCGCGGCCCAGGTCGCGGCCGACCTCGCCGATCTGCGCGACGGGCTGCGGGTACTGGACGCCTGCGCCGCGCCCGGCGGCAAGGCCTGCCACCTGCTCGAACGTGCGCAGATCGACCTGACCGCACTGGAGTTCGACCCGGCGCGCGCCGAGCGCATTCGCCAGAACCTGCTGCGGCTGCGCCTGGATGCGAAGGTCGTGATCGGCGACGCCGGGGCGCCGGAGGGTTGGTGGAAAGGCCAGCCGTTCGACCGCATCCTGATCGACGCACCGTGCTCGGCCACCGGCGTGCTGCGCCGCCGGCCGGACGTGCGCCTGCACCGGCGCGAGAGCGACATCGCCGCGATGCGGTCGCAGCAACGCCGCATCCTGGCCGCACTGTGGCCGTTGCTCGCACCGGGTGGACGGCTGCTCTACATCACCTGCTCGGTGTTGCGCGCGGAGAACGAGGCCATCGTCGGCGAGCTGCTGGCGGCGCATGCCGATGCGCAGGCCGTGGCATTCACGCTGCCGGCAGGCCGGGCGGCAGCCGTCGGCTGGCAGATCCTGCCCGGCGACGGCGACCTCGACGGCATGTATTACGCGGTACTCCACAAGCTGGGCTGATCACTCCGCCTGCGTCGACCGCAGGGCCAGCGGCTATGCTTCGCATCTTCGACCAATCTTTCGATGGACGCCCGGCACAACGTGAAATCCTTCGCCCCCCTTTCCCGCGCCCGCCCACTGTGGTTGCGCGATGCCCGCCGGGAGCTGCTGTGGTTCGGGGTGTTCGCCCTGCTGCTGCTTGGCCTGGGCATCGGCCTGCGCGATCCATGGCCGTCGGACGAACCACGTTTCGCCCTGGTCGCGCACTGGATGGTCGACCACGGACAATGGCTGTTCCCGCATCGCGGGCACGAGTTGTACCCGGACAAGCCACCGGTATTCATGTGGCTGGAGGCGCTGGCGTACCTGCTGACCGGCAACTGGCGCGTGGCCTTTTTGCTGCCATCGCTGCTGGCCGGCCTTGGCGCGCTGGCGCTGGTCTACGACCTGGCCCGTCGCCTGTGGAACCACCGCAGCGCGCTGCTGGCCGCAGCCACCTTGCTGGTCACGATCCACTTCACCTACCAGATGCGCAACGCGCAGATCGACCCGCTGCTGCTGGGCTGGATCACCCTGGCCAACTACGGCCTGCTGCGCCACCTGCTGCTGGGCCCGGCGTGGCGCTGGTTCGCGGTGGGCTGCTTCTTTGCCGGGGTCGGCGTGGTGACCAAGGGCGTGGGCGTGCTCGCCTTGCTGATGCTGGTTCCCTACGCCGTCGCCCGGCGCGGCCATTGGCGGCAGTTGGCCTTGCCCAGCGGCGGCTGGCGCTGGGCGGGCGGCATCGCGCTGTTCTTCGTGCCGATCCTGGGCTGGCTGGTGCCGATGCTGCTGGTCGCGCTGGCGGACGGTGACCCGCAGCACGCCGAGTACGTGCGGAACATCCTGTTCGGCCAGACCGTGCACCGCTATGCCGCGCCGACCGGCCACATCCATTCGCCGTTCTATTTCCTCGGCATCATCGCGGTCGACTGGCTGCCACTGTCGTTGTTGTTGCCGTGGGCGCTGCCGGCGTGGTGGCGGCGCCTGAAGCGGCGCGATGCGCGGTTCCTGCTGCCGCTGGGCTGGATCGTGCTGGTCGTGCTGTTCTTCTCGATCAGCCCGGGCAAGCGTGATGTCTACATCCTGCCGGCGCTGCCGATGGCCGCACTGGCGCTAGCGCCGTTGCTGCCCGGCCTGCTGCGCCGGCGTGGCGTCCGCCTGGCGGTGTTCGCGCTGACCGTGCTGCTGGCCGCCATGCTTGCGCTGGGTGCCGCGCTGGCCTTGCTGCGCCACCCGCCATGGGCGCTGAAAATCGAGCAGAGCCTGGACCCGCAGATCTGGTGGCTGGGCCTGGTCATCGGCGTGGCCGGGCTGCTGATCGCGGCGCTCACCCGCGTGCGGCGCGCGCCGCTGGGCTGGCTGCTGTTCGCCGCCGTGCTGTGGAGCCTGTATGGACTGTGGGGCTACCCCATGCTCAACGGCGACCGCTCGGCCCGTGACGTGATGGTCCGCGCGCGTGACATCGCCGGGCCGCAGGCCACGATCGGGCTGCTGGCGTGGAAGGAGCAGAACCTGCTGATGGCACAGGGGCCGGTCACCGAGTTCGGCTTCCTGAAGCCATGGCCGCAGCAATATGCCGACGCCATCACCTGGCTGCGGCAGGACCCGGCGCGGCGCTGGATCTTCAGCCTCGATGAGGCAATGGGCTCATGCGTGAACCGTCAGCGCGCCACCTACGTAGGCCACGCCAACCGGCGCGAATGGTGGATGTTCAGGCTGGACGCGGTATTACCGGGCTGTATTCCCGGAACGGACGGCGACGACAACGAATGACCAGCCTGCCGCAACCACGGCTGCCAGCCGGCACCGGCGCAGCAGGCCGGCAACCTGCCGCGCCATCGCAACCACCCGCCGGCGAGCCCTCCCTTTGCCAGGCTTGCCCGACCGAAGGCCGTCACATGCCAGCCCGATCGAAACCCTGGCAAACGTGGACGATCTCCCTCCTGGTGGCCCTGATACCGCTGTCGTTTTCGGTCAGCCTGCGGATCAAGGTGTTGCCACCGGCATTGCTGTTTCTGGTCGGCCTGGCCCTGCTGATCGGCTCGGCATCGTGCCGCCGGTGTTTTCGTGTTGCCTGGCAGCCGGTCGCTGCCGCCTCGCTGATGATCGGCTTCGTGATCGTCAACGTGTTGATCCACCGGCTCGGCTGGCGGCCGCTGGATCATCCGGCGCATGTCCTTTTGTACCTGGTGGTGGCGGCGTGCTTCACCCTGCCGTTGAAGATGCGGCTGATCTGGGCCGGATTCAGCCTGACCGCCATCGCGCTCGGTGCCGTGGGCGCCCTGCAATTCCACCTGTTCGGGATCGAGCGCGCCTATGGCCTCAACGGAGGCGCCTCGGCATCGATCCAGCTGGCCACCATCCTGCTCGGGCTCTCGGCAATCGCGGTCGTACAGGTTCTGGCCCCGGGCACGCACCGGTGGGAGAAGGCGTTGCACCTCGCCGCGATGGCCTTCGGCATATACGGTGCGTTGCTGACCCAGAGCCGCGGCCCGCTGCTGGCCTTCACGCTGATTTTCGTGCTGCTGATGCTGCTGCATGCGCGGCGCACCGGATACTGGCGATCAAGCCTGTTGCTGATCGGTGCCGTGTGTGCGATCGCCGGAGCCGCCGCGTTCAGCCTGCGCGGGGAGATGGGTTCGCGCTTCGAGGCGATCGTCTCGGAGATGGCCAGTTTCGATCACCGCCACGACGCCAGGGGTTCGGTGCGCGAACGCCTGGAGATGTGGCGCACCGCCAAGCGGGCCGTCGCCACCCACCCGCTGACCGGCATCGGCATCGATCGGTTCGATGAGTACACCCGCCAGGAGATCGACGCCGGGCGCAGCAATCCGGTCATCGGTCGCTACAACCAGCCGCACAACGAATACATGAGGGCGGGCGCCACCGGGGGCATACCCGGTTTCCTGGTGCTGCTGACGGTGTTCCTGGTACCGCTGCGCTTCTTCATCCGCCATGCGCTGGACCCGGATGACGACGTCGCGCGGGCGGCCTCGATCGGAGCGGCGCTGGTCGGCCTGTACATGCTGTGCGCGCTGACCGATTCCGTATTTTACCGGGTGATGACGCAGTCGTTCTATTTCTTCCTGGTACTCGGATTGGCGGTACGGATCGGCTGCCTGCGACGGCCGGATCCTGCCTGAACCGGCTGGTACGCCGATTTCACGCCGTGGCGGCGCGCGCAGCGGTAACCGCGGCCGGAGTCGCCGGTCGCGGCAGCACCGGTGCAACGGCGCCGCGAAGATCCACCGGTGCACTGGCAAAGTCATCCCGATGCTGGTCGACGCCCTGCTCGCAGCGGACGAGGCGCCCACGCCGGGTGTGCTCGAGGATGCGGTCGTTGGGGTTGTCCACCAGGTGCTTGCGGGTGCGGTGGTACAGATGCACCGCCAGCCCGGCGAGGCGCAGATCGCGCCGCAGCAGGCCGGCATGGAAAGCACGCACCGCCAGTTCGGTGTCCTCGCGGCCCCAGCCGGTCATGGCCTCGTTGAAGCCGTTCAGACGAAGCAGATCGTCGCGCCAGAAGCCCATGTTGCAGCTTTTGATACCGCCTTGCCGCCGGCCCGGCCGGGCAAACAGGTGGGCCAGCAGGGGCAGTCGCAGGGTATGCCGTCGCCGATCGATGCCGCGGCGGAAAAAGTCCGGGAACGAGGGCTCGCGCCCAAGCATGGCCTGCATCGACCGGGCATCGGTCAACACGCGCGACCCCTGCGTAAAGCAACCCCGCCGGGCAAACGCCCGGTGATCGGCCACGAAATGCCGCTCGACCACCATGTCGCCATCAAGCACGATGAGATAGTCGCCCTGGGCGGCGGCGATCGCGCGGTTACGTGCGCGGCTCATCCGTGCGCCGTCGTCGGGCTGCCACAGATGCACCAGCCGTACCGGGTAGTCGTGCGCCAGACGCAGCAGCAGCTCGCGCGTGGCCGGCTGCGAGCCGTCGTCGGTGACGATCACCTCGTGCGGCAACTCGGTCTGGCGGGCGAGCGCCCTCAGCACCAGCTCCAGCGCTTCGGGCCAATTGTAGGTGATCACGGCGACACTGATACGCATGGGCTGACCCGGCTGCGGTTCGTGGGGATTGCGGTTGACGCGACCTCCGGTCGCGGGCGGACCTGTCCGACGCCCGGTTCCATGTCGCCAAGCCATCCACGCCTGACGTATTGCTGGTCGATGAGCGCCTTGGTCCACGCCTGAACGCGACTGCGCCGATGTTTGCGGTCCCTGCGATGATGTCCTGGTGGATGACAGGTGTGCCGGGCGCCCGATCCAGCGGGGTCGGCACCCATGCTACTGATTCCGCGGGTACATCATAACGTCCCGTCGGGTAGACCGCAGGCTTCGGCTAGAATTCCCTCATGCCCGCGTTCCCACTGACCCTTGCCGTCATCACCCGCAACGAGGCCGCCAACATCGCCCGTTGCCTGGACAGCGTGCCGTTTGCCGCCGAGAAGCTGGTGGTCGACTCCGGCAGCGACGACGATACCGTGGCGATCGCGCAAGCGCATGGCGCGCGGGTCATCCATCAGGACTGGCTCGGCTTCGGACCGCAGCGCAATTTCACCAGCAGCCAGTGCGCGCACGACTGGATCCTGGTGCTGGACGCCGACGAATACCTCAGCCCGGAACTCGCCGACGAGCTGCAGCAGCGCCTGCCCGCGCTGATGGCCAGCGACGCGCCGGCCGCGTGGTTGCGCCGCAGCACGATCTACATGGGCGCCCCGATGCGCTGGTACCGCCCGGCCGTCGGTGAGCGCATGGCCCGCCTGTATCATCGCGACCGGGCGCGCTGGAGCGATGCGCGCGTACACGAATCGCTGCGTTTCGAGGGCGCCGCACCCACCCTGCGCGGCACCTTCAACCACACCAGCAACCCGACCCTGGTGCACAAGCAGCTCAAGGTGCTGCAGTACGCCGAACTGAAGTGCCGCGACTGGCTGGACCAGGGCAAGCCGGTACGCATGTGGCAGGCCCCGTTCGTGTTCATGCTGGCATTCGTCAAGGACTACGTATTCCGCCTGGCCTTCCTGGACGGCTGGCGCGGTTTCATGATCGCCCACACCGCGGCCAGTTACGCAATCTACAAACGCATGCGTTACTACGAAATGGTCCGCAATCCGGTGTCGGTCCCGGACGCGACCGGTCAACTGCAAAAACACCAGTTGGACTGATCAATCCAAACCCACCGCGACGCACCTGGCGGCGAACCCGCACGGCACCCGCTCCAATCAAATCATGCGCTCCTTGCGTTTGCTTCCTCTCCTGACCTTGCCCCCGAGAAACCCTTGCCAGATTGCCCCGCATGCCTCGCCCGCACCCTCATCCGGCGCTACGCGCCACCTTCTCCCAGGGGAGAAGGACGGTGACGATCAGGTTCGACGTCGAGCCCGGGAATCCCTGTGGGAGGAGGCGAACATGCCGTGCGCGGCTTGCCCGCGTTAACCTATCCACCTCGAACCCGCTTCAGCGCAAGCCATGCCCTCCCCAAAAAAGCACTACCTCCTCTACGGCTCCGAGCGCTACGCGCTGGCGATCCTGCGTCCATTGCAGGACGCCATCCGCGCCCGCGGCGACGAAACGGCGTGGTTTTTCGATGGTCCCGGCGCCGAGGACCTGGTCGAGGAGGAGCGTCTGCTGACGGTGGCCGAGGTGCGCGCATGGAGACCCGAAGCGGTGCTGACGCCAGGCAACCACCTGCCGCATTTCTTTCCCGGCGTGAAGGTCGAGGTGTTCCACGGCTTCGACGCCGGCAAGCCTCGCCACATCTATATCCGGGGGTTCTTCGACCTGTATTGCACCACCGGCCCGCGCGACACCGCGCAGTTCCAGGCGTTGGCCGACCAGCTCGGCCACTTCGCCGTGACGGAAACCGGCTGGCCCAAGCTCGATCCGTTCATGCGTGAAATCGCCGGCCCGGTGCCGGCGGTGCGCCAGCCGCCGGTGATCCTGTACCACTCCACCTTCTCTCCCTCGTGGAGCGCCGCCGAGACGTTGTACGAGGAAGTGAAGCGGCTGTCACGCGATGGGCGCTGGCGCTGGATCGTCACCTTCCACCCGAAGATGAACCCGGAAACCACGGCGAAGTTCAAGGCGCTGCAGAACGAGCACCTCACCTTCGCCGACAACGACAATATTCTCGACCTGTTTCCGCAGGTCGACATGATGTGCTCGGATACGTCCTCCGCACTCAATGAATTCCTGCTCACCGGCAAGCCGGTGGTGACCTTCAGGAACCGCCGGCCCGGCCCGCAGTTGATCGACATCGATGACCCGGCGCGGTTCGAGGGCGCGATCGAGCAGGCGCTGGCAAGGCCACCGGCTTTGATGCAGGCGATCCGCGACTACGCCGATGCGATCCACCCCCATCGCGATGGTCGTTCCAGCGAACGGGTACTCGATGCCATCGACGCCTTCATCGCCCAGGGCGGCCGCAACCGTCGGCGCAAGCCGCTCAACCTGTGGCGCAAGCTGAAACTTCGTCGCCGCATCGGTTACTGGGGACCGGCATGATGCGGCACCACGCTGCCATGGGCGGAACCGGTGCACGCTAGAATCCCCCCGGTCCCGCCAAGAGTCTGCTGCCTGTGTCGTCCCGTCCGCTGAGCCGCTCCGAACACCTGCGTGCCGTGTGGCCCTGGCTGCCATTGTGGCTGCTGGTGGCGTTGCTGGCGATCTTCGCGCACGGCCCGATGCCGCTGTATTCCACCCGCACGCTGGCGGTGGCGTGGGACATGTTCAACCACGGCCAGTGGCTGGTGCCGCAGATCAACGGCCAGCCGTACAGCGAGAAAGTACCGCTGCTGTTCTGGCTGATCCAGGCGGGATGGTTCGTGTTCGGGGTCAGCGACGTCTGGCCGCGCGTGCTGGAAGTGCTGTTCGGTGGTACCCAGCTGGTGCTGGTGGCGTTGCTGGCCCGGCGCCTGTTTCCGCAACGCCCGTGGATGACGAAGGCGGCACCGTGGATGGTGCTGGCGTTCGGCTACGCGTTCCTGTTCGGGCTGCAGATCATGTACGACGTGCTGCTGTCGGTATGGGTCCTGGGCGCCTTGCTGTGCCTGACGCCGAAACCCCGGCGCGCCGAGCCGCGCTGGCTGCTGTTCGGGCTGTGCATCGGGTTGGGCCTGCTGACCAAGGGTCCGGTGATGCTGCTGCATATCGTCTTTCCGTGGCTGCTCGGGCCGCTGTGGAGCGACTGGGCGCGTGCGCGGCGCGTGCGCTGGTACGGCGCCGGCGTCGCATCCCTGCTGCTCGGCAGCGCGATGCTGCTGGCCTGGGCCGTACCGGCCGGGTTCGCCGGTGGCGACGCCTATCGCGAGCGCCTGTTCTTCACCCAGACCGCCGGTCGGGTGGTCGACAAGCTGGCCGAGGGCAAAGACCTGCAGAACCACGCCGAACCTTTCTGGTTCTACCTGTTGTGGCTGCCGGTGTTGCTGTTCCCGTTCAGCGGCTGGCCACGGATGTGGGTCGCCGTTGCCCGCCTGCGCCGGCCGCTCGAATCCGGGCTGCGCTTCGTGCTGTGCTGGCTCGGGCCGACCCTCATCGTGTTCTCACTGATCAGCGGCAAGCAGCTCTACTACCTGGTGCCGGAACTGGCCGGCATCGCCTTGTTGATGGGCGCGGCGATCGCCTTGCTGCGGGAACGCCGGCCCGCACTGGCCGACCATCGCGGGCTCGGCACCTGGCCATTGGGCATCGGCGGCATCGGGTTCGCCATGCTGCTGTTCGCGCTGCCCTTGCTGGTGGATCACGGGCTCGTCCAGGCCGACTGGGTCAATGTCACCGCGCCCTACAGCCGCTATTTCAGCGTGATCTTCCTGCTGCTGGGGATGTTGCTGCTGGTGCGCGGTCGCGGCGAGCTGCGCCGGTTGGCGGTGGCCGGGCTGGTCGGCGTGTTCGCGCTGAACACCCTGTTCACGCTGACCCTCTGGCCGCGCTGGGACCTGCGCCCCGCCGCGCGGATGCTGAGTGCTGCCGAACAGGCCGGCCAGCCGCTGGCCAACCTGGGCAGCTACGCGGGTGAGTTCCATTTTGCCGGCCGACTGAGCCACCCGATCACCGAGCTGTATGGCGACAAGGCGCTTGCAGACTATGCCCGTACCCACCCGGACGCCCTGATCGTGGCGCACCCGCGCGAGCTGTCACCGGCAGACCTGCGCTACGCTCTGCTGGTGCAGCCATTCCGCTCTTCCTGGCTGGTGATCTGGCCGGCAACCACGCTGGCCGACCTGCGCGCGGGGCTGACCCCGCAAGAACCCGCGCAACCCACCCAGGTGTATTCGGCCGACGAATGGCGCTACCGGGCATTGCGGTGAACGAGCCGGCATGAGCACCCTGGTCGACAACCTGCGCCGGCAATGCAATGGTCCCCGCGACGGCGCCATGCTGCGTTTTTCGCTGGGCAACGCCCTGCTCGGCGAGGGCGACGCCGCGGCGGCCATCGTGGAACTCGAGCGCGCGCTGGCTTTTGACCCGGCCTATTCGGCGGCGTGGAAACTGCTGGGCAAGGCCTGTCTCGAAGCCGGCCGGCCCGGGGCGGCAGCCGATGCCTGGCGCCGTGGCATCGATGCGGCCAGCCGTCGTGGCGACCGGCAGGCCGAGAAGGAGATGACCGTATTCCTGCGCCGGCTGGAAAAAAGCCGCCCGTAGGAGCACAGGATGCACTCCTACGCGCCTTCGTTGTCGTACGGGTTGGCCAGGCCATGGCCCGACCAGCGCTTGTACTGCCACTGGTACTGGGCAAACGCCAACTCGACGCAATCCTGCACGCCACGATTGAGCGCCGCGCAGGCGACCCGGGCATCAGCATCGTCGATGCCCGCGGGCGCCGGCAACAGATGGATGCGATAGCCCGCGCCGGCAGGCAGGCGTTCGGCAAAGGCGAACAACACGACCGCACCCGTGCGCGCAGCCAGGCGCGGCAACAGCACCATGGTCAAGGCATCGCGGCCGAAAAACGGCGCCGGTCGACCTTCGCCCGCCCGCGGTTTCTGGTCGGGCAGGATCCCCACCACGCCACCAGCCGCCAGGCGCTTGTACAGCGCACGCACGCCAGCGCCATCGGCACGGATCTGCTCCGGCGCCAGCGCGCCGCGCACCTTGCGCAGCAAGGCCTCCACCGCAGCAATGCGCGGTGGCCGGTACAGGATCGCCATCGGCGTCTTGCGGCACAGCCAGTAATTCAGCAGCTCCCAGCAGCCCAGGTGCGGTGCAGCGATGATCACCCCCTTGCCGGTCGCCAGCGCGGCGTCGAGCAGGGCCTCGCCACGCACCTCACGCACCAGCGCCAGCGCACGTTCGGCGCCGCCGCCCCAGACCTTGGCGATCTCGCTGATCGACTTGCCGCCCTCCGCCATCACCTCGCGCAGCAGCCCGGCGTGCCCGGCTTCATCCAGCAACGGTCGCGCGATACGCAGGTTCACCGCGGCATGACGGGTCGTGCGCCCGCCCCGCCACCACAGCAACCGGCCGAAACCGGCGCCAATCCCATGGAGTACCCGCAGCGGCAGCAGGGCCAGCAGGCGCAGGCAAAGATAGATCAGATAAATGTCCGGGCGCATGGGGGGAAAGTGTAGAGGACGCCCACGCCAACGGCCGCACTTCGCGTATGCTCCGACCGACACTGCACGCTGAAAACCGAAAACCGGACACCGATGATTGCCCTGATCCAACGTGTAACCTCCGCCAGCGTCCGCGTCGGCGACGAGACCATCGGGTCGATCGGCGCCGGTCTGCTGGCCCTGGTGGCGGTGCAGCCGGAAGACGGCGAGGCGCAGGTGAGGCGCATGCTGGAACGGTTGCTCGGTTATCGCGTCTTTGCCGACGAGGCGGGCAGGATGAACCGTTCGCTCCGGGACACCGGCGGCGGCCTGCTGCTGGTCAGCCAGTTCACCCTCGCCGCCGACACCCATTCCGGCATGCGTCCCAGCTTTACCCGCGCCGCCCCGCCCGAACAGGCACGACACTGGTTCGATCGCCTGCTGGAATTGGCGCGGGTCACGCACCCGGGGGTGGAAACCGGGCGCTTTGGCGCCCATATGGAGATCCAGCTGGTCAACGATGGCCCGGTCACCTTCTGGCTGGACACGGCTTGACCCATACCCGCTGCGCACGCATGGGACGCATGCAACATGCACCAAGCTGGTAATTTGGCGTGATTTTTGCGTGGATGGACAACAGAACCTTTCACTTGAAAACTGGTCAGAAAAGCAGCATATCGCTATAATGTCCGGTTCTTGCACCTCTTTTTCGGTCGGCTAACCTATGAACAACAAAGCTCCCCACGAGCAACAGTCGGAAATCAAGGCCCTCATCGCCAAGGGCCTGGAGCAAGGCTACCTGACCTACGCCGAAATCAACGATCACCTGCCGGACGACGTCGTCGATCCGGAGCAGATCGAAGACATCATGGCGGTGCTCAGGGGCGTCGGCATCGAGGTGCACGATGCCGCTCCCGACACCGACACCATTTCCGACAGCGCGGCGCCCGGTGGCGGCTCCGGCGACGACGACTCCGCCGCCGAGGAAGCCGTCGCCCTGCTCTCCGCGGTCGACGCCGAAGTCGGCCGCACCACCGACCCGGTGCGCATGTACATGCGCGAGATGGGCACGGTCGAGCTGCTCACCCGCGAGGGTGAGATCGCCATCGCCAAGCGCATCGAGGAAGGTCTCAGCCAGGTGCAGACCGCGCTGGCCAGCTTCCCGCTGACCATCGAGCTGTTGCTGGAGGAATACGACCAGCACCTGGACGGCAAGCGCCGCCTCAGCGAGATCCTCGCCGGCTTCCTCGACCTGGAAGAGGCCGCCGACCTGGCCCGCAAGGAAAAGGAAGCCGCCGCCGCCGAGGCCGCCGAGCTCGGTCTCGACGAGGAATCCGACGGCGAGGACGACGTCGAGGACGAGGAAGAGGAAGAGGAAGAGGCAGGCCCGACCGGCCCCGACCCGGAAGAGGTCAAGCGCCGCTTCGAGCTGCTGCGCGACTACTACACCAAGTTCCAGAAAGCAGCCCCCAAGGCCGGCAGCATCACCGACAAGAAGATCGTCAAGCTGCGCGACCAGATGGCCGAGGAGTTCCTCAAGCTCAAGCTGCCCAGCGCGCTGATCGACGGCTTCGTGCGCAAGCTGCGCGAAGTGGTCGGCGACATCCGCCATCACGAGCGCGTGCTGCTGGACATCTTCGTCAAGCAGGTGAAGATGCCCAAGGCCGAGTTCATCAAGACCTTCCCCAGCAACGAGGGCAACCCCGAATGGGTGGTCGAGCTGAGCCGCAAGCGCCAGAAGTGGACGCCGAACATCAAGCTCTATCGCGAGGCGATCGACGCCGAGCAGGAAAAGCTGGCCGCGATCGAGCGCAAGCTGTTCCTGCCGCTGATCGACATCAAGGACATCAACCGCGCCATGGCCAGTGGCGAGGCCAAGGCCCGCCGCGCCAAGAAGGAAATGGTCGAGGCCAACCTGCGCCTGGTAATCTCGATCGCCAAGAAATACACCAACCGCGGCCTGCAGTTCCTCGACCTGATCCAGGAAGGCAACATCGGCCTGATGAAGGCGGTGGACAAGTTCGAATACCGCCGCGGCTACAAGTTCTCGACCTACGCCACCTGGTGGATCCGCCAGGCGATCACCCGCTCGATCGCCGACCAGGCACGCACCATCCGCATCCCGGTGCACATGATCGAGACCATAAACAAGTTGAACCGCATTTCCCGCCAGATGCTGCAGCAGTTCGGCCGCGAGGCCACGCCGGAAGAACTGGCCAAGGAAATGGAGATGCCCGAGGACAAGATCCGCAAAGTGCTGAAGATCGCCAAGGAACCGATCTCGATGGAAACGCCGATCGGCGACGACGAGGATTCGCATCTCGGCGACTTCATCGAGGATTCCAGCACGCTGTCGCCCGACGATTCCGCGATCTACGCCAACCTGCGCGACGCGACACGCGACGTG
>JACDJC010000104.1_pt1 | contig 110281 bp, 96 predicted proteins | sample 7454191 | NCBI WGS metagenome assembly JACDJC01 (sample SAMN14253291, study PRJNA609438) | sludge metagenome | isolation source: sludge after 25d culture with pyrite and EDTA | collected 2018-12-20 | reverse complement strand
TTAGGGCAAAAAAATGCCTGCCAATTTCTCTGGATTTCCCCGGAACGGACGGCTCCTTTTGGCGATTATTACAAACTGATAGTGATTTACTCAAGATCAGGCTAATCTTTTATCTCCAGGATTATACCGATAAAAAAAGCGCATTTCTACGCGAATTATGCGCAAAATATTTAGGGTTTTACCCATCCATAAAACGGCTTGATGAGTTAACTTATCTAAAAACTCAATTTGCTGTATTAGTGGGGAGCAGCTTAAATTATGAGAATGAAATAAAATATGACGGGTTTTCATCTATAAACTTGAAAGAAGCCGGAAATAAAAGGGTAATTTATATTAAAGAAAACAGATTGGAATATTTTTTAAAAAACTTCGCCGAAATGGGCCATGGACATACAAAATAAATTTGATTTTATTTTCTGAATTTGATACATTATGACACTCTACTGATGAATCATTTGGGGCCCATAGCTCAGTTGGTTAGAGCAGCCGACTCATAATCGGCTGGTCCGGGGTTCGAGTCCCTGTGGGCCCACATTGCTTTTTTGAAAATGTTATTTGATATGGAAATTATGTATAATTTGAGCATGAAATTTGAAATTAAAACTAGAAATAAAAATATATTAAAAAATCAAACAGAAGTGCATTCCGGTAACGGGGTGCACTTTTTTTATTTATAAATAGGAGGTTTTAGAGTGCAGAAAACTTTGTATGCTTTAATTGAACTGCAAGAAATTGATAATCGTCTGGATGAATTGCAGGCTGAGCGTGGAGACCTGCCTCTTATAGTAGAGGATCTTGAAAGAAAAATTGCTGATAAAAAAGCGGAATTAAAAAGTTTACAGACCGATCTAAAAAGTTCAAGATTACGGGTGAGTGAATTAAATACAATCATGGATGATTCAAAAGAAAAAGCAAAAAAATATGAAGAACAACTCTATCAGGTTAAAACGAATAAAGAATATGATGCTATAACAGCTGAGACTGAATCGGTAAAAAATGTTCTTACAGAAGGCGAAGACGAATTACTCGAAGTTACAATGAAAATGGAACAAATCGATAAACTAGTCGCTGAAATAGAAGAAGAACTTTCGAAATTAAATGCTGAACTGGAAACAAACAGTATTGAGCTCAACGCGAAAATGAGTGAAACTGCCGAAGAAGAAAATATGCTGCGTCATGAACGTGAAATAAATGTGAAAAAATCAGGCCTTGAGATCATTAAGTCCTATGAAATCATTAGAGAAGCACGCGACGGAATGGGTATAGCTCGTATTGTGAACGATGTTTGCGGTGGATGTTATTCTTATATTCCTCCTCAAAAGGTCGTAGAAGTAAAGAAGATGAAAAAAATATATACCTGTGAGTTTTGTGGGCGCATCCTTGTTTGGGATGAATCAAATTCTTGACAAAAAAATAATTAAATAAAAACAGACTCAATGCGGGTCAGGTAGTCGCCCTGATTAATAAATAATCGGGGAGGAAAGTCCGAACATCAGAGGGCAGGATTTTCTGAGAAATCAGGAACAGCGCGTAAACGCTGATGGAAAGTGTCACAGAAAAAATACCGCCCCGGTAGGCCGGGGTAAGGGTGAAAAGGAGAGGTAAGAGCTCACCACTTTGTTCCCGCGGGAACGTCTCACAGAGGCGCCATTTTTGGCAAAGGTATGACAAACCCAATCCGATGCAAGACCAAATAAAGAAGGATTTCATCCAGAATGCGTAAAGCCCCTTACGCGTGCGAATCTATCGCACATTCTTCAGGGTAGGTCGCTTAAGTTAACCGGCAACGGTTGATTAAGATAAATGGCTACTACTTCCACCGGAAGACAGAATTCGGCTTATCGATCCGCAGAGAGTTTATTCCTTCAAAGTATGGAGCGATGATGCTTTATCGTTGGGAGTTCGCAGATTTAAAGGATGAAGCAGAAGTAGCTCAGTTGGCAAATGATTTTAATATCCATCCTATTATCGCTCAAATCATCCTGGACAGGAATATTGATACTCAATCAAAAATTGAAGATTTTTTCCATCCTAAACTTGAGAATCTACTTGATCCCTTTCTAATGCTCCACATGGAGAAGGCAGTTAACAGAGTTATTCGGGCGCTTGCTGATGGTGAGCAAATTCTGGTTTACGGGGATTATGATGTTGATGGTGTAACCGGAGTCGCGATTCTATATAATGTACTTTTTAACCTGGGTGGCAAAGTCTCCTTTTTTATCCCTGATCGGTTTAATGATGGTTATGGAGTTTCAAAAAAAGGAATAAATGTTGCAAATTCCAGAAAAAGTTCATTAATTATAACGGTTGATTGCGGGATAACAGCCGTAGAAGAAATCGCGTATGCAAATGAAGTGGGTATTGATGTAATTGTGTGCGATCATCATGAACCCGGTCCGGAAATTCCTGATGCATTTGCTATTCTAGATCCAAAATTGAAAGAATCACCTTATCCGTTCAGAGATCTGGCCGGATGTGGAGTCGCTTTCAAATTTATGCAGGGATTGGTCAATAAGCTTGGTTATAGTCAGGAAATTGTCACCGAGTATCTGGATCTGATTGCACTCGGCACCTCTGCAGATATAGTACCTCTTGTAAACGAGAACCGGATTCTTGTTCACTACGGGCTGAATCAGATTAATCAATCACCGAGGAATGGTTTATTCGCAATATTGGAGATCCTTGGGCTGACTGATCACGAGCTCAATGTAAGTACTATCGTCTTTGTACTTGCGCCGCGGCTAAATGCAGTAGGCAGAATGTCAAATGCAAAAAAGGCTGTACATTTATTAAGCAGCAAGAGTTTGCAACAGAGCCGGAATATTGCACGGATTTTAGAAAATGAAAATAAGGCAAGAAAAAATGTCGATGAAATAACTTTCAGGGAAGCTGAATCCTATGTTGAAAATAATATTGATCTGAATTCAAAACGTGTACTGGTTTTAGCAAAAGATGACTGGCATCCCGGAGTAATCGGAATTGTCGCTTCCCGTTTGATGGAAAAATATAGCAGGCCGACTGTGCTTATCTCGATACAGGACGGAATGGGACGCGGGTCTGCCCGTTCGGCTTTGAATTTTGATATTTATGAAGCTTTTCGAAAGCTGAGTCACCTGTTGGAAAATTATGGAGGTCACAAATTTGCAGCAGGGATGAATATTGTTTCGGAGAATATACCGGAATTTGATAAATTGATAAATGATCTTGCAGTGCAGGAAATTGAGCAGGACGAAATGGTATCAAAATTGAAAATTGACGCCAGGGTAACATTAGATCAATTTGATGCTAATTTTTTAAACGGCTTAAAATCTTTGGCCCCGTTCGGACCGAGTAATATGCGCCCGGTATTTGTAACTGATAATCTTCAGATATATGGAAATGTGACCAAAGTGGGAAATAATCATCTAAAGTTGAAATTTAAGCAAAATGGTGTTGTTATAGATGCAATAGGGTATAACCTGGGTGAATCTGTCCCAATACTTAGAGAATCAGATCTCAGGTTAAGTTGTGCGTATGTACTGGAAGAAAACAAATGGAATGGACAAACCACAATTCAAATGAGAATTAAGGATTTTGAGGTACAATAACCAATGAATGAAAGCAATGCTAATCTATCCATATTTGAACAGCTTAGAAATATTCGCATCGAGCAAAAAGTTGATTTAAACGATGTTTCACAAAAAAGCCGTATTCAGGTGAAATATCTGGAGGCAATTGAAGCCGGCGATATTGAAAAAATTCCGGCAGTTTATGATAAACTGTTTTTTCAAACTTATCTGTCTTTTCTTAGTATAGAGAATCCGAAATACTTTCTTGATGAGTATCAAAAGCTAAGAAAGCAGTCGAAAATTTCTCATCCCACTACAACTATTAGAAGAATTACGACATCATCAGTTGAACCTGAAGGGCTGTTTAGTTTAAAAAAAGTACTTTTTATGCTGCCGGTGGTTGTTCTGGTGGTTATTATAGCCTTCATGGCCTTTCACTCTGAAAAAGTTGAAACTCCCGATTCTGATACGATAAAGGAACTCTCTGTGCGGGATGTGGTTAATGAGATTGAAGCAAAAAACATTCCTGTAGTTGATACCAGCATCACAGATACAGAAGTGAAGCCGGTAAAATCAGCATCCGGAAGCGTGCAAGTTGATCTGAACGTGACTGAGCTTACCTGGCTGCGTTTTATCAAAGATGCTGCAGATACAACAGAATATACACTTACTCCCGGAAACAAGCTGAAGATCAATGCTGACTCTACCCTTGTTTTCGTTGTTGGCAATGCGGGAGGAGTAAATTTTACGATAAACGGAAAAAACGAGGGTGCATTGGGTAAATCCGCAGAAGTAATTGTGTATTTAAAAATTACAAGTAAGGGCATTGTGGGCAAAACCATGAAACAGATTACCAAAAAGGAAGTGACAAATGATTCGCTTGTTGTCAATTAGCCTAATGATAATGTCTGTATTATTTAGCTGTAACAGGTCATCCATGAATCAATTAAGCCCACAAAAAATTATACGAAATGACATAGAAATGTTATATGGCAAATCTTCGATGGAACAAATTTACTTCGATTACCCCGAATGGGAACTCAGAGAAGAAAATTATCATCCGGATGAAGGCACCATTGAAGAATTGACAAGGATATCAGGAAATTATGAGATCAATATATTTCTTGGAACCTGGTGCAGTGACAGTGAGAGAGAAGTACCCAGATTTTATAAAATCCTGAAAAATTCATTGCTTGATAAAAAAATAAAATTAAATATCTGGGCTGTAGACCGAAAAATAAAATTGGAAAACGATCTGCCTGAACAGTTTGAATTGGAACGCGTACCCACATTTATAATCATTAAGGACGGGAATGAAATCGGCCGCATTATCGAAACGCCGGCCAATACATTGGAAAAGGATTTTCTGCAAATATTACAAGAACTATAAAATATGTTAACAGGTCAGTATTCACCGTTGATCTGTTAGATTAACAAAATTCGATATTATTCTGAAAAAACGATTAAATTAATTTCAGAATTGCCGGTTATTTAAATATAGAGGCAGGAAAATGGGGAAGAAGAACCATAAAAAGCAGCAGATCAGAAAACAACAATCTGAACCTGGGATTGAAAGGGAAGAAATAACCAGGCCGGAAGTCGAAAATCTCTACAAAAAAATCATACGCGCAATGAGCTGGATTGTAGGTTTTTGTTTTATAATGATTATTATTCTTCCTGAATTTAATTCGGCATTGCTGGATAAGATCACTAAAATTTTATTTTATATAGGGATCATAAATTTGCTGGTTTTCACAGTAATAGAATTTGTAAGCAATAGCTTTAAGAAGACATTAAGTAAAATAGTGTACAACAAATGACTCATAATATTTTAATTATTGATGATGACGCTGATATCCGGGAAACTCTTTCGACTATTTTAACTTCAGAATCATACAATGTATTCAGTTGCGGGTCTTCTGTCGAAGGCAACGAACTGCTAAAAAATACCAATTTTTCCACAATTATTGTGGATATTTTTTTACCGGATATCAATGGAATAGATTTTATTAAGAACCGCCAAAAAGATAAAAATGTTATACCTGTAATTATCATAACCGGTAGTTCAGAACTAAATTATGCGCGTGAAGCAATTAGATTGAAAGTCTATGATTATCTGGTCAAACCCTTTAAAAACAGTCATTTCCTTCAGGTTGTAAAGAATGCTGTTCTCCAGTTTCAATTAGAAGAAGAAAAAAGAATTTTAGAACAACAAAAAACCTTCTATCAGGAAGAGCTTGAAACAATTGTGCAACAGAAAATATCCCAGCTCAAGGAATCGGAAATAAAATATTCAAATCTTGTGGAACAGTCACTGATAGGAGTCTATCTTATCCAGGATGATGTGTTCAAGTATGTCAATGAAAAATTTTGCGAAATATTCGGTTATACCAGTGAAGAACTTATTAATATAAAAGGGATTATGGATCTTGCTGTCCCTGAGAATCAGGAGATGATCAGGGATATGTTTACGCATGGACTATACGATAATAACGGCTCGGCAGACAGTGCGACATTTCATGCGATAACAAAAACCGGAGGCCGGCTCGTTCTTGAAGCCTGGGCCGGTACGGTACAGTATCAGGGACAGGCTGCAATTGAGGGGATTTTTGTTGATATTACAGAAAAACACAATTTTAAGCAAAGAGAAGAGCAGTTACAGCTAGAACTTTTAAATGAGAATAAACTGGCGGCAATCGGACAACTGGCCACAGGAATTGCTCACAATTTAAATACACCGATCTCAATTATTCAGGGGAATGCCGAGCTACTGAAATTAAAATACGATGAAGCTATTGAAATCGATAAAATATTAAAACAGACCGCAAGGATGTCTGATCTGATAAATACCATATTGACGAAGGGACGTAAGGAACAGGATACGAGAGATAGAATTCTGGATATCAATGTAATCCTAAAAGATGAACTGGATTTTCTGGATGCCAATCTCTATTTCAAACATCATATTGAAAAAGAGTATCATTTTGAAAAGGACTTACCCAGAATCAGAGGCGTTTATTCTGATTTTTCCCAGAGTATACACAATATCCTTCAGAACTCTATTGATGCCATGCGCGAGACCAAAATCCGGGAATTATCCATTATTACCAGGAGCGAGAAGGACTATATTTGCATCATCATTAGAGATACAGGAAGCGGAATGACGGAGGAAGTACAGCAAAAATTATATGTCCCCTTCTTTACAACCAAATCTCCTCTGAATGATGCGAATCAGAACAGTGAAATTCCCCACGGAACCGGACTGGGATTATCAATGACGTATAATCTTCTTAAACCGTATGGTGTAAAAATAGATTACTCCACTCAATTAAACAAAGGCACCGAATTTATCATCAGAATCCCGCTTAACAGATAATTCCTTTCTCCATAATATTATTCATGCCTGATAATAATTCTTGAAAATTATAAAATGTTGTTTTACATTTGTTTATGCTGATTATTTAAAGTGGAGAAAGAAAGTTGATTTATATAGATAAAGACCGAATTAAAAAGATTTTTGAAAATTTTCAGAATAAAAAAATCCTTGTTTTGGGTGATGTGATGATTGATGAGTATCTTTTGGGATATGTAAATCGAATGTCTCCCGAAGCGCCGGTTCCGGTCATTGAGATTGAAAATGAGCTGCTAAAATTTGGCGGGGCCGCGAATGTAGCCTTGAATTTGAAATCACTGGGCTGTGAACCCATTCTTACAGGACTTATAGGACAGGATAGAATGGGAGACATGTTCATGGAGCTGATGCGGGAAAACGATATGGATGTAAATGGAATCATTCGTTCCGGGACCAGGCCAACGACTGTCAAAACCAGAATTATTGGCAATAATCAACACATTGCCAGAGTGGATAAGGAACACCGGGAGTATGTAGCAGGTCCGGTGATTGAAGAAATCAAACAGCATATTGATGAGTTACTGCAGGGAATCGATGCGATTGTCATTCAGGACTACAATAAGGGGATGCTGCCGGGTGAGATCATTGAATATTCCTTGAAAATTGCAAAGGAAAGAAATATAATCACGACCGTCGATCCGAAATTCATTAATTTTTTGTCTTATAAAAACACATCCGTTTTTAAGCCAAATATTAAAGAGGCCGCGCAGGCTCTTGCCAGAGTGATTGAGACTGATGATGATGTGCTGGCCGCCGGAAGTGAACTGTTGAAAATCCTGAACGCCGGCAGTATCCTGCTTACAAGAGGTCCGAAGGGATTGTCTCTTTTTGAAGCAAATGGAGAAATAAGCCACATACCGACCCGCGCGAGAAAAGTTGCTGACGTTTCAGGCGCCGGGGATACGGTGATAAGTACGATGACAGCTGCGCTTGTCGGAAACGCTTCATATAAAGAAGCGGCGTATTTTGCTAATAGCGCGGCCGGAATTGTTTGTGAAGAAGTAGGTATTGTAGCGATTGAGAAACAGAGATTGTTAAATAATCTCCTGGATTCGGAGTAGTTATTGAATTTAATAATTCCGTCAAATGAAATAACAGAACTCATTCAAAAGTTTAGAGAAGAAAAGAACTGTTCGATTGCTTTCACCAATGGATGCTTCGATATTTTGCACCGCGGTCATGTAGTTTATCTTGAGAAGGCGAAAGAATATGCTTCGATATTAATTGTTGGTTTAAACTCCGATGATTCGGTTCGCCGTTTAAAAGGGGAGGGGAGACCCTTAATGCCTGAGGAAGACAGGGCATTTATACTATCAAGACTGGAATCGGTGGACATCGTTTGTATTTTTGATGAAGACACGCCGTATGAATTGATAAAAAAAATTCATCCGGATATTTTAGTAAAGGGTGGGGATTATCGTGTCGAAGATATTGTTGGTAGAGATGTCGTCGAGGAAAGCGGGGGCAAAGTATTAACAATACCCCTGGTTCCGGGACGCTCAACAACTAGCATTGTTAATAAAGCAAATAAACAAATTAAAGATTGAAACGAAAAAAGGAAACGCCAGTGATAAAGAAATCCTTTCCGATTCTTGCAATTTTGATTGCATTATTCATCGGTTCATGTCAGACGGCAAAACTGCAGAAACCAGTTGCCGCTGACCGGAACTATCTCAGTTCTTTCCCCGATAATATCTGGGTTTCCGAAGAAGTAAATTCCCGGCTTGATTCTTTGTTCTTCTACTTCAATCAAGCGCAGAGAAAACTAAGCGATCATGATACGATGGGGGCGGAATTATATTTTGAGTATTCATTCGAACTCCAATCAAAATTCACGGATCAGGATCGCGCCACTTTGACAAGTTGGGTTGTTTATGATTCAATGATGCATCTCATCAATGATGCTTACGAACGACTCTATACACAAAAAGAAATTGATATGGCGGCCGAGGAAATCAGGGAGGATATCACTGAATTTGAAGAATCGTTTTACGCGGATTCGGTTTTGTTTGGAGACGGGACAGTTATTGATTCAAGCGGCCTGCTTCCGATAACCTTAAATGATAAAGTTAGGCTTGCCATCAAATATTTTCAAACAAAGGGCAGACCCGTCTTTACGCGCTGGTTGGAGAGAAGCGGAAAATACGAGCCAATGGTCCGGGAAATACTGCGAGAAAAGAATCTTCCAGAAGATTTAGTCTACCTTGCAATGATAGAGAGTGGATTTAATCCTCATGCCTATTCATACGCCCGGGCTGCCGGTATGTGGCAGTTTATATCAGCAACAGGCCGATATTATGGGTTAAGGAATGACTGGTGGTTCGATGAACGCAGAGACTATTTTAAAGCGACCATCGCGGCTGCAGAACATCTGGATGATTTATATGAGCGGTTTGATGACTGGTATCTTGCGTTGGCCGGATATAATTGTAATCCTAAAAAAGTTGAAAAGAATATGCGCCGATATGACACGAGGGACTTTTGGCAATTAAGGAGCCTGCCAAGACAAACCCGCAATTATGTTCCAACTTTTCTGGCAGCTACAATCATTGCTAAGGATCCGGAAAAATTCGGTTTTTATGTAGATAAATTAGATCCAATAGAAATTGATATGGTTGAGATCTCAGAATCGATAGATCTGAATGTTGTGGCTAAGGCGGTTGATACTACATATTCTTTTATCAAAGAAATTAATCCGGCAGTGTTGCGCTGGGTGACACCTCCGGGAGTAAAAAACTTTAATCTCTATCTTCCAAAAGGTAAGGCGCAGCAGTTTAAGGAAAAATACGCGAGTTTGCCGGATGATGAAAAGAGATCATGGGTTCGTCATCAAATACAAAGCGGGCAAACTCTTTCGACAATCGCTCAAAAATATCACACGAGTATCGATGTTATCAAATCAACAAATAATCTATCAGGAAATATTATTAGGGCGGGTCATTATTTATTAATTCCCGTTCCGCAAAATAGTACTCATTTCAAATATTCTTCCGTCTCATATTCTCAATCTTCCAAACCGAAACGGCAATCCAGGCCGAAATCGGTAGTTACAAATGTACCGGGACATAAGAAAATTATTTATGAAGTTAAAAACGGTAACACTCTTGGAGAAATTGCCGAGCTTTTCAATACAAGAGCAAGTAAAATCAGATCGTGGAACGGCTTAAGTTATGGTTCTTACATATATCCAAAGCAGAAGCTGGTAATTTGGATACCGGAAGACATGGATGAAATCAGGCAGAATATAAAAAATGAAATCGTTACCGTATCCAGCAACGAATCGGGGAATTACTACACTGTTCGTTCCGGCGATACATTGTGGGATATAGCTAAAAAATACGGCATTTCTATCAAGGAAATAAGAAAATTAAACAACCTTAACAATTCGTTGATAAAACCGGGTGACCGCTTAAAAGTCAGTTCCAATTAGGTTATAATAAAATTGACTTTTAATATACAAATTGATTAAATTACAAATCTTTATTGAACTTGATCGATATATGATGAATAAAACTGAAACTAAATATTGCAGGATTTGCGGCGCTGAGAATCTGACAGACGCCGTTTATTGTATGAAATGCGGCAAGAAACTAGCCGCGACCGGTAGTAAATCAGCAAAAACAACCGGTTCCGGTAAAAAAGATGTGAAAACTTCGCCGGTAAACTCATATACAATTATTGCAGTCGCATTTGTTTTTTCTGTGATAATCATCCTGATTATTTTCAGAAGCAACAGGATGCGGTTAACGGAGAAACTCGAAGCAGCAGGTATAACAAGTACACAATCCACTGCTCCGGAGAGTCAACCGGATTCAGATGTTATGAATCATCTTCGTGATCTGCAGCAGGCGTTGTTAAGCGATCCGAATAATTATGATCTTAATGTTCAGGCAGGTAATAGTTATTTTGATATCGGGAGGTTCGAATCTGCCATCGTTCATTATAAACAGGCGATGAAGACTAAGAGTACTGATTCAAATGTTCTGATAGATCTTGGAGTTTCATTCTTTAATGTCAATCAACCGGATTCATCTTTGTATTATATGAATCGCGCATTGGAGATTAACCCGACTCATTTACAGGGATTGTACAATACAGGGATTGTAAACTATAATATTGGTAAGGTTGATGCAGCAGTTTCAGTCTGGCAAAAGCTGATTTCAATTCATCCGGAAAGCAGGGAATCCCAGGCAGCGAAACAGTTTATTGAACAAATAAAAAGTCAATCACAAAGTGGATAATATTAAACATCGCATAAATTAACAGGAGATCTAATCTATGCCCAGTGGTAAAAAAAGAAAACGCTCGAAGATGGCGACTCACAAAAGGAAGAAAAGACTTAGAAAGAATCGCCATAAAAAGAAAAATCGCTAATTTCAATAGAAGGTTCATTAAAATGAGCCTTTTTTTATTTGAATCTATATAACCTGGAATTTCGAGATGAGTGAATCAAATATCTACAGTGTCGGTGAAATTACGCGAACAATCAAATTATTGATCGAAGAAAATATTCCCACTCTCTGGATCGAAGGAGAAGTTTCAAATTTTAAACCTCATTATTCCGGTCATTTTTATTTTACCTTAAAGGATAGTGTATCACAGATATCTGCCGTTATGTGGTCATCGCGTGCCACTAAGATAAATTTTGACCTTGAAGACGGAATGCTTGTACAAGCTTTGGGAAATGTTCGTCTTTGGGAGAAATCAGGCCGCTATCAGTTTGATGTCCTTAGAATACAGCCGGCTGGAATCGGTCAGCTTCAGATGGCATTCGAAAGGTTAAAGCAGAAACTCCAGACGGAGGGCCTTTTTGACCCTGAGCATAAGAAGATCTTGCCTCCATATCCGCATAAAATAGGAATTGTAACTTCATCTACGGGTGCCGCCATAAAGGATATTATCAATGTTTTGAAACGCAGGGCGCCTCATGTGGAAATAATTGTCAGATCCGCAAAAGTACAAGGAGAAGGCTCGGCAGAAGACATCGCTGAAGCGATCAGAGAGTTCAATCGATATAAGAATGTCGATATTCTAATTGTCGGTCGCGGTGGCGGTTCGCTGGAAGATTTGTGGCCATTTAATGAGGAAGTCGTTGCGCGCGCAATTTATGAATCAGAAATACCTGTTGTGTCCGCTGTCGGGCATGAAATCGACTTCACCATTGCCGATTTTGTGGCTGATTTACGAGCGCCCACACCATCCGCGGCCGCAGAATTAGTCGTTCCGGATTATCATGAACTAAGAAATAAAATCATCGAATACTACAAGCGTCTTTATTCAGGCATGGAAGACCGGATTGAGTATAACAGGGAGAAAATTATTTTCTTTCAAAAAAGTTATGGAATGCGCCGTCCGGATGATTTGATTAGACAATATATGGTTCAGATTGATGACATTAATCTCAGAATTAGCCAGGGGGTTAAAAACCTGCTTCTCAGGAAAAGTGAATATGTCAATCAGATGTCTCATCGGCTGACCAACCTGAATCCCAAAAAAGTACTCGAACGCGGTTATAGTATTTCGTATATTGACGGTGAAATTATTAAGAACGCGGGACAGGTCACTGCGGGAAGAGAACTGGAGACGCAATTATTCAAGGGTATCGTGACGAGTATCGTAAGCAAGACCAAAAAGGACTAATAAAGATATGGCATCAAAAAAAATGACATTTGAGTCAGCATTGCAGCGTCTCGAAGCAATTGTTGAGCAAGCGGAAAAGGGTGAAATAAGTCTGGATGAGAGTCTGAAAATGTTTGAAGAAGGAAGCAATTTGATAAAATACTGTCTGAAGAGCTTAGATGCTGCGGAAAAAAAGATTCAGCTGCTGAGCAAAGGTGATCAAGAAGATTTTCAGTTGGACCTACTTTAAGCATCTTGTTTAAAAGGAGATACCCGTTATTTTAAAAAAGACTATTGGGTTGATCTTAAACCCGAGAAAAGAACAGGTTCAGGCGCCGCTTGATGAGCTTAACGCCTGGATAGAAAAATATTCTCCGGAAGCCAATTTCCTGCTTTGTACCTATGACTCTAAATATATAACACATGTATTAAAGGAATTTAAACGAGTCGGAGAGACTGAATTATTCAAAAAATCTGATCTCGTTGTGACGCTTGGTGGCGATGGCACTATATTAAGGACTGTTCATCAAATGGGGCAAAATTCAAAACCAATACTGGGAGTTAACCTGGGCGGTCTCGGATTTTTAGCAGAAACACATCCGGAAAATATTGTACATCATGTCAGTGCTTATTTGGATGATACTTTTTTTATTGACCAGCGAACACTACTAAAATGTACCGAAAAAAAGAGCGGTGATACTTTTTATGCATTTAATGATATCGTTTTCGATAAAGCCGGATTTTCAAGGGTAATTGAGATCGTTACAAAAGTGGATGACTGTCTCTTGAACTCATATATTGCAGACGGCTTGATTCTCTCCACTCCCACCGGCTCAACAGGATATTCATTATCGGGGGGAGGCCCGATTGTTGTACCGCAGACAAATGTATTTATTATAAACCCTATCTGTCCGCATTCACTGACCAATAGACCGGTAGTAGTTCCTGACGAAAGCACAATTTCCATACAGGTATTTACCGAATTTGAAAAGATAAATCTGTTTTGTGATGGACAAAGAGAAAAAAGCTACTCTAGCGGCACGTCATTTATAATTCAGAAGGGTGAGTACAAGGCAAATCTTGTAAAAATGAAACCGCAGGGCTTTTATGAAACCCTGCGGAATAAACTAGGCTGGGGAAATGATTTTCGTGATAAGAATCGCTGGTCCTACCAAAAAAATAACTCCAGGCATTGATGACAACTTACCGGGACATTGTCTTATTCGGATCATTTGAATTAGTGTTGCTTGAACCTGTTTGATTGATGATTCTCTGCCAATCCGGGTTGTTGAGTTCTTTCCTGTAGCTTGAATGAATCAGTTCATAAGTTCCGAATCCATTTAAATCTGTAAACACAAAGATGGCTCCACCCTCTAATTCATGATATGTCCAGATTTCGTAGGGTAACCCGTCAATACTACTGTTATGTCTTTCAGTCTCATCAGGGTGTCCATACATGATAGTGACACGCCCCTGATCTGTTCTCCAGCCTTTTCTGCCGAATTTACTATATTGATCATTGGAAAATTCGACTAATTCTAAAAATTCACGATGAGATTGCCCCTGGGAAACCATATTTTTCTTATCTCTGATTCTCCAGAACTGAGTTAGAAACTTTCGCATGGCCGCTTCTTCATTTAAATTTTCAAAAACCATTATTTCATTTTTAGAAGCAAAATACTTTGCCATTTTAAATTCATTTTCAAGTTCTTCTTTATTCAATCCGGAAAATATATTGTCAATTTCAGCAACCGGCGCTTCTGCAATTACAGGTTTGTGTTCTTCTGGTTTATACACAAAGAATTTCTTGCGATCTACGACGTTCATATCATTATTTATGACGGTTCCTCTGATATTTAAAAAGTATGAACCACCTGGCAATGACATCACATTTAAACCTCCGACCTCTACGAGAGATGGGGCCAACACTTTCCTTGTTTTTGGTTCTACGGTTTTTACGGTATCACCATCGCTGTTCGTAATGTAGTAGTGAAAACTATATTGACTCTCAGATTGCGCGGAATATGGAAGGTTGTGCAGTTCCACATAAAAATATAGCACGGGATGAAGCAGGTCAAATACCTTACGCGGATTGGGAACGACCCTTAATCCGTTTTTGTTAAATATTGTCTGCCCATCATCTTTTTGAATATCAATCGCAAACTCTATTTCAGATGGGTAAAAACTTTCAGGTGATTTTGTCGTGGAAAAGTCCAGTAAATACTCTCCGCTCAAATTTGAGTTAAGATCGGAAACAATTACTTTTGCCGTATATTTTCCAAAAGGGAGCTGAAGACCAAAAACATCGATAAACTGATTAAATTTATTAAATTTAAGCGTATCAATAATTGTATTCTGATATTCGTGAGGGATTGTTCTAATGACTTCACCATCTTTTAAAATTTCAAGAGTACTCATAAAATTGGAATGATAAGTGCTGTCGTTATATTTATAACTTAAATTGCCTTGATAAATTGACATGTAAAATTCAACATAGCAGGTTGAATCATTGGACCCGAAGAGAGCATAGTCTGCCGAAACCGGTATAAATTGAAATTGGCTCCAAGACACCATTGGTATTATTAAGAAAAATAGTAGCTTTCTCATTACGTTCATCCTTTTTTAATTGAACTTTACAGACACCAATTTTGAAACTCCCTCTTCTTCCATTGTGACTCCATACATGGATTGGGCGGCTTCCATAGTGCGCTTATTATGTGTGACAACTATAAACTGTGTATTATCCGAGAAACTTTTTAGCGCTTCAGTAAAACGCAAAATATTTACATCATCAAGAGGGGCATCAACTTCGTCAAGAATACAGAACGGACTTGGCTTAACGAGGTAAATCGCGAATAAAAGCGAAATTGCTGTAAGAGTTTTTTCGCCGCCTGATAAAAGACTCAGTGTTTGCAGCCGGTTTCCTTTAGTCCTGACAGAAATTTCAATATCTGCCTCCAGCGGATCTTGATTATCAGTTAAATTGATTGAACCTTCGCCATTCTCAAAAAAGGAATGAAATACCGTCTCAAAATTCACTTTTATGGCCGCGAATGTTTCAAGAAATTGCTTCCGCGCCGTGGTATTTATTTTATCTATTGTTTCTACGAGTGAATTTTCTGCTTTGTTCAGATCATCTCTTTGTTTAGTAAGAAAGTCCAGCCGTTCTTTTTCCTTATCATATTCGCCAACCGCAAGCGGATTTACGGGACCCAGATTTTTAATCCGGTTGTGAATACTTTCAATCTGTTCTTCAGTTTCATTTTCATTAAGTCCTTCAAAGGGCAATCCGATTTCAATGTCTTCTGAATATTCTTTTAAAATATATTCACGAATATTTTCTGCTTTGTATCTGTTCTCATTAATTTTCATTTCAAACGTTCGTGTGTGTTCAAGAGAAAAATCATGCTGTTTACGGTATTTTTTTATTTGTGATTCTATATCCATGATTTTTTCTTTTACTTCCTGAAATCCCCGCGCGACATCTTCTTGTTCCTTGTCTAACTGGTCTCTTTTTTCCCAGATTATAATTTGTTCATTTCGTCTCTGTTCAGATTCTTCGGTTATTTGTACAAGCATTTTCCCGATTTGTTCGATTTCGGATCCTTTTTTTTCAATATCACTTTTTAATTCGACAATGGTTTTTGAAGAGCGATTGAGATCGTTCTGACGATTATAGATCTGATTTTGTATGTTAGTAGTATCAAGACGGACTTTTTGGACTTCTTCGATTAATATTTGCAGCTCATCACTTTTTCTTTCATACGAATTAGTCCGTGATATTGTTTCTTTTTCGAGCTCATTCAACTTCTTCTGCTGATCTTCAACTTCCACTTCAATAGTTTGCTGATTCTGGTTAAGTTCTTTTATGTTTTTTCTGATGATTATAAGGTGATTATTATCTAATTCTGATTCTTTTTTGTTTTTATCTATTTCATAAGTGATCTGATGTTCTTTTTTTTCGAGTTCTGTGATTTCGCGTTGTGTCTTCGCTATTTCATCTTTAATTTTACCTTGATTCGCGGTGTTTTTTTGAAGATCATCGCGTATTCCATTCATTAACTTTTCAACTTTTGGAAGTTCTTTTTCAAATTCCTGTAGCTGACGGGTGTATTTTTTTAACTGATCATGGCGTCCTATGATCGTACTTTGCTTTTTTGAAACCGAACCGCCGGATATCTCTCTGTTAAAATTAACCATCTCTCCGGATGAAGTGGCAAGACGAAGGTTTGGATGTTTTTCAGATAAAATCAACGCTTCTTCAAAATTGTCAACGACAGCTACATCTCCGAGAAGAATCTTTATCAGATGACGGTATTTTTCATCCGTGACAATTAGGTCAGAAAGCAGGGTGAGGGAATTTAGACCATCCGGGATTTCAGGAATTTCAATAAAACGTGTACGATTGAGAGGAATACAGGTAATTCTGCCTTTATCTGATTCGCGGACAAGTTGTATCATTTTTTTGGCAGAATCGATATCATCTACCAAAATATAATTCAGCGCCTCTCCTAAAATCAGTTCAACAAGCTGCGCGTAATTTTCGTCAACGGATATCAGTTCGGCAAGAGGCCCGTGGATTCCTTTTATCTGATCTTTCTGTGTCATTACAAATTGTGTGCTTTTTGAATGACCTTCATAATTGGCGATAATATGCTGAAAAAAAGATTGCCGTGATCGAACTTTCTCGGTTTCAACGAGTAAAGTTTGCCGTTCTGTTTCTGCTGTTTTTATCTTTTCCTGGAGCTGATCCGATTTAGCAGTGAGATCCTTAAGATTATTGTTCAGCTTTTCAAGGTTGTTTTCAGAATTTTGTCTGTTTTTCCGGGAAATATCGAGCTCTGTTTCTCTCGTTTTTAAGCCTGCCGATCTTGATGCGATATTTTCATCGATGGTAGCAGCCTGCTCATCAAGAAAACCTAACTGATATTCTTTTTGTTTAAGAACCTCTTTCATGTTTGAAAGTGACTGAAGCTGCTGCCTGAATTCGCTGTTAAGTTTATCAATTTCAGCTTTTTCTTTTTGCAGTTTTTCTATTTCCTGCAGACGTTCACTCTCTACCGCGGAATAATTCTGATCAATGATTTCTTTCTGGGAGGTAAGGTGATCTAATTCAGTCTGATATTGCAGTACATTTTCTTCAAGAAGAATAATTTTTTTCTCATAATCTTCAATATCGACTTTATAGCGTTCTCTCGTTTTAATATTTTCTTCAGCTTTGGTTTTGGCAACAGCTTCCGCCTGGTTAATTCTTGCAATCTCAGCATCTAATTCATGTATCGATGAATTAATTTTTTGCAATCCCTGCTCGGTTTTTATCTGTTCACTCTTGTAATCTTCAAGTAATGCTTCATCCATTGTGATTTGATGCGAACTTTCTTCTTTTAGCTTACTCGCTTCCTTAAGCTGAACTTCAAGCGGTCTTATACTTTCCAGTAACCGATGATATCTAAGTCTTGAGAGATCAACCTCACATTTTTTGAGTTCATCATTAAGACTCAAGTACCGTCTGGCCTTCGCGACCTGACGAGACAGAGAACTGACGGTTTTTTCCACCTCAATTATTATATCATCAATGCGGGTTAGATCGATTCTGGTGGCTTCCAGTTTTTTTAACGCGGATTTTCTTCTTACTTTATATTTGACAACACCTGCGGCTTCTTCGAATAATTGACGCCGTTCATACTTGTTTTCACTAAGTATGCTCTCAACCATCTTTAATTCAATGACTGAATATGAATTGGCGCCCATTCCGGTATCCATAAACAAATCAAGTATGTCCTTCAGCCGAACGGGTGTTTTATTTATAAGATATTGACTTTCTCCGGATCGATAAAGGCGTCTTGATATGACAACTTCTTCAAATTCAGTGTCAAGAATTTTTTTATTGTTTTGGATGGTCATTGAGACTTCAGTCATTCCAACGGGTTTACGGGTTTTGGTACCGTTGAATATCACATTTTCCATCTTGTCGCTTCTAAGTGAGCTGACACGCTGCTCACCTAAAACCCATCGAATCGCGTCAACAATATTAGACTTACCGGAACCGTTGGGACCTATTACACAGGTCAGACCCCCATTAAACTCAAGTTTTGTTTTATGAGCAAATGATTTAAAACCAAGAATGTCCAATTTCGATAAATACATAATTTTCCGGGTGTTATATGGTTATAATAAATTCTGAGCATTAAATATCAGCTTTAGATATTCATATAAGTACGGCTCAGGTTTGAATAGAATCCAAAAGATAAGGAAAGGTATAGAATAAGACAAGAGCAGCATCGTTAAAATTAAACTTGTTCTGGCTCTGAATAATACATGAATGCCATTAATTATCCGAATATGCGCCCATAAAATAAAAAACAGAAACAGATATAGCAGGTAAGTATGATCACCACCCGCAGATAACAATTGATACATGGCAAGGCTTAAAGGCAGAAGGAAAATAAATGGCGCGCCGGACCAGAATCCTATGGCAACACCCTGTCTGAATCTCATTTTTTCTGTCGAAAAGTAACTGAAGATCTTTAACAGGACACTGATTATAAACGGATAGCTGTAAAAGATCAAAAAGAATACAAGAACGGTTTTTCCGGGGGATATACTCATTGTTAGAAAAAATTCATATAAATCTAAAGGCCCAAGCAGGAGACTGGCTGCTTCCTGAAGCATATAGGAGTGATGAAAGTAATAAATGACAGAACTTACAAACACAGATAATAAGATGGATGAATATGCTCCAACTAAAAAAGAACTGAAAAGAGGAATGATTCTTCTTTCCCGCATATCTACAAAAAAACCGTATGGATGTCGCAATGAACGTTTAAGATTTTCTCTCAGTCTGGCTTTCTGACGGTATATAAGTAAAAACAATACTGTGGCAATAAATGTGAGAAGTGAGAAAAAGTTTGTTTTTTTTGTAACCGGTTTTTCTGGCAAAAGATTCATGTTCTCAGTGTCCCAGACATTCCCCGCCACTTTATTAATCCAGGTTTTTGCCCTTCGCTCATATGTGAACATTCCCGTCGGCATGACAAGAAAATCCGGGTTGTTAATGGTAATATGAGTTGGAAATCCGCTTTTCCAGTCGATAAAACTATCTAAAAAACCTCCCTTTAATCCAAAGCGATTTATCGCGGTCTGAATTTCGCTGTTTATAAATCCGTAATTTTTTACCGGATCGGCATCAAGTCCGCCGCTGTTTGGCCCGTCAAACAGATTGATTCCGATTTTTCCCGCCAATAAATAAGGGAAATTTAATTTCTCATTTCCCGTGGCTTCGGTCAATATTGATTTATAGCTGTCATATATGTAAAAATCTGCTGTATTTTCAGGAGGAAGCGGATAACCAGAGATCGGCGACAGGTAGCTTAATACATTCATCTTTGTTCTCACGCTTCCGCTCAAAATAAGCATAAATTTTTGTGCCGCTGCTTCATGAATTGGAATCTCCTGTCCGATTCCGAGGGCAACGAATGAAGGAGACACGCTGTTATACAGTCGAAGGCTTTGAATCGTTGATTTTGAAGATTCCAGAATATTGTCATTTTGGTATAATGGAAGCGGATAACGCCATATAGGCAATTCCGCAAAAACGAGCAAACCCAAAGAATCTGCAATTTGAATTGCAGTAAAATCCGGCAGATAGTGTGGAAAGCGAACCGCATTGAATTGAAGTGATTTGATTTTTGAAAGATCTGAGACTAATGTCCCGAAATAATCTTTAGATTTTAAACTTTCAATGTTTTCATAATAGCTCACACCTTTAATCAGAAAAGGCTGATTATTCAGAATAAAATTATTATCCTTTATCTGTACCTTTCTTAGGCCGAACTGAAGCGTATCTTCAAAGATCGTTTCATAACCGTTTCTTACTGAAATAATCATATTCAGTTTTTGGGGATTTTGGGGAGACCAAAGATATTCAGCCGGTACCTGGGCATTACCATCTATCAACAGTCTCTCCGGATCGAGCTCTTTTCGTTGCTGGAATAATTTCTCACCCAGTGGGGAGAATATTTGTTCCTCTATCCGAAACCGTTTTGCATTGAAAGCTCTTATATCAGAATCGTTTGTCAGGGATATATTTACCTGATAGCTGTATTCAAAGCCGACCGCGGATGCGATCGTTTTAACTTTCACATTTGTATTGCTGATCCTGTTTTTGTTTTCAACTGACAGGTAAAGAGGCCTGATAATCCCCAAAATCCCGGGTTCGCTGAAAATGTTTACAAAAGACGGGAAACCTGATTCCGCCGCCGCAGATCCTTTTAGCGTCAGAACGAGCTGATTTTTCCCATCGGTACTCAGGATGTCAGGATGAATTTTGACAGCAAATGGAGCAGAATTATTGATTTGATTATGAATAATTTTTCCATTCAGGACAAACTGACCGGATCCTTTGAGACCATGGCTTTTTAGAAAGATTTCAGAATGACCGGCGTCAATCGGGGTGTCAAACCTGCATCTCACTATAATTTGACCCGTTGAACTCGAATAAAAGGGGAGACTCAATGGCGCCCACTCTCCTGTGGTGGATTGAATCTGCCAGTTATCCTGGCGATAAAGCGGTACGATTTTGCCGTTTGATAAATACGCATCTGATTTTCCCCAATTCAGATACTGCAAATGATTTGTTTTTTCAGATGCCGCTAAAATAGCAGGCATAACAATAATAATAAAAGTTATCAGAATCAGTTTGAAGTTCTGCATGAATGAACAATTCCCGGAACGTTTAAAGTTTTACTAATCTAAATTTCTGTTTACATCAATGCGAGTGCATCCCTCACGGCCTGTTCAAATCCAATGGCGAGGGCTTTTGTGAAGATTGGCTTACCGATTACTATATCTTCTATAAAGTTGATTTCTGATATATCCCGCAGATTGTCATAACCGATTCCACCTGAAATATTGACTCCAAGACCCAGTTTACCGCATGCGAGGACCAATCCCGTTAAATTTTCAATTGCCTGTATTTCTCGGCCCATATCTTCCGCATCAGTAAGCGCATTTGCTTTTAACTCCACGTAATCGAACTCCAATTTCCCGGCCAGTTTTATCTGGCTGATATCCGGGTCAACTAAAACGGAGCTTAATATATTGTTTGATCGCAATTCAGTGACATATTTCTCGAGTTGAGACGCATAGGTATCAAGATTTATGACATCCGCTTCGACGGAAGAAATATCGCCCGGAGCAACAAAAGTAATCATATCGGGTTTAATCCTGATAAGTTTACGGATATTCTCCTCCGTAAGATTTGTCCGCACAGTCAGATAAGATTTCACTACCTGTCTGAACAAGGTGATATCACGTTCATTTACGGTCTTAAGATCATCGCGCAGATAGCAGACAATGCTCTCAGCACCGCCTAATTCCGCCAGAATCAATGCCTGAATTGGATCAGGTTCATTGCCTCCAAGAAGATTTCGTACATAAGCGACAGGATCAATATCAAGTGCTAATCGACGCATTTTGCCTCCATAATAATTCAAAAAAATTGCTATTGCTGTCAGGGAAAATCAGAATGTGGACAGATCTTCCCATCGGGTTATTTTCCAGATACCGGAACTTTTTTTTTCAAAATTAAACAGCGCTTCACCGTTGATAAGGGGGATTTCAACGCCGCCGTTCAAGGTTAATTGAAATGTCTTTTTTATTTCAGCTTCGGTGCTATCCTGAAAATAATATTGAAAAATTGTCCCACCCCAGACAAGATTAATATTTTGAAAGTGCCTGAAAAGACCGACTGTTGTCCGGATATCAATATCCCGTCCCCAGGTCAAATCTGTTACAGGATCAGTCGCGTAATTCTTTGATATGAACAAAAAACTACTATCAAGTAAATCAGAATAAACCAGAGAATCTTTAAAATTATAAGCATAACTAAAATTAGTCAATACCTCATCGGGGTTTTGTTGTTCTGTTATGATCAGACTGGATGAGTATTCACCGGTTTTTATCTCCGGCGCGAATGGATTCACGCATCCGGATAATAAAATAAATAATAGAATTATGGCAAAATTGCCGACACCGGTGTTTGGCCTATCCATCTTAATTACTGCTCCAGCGGTAATAACTTTTCAGAAATGACCACGATTTATCATAATTTTCATCTAATGCGAAGTCAGACCAGAAGTAGATATACCAGTAATCGAGCGTTGTCCGTGAGCGGAGTAGTTTGAATTTGGCTCGACCCTGATAAACAGACACTGAATCCCCAAAATTAATTTCGAGAGTGTATCTGAAATAATTACTTTCAACAGAATCATCAATCGCAGAAGCGTTTATTGCTGTTAATGACACTGAATCAGCATAGTTAAATTTAATAACAGGGTAATTGACTTTTCCCGTTTGCAACAGATTTATGAAATAATTGCCTTCATCTTCTATAGTCCAGGCCGGCACAAAATAATCAAAAAGATTTTGTTCAGGTTCAAAATGAAACGGGGTAATGTTCTGCATATCAGAATTTGAAAAATTTTCCAGATATTTTTGAACATTTTTCTGTTCAAGCGCCCGGGCGAAATTTGTTAAAACTATCCTTGGTGTAGTAGGTGCGTCAAAAACAGCAGTCAGAGATTGATTGTCTGGTGATTCCGGACTTCTTACATCGAAGGGATTTGTACATCCCGTAATTAGCAAAATTATTAAAAAAAAATGTCTGATTTTTATGCCCGTCATTATCGTTAATTATATTTAATCATATCAACAAATTTACTCATTAATTTTAATGAATTAAACAGAAAAAAGCTAATGATAATCATGGATAATTTGTATTTTAAAAAATTTAAATTTAATTTTAAAAAATTGTTTCAGATCATATCTCTTGGTACTAATTTAATGATTCGACTAATAATCTCAGGGAGATAACGTAGTGGACGCTGCAATAAAAATTCAGGAATTAAAGAATAAAATTCGGCGATATGACTACGAGTATTATGTTCTTGCTGAACCTTCCATTAGTGATTACCAATACGACCAGCTGCTAAAAGAACTGGAACAGCTTGAAAAGGATCACCCGCGCCTGATTACATCTGATTCCCCGACAGGAAGAGTTTCAGGAGAGCCTACAAAAGATTTTCCGACGGTTCAGCATCCATTTCCAATGCTTTCTTTATCCAATACCTATAATGAGTCTGAATTTAAAGAGTTCGATCAAAGAGTCCGCTCCGCGTTGAAAGAAAATGAAAAAGTGGAATATGTCGCGGAGTTAAAAATAGACGGATTAGCCGTGAGCCTGTTGTATGAGAATGGACAATTTGTTCGCGGGGCAACCCGCGGAGACGGAATTCAGGGCGATGATATAACTGTCAATCTCAGAACGATACGATCCATTCCTCTTAGGGTGTTTTCAGAAACAGAAAATCCCGCTCCATTTGAGGTGAGAGGGGAAGTTTATTTCCCGAAAGAATCTTTTTTAAAGGCCAATCTACAACGTGAAGAGGATGGCGAATCATTATTTGTAAATCCAAGAAATGCTGCTGCGGGATCACTTAAAATGCAGAATCCCAAAATAGTCGCGTCGAGAAATCTGCAAATGTTCGCCTACTATCTTTACAGTGCATCGGATTTGTTTCATCACGAAAATCACATTCAGAATCTCGAAAGCCTAAAGAAACTTGGATTTTCTGTAAATCCACATTTCCGGATGTGTAAAAATATTGACGATGTACTTTTATTTGTGAATGAATGGGAAAATAAAAGGGAAGAATTACCGTATGAAATTGACGGCGTAGTCGTAAAAGTTAACAAGATTGCTCAGCAAAAAAGGCTTGGCGCCACTTCAAAGAGTCCGAGATGGGCCATCGCTTTTAAATTTAAATCGCTTCAGGCTGAAACTCAGATTCTTGAAATCACCTGGCAGGTTGGAAGAACCGGGATTGTCACGCCAGTAGCGGAACTAAAACCAGTATTTTTGGCAGGCACAACTGTCTCGAGAGCCACTCTGCATAATCCTGATGAAATAGAACGCAAAGATATTCGGAAAGGTGATTTTGTTCTGATCGAAAAAGGTGGTGATATCATTCCGAAAGTAGTGGAGGTGCTCAGGAAAAAAAGAGACGGAGCCATTGCGGAGATAAATATTCCCGATAAATGCCCCGGCTGCGGCACCGGTTTATTAAGAATTGAAGGAGAAGCCGCGCTACGATGCCCAAATGTTCAGTGTCCTGAACAGATTATGAGAAGAATCGAACATTACGCCAGCAGAGGGGCAATGGACATTGAAGGACTTGGCAGCGCTATGGTTGAACTGCTGGTTGACAATAAACTTATCAAAAATGTCGCGGATATTTACCAATTAAAGAAAGATGATATTATTAATCTTGATCGAATGGGAGAGAAAAGCGCGATAAATTTAATTAACGGAATCGAAAAAAGTAAAAATCAGCCGCTTCACCGTCTGATTTTTGCCCTGGGAATTCCTTTTATCGGCGCGACAACGGCAAAAATTCTCAGCAGTAACTTTAAATCACTTAAAGCGATTGTTGAAGCTGACAGAGATTCGCTGTTATCACAGGATGGCATCGGTGAAAAAATGGCGGATAGTATTATATCGTTTTTTAGTCATTCGGAAAATGCTGAACTAATCAACCGACTGATAAAAACCGGCGTAAAGACTGAAGAAGCAGAGCCATCGCAGACAAAACAGACGAAAATATCCGGTAAAATTTTTGTGCTGACGGGAACCCTTTCTCTGTTGAATCGTGAGGAAGCGGCAAAACTGATTGAACAAAACGGAGGGAAAGTGCAGTCATCTGTTTCAGGAAAGACTGACTTTGTTCTTGCCGGCGAAAAGGCGGGATCCAAACTTCAGAAAGCGATATCACTGGGTGTAACTATCATTGATGAGGATGCCTTCAGGGCGTTGCTTGGAGACTAACTTTTTAATTGACTTTAAATGTATGTAAAACTAAATTATAAGTCTTTCTAAAATGACTAAAATTATTAAATCATATTATTTTCAGGAATTACCGGGAGGAAGGTGCATTTAATGAAATCGAGTACTACAACGAAGTTCATTCTAATTCTTGTGGTTCTGTTTGTAGCTGTATACCTTTTATATCCGACGTACAAGCTGAACTCAATGACGGATACTCAGCAAAGTGTAATGCAAACACAGGATCAGGAAAATTTCTTCGATTTAAAATCAAAAACCATCAATCTTGGTTTGGATTTACAGGGTGGGATGCACGTTGTTCTGGAGGTGGATATAAAAGAACTGCTAAATCGCCTTGCAAAAAACCAGAATGATGATTTCATGCTTGCGCTTGAGGAAACTCAAAAACAGGTGGAAGTTTCTGATGAGGATTTTATCTCTGTATTTAATGAAAAATTAAATGAAAAAAACGCGAATATTGTTCGGTTTTTTGGTACGGCTGAACGCCGCACAGAGGCGGATGTCGTGAGCTATCTTCGTGATCAGACCAAGGAAGCTGTCGGCAGATCCCTTGAAATTATGCGAAACCGCGTTGATGAATTCGGTGTTTCAGAACCAACTATTCAAAGACAGGGCGATCACCGTATTATCGTTGAACTTGCCGGTGTTACTGATCCTTCGCGTGTTCGTCAGCTTATCGGTAAAACAGCCCTTCTGGAATTCAAGTTACTAAAAGAGAATGTAGTGAGCGCGCAAGTAGCTGAAAAAATTAATTCATATATCAATTCAAAGGTTTCTCCTGCGGACACTCTGAAAAAGACCAATGAAGCAAAGGGAGATACTGGAAGTACTGCTTTGGAAGATATCTTCGCAGTTGAAAAAAAGCCCGCAGCGACAGACTCAACTATTTCTGATACGACCACAGGCGATCTGTTTGAGCAGAATATGTTCTTCCTGGATCCGCGTGATAAGCAGACGCTTCTTGTGCCCCGTGACAAGGAATTAAAATTCAAAGCGCTTCTGAGATTACCGGAAATTCAAAAAATTATCGCTGAAGAAGCGGGTAGCGCTCAATTTTACTGGGGAGCAAAGCCGGAATATAACGACGAATATTATCAGGTTTTTCTCGTAAACAAAAATCTGGAATTAAGTGGTGAAACCATTGTTGACGCTTTGCCTCAGCCGGGGAGTCAGTCCGATCCGACTTCTATCGGTAAATTTGAAGTTTCTTTAACCTTCAACGATGAAGGTTCACGTGTGTTTTCGAGGGTTACCGGAGCCAATATAGGCAAACGGCTGGCAATCATACTCGATAATAAAGTATTTCTTGCTCCATCTCTCCGTGTAAAAATCTCTAACGGAAGAGCGCGTATTACCGGGTTGGAAACAATGGATGAAGCGAAGGATCTTGGGATTGTCCTAAAAGCCGGTGCTTTGCCTGCTCCGGTTGATATTATTGAAGAAAGAACGGTCGGTCCGTCACTGGGTGTTGATTCCATACGCGCCGGAAGTTATTCCGCAATTTTAGGGATGATTCTTGTCATGATTTTCATGGTAATATATTACAAGCTCTCAGGGTTTGTCGCTGATATAGCGTTAGTTCTCAATATCATTTTTATCATGTCGGTTATGGCATATTTTCATGCCACACTTACACTCCCGGGTATAGCGGGTATAATTTTGACTATCGGTATGGCGGTTGATGCAAATGTGCTTATTTTTGAGCGCATTCGGGAGGAACTGCGCCGTGGGAAAACCGTCCGCGCGTCTATAGAAGTGGGTTATGGAAAAGCATTTGTGACTATTTTGGATGCCAACGTTACTACATTTATCGCGGGTCTTGTGTTATACACATACGGTTCAGGTCCTATCCAGGGATTTGCGTTAACATTAATGATTGGTATTTTGGCAAGTATGTTCACGGCGATCGTTGTGACACGCGTGATATTTGACTATACGCTTGAAAAGAAAGCTATAAAGAATTTGAGCATATAATTCTTACGAGATTTGATAGAAGGAGATCCATAGAAAATGCAATTTTTCACAAACACAAATATTAACTTTATCGACCGCCGGAAAGTAGGGTACATATTCAGCGCCGTCCTGATATCGATTTCAATACTTTCGCTAATTTTGCATGGCGGACCACGGTATAATATCGATTTCACCGGTGGAACGCTTGTTCATCTTAAATTTGAAAAAGATGTCGAAATTCAGTCGATTAGATCCACTCTAAGCGCTCACGGTTTCGGAGATTCTGAAATCAAACACTTCGGGGGGAAAAATGAAATTTCCATTCGCGCGGGTATTGAACGCACGGATGAAGAACTTTCTACAACTATTGAAAATCTAATCAGTGAGGCGCTGCCGGACAACCCCTTCCTCGTCCAGAGGGTTGAAAAAGTAGGACCGAAGGTTGGCCATGAGTTGATTATAGATGCGCTGATGGCAATTTTCTGGGCAATGCTTTTAATCCTTATCTATGTCATGTGGCGTTTTGAATTCAAGTTTTCTATTGGTGCCATAAGCGCTTTGATGCATGATATTATAATAACACTTGGTATTTTTTCTGTGTTAGATATTGAGATATCAGCCCCGATTATCGCGGCGGTTTTAACGATTGTCGGCTATTCTCTGAATGACACCATCGTTGTTTATGACCGGATTCGTGAAAATTTGAAAACAAGCCGGAAAAGCCTTTCAGATCTTGCTGCACTGGTGAACCAGAGCATCAATGAAACATTGAGCCGCACGATTATGACTTCCGGTACCACTATGCTTGTAGTACTGGTCCTCTTTTTCTTTGGGGGAGAAGTATTAAGAACCTTCGCGCTGGCATTGACTATCGGTATTGTAGTTGGAACTTATTCATCCATATTTATTGCAAGTCCAATAGTGGTAGACTGGAAAAATAAAAAAGCATAACTGGATAAAGGAAATAAAAATGAACATCCAGGTAACTGAACACAACGGAGTTTCAATCATTTCCCTTGCCGGCAAAATAATGGGCGGACCAGAAGCCGGGCAAATTAATGAACAGATAAATCTTCTGCTTGACCAGGGAAACAGAAAGATTATCATGGATCTTGAAAATGTGGAGTGGATGAATAGTTCCGGACTTGGGATTCTGATCGGCGCGATCACAACGCTGAAAAACAACGGCGGTAAAATGGCCCTGATTAATGTGTCAGAGCGTATCCTTAATCTTTTGAAAATCACTAAATTGATAAACGTATTTAGTGTATATCCTGACCTGGAAAGCGCTTTAGCGGAAATTTAATCTGAAAACTTTTTGATAAACTCCGGTACTTGACCGGAGTTTTCTATTTTTAAGGAATATTATGCCAGTAAAAATTGTGGTAGGCAGCCAATGGGGAGACGAGGGAAAGGGCAAGATAATTGATGTCCTGAGTGAATCCATGGATCTCGTTATCCGATATCAGGGTGGCGCAAACGCCGGTCACACAGTTTGTATCGGTGAAGACAAGTATGTGCTTCATCTGTTGCCGTCCGGCATATTAAGACCCGGTGTGAAGTGTATCATCGGTGGTGGCGTTGTTCTCGATCCGGAAGCATTCCGGGATGAACTCGACTTTCTGGAATCCGTCGGCTTCGATTATCAGAACAGGCTAATGATTTCACCTAGAACACATGTGATTTTTCCATATCATAAAATGCTCGATAAGCTCTCGGAAACCGGGAAGGGGAAAGAACAAATCGGCACGACGGGCAGGGGTATCGGACCTGCATACACTGATAAATACAGCCGTGTCGGGCTGCGGGCTGTTGATTTAATCAATGATGATATACGAAATCAACGATTAAAGGAAATTATCAGCCAAAAAAACTTTCTTATCGAAAAATATTACAACTCCCGGCCGATAGAGCTCGATGAAATTCTAAAAACCGGCGAGATGTACGCGGAAATAATCAGGCCTTTCGTTAATGAAACTGTGGAAATGATTAATCAATTTATACAAAAACGTAAAAATATTCTTCTGGAAGGGGCTCAGGGCGCTCTACTTGATATTGACTTTGGATCTTATCCTTATGTGACATCTTCTCACACCATATCCGGTGGAGGAACAATTGGATCGGGTGTTCCGGTTACTGCTGTCAATGGCGTAACCGGCGTTATGAAAGCTTATCTTACGCGTGTTGGAAACGGTCCGTTTCCAACCGAAGAGGATAATCCAACAGGTCAAAAGCTACGTGATATCGGCGCTGAGTACGGCGCCACAACGGGACGTCCCCGCAGATGTGGATGGCTGGATCTCGTAGCCGCAAGATACTCTGTGCAAATTAATGGAATTACCGATCTCGCTCTTACAAAATTGGATGTTCTTGATCAGTTTGATAAAATTTACGTCTGCACATCTTACCTGCATAATAATAATTCAATAAACACCTTTCCGGCTGATCAGACAATATTGTCGGAGATCGAGCCTGTTTATGAGGAATTGCCTGGCTGGAATGAATCTATCAATTCAATCAGGACTTTTGACGGATTGCCGGTTAAAACAAAAAATTATATAAAATATATTGAAGATTTTTGTTCTGTTCCCGTGAAGTATATTTCGGTTGGGCACAGACGGGAAGAGATCATCATTAAATAGATTTGAACAATGAAACGATTTTTACTCATTTTTTTTTTACTCATTCAGATATTTTTATATCATTGCGTTAAAAAGGCTGAGTCATCAGAAAACCCGAATATCCTTTTCGAATTATTATACATATCAAACATGAACGGTAGTCTTGAAAATTGCGGATGCGGCAATCCGCCGCTTGGAGGTGTTGACCGGATAGCATCTGTGATCAATCAAAAACGGTCTGAGAATCCTCATGTGTTGTTCATCGATGGAGGTGATTTTTTAAATACCTACCCATTCCGTCTCCTTAACAGCAGTGTGGCGGAAGGATACAAATATCTCAAACCGGATGGTTTGATTTTGGGAGATCAGGAATTTGTAGAAGGACCGGGATTTCTAACCAGACTGGCGCTCGGACTAAGGAAATCCATCATCGCGTCAAACTATATGATCCAGGACATGAAACTGCAGGAATCTCTTGAGTTTAAATCTCCTTCCGGCGAGACGATACGATTTTTTGCTTATCTGGATCCCGTATCATTTGATTTTATAAAAGCAGACAGTTTAACGCATTTTGATCTGCAAAAATTTGATTCGCTTTATCATGCAATGAACAGAGAAGAAATTTCCGTTGTGATATATCACGGAACAAGCGTAGGCCTGGAATCGTTTCTAAATAAGTATTCAGATTTTGATCTGATACTTTCTTCTCATGAACAAAGTCTTAAACATGCCGGCAATTCTTCACCCGCGGTCATAAGCGGCGGGGCTGACGGCAAGTCGGTTATAAATATTCAAGTTCTAAAATCAGAGACTAATATCGAATACCGTGTCTTTAACATACCCATTGGTCTGGAGATTGAACCGGACTCTGCTGTATCAGATATAATTCATAAATATAAAAATAATTTACATTGATTGTGAAGGAGTTCGCCATAAAAGCACAGGAAATCATAAAAGCAGCGATAGCCAAACTTTTTGACGGGGACAATCTATCCCGCGAAGAAAGCAGGGTTATCATGAAAATGATGATGGAGGGAAAGATAACAGATGCTCAAATATCTGCATATCTGGTAGCCTTGAGGATGAAGGGTGAGACAGTCGATGAAATTGCCGGCTCGGCGGAGGCAATGATCGAAAAAGTCGACGCTGTTAATTTTAAATATGATAATTTTGTTGATACCAGTGGAACAGGATGTGACAATCTTCATACGTTTAATATTTCCACCACAGCGGCTTTTGTGACCGCCGGAGCCAATGTGGCGGTGGCAAAGCATGGAAACCGCTCCATTCTGAGTAAATGCGGCAGTTCGGATATATTAAAAGCTTTGGGTGTTAATATAGACATTTCAAATGATCTTGTTTCGCGATGTTTTCATGAAATTGGAATTGCTTTTCTATTTATGCCGAAATATCATAAGTCGTTTCAATATGCCCTTGGACCAAGGAGAGAAATAGGCGCGAGAACCCTGTTCAATGTTTTAGGACCCATCACCAATCCCGCACAGACCCGTCATCAATTGATTGGTGTTTATGACGCATCTCTTATGCGTAAGTTAGTCGATGTAATGCGCGAGCTTGGGGCGCACCAGGTAATGGTGGTTCATGGGGATGACGGACTTGATGAAATTACTATAACCGGAAAAACTCGTGTCTGTGAGCTTATCGATGGTCAGGTCTATGAATATGTAATTTCACCGGAAGATTTCAAAATGAAAAGTTCACCAATCTCAAGTGTTCAAAGCAGCTCATGTGAAGAAAATGTCCGCTACACGATGAACGTATTAAACGGAGAAGAAAGTCCTGCCACCGATATCGTCATGTTAAATGCCGGCGCGGCGATTAAAGTAAGCGGTAAAGTGGCTTCTCTGGCAGAAGGGATTGAGTTGGCAAGGGAATCAATAATAAGCGGCGCCGCGAAGAGAAAGTTGGAGAACCTGATCAAAATTACAAATTTATCTTAACTGTTTTCATGTTATTTAGATACGTTTAATAAAGGATTTTGATTTTTATCCGGAGTTTCAACTCCGTAATGGATTTTTTTTCAATGACTTATATAAATTCCCCATCAACTTCTGTGTAAAATAATTGCGTCAGATGGTGGCGTTTTTATATATTGTTGCATCTCAAAGGGATAGGATGTGGTAATTACCCCATTGATTAAAACACCAGGGAAGAAATCCTATATTTCATTGCGGAAAGTCAGTCGCAATACAGATGAAAACAGTCCGAATTATGACACCGAATACAATCGGAACATAATAAATTCTACACGCAAAAAACGGGAAATCAGTTTGAAGGATAAAAACTCCAAAATCAGCGCATTCCGTGTTAAAATTGATGAAACCGATAAATCAATTGTCAGATTGTTAAATCAGCGCGCGGTTTTTGCGGTTGAAATTGGAAAAATAAAACGCAAATTGAATCTTCCGGTTTATACGCCCAGCAGAGAAGAGGAAGTTATCAGAAACGTGAAATCAAATAACAGCGGTCCTCTTCAAGATGATGCAATCCAGCGCCTGTACGAGAGGATAATAGATGAATCGAGACGACTGGAACGTGAATATTTTTCTGAAGACGAATAAAAATGGTCATAAATTTTTTTAAGAGACTTTCTAATAAACAGAAAAGTCTTATTCTGATTTTATTCCTGTTGCCGATTTTTGTGATAGATGTTCTCAATTATTTCACATTACCGGAAAGAGCGTACGAACCTCCGGATAAGATTGAAATTGATATACCGAGAGGGGCAGCATTGACTCAAATTGCTGATTCGCTTGGTAAATATGAATTGATTAAGAATAAAAAAATGTTCATACTCTGGGCAAAATTATTGGGATATGAAAATAAACTAAAGGCAGGATTGTTCAAGATACCGGTGAATTTGAATAATGCCCAATTGCTGACATATCTCTCGCAAGCGCGGGCGCAGGAGGTTTCCGTAACGCTTCTGGAGGGTTGGAGCGCCGCAAGAATCGGACTGGAATTAGAACAAAAATTAAAAATAAACGCTGCAAAATTTGATTCATTATGCCGGGATTCCAGCATGACCGGGGAACTTGACGCTGAAGCAAATAACTTAGAAGGATATCTGTTACCGGATACCTATTCATTTTACTGGGGAATTACTGAAGAATCACTGATAAGGTTTTTTCTCAACAGAACATTATCCCTGTTCGAGTCAGATAGTGTAAAGACAGCGCTTAAAGAGCTTGGAATGACCCGTCACCAAATTCTCACCCTCGCGTCAATAGTTGAGGGTGAGGCCATTTTTGATGATGAACGCTCAATTATTGCATCGGTTTATTACAATCGGTTAAGAAGGCATATGAGATTGCAGGCGGATCCTACGGTACAGTTTATACTTGACGATGCGCCTCGTCGGTTGTTGTACAAGGATCTTGAAATCGATTCTCCATACAATACGTATTTATATTACGGATTGCCACCCGGACCGATCAATAATCCCGGCAAAGCATCAATTATCGCGTCTCTGTTTCCGGCAGACACAAAGTATTTGTTTTTTGTGGCAACAGGAGACGGGCGGCATGCATTTTCTGTGACAGCATCTGAACATGTCAGAGCAAAAGCCGCGTTTGACAAAGTTAGAAGAGAAGTGTATCGCAAGAAACGACAAGTAAAGTTAAAGGAAAATGATTAATGATCTCTGGTTACGATGAATTAAATGAAGTTCAGTTAGAAGCTGTTAAGGCCACGGACGGACCTGTGCTTATTCTTGCCGGTGCGGGCAGCGGGAAAACCAGAAGCCTGACATACCGTATCGCCTATCTTATTAATGAAAAAAAGATTAAATCTTCTGAAATCCTCGCGGTGACATTTACAAATAAAGCAGCCAGAGAGATGAAAGAAAGGGTTGAGAATCTACTTGGAGCAAATATAGCATCACTGTGGATCGGCACATTCCACAGTATTTGCGCGCGAATACTTCGAGCAGAATCCGCTCAACTCGGATTCACGAGCAGCTTTACTATATACGATTCCGATGATCAGGTGAGAGCCCTGAAAAAAATCATCAGCATTCTGAGTGTCCCGCAGCAATTGTATTCAGCAAAAATGATTCAGAGCCGTCTTTCCCGTGTGAAAAATCAATTTCTTTTCCCGGATGATCTTGATTCAGAGTCAGGTGACGGTTTGGATGAATATCTTCCACAAATTTACCGGGAATACCAGAAGTTTCTAAAAGAAAACAACGCAATGGATTTTGACGATCTGCTCATAAAGCCTATTGAGTTGTTTGACCAAAAACCGGAGATAAGAAAAAAATATTCAAATAAATTTAAATACGTTCTGGTTGATGAGTATCAGGATACCAATCGCGCGCAATATCTTTTTATAAAGAAACTTGTTCTCGGCCACCGGAATCTCTGTGTGGTCGGTGATGAAGATCAGTCCATTTACGGCTGGCGCGGAGCGGATATCACAAATATTTTAAATTTTCATAAAGATTTTAACGATGCCAGAATCTTTAAACTCGAAGAGAACTATCGTTCCAATGGAAATATACTCCAGGCTGCCAATGCAGTTGTTGGCCACAATACTGAACGAATAGGTAAAAACCTGTGGACGCGGCGTAAAAAAGGGGACAAAATAACCGTATATGCGGCACAGAATGACATGGAAGAGGCAAAAAGGATAGTTGATGTTGTTCATGAGGAAATGTACACAAAAAAGAGAAGTTTTAGTGACATCGCCATTTTATATCGCACCAATGCCCAGAGTCGAGTCATTGAAGATGAGCTCCGCAGAAATGCAATTTCCTATATAATCATCGGTGGAGTGAAGTTTTATGACCGGAAAGAAATCAAAGATATTGTTGCCTATCTAAAACTGATTGTTAATCCGGCAGACAGCATCTCGCTGAAGAGAATTGTAAATTTTCCGTTGAGAGGAATTGGTGACACCACCATATCTAAAATCGAAAAATTTGCGGAAATGGAAAACATTAGCTTATTTAACGCGCTGGGACGCGTAAAAGAAATTTCTTCCATTTCCCCGGCCATGGGCGGTCGCGTAATCGAATTCTTTAATTTGATCTCTAATTATATAAGCCTGAAAGATGAATTATCCACAGTTGAGCTTGCATCCACTCTGGCCTCGGAAACCGGTATTCTGCATCATTATCAAACTGAATATGATCAATATGAGAGCGAAAGCAAAGTTGCCAATATTAAGGAACTTTTTCAGAGTATTGAACAGTTTACAGAAGAACGAATAAAAAATAACATGGAGAGCGGACTTGCTTCATTTCTTGAAGATGTGAGTCTCATGGCCGATATCGATTCATGGAATAATTCTAATAATGCGGTGACCTTGATGACACTGCATGCCGCTAAAGGTCTTGAATTTCCTGTTGTGTTCATCACGGGAATGGAGATGGGATTACTCCCGCTTCAGCGAAATTCCGCGGACATCAGTGAGCTTGAGGAAGAAAGACGGTTACTATATGTCGGCATGACCCGGGCTGAAGAGAATTTATATCTTAGCTTTGCCAGATCACGCCGCAAATATGCAAGCTTTGTTCAAAGCACGCCATCTCTGTTCCTGGATGAGATACCCGTGGATCTGCTCAGTTATACGCCAGCATCCAGGGAAGCGCTTCCCCAAAAATCAAATCGTGGAAAAGCGCGCAGAAAAAAAATTCAATCGTATTTTGAAACTTCAGACGAAAATCAAGTGGTTGATGATACCTATAAAGTAGGCCAGGATGTCTATCATTCCACCTTCGGAAAAGGGAAAATTATGAATCTCGAAGGCTCCGGAGACAAGATGAAAATAACGGTCCATTTTCAGGATGAAGGTATCACTAAAAAATTAATTCGTCAATACGCCAATTTGAGCCCGATTGAAGGATGAATAAATTAGATAGTAGAATACAATCTTTTACACAATTTATTAGACATGAGAGTCCATTATTTAAACGGAACTATATGAAGAAAATTTATGTCTCTATTTTGGTATTACTGGCGATCACCCCTTTATTCGCTCAGGGTGAATCTGAGAGTAGTGATTTTTCCTACGCAGTCAAATTGTACAATCAGGAATTTTATGATTTAGCCGCTCAGCAGTTTATTAAATTTTATAATAATTATCCCCAAAGCTCCAGGATCGATGAAGCCAAATATTATTCGGGTATTTCTTTATTTAATCTGAATGATTATTTTCAGGCCCGCATTGAATTTCAGTCACTCGCGCTTGAGTTTCCAAAAAGTTCGAGGGCCGGGGAAAGCTGGTTCAAGATCGGTGAATGTTATGAGAAAACAGGCAATTATTCTGAAGCTGTAAAGGCTTATGAAACAATTAAAGTGCTATATCCCAATCATCCACTGGCTCCAAATGGACTCTATCTTGCCGGAAATATCGGGATCAAACACGAAGAATTTGCAAAATCTTATCAGAATTTTTCCTTAATTCTTGAGAGGTATTCCGAATCTACATTTTATTATCCCGCGATGGTCAAATCTGGATTATGTCTTGCGCGTATGGATGACCTGGAGAAGGCAAAGCAATATCTGCAGAGAGCCCTTGATTCAAAACCGGATGAGCAGGTTTCCGCCGAAGCGAATCTTATACTTGGCAGAATAAATGCGGGACAGGGGTATTATGCGGATGCCAGGAAGAGATTCTTAAACGTCATCAATAATTATACGAAGTCACCATTTGTGATCGACGCTATTAAAGATATTTCTAAAATATATATCCAGGAAGGTGACTATAATAACGCTCAGATTTACCTGACCAAGGGAGTAAAAGAAAAAGTATCAGCGGAAAGTACGAATGAATTACGCCTTTTACTGGCTGATGTTTATTATCTTAATGGAAAATTTGCGCTTGCTGATAAAGAATACGAGCAGATCTCCGGAGTTAAAGATGATTCTCTCATGCTTGTGTTGAGTTTTAAAATGGCTCTTGCGAAAAAGAGACAAAACCTGATTACTCAGGCAAATGAATTACTTGGCAGCGCGCTCAAAGAATTCAAAAACAAAAACTCAGATCTCTATTCCGCTGTTTTCGATATTTATATCGACTGGCTTGAGGAAGGGCGAAAATACCGCCTGGCCATTTCCATGCTGTCGGAAAGAATAAACAAAATAGATCTTCTCGAGCATCGTATCGCGCCGACTAACCGTCTGGTAAAATTTCTAATAAAAACAGAGCAATGGCATGATATTATACGTCTGCTCCAACCGTTTCTATTGATTCAGGATAATTATCCCGAAAAGGATGATGTCTATTATTTTCTTGCATACTCATTTGAACAAATAGCCGATTATTCTCAGGCGGCATATCATTATAATCAACTGATCTCTAATTTTCCCGCAAGTACTTATTATTCTGATGCGTTACAGCGGACGGGCTATCTAAGTGACTACAACCTGATCGATCAGAATGTCGCGGTGTCAAAACTGGCTGGTTTAATCGGTACATTTCTCAATAATAAAAATGATCATTTACAATTTGAATTAGGTAAAATATATTTTAATGACCTTAAAGATTATAGCAGCGCTGAAAATCAATTTAAACAAGCGCTTTTAAACGATACGGCTAAAACGGGAGATCTTTATCTATATTTAGGAAAAACTCTTCTAAAAAAAGCTTACCGCGCAAATCTGACGAATGATGAAACCTTATCTTTCTTAAGGAACGCCAACGATTATTTTACAAAATCAGTCGAAAACATATCGACTTGTTCAAAACCTGATGAAGCGTCATGGTTGCTTGTCAATACGAGCGTAAGCATCGATACTCTTCCGCTGGCCAAAGAAAAAAATTATATAGAAACGCTGATAAAAAAATATCCGGCCAGTAAACTCATAGAAACCTGGTATAAAAGCCTTGCGTTCGATCTTGCTTTTGATCCTGCTTTTCAAAAGGACTCGATAAAATATTTTGAGTTACTGATCAATAATTTTCGTGGTTCTAATGATTACTCAGCCTATCTATATGGATATGCCAGGTTGAAGCAGGAAACAGATAAGGAAAATGCTATTAAGTTTTATAAAAAGATAGCTTCCGATTTTGCCAATAAAAATGAAGCTGCTGACGCTCTGCACGAAGTCGCTGGTTATTATGAAGAGCAATCTCAATTCAAGGAGGCAAATACTCTTTATAAAAATCTGCTGGAAACATACTACTATTCAGACGCGGCGGTTGATGCCAGACAAAAAATAGGAATGATATATTTAAAGGCAGGATCATATCAGGAAGCGATTGATGCATTGAACAAACAAATAGATTCGCCGTTTGTATCAGATTTTGTCTTAAGTAAGGAATTCCTGCCGCAAACACTTTACAGCAATGTCTTTTTTCTGGCGAAAGCGTATGCGGGGCAGGGAGACTATAAAAAAGCTCTCGAAAATTATAAATTTTATTTGAATTTAGCCGCGAATGGTCCATTGAGAGACGAAACCAGATTTGCAATGGGCGAGATATATTATTCTAAAAATCAATTTAATGTCTCTTTTGAAAACTTCATTCAGGTATCGCGCGAAGATTCTGATCTGTATATCAGGTCACGCATGTATGCCGCGGAAATTCAATTCAAGAGAGAAGAGTATAAAGACGCGGCAGCTAATTTTAATGAACTGTCAAAATTGCTTCAGGGTAAAGATGCTGAGCGTGATGTTTCCGGCAAATATATTGTATGTCTAATCCGGGATGGAAATTTAGCCGAGAGTGAGAAAGCGATTGGCGCGTTTAAAAAGAATTTTAATAAAGAGGATCATTTATTCGCTCAATTTACACTGGAATTTGGAAAATATTATCGTTTGAATAAAGATTTTAACAAGGCAATAAAATACTTTGAACAGGTTAAGAAAAAATACAAGAATTCCGATTCTGTGGATGATGCGGATTATTTCCTGTCGTTGACATATTTAACGCTTAATAAACATGAAGATGCTCTAAAAATTCTAAGTACTTTTTCTTCAAATTACCCAAAAAGTGAACTCCTTTCAGCCGTTTACAACACCCTTGGAACAATTTATTTCCGGTCGGAGAAATACGATTCTGCCATTGCGGTTTTTAAAAATTCCCTGGAATTATCGCCGGACCCGAATCTTGAAGAGCAGATTATGTCGAATCTGATTAAGACATACAGCCTTACCGGATTCTGGGACGCTGCCCAGGGGATGGCGCGACAATATGTAGAAAAATTTCCGAACGCAGACGATATACTTGATAAAAAAATTCTGATCGGTCAGGCCTTTATCAATTTGAATCAGTTCCAGACAGGTGTAGAATACCTAAAGAAAATAAAACTTGAAGCCGATAGTGATAGAGAGCCCGAAATTCAGTTTTATATTGGTGAAGCCCTTTTGAAAGCCGGACAATATGAAAGCGCCATTGCAGAGTTTGTAAAAATACCGCTCCTCTCCAAAAAAACAAAATTGCAATGGGAAGCCAGCGCTCTTTATTATTCGGGACAGGCCTATGAAAAGTTGGGCAGGATTACTGATGCTGTTCGTATGTATCAGGAAATCGTAAATCGGCCGGGAATAGACCTTATACTTAAAAAAGATGCTGAAAAAAGGATCAAACAGATACAGGGATAATAATTCCATTAAAGGGAGACATCATGCATAGATTCACATTTGCGATAGCAGCCTTATTTATCCTTTTTGGTTTAATGGCCTGTTCGGGTTCAAAAAAATCCGGAGAGACGGTAGTTCCCTTCGAAAATAATCAGCTGCAGGAACAGGTTGAGAATCTGCAGAAACAAATCAAGGATAATCCAAACACCCTGGAATACCGCAGGCAATTAGCAAACCTTTATCAGCAAAATGATAGAGGCCTGGATGCCCTGCAAGTACTTGAGCGTGGATTTGTTATAGATCCGAATGATGCTGAATCAAAATTTCTTTATGCTGAAATCGCGTCGGGTTTGGGTGATAATTTAAAAGCATTCAGGGCATATAAAGACGTATTGCAAAGTTCTGACGGTGATGCCTATCTTGACAGGGTTGCGCCAAAATTTGCCGATGCTTTTCCGCTTATAAAATTAATCAGTACAGAGTCCAACGAAGCATTCGGGACCTTTTCTGCTACCGGAGATAAAGTTGTTTATCAATCGGATCAAAATGGAAACTGGGACATTTTTGAATATGATATAGCGAGTACCAATATAACACAGCTGATTAGTTCCCCCGCGCACGAAGAGAATCCTGTCTTATCGCCGGATGGTAAAGAGATTATCTATACTTCAACCGTGGAAGATCACCGGGACGTTGATTACAACCAAAAACTTAGAGATATATTTGTAAAAGATCTTGAAACCGGGCGTGAAAGAAATCTAACCACAAACGGATCAAATGACTGGCGTCCGCGGTATTCTGCCGATGGCAAATTGATCGTTTTTGTTTCTGAAAGAAACGACCTGAGAAATGTACCGTTCTATGAACTCCATGGAGATATTTTTTTAATGGAAAGAGACGGGAAATTCCAGAGAGCGTTAACAAAAAATGCTCAAAATAATGGCGGCGCGTGTTTGGCAAACGGTAGTACAGAGGAAAACGGTGTCATCTATTTTGATTCAAACAGAAGCGGGGCTTACGAAATTTATAAAACGGATATGAAAGGCGTAAAAACTTCCCAGATTACATTTAACGCGAATTCAAACGATGTATCACCCGATGTGTCTCCAAGAGGTGATAAAATTACATTTTTTTCCGACAGAGACGGTAATTATGAGATATATATGATGAATAATGACGGCTCAGCGATTCAACGGTTAACATCGAACGTATCCGATGACCTGAATCCGGTATTTTCACCGGATGGAACCAGGATAATCTTTCATTCAAACCGCAGCGGTAATTTTGATATATATATGCTTGATCTGACTAAAGAAAAAAGTACACCGGCATTATATGAAGTTATTTCACGGATCGATAAAGCTATCGAATCTCTTCAATAGAAACTATGAATTTAAAAAAGACCCGGTGATGTTTTTCATCGGGTTTTTTTATTGAATATCTGATTTCAGGATTGTATTTTCAAACCAATGTAATTTATCAGGATTCCCCAGATCATGAATCTTTCGCAATTAATAGATTATTTGTCAGAAGATCAGGACTTTCAGAAAAATATTACTAAATGGACTGTGATAAAAGAACGTCCGGCTTTTTTTGAAAACTTTCCCGAAAATCTTCATGAAAAATTAAAAGACGCGCTTTTGAAAAAGAATATCCGCCAGCTTTATCTGCATCAGGTTGAGGCTTATAACCGGGTCAGAGAAGGGGAAAACGTTGTAATAGTCACTCCGACTGCTTCCGGAAAAACACTGAGCTATAATCTCCCTGTATTTGAATCGATGCTTGAAAATCCCGAAGCCCGGGCACTGTACCTTTTTCCGACCAAGGCTCTTTCTCAGGATCAGGTCAAGGAAGTCCAGGATCTTGTTGATCACCTTGATTCAGGAATCAAGTCCTTCACATTTGACGGTGATACTCCCGCCGATATACGCCGGACCATTCGATCCGCCGGCCACCTTGTCGTTACAAATCCAGACATGCTTCATCAAGGTATTTTACCTCATCATACATTATGGATAAAATTATTTGAAAACTTAAAGTTTATAGTTCTCGATGAAATTCACGCGTATCGTGGAGTTTTCGGCAGTCATCTTACAAATATTTTACGGCGTTTAAAAAGGATTTGTGAATTCTACGGGAGTAATCCACAATTTATCTGCTCAAGCGCCACCATCGCGAATCCGAAAGAGCTGGCGGAAAAATTAACAGGGGAACCGGTGACATTAATTGACAACAATGGCTCTCCTTCAGGTGAAAAACATTTTTTATTTTATAATCCGCCGGTTATTAATTATGATTTGGGGCTCCGAAAATCAGTTGTCTCCGAAGTTAGGAACGTAGTGAGAAAACTGCTTCCTACGGGAGCACAGATTATCGTGTTCGCAAGAAGCCGTTTGCGTGTTGAAATTCTCGTTACCTATATTCGAGAGACCGCGGTTCAACTAAAAATCGATCCGAACAAAATACGCGGATACAGAGGCGGATATCTTCCCAAAGAGAGAAGGGCTATTGAGAAAGGCTTGAAAAATGGCTCTATACAGGTCGTAGTAAGTACAAACGCGCTTGAACTGGGAATAGACATAGGGCAGCTCGATGTAGCCGTTATGGCGGGATATCCGGGATCTATCGCCAGCACCTGGCAGCAATCAGGAAGAGCCGGCCGCAGGCAAAGTCTGTCAATGGCCATTCTTGTCGCATCAAGCGCGCCTTTAGATCAATATATCATTGAACATCCTGATTATTTTTTTCAGAAAAATCCGGAGACTGCCCAGATCGACGGTGATAATCTGCCGATTCTCATGAGTCATCTTAAATGCTCCGCGTTTGAACTGCCATTCAATGAAAAAGAGCGTTTTGCGGATGATATAACAACACATTTATTGGATTTTCTCACAGAAGAACGTGTTCTAAGAAAAACAGACGGCAAGTACTTCTGGATGAGCGAAATATATCCTGCCGATGAAGTGGGTTTACGCAACTCTTCATCTGAGAATGTAGTGATAATTGATACGAGTAATCAGAACAGAGTAATTGGAGAAATTGATCTGTTTTCAGCCCCTGAGATTGTTCATAAGGACGCAATTTACATTCACGACAGTGTTCAGTATCATGTGGATGAATTCGACTGGGATGAGCAAAAAGCTTATGTGCATAAAGTAAATGTTGATCACTACACCGACTCAATAACAAAGACGGATTTAAAGGTTCTGGATATTCTGGAAGAGGGGAGACCGGGCGAATTTGGATATGCTAAATTTTATGGTGAGGTTGCGGTAACCAGAGTCACCACAAGCTATAAAAAAATTAAATTTCACACCCATGAAAATATAGGATTGGGAAGGGTTTATCTGCCTGAAATGGAGATTCAGACTTGCGCGGTCTGGTGGGAATTTCCCGATGATCTGTTTATTGATTCATACTTTAAGGAATCTGTAATCGGCGAGGGCCTAAAAGGCATCGCGTATACATTGCAGAATCTGATTCCTTTATATATCATGTGTGATATTTCAGATATATCGGTAATCCCAATGGTACGCGCTCCTTTCAGTGGGAAGCCGACCATTTATGTATATGATAAATACCAGGGAGGAATTGGATTAAGCCGAAAACTTTACGCAATAGACCGCACCGCGCTGCGGGCAGTAAAAGAACATATTCAGTCATGTCCGTGCGCAAACGGCTGCCCCTCATGCACCGGCCCAACAATTGAAGGCGGTATTTTTGGTAAAAAAAGCGCCATTAAGATACTAAATCTATTATCTCTGAATGAATGATGGATATTAATAAAAAGCTGCAATTTTATAAATCCGGAAAAAACACTCATTCCGAAACCACAACAACCATTGCCCCTGTTAAGGCCCTCGCCCTCCATTTTAACGGAGAGATAATTTCACCTGAAGCTCCATACATCAAGATTTCGCATGCTGATCACCTGTCCGGCATGCCGGATAAATTAAATATTAATTTTTTGAGTAAAGGCCAGATGGACAAAGAAATTTTGACGGAGAACTGTCTGTTTTTTGATCTTGAAACGACCGGACTCGCCGGTGGGGCAGGGACATTCGCCTTTTTATTGGGATTTGGATTTATGAGGAATGATGAACTGATTGTTGAACAGTACTTTTTACCGGATTACGGCAGGGAGTATGATTTATTCAAAATCTTAAAGGAATGGCTGAATCGTTTCTCGCATTTGGTATCCTTTAATGGTAAATCTTACGATTTGCCTCTTTTAAAAAACCGGTTCGTGTTAAACAGAATTATACCTACATTTCAATCAATGCAGCAAATCGATCTGCTTCATTTGAGCCGCCGTCTGTGGAAAGACAGCATTGACTCCTGTAAACTTACCTCCCTTGAAGGTCATCTGTTTGATCTGGAACGTTCAGGAGATATCCCGGGAGCATACATTCCGCAGGCATACTTTGATTTTATACGCACCGGAGTGGTGCATAACATCATTAAGATCATCGAACATAATTATCAGGATATAGTTTCTTCCGCGCGGATTCTGATGCGGATCCATGAGATAGAGTCAGATCCGGCTATCTTGAAATCAGATCCGCGGGCTTTACTTAGGTTTGCCGGTCTTGCTTTTGAGAATGGCCATGAAGAAATTCTGAGCCGGGTCGGGGGAATGTTTGATGATGTACCGGATCAGATCAAGGCATGGCAGAGCATCATTTATAAAAAAAAGAAAGCCTGGAAAGAAGCTGTCCAATTATGGGAAGAACTAACCTCATCCGGAAATTTCATCTTTTTCGCTCTTGAGGAATTAGCAAAATTTCATGAGCACGTAAGAAATGACCACAAAACGGCTCTTTTATTTACAAATCGGGCCATACAAAACATAGATTCTCTGAGCCAACTGGATGCTTCATTTGATTCAGATTATTATTTTACATCTTTCCGCCACAGAAAAATGCGTCTTCTGTTAAAATTATCTTGACAGAAATTGCTCTTCAGACTATATTTATACGTTATTAAATCCCGCCTTTCACACCATATGGAGGTATTATGACCTATCAAAATCTAGCTGAAATGTTTTTCAGAAAACGCAAGGATCTTGGTTCAAAATCCGGCTACATGTATAAAAAAGACGGTAGCTGGATCTCAATTACCTGGAAAGACGCAGTTGACCGGGCAGAAAATTTGTCCGCAGGATTAGCTTCATTAGGAGTTAAAAAAGGAGATAAGGTTGCGATTATTTCCGGAAACAGGGTCGAATGGGCTCTAACTGATTATGCGACATGTGCTCTTGGAGCTGTGTTAGTTCCTATTTATCCTTCCTTGTTGAAGGAACAGGTCAAATACATTCTAAACGACTCGGAATCTATGGTTGTTGTCGTGTCAGATGAAATCCAGATGGAAAAAGTTGATGGGATAAAAAAAGAGCTAAAAACAACGAAACATTTCTATGTTCTTGATTCTGTGTCAGAGAAGGCAGCGGATCCCTGGTATGTATTTGAAAGTCTTGCAGAAAAGGGAAAGCAATTTCTCAAGGAAAATAAAGATTATGTCACAAAGAGCATTTCTGAAGTGAAGCCGGAAGACTGGTCAACGATTATTTACACATCAGGAACCACCGGGGAACCGAAAGGCGCAATCCTTACGCATAAAAATTTTATATCCAATGTTGAGGATTCCACCGCTGTATTAAAAGTTTACCAGGATGATATACTTTTATCTTTTTTACCACTAAGTCATGTTTTAGAGAGAATGGCAGGGCATTACCTATCCTGTTATTATGGCGCCACCGTCGCATATGCTGAAAGTATCGACACCGTAGCAGAAAATATGGGTGAAATAAAACCGACACTTATGGTGGCGGTACCGAGATTATATGAGAAAATGTACGGACGCGTTCTTGAAAATGTTGAAATGGGTTCTCCGCTTAAGAGAAAAATATTTTACTGGGCATTAAAGGTAGGAAAAGAATACATCAATAAAATCATGGATCATCAACCTATTCCTTCCGCATTGCAATTCAAAAGAAATCTCGCGTATAAACTTGTTTTTCATAAGCTGAGTGAGCGGGTCGGAGGCAGATTGCGGTTCTTTATCAGCGGCGGCGCTCCGCTATCGGCTGATATTGCTGAGTTTTTCGGCGCGGCCGGAATATATGTTCTCGAAGGATACGGACTCACTGAAACATCCCCGGTAATCTCCGTAAACACCCTCGAAAAATTCAGATTCGGCACCGTCGGTCCCGTGATACCGAATGTGGAAGTTAAAATTGCGGATGACGGCGAAATATTGACTCGCGGAAATCATGTGATGGTGGGTTATTACAAGAAAGAAGCTGATACTAAAGAAGCAATAGAGCCGGACGGATGGTTCCATACAGGTGATATCGGGCTGATAACAGACGAAGGCATGCTGAAGATAACAGACCGGAAAAAGAATATAATTGTAACATCCGGAGGGAAAAATATTGCGCCTCAGATGATTGAAAACCTTCTTATAACCTGTAAGTACATTGAGCAGTCAATGGTGGTTGGCGATAAGAGGAAATTCTGCACGGCTGTCATCGTTTGCGCGGAAGAACCGCTTGCCAAATGGGCAAAATCAAAAAATCTGAAATATAAAAGCTATGAAGAGTTGATAAATTTACCTGGTGTTCATGAATTGCTTCGGGCGGAAATTGATAAGCTGTCATCATCTCTGGCAAGTTATGAAACCATAAAGAAGATCTTTCTGGCTCCGGCGCTGTTTTCAATTGATACCGGAGAATTAACACCTTCACTAAAAGTTAAAAGAAAAGTTGTTGAGGAAAAATACCGCAAGGAAATTGACCAGATGTACGTGGTTTAATCCTTTTGGTTAAAATAAAAGGGAGTCAGCCTGGCTCCCTTTTTTTATTGTAAAAAAATCTGATCTAATCATTAAAATTTCTTAACTTATCAATAAATGATTGATTTATGTAGAAGAGTTCATTAATCCAATGGGCAAAATTAAAGAACAATTGCCGGTGAAGTTTTTTGCCGCTGTTACCTGCCAGCATTCGGTCAACATACCGGATGTTATTGAAAAAATCGAAATGCGATTTGGTAAAATCGATCGAAAGAGTCAGATATTTGATTTTGATGATTTTACAGATTATTACCGCTCCGAGATGGGTATAAATCTGAAAAAGATGTTTATATCTTTTGAGTGTCTGGCGCCCCCGGAATTACTGATTGAGAGAAAAATTCAATCAAACAAGCTTGAATACGAAATATCTGATTCATCCAATCGAAAGGTAAATATCGATCCGGGATATATCACAGAAGCAAAGATGATCCTGGCCACGACAAAGGATTACAGTCACCGGATCTATCTCGGAAAAGGCGTTTTTGGAGATCTGCATCTAAAATACGAGAAAAAATCATTTCAGCCGCAATTTTGGACCTACCCGGATTATCAGCAGGAATTGTCAATCAAATTTTTTGATGAAATCAGAAATATCTACAGACAACAATTATCAGGAGTTCAGTTTGAAACAGACAACATATAAAGACGCGGGTGTGGATATAGCCAAAGGGGAAGAATCGATCTCCGGCTTGAAAGAATCCATTCACTCTACATTTACACCCAATGTGCTGAGCAACGTAGGCGCCTTTGGCGGTCTATTTGAACTAAATACACAGGAATATAAGCAGCCGGTTCTGGTGTCCAGCACCGACGGCGTAGGTACTAAATTAAAAATCGCTATTTTAGCGAACCGGCACTCGACAGTCGGCCAGGATCTGGTCAATCACTGTGTTAACGATATCGCGGTGATGGGCGCGAAGCCATTGTTTTTTCTCGATTATTTTGCCACTGCGGCGCTCGATTCTTCAGTTTTTACTCAGGTTATCAATGGGTTTGCAAAAGCCTGCAGAGAAGCAAAAATAGCCCTTATCGGGGGAGAAACGGCCGAAATGCCGGGATTCTATCAGGTTGGCGACTATGATATGAGCGGGACGATCGTCGGCATCGTTGAAAAAAGTCAAATTTTATCCGGCAGTGAAATTCAGAAAGGTGATATTCTGGTTGGTATCCAGTCTAACGGACTTCACACAAACGGGTATTCATTGGCGCGGAAAGTACTACTGGAACAATATTCGGTGGATCAACATATCGAAGCTCTTGGAAAATCCCTCGCTGATGAACTGCTGCGCGTGCATAAAAATTATTTCAATGTGATCCAGGCCATTATCCCGTTCCATGTAAAGGGTTTTTCTCACATAACAGGTGGTGGAATAATCGGCAATACTAAACGACTTCTTAAAAATGGTCTTAATCTCAAGGTCAACTGGAATTCCTGGGATTCACAGCCCATATTTTCACTGATTCAGAAACTGGGTAATGTTCCTGATGATGATATGCGCCGCGCGTTTAATCTGGGTATCGGCCTTGTTGCCGTATTACCGCCCCTGGATGTCGATAATGTGCTGGATCATCTCAAATCTATCGGAGAAAAAGCCTGGGTTATTGGTGAAGTTGTGTGATACGCAGGATATATCTTTAAAATCGTTTTTGGTTTAAAAAATTAACATCTTATGTTCAGGAATATAATCGACTGGTGCGAATTATATTCTCATTAAATCCTTTTTTCTGTGCTGATGCCCGACAGAAATATGTTGGTAATTTACTTGATTGTTTTAATAACATTTGTTTAATTAGTAATGATCTCAGAATCTGTAAAATTTTCGGTTCTTAATTCGCAATGATCCTATGGAGAATTTATGTTAGATGCCTTTCTTATTCTGGTTTTGAGTTATTTAATAGGTTCTTTCCCTACCGCGGTTATAGCTGGTAAACTATTAAAAAATATTGACATACGGGATCATGGAAGCGGTAATGCCGGTGCCACCAATGTGTTTCGGATTCTGGGCTGGAAAGCTGGTACAACCGTTCTTCTAATAGATATGTTCAAAGGATTTGCACCCGTATTCTGGATTGCGGGATTGATTCATCATAATCCTGAAACTTTAATTTATTTTCAGATACTTGCTGCATTTGCAGCGATAGCAGGACATATCTGGACAGTTTTTGCCGGATTCAAAGGAGGGAAAGGAGTCGGAACATCCGCCGGAGTCTTTTTAGGGCTCGCTCCGATTCCGTTGTTAATCGCGTTGATTTCCTTTGTTGCGGTCGTCTGGATAAGCCGTTATGTCTCATTGGGATCTATCCTGGCAGCTCTGATATTTGTCGTCGCGGTCTTTGTGCAAAAATATGTTCTTTTGAAGGATATTCCCGATGTATTAATGTATTTGAGCATTTTTGTTGCGGCGCTAATTTGGGTTTCTCATCGTTCAAACATTAAAAGACTTATTGCGGGTAATGAGAACAAGCTTAGCTTCGGCGGTTCCGGGAGTGCCTGACAGAATATCTGATTTTGAAGAAGTCAATAAATAGCCGTATCTGGTCTTGAGAATAAAGATGAAAGCAGGAGAAAGCTTTATGAAAATTGCTGTAATCGGCGCTGGGAGCTGGGGTACGACACTGGCATTGGTGTTGCATAGTAATCAGCACGAAGTGCGTTGCTGGACGAAGGAAGAAAAAACAATAGATGAAGTTAAAAATAATCGGGAGAATACGACTTATCTTCCGGGGATCCCCATTCCGGAATCCATCGCTTTCACAATGGATATGGAAAAAGCCGTTTATGATGTTGATATGGTTGTTAATGCCGTGCCATCCCAGGTAACCAGATTAGTAGTTCCGGACGTTGTAAAGGCAATGAGTAAAAAAGATCCCATTTGGGTTTCCGTTTCCAAGGGTATTGAAAATAAAACCTATCTGAGAATATCGGAAGTTATTCATGAGGCGGGGAATGTTCCCACTGACAAGATCGTCATCCTTTCCGGACCGAGTCATGCCGAGGAAGTGAGCAGGCAAACTCCCACAGCTATTGTTTCCGCATCATCAAGCATCAAATCCGCAAAAATTGTTCAGGATGCATTCATGACTCCATATTTCAGAATCTATGCAAATCCTGACGTGATCGGGGTCGAGTTAGGAGGCGCCTTAAAAAATATAATCGCCCTGGCTTCCGGTATTTGTGATGGGGCGGGATTCGGAGATAATACAAAAGCCGCCCTGATGACGAGGGGACTTGTTGAAATCAACAGACTTGGATTAGAACTCGGCGCCAGAAGTGATACATTTGCCGGCTTGAGCGGGATGGGAGATCTGATCGTAACATGCATGAGCCGCCATTCAAGAAACCGATTTGTAGGCGAACAACTGGGAAAAGGACGCAAACTTGATGATATTTTGAGTGGCATGGTCATGGTTGCTGAAGGCGTGAAGACAGCTATATCTGCTTACGAAATCGCAAAGCAAAGAGGGGTAGAAATGCCAATCACTGAACAGGTATATTTGACGTTATTTGAAAATAAATCAGCTCAAGAGGCAATGTATGATTTAATGACAAGGGCGTCAAAGATTGAAGATTGGGGATAAAACAGGGTAGGAGTATCGTATGATTAAATCAATTTTATTGCCAATTGACGGCTCATCTTATTCTGAAGCCGTCATAAGTTATGGAAAGTTCTTTGCCGAAAAATTTAATGCGATAATCCGGGTATTGAGCGTAGTGGATATACGATTATTTGACTGGAGTGTGGCTACCAACGCGGATAACTTCGTTCCTGTAATGCCGCCTGCGGGTTTTCAGGCTGAAACTCAAAAGATGCATGATGAAAAAGCGCAGCAGATTCTCGATAAAGCGGCAAATCTTCTTAAATCAACAGGAACTCCGTTCGAACTGACAAAAGTCACAGGTATTCCTGTGGAAGAAATATGCAATCAGGCTAAGCAAAATGATCTGGTTGTGATGGGAATTCGTGGTGAATATGAACGCTGGAGCGATAAATTACTCGGGGCGACAATCGAATCGGTTACCCGCCAGATAAGCAAACCGATAATTCTGGTAGAAAAATCATTTTTTCCTTTTGAAAAGATACTTTGCGGCTATGACGGCAGTATTTATGCAAATAAAGGTCTGCAATACGCCGCGTTTATGGCGCAGGTTCTTTCAATCCCCATTCAGGTTATAGCCGTTTTCTCCTCAGATGAGGAGCGGAAAGCAGTACTTGCAGAGGCAGAGCAATATTTAACGCCATATAATATTGATTTTCAGCTCAGGCATGAAACAGGCGATGCTTCGGAAATACTGGTTAATGCCACAAAAACCACACCGAATCCGGCTTTGTTGATAATAGGAAGTTATGGACACTCACGATTGAGAGAGGCAGTTCTCGGCAGCACCACTGTGCAGGTGATGCGCGCTGCTGATAAACCGATAATGTTGGCTAAATAAGTTCAAAATGCTACGGAGGAATGATGAGTGGTAAAATTATGACATTAAGCCGTCATATTATTGAAGAAGAAAGAAGATATCCCGAAGCAACGGGCGAGTTTACCGATCTGATGAATGATATCGCGTTTGCCGCCAAATTAATCTCTTATCATACGAACAAAGCAGGATTGCTGAATATACTGGGGGAAACAGGTGAAATAAATGTACAGGGAGAGAAGGTCAAAAAGTTAGATATTTTCGCGCATGAGACAATGGTAAAAGCATTGGATCACGGCGGAAATCTATGTGTAATGGCCTCTGAAGAAGTTGAAGAAATCATTTCAATTCCCAAAGAATATCCCCTTGGAAAGTATGTTTGTCTGTTTGACCCGCTGGACGGATCGTCCAATATTGACGCAAATGTCAGTGTTGGCACAATTTTCTCAATTTACAGACGTATAACTCCCGATGGTAAGCCAGGGACTTTGGATGATTGTCTACAGGTTGGAAGAAAGCAGGTTTGCGCGGGATATGTGGTATATGGTTCAAGCACGATGCTCGTTTATACGACCGGTTTTGGAGTTCATGGTTTTACTCTCGATCCCAGTTACGGTGAATTTGTTCTTTCGCATCCAAATTTGAAAACTCCGGAAAAAGCAAAAATATATTCAGTAAATGAAAGCAATTTTGATTATTGGGACCAGAAGATAAAGAATTATGTCCACTATGTTAAGCAGATAGACAAGTCAACAGGCCGGCCTTTAAATTCAAGGTATATCGGTTCGCTTGTGAGTGACTTCCACAGAAATCTTCTTTACGGCGGGATTTATCTGTATCCACCGAGCAGTCTCGCAAAAAATGGTAAACTGCGCCTCATTTATGAAGCAAATCCCATGGCTTTTATCGTTGAGCAGGCCGGGGGACGCGCGAGTAATGGTGTAAAAGATATTTTAGATATGAAACCGCAGGAGCTCCATCAGCGGGTACCATTATACATCGGTACAAAATATGATGTGAATATGATCGAAGAATTCATAAAAAAACAGTGAGATCAAAAAGTTCACAAGCATCATTTTAATTTATAAAACCCTTTCATCGCGTTGAAAGGGTTTACTTTATTTCGCGGTAAATAGTGACAAGGCTCAATAGCCAACCGGTAAATTTCTTGATAAGTTTATAGCGGTTGGTTATATTTGGCTTTATATATAAAACCAGGGACTTAGAATCAGGGATTTGATTTTATGACACAAACTATAACAATTGCTGACGTAGCAAAATTTGAAGGTGAAATTGTAACGATTAAAGGATGGATATACAACAAGCGATCCAGCGGAAAATTACGCTTCCTGCTTGTGCGTGACGGTAGTGAAACGATTCAATGCGTTGTTTTCAAAGGGGACGTTAATGAAGAAACTTTCAATCTAACCGATGCTTTAACTCAGGAAAGCTCCGTTGAAATTACGGGAAAAGTAGCTGTTGATAAACGCTCGCCTTTGGGATTTGAAATCCAGGTTAATGATTTGAAAATAGTTCATATCGCTCAGGAATATCCTATAACAAAAAAAGAACACGGCGTTGATTTTTTAATGGATAACCGACATCTTTGGCTCCGTTCAACACGTCAGCACGCGATTTTAAGAATCCGTCATGAAATTATACGCGCGGCGCGCGAGTTTTTTGACAACCGGGGATTTATACTGGTGGATTCACCAATTTTTACACCGAATGCCGCGGAGGGCACAACAACGCTGTTCGCGACAGAATATTTTGGTGAAAAAGCGTATCTGACTCAAAGCGGGCAGTTGTATGGCGAAGCAGCCGCGATGGCAATGGGGAAAATATATTGCTTTGGACCCACTTTCAGAGCGGAAAAATCCAAAACCAGACGGCATCTGACCGAATTTTGGATGATCGAGCCGGAAGTGGCCTTTTTTGATCTCTATGATGATATGCAGCTTGCCGAAGAATTTGTCAGTCATCTCGTGAAGGGTGTTCTTAAAAACAGACAGAAAGAATTAGCCGCCATTGAGCGCGATGTCACAAAACTTGAAAAAATTGAAGCGCCGTTCCCAAAAATTCATTATAATGAGGCTGTTGAGATCCTCAGAAAAAATAGTATAGATTTTAAAGACGGTGATGATTTTGGAGCAAACGATGAAACTGTTATTTCAGGCCAATTTGAAAAGCCTGTCATAGTTCATCACTATCCGGCGGCCGTTAAAGCTTTTTATATGAAGCGTGACCCGGAACATCCCGACGAAGCGATGGCAATGGATATGCTTGCGCCTGAAGGATACGGTGAAATTATAGGCGGTTCTCAACGTGAGGATGACTATGAAGTACTATTGAATCGTATCAAAGAACACAATCTCCCTGTTGAAGCCTTTAACTGGTATCTGGATTTAAGAAAATACGGTTCTGTTCCTCACGCGGGATTTGGTCTGGGAATAGAAAGAACCGTTGCCTGGATATGCGGATTAAATCATGTCAGGGAGACAATACCATTTCCAAGATTGATGCAGAGAATTTACCCTTAATTATACATGAAATCACTAATTGCTGTTATTGGCGCCGGTCAGTGCGATGATCAAATTTACAAGAAGGCGTATGATGTTGGCCGGCATATAGCAAGTAATAAGTTTGGCCTGATTTGCGGCGGGTTGGGCGGTGTAATGGAAGCTGCTTCAAAAGGATGCAGGGAAGCAGGAGGCATCACCGTAGGGATTATACCTCAGGAAGAAAGCGCGGCTGCAAATCCGTTTATTGATATTGTCATTCCTACAGGAATGGGCATTATGAGAAATCTACTTATAATAAGGGCAGCCTCGGGAATTATCGCCATGGACGGCAAATACGGGACATTATCAGAGATTGCCTATGCTCTGCAGTTAAATAAGCCGGTTATCGGGATCGATACATGGGAAGTATCGGAGACGATCATAAAAGCGAAATCGGCAGAGGAAGCCGTGAATACACTTATCAGGATTATCGGGTGATGAAGATAGCCATGCGTGCATTCGTGAAAGGGCGTGTTCAGGGTGTCGGGTACCGATCGTTCGCAAGGGAACAGGCAGATGAACTGAATTTGACCGGATATGTCAGAAATCTGCCAAATGGAGAAGTTGAAGTTTTTGTAGAAGGTGAACAGTCAAAAATTATCGATTATCTCGGCAAACTCCGTAAAGGTCCCCCGATGGCAACGGTCACAGATTTCGAAATAAATCAATATCCATATGAAAATAGATTTAAAAAATTTAAAGTAGAACTTTAAAAAGGAATATTCTGTGGATCGATTAGAGCAGTTGAAATCAGCTATACGAGATGTGCCGGATTTCCCAAAAAAAGGAATACTCTTTAAAGATATTACACCTGTGTTAAATGATTCGAATTTGTTTTCGGGTTCCATTTCACTTTTGCAGGAGTCTATCACACATCAATCCATTGATAAAATTGCAGCCATTGAATCACGCGGATTTATTTTTGGTTCGGTTCTGGCCTCAAAACTTGGTGTGGGGTTTGTTCCAATTAGAAAACCCGGGAAATTGCCATATAAAATTTACAGGGAAGAATATCAACTCGAATATGGTGTCGATGCCCTTGAGATCCATCAGGATGCTGTCAAAGCAAATGAACGCGTGCTCCTGATTGATGATCTTCTGGCTACCGGCGGCACAGCTCTTGCGGCGGCAAAATTGATAGAGAAGTGTGGCGGTACAGTTTCAGAGATATTGTTTTTAATCGAGTTAAATTTTCTAAACGGAAGGCAACGAATCAGTAATTACCCGGTTTCATCTTTAATTATTTATTAGAATTATTACCATTTGTGATATAGATTATTTACAAAGTATAAATTTTTTCCGAGTATAAGTTTAAAATTGTGAAATATAATACATATTTAGTTAAAAATCCGGAGATTGTTTTTAGAAAATATATATCATCAAAGGAGTTCCAATGAAAAAATGGATAATTTTTTCCGTTTTTACCCTCCTCCTGGTCAACATGGCAGTTGCGGGTGACGAATGGTTTCGTGTATACGAAGAAGGTGTTAATTCCGTAAAAATAGGTGATTATGACACCGCGATATTAAAATTTCAGCAGGCTATAAAAGATCAGCCTGTCGATAAAAGAAAAATCCGAACTTACGGTATGCACTTCATCCAATATTTTCCGCATAGAGAATTGGGTATTGCTTATTTCAATCTTGGAAGAATGGAAGAAGCAAAAAGACATCTTGCCGTTTCAATGAAGCAGGAGCCATCAAAAAGAGCACTGGAATATCTCAATAAAATTCGCGGAGGCGATCAGCCCGAATCTCCGATGCAAAAGGATCCGGAACCTGCAGTGTCTACAGTTGTTCCGCCGGTGATTTCTCCGGTCTCATCGCGTACTCCTGAAATGATCGTAGGGAAGAAGACAGTAAAATTAGTTGGTGAACGCATGGGAGTGGCTGTTTGGCCATTTGAAAATAAGGGCGCCAGCAAAGATTTGGGTGAAATTGTGCTTGATAAAATGATCACGGCTCTTTTTAATCAGGGGCGTTTTCGTGTGATAGAACGGGCACAGCTCGAAAAAATATTAGATGAGCAGCAGTTGGGAATGGCCGGAGTGATTGACGCATCCACAGCCGCCGAAATAGGTAAGGGAATCGGCGTGGACGCCATCATCATCGGCAGCGTGGCGGCAGCGCCATCAGGAGCGATCAGTCTCGACGCTCGCGCGATAGATACGGAATCCGCTACAATAATCATTGCCCATGACGCTTATTCCGGCAGTTCCGACGCGCAGAGTGTAAAGAATACGGTAGAGAATTTAGCTAATAAATTTACGGAAAGTTTACCTCTGGTTGAAGGATACATAATCAGGCAGGATGAAAATGGGATTATGCTGGATGTGGGACGTACCGGAGGAATTAAAAAAGGTATGAAATGTGTCGTATATAAAGAAGGAGCAGATGTAAAACATCCGATTACAGGTGAAGTTTTAGGTAAAGAAACAAAAATCGTAGCGGAAATTTTAGTTACGGATTCATTCGAAAAATATTCCTCGGCAAGAATAATACAAAATGAACCGGGGCAAATTGTCGCAATTGGCGATAAATTCCTAACAAAATAACTTTACGGAGGAGGATTGTTTATGTTTAAGAAGCTACTAGTTGTGACGGCAGTACTGCTGTTATTTGTTTTCAGCGCTAATGCGAGTGAGTTTAATTTTACAGGGAACGGCGCGCGGGCTGCGGGTATGGGTTATGCTTTTACCGGTGTGGCTGATGACGCGACCGCCATCTCATGGAATTCTGCCGGATTAACGCAGCTTTACAGCATGGAAGCCAGTGTTATCGGCCGCTTAGGATTTGGTACTTATACTTATTCTGATCTTGATAATGCTCCTGATATAACCGAGTCATCAAAATTTCAGTTAAATTTCTTGAGTATTGTAATGCCATTCAATGTCGCTAATTACAAGGTCGTCGGCGGTATTGCCTTCAGAAATATTTATGATTTCAATAGTGAACTTACATTTGATTTTGACGGTACAGAGTATGTCTTTGCAAATGAAGGTGGAATTAATGCCATCACACCTTCTGTCGCTGTTCAGATTAATGAAATGTTCTCGGTGGGCGCGGCGCTGAATATTTATACCGGCAGCGAGGACTATCATGAAGAAATTGATGGTAATACAACTTATGAAGGAACAACGACCGATTATTCGGGCACATCAATTGATATCGGTATATTAGTAAGGCCAAGCAGTAAATTCTCCTTCGGCGCGAATTTGAATCTTCCAAACACGATTACTTCCGACACAGACGGGTATGAATACGATATTGATGTTCCATTTTTCTACAGTATTGGGTTAGGTTATCGGGCAACTGATAATCTTTTACTCGCGCTCGATTTCCATAGCAGAAACTGGTCCAACTCAGATCTTTTTGCTGATTCCGAAGTCGATGTGGATCTCAATTCGCTCCATTTCGGTATTGAATATTTGGCGCAAAGTGGTAGTTCTGTGATTCCTCTGCGTCTTGGCTTCCACACGAATCCACTTTTTGAATGGGATAAAAATGGTGATCAGGTTGTGAATCCGGTTATCACTCTTGGCGCCGGTATTATTATGAATAAATTCATTTTGGATGCGGCGTTCGAGTATGAACCGGCTTCCTATGAATTTGAAGATTCATTCGATACCTATACCGTTGAACAAAACAGTTTCCGTTTTACTATTGGCGGTACGATTCACTTTGGTAAATAATCAATTAAAAATAATGGGGATACAACAGGTATCCCCTTATTTTTTATGCAGTTAAATATGCTCCTTTTTATATATCTCTCTTTAATTTTGCCTTGCCTTTAAACAGAAAGATAATTAAATTAAATACTTTTAATTGCGCCCCTGTAGCTCAGATGGATAGAGCAGAGGCTTCCTAAGCCTTGTGTCGGGAGTTCGAATCTCTCCAGGGGTACTTATTTTGATGACAAATCTCATTGAAAACTGAAATCAAAGGAGTCATAATGCTGAAGCCGAGGAAAAAGTTAAGCAAAAAAGAAATCAAGCAGGATAAATTTGTTAAAATCGCTTTGGAAGCAAAGTCTTATGTAGATGAAAATTATAAACAGGTTGTTGGCACAACCCTGGCAGTTTTTGGGTTGTTCGTCTTAATTATGGTTTATGTTTATATGCATAATCAAAATGTTGAGGAAGCGACGACGCTGCTTGGAAAAGCGCAATTGGAATTTCAGGCTCTGAACTACGATTTGTCAAAGACTTTTCTAAATGAACTTACATCAGAATATTCGGGGACTGATGCGGCAGATCAGGGCAGATTTTTACTTGCGAATATCTATTTTGAAGAAGACAACATACCTTACGCGAAAAAAATGTATAAAGAATTTATAGATTCCTACAGCAAAAGCTCGATCTTACTTGCTTCGGGATATGCCGGATATGCTGCATGTTTACAACGTGAAAAAAGCTACGATGAAGCAGCTTCCAATTATATCAAGGCTCAGAAGCAATCACCGGAATTTGTCGAAGCGGCCGGCTATCTGTTCCTCGCGGGAAAAGCCTATGAATCAGCAGGAAAAATTGATAAAGCCAGAGAAACATTCGAAAAAATTACTATCGATTATAAAGATTATGATCAGGCAGACAACGCAAAGGCTGAGCTCATTTTTCTGACTAAGAAGTAATTATGGATATCTTTGAAAAAGAACAAAAATACTTTTTAAATGTTTATAAGCGCATTCCTCTTGATATCGACAAAGGTGATGGTGTTTACCTTTATGACAAGAGCGGTAAAAAATATTTGGATTTTCTTTCGGGTATCGCTGTAAATGCCCTTGGTTATAATCACCCGGCGATTCTTGAAGCAATCAAACGTCAATTAAATCGGAATCTGCATCTTAGTAATTATTTTATTCAGGATATTCAGATTGATCTTGCCGAACGCCTGCTGAGTCTTACCCCATTCTCGAAAGTCTTTTTTTCAAACAGTGGGACAGAAGCCATAGAAGGACTTCTGAAGCTTGTAAAAAAATGGGGTCACAATAACAATAAAAACGAAATCATCGCCTTTGAAGGAAGTTTTCACGGCAGAAGTCTTGGAGCGCTGTCTATTACTCTGCAGGAAAAATACCAGAAAAACTTTCAGCCATTGCTTCCGGGGATAAAACTCGTGCGATTCAATGATGTGAAATCATTTGAAGAAACAATTAATGAGCGCACAGCGGCGGTTTTTTTTGAAGGAATTGCAGGAGAGGGAGGAGTGAGGCCACTTTCCAAAGAGATTGTTAAAGCAATGAACCAGGGAAGAGAAAAGTATGGATATCTGCTGATTGCGGACGAAATACAGACTGGTGTCGGCAGAACGGGTAAATTTTATTATCATGAGTATCTGGAATTTATCCCGGATGCCATCGCAACGGCAAAAGGACTTGGCGGAGGGCTGCCACTGGGGGCATTTTTAGTCAATCAAAAACTGGAAAATGTATTTGATAAGGGTGAGCACGGTACTACATATGGTGGAAATCCGCTGGCTTGCGCCGCGGGCTTAGCCGCCGTTAACACGATTTCAAAAGAGTCTTTTCTGCGCGATGTCCGTGAAAACGGGCAATATTTTATGGAATGCCTGAACAATCTGATGTCTGAGTTTAGTGATTATTTGAGTGATGTTCGCGGTAGAGGGTTGATGCTCGGGTTGGAAGTAAAAGGTGACGCGGAAGAAATAATGAAAGAGTCGATTAACCAGGGACTAATTTTTAATGTCGCCGGCGGCAAAACACTGAGATTTGTGCCTCCCTTAATAGTTCAAAAATCGGATATTGATACGGCCTGTCAGATATTACAGGATGTTTTTAGAAAAATATTTAAACAGAAAACCCACATTTAGGAATGCCTGCTTTGTTTTTTGAATTCGGGATATTTGGATCACTGATCAGTGCCTTATTATCCATTTTTATGGTAAGCTTTCTGCATAATAGTTTAAGCAAATCGCATCTAAGCAATCAAATAAAAAGCAATGGAAATTTATCGGATAAGGATAATAATCGACGCGTTCTGTATATACGATTATTGTTTTTTTTCCTGATAATCTTAATCTTGTCAAAGTTTTTAACCGTTTTAATTTTCCCAATGGAAATATCAACCCGCGATTTTAAACCTGATCTGAATATGATGACTATCGCGTTATATACCGGAAACATAATTATCCTATTTGTGACTATTTTCCTCGCATTTGTGATTTCATACTACTTTAGAATCAAAACTGATCATAAAATTTCTTTTCTTAAAAAATCGATACGTATCCTGAAATATTTTCTGATTTTCGATATCGCGTATTCGGTTTTGTTTATTGTAAGCGTTGATTATTATCTTTTACTGAACGATGCTTCTCAACAGATTATTGATTATAAAATTTTTCAAAATTGGCCGTATAAGCTTGAAACTGCTTTAGTGCTATTTATATCAATACTTCTTTACAGTTTATTATATCATCGCTTTCAAAAACGAAGAACATTGTTAAATTTTAGAATTTATGGTATTTTTCTTGCCATCTCTCTTTTATTAAGCCTTTACCTGATATTAACTCATACGGCTTCACTGGCCGGTTCAGCGCAGTCCTTTATCGAACTGTTTAGTTACAGGAGAGGGTTTACCGGACTATTGTGGGTATTCATCTTTTTATTGGGTGTCAGTAGTCAGTTATTCAGCTTATTAATATTATCGATAAAAAATACTGTTATTAATTTGCAGTTAAATATGAACTATATTCTGCAATTAAACCGAGTCGCATATATCAGTACCATCGGAATAAGCGCGCTGGCCCTGTTGCCGGTTGCCCTGGAGTTGTTTTACCGATATCAATAAAGACCTAAGGATAAAACATGTCGTCTGTTCAGTTAATTAATATCAGCAAAGTATATGATAAGGATGTAACGGCTGTTAGTAAAGCGGATCTGGAGATCAAAGACAAAGAATTTCTTGTTCTCGTCGGGCCATCCGGCTGTGGAAAATCTACTTTGTTAAGAATGATTGCCGGTCTGGAGGAAATTAGCGATGGTGAAGTTTTAATTGGTGATAAAGTGGTGAATGATATTCCCCCAAAGGACCGCAACATTGCCATGGTTTTTCAAAATTATGCTTTGTATCCCCATATGACGGTTTTCGACAATATGGCTTTTGGGCTAAAATTAAGAAAATTCCCTGATGATCAGATAAAAAAAAGAGTTTCAGAAGCAGCCGAATTACTCGGGATCAAGGAATATCTCGATCGGAAACCGAAAGCCTTATCGGGCGGCCAAAGGCAGCGGGTAGCGGTGGGAAGAGCAATCGTCAGAAAGCCGGAAGTGTTTTTATTTGATGAACCATTGAGTAATCTTGATGCGAAGCTGAGAGTTCAGATGCGTATTGAGATAAAAAAATTACACCGGCGCCTTGGCGCAACTATGATATATGTAACTCACGATCAGGTGGAAGCAATGACCATGGGGGACCGCATAGTTGTAATGAGGGATGGTCTTATCCAGCAAATCGATACGCCATTAAATATATACAATAAACCGGTGAATGTTTTTGTCGCGGGTTTTATTGGAAGTCCCGCTATGAATTTTTTTAAAGGAAAGCTTGAAATAAGTGATCAGGTATATTTTTCATCAAACGGATTTCAGGTGAAGCTTGGTAAGGAATCTTCAGGCCTGCTTTCAGATTATAATGGCGCGGATATTATTATGGGAATACGCCCGGAACACATTATTAATGGGATTTCTGATCATAATCAATCGTCTGCAGTCTATGCAGAAGTAGAAGTAATAGAATCAATGGGTAATGAAACTTATGTTTATATGAAAGCCGGCGATTCAAATATGATCATGAGAAGCACTTCATCCGCTGTGATTGGACTGGGAAGCAAAATAGACATCTATTTCGATTTGAGAAAAATACATTTTTTTGATCCTAAAACTGAAACCGCCATCTTATGAAAGCGTTTATTGATATAGCGTATTTCTGACTATTGTAGACATAAAGGAGACTGATATGAAATTCCCAGCAGAACCATTTAGGATAAAGGTAGTTGAACCAATAAAAACAACCACAAAGGAAGAGCGGGAAAGGCTTATCAAAGAAGCGGGATATAATTTATTTTTAATTCCCGCCGAATCGATTTTTATTGACCTGCTCACGGATTCGGGTACTTCGGCAATGAGTGATAATCAATGGGCCGGGTTGATGATGGGAGATGAATCATATGCCGGAAGTAAAAATTATTATCATTTTAAAGAAACAGTTCAGCATATTTTCGGATTTAAGCATGTAATACCTACACATCAGGGCCGTGTTGCTGAAAATCTACTCTTTTCAACCATTCTTAAAGAGGGTGATGTAGTCCCGAATAATATTCATTTTGACACAACGCGAGCAAATGTTGAACATAATAAAGCAAAAGCTCTGGACTGTGTAATCGATGAAGGGCTGGATCCGGAGTCAGAATATCCGTTTAAAGGTAATCTTGATATAAAAAAATTAGAAAACGCCATTGAAAGCTATGGAAAAGAGCGTATCCCCTTAATCATGATTACAATAACAAATAATAGCGGAGGCGGGCAGCCTGTTTCTATGGAAAATATCCGGTCGGTGAGCGCGCTGGCAAAGAAACACGGAATACCTTTGTTTTTTGATGCCTGCCGTTTCGCCGAAAACTGTTATTTCATAAAACAACGAGAGAAGGGCTATGAAAACAAGTCTATCTTAGAAATCGCAAGAGAGTTGTTCAGCTATGGTGATGGCTGCACAATGAGCGCGAAAAAAGATGGCCTGGTGAATATTGGCGGATTTTTGTCCTTGAATGACTCAAAACTCTCTGAAGAAATTACCAATATGCTGATCCTGATAGAGGGATTCTCCACCTATGGAGGCCTTGCCGGAAGAGATCTGGAAGCCATTTCAAGGGGATTAAGGGAGGTATTGCAGGAAGATTACCTGGAATTCCGCATCAATCAAACCCGTTATCTTGGTGAGATGCTGATGGAACAAGGCATCCCGATAGTAAAACCGGTCGGCGGGCATGCTGTTTATATTGACGCGAAAAGATTTTTACCGCATATTCCGCAATCTCAATTTCCGGGACAGGCGCTTATTGTAGCGCTATATACGGAAGCAGGGGTCCGGGCAGTTGAAATAGGAAGTCTTATGTTTGCGCATAATGATCAAGAATCAGGTAAAACAGTATATCCGGAGCTTGAACTCGTCCGGCTGGCCATTCCAAGAAGAGTTTACACCAGCATGCACATGCAATACGTTGCTGAATCAATTACAGAGCTATACCGGAATCGTAATCATCTGAAGGGGCTGACCATTGAATATGCGCCGGATTTTTTAAGACATTTCACAGCTCGTTTAAAACCGCTGGAAAATTAAAATTATATATCGGGTTATGCTCTTGATCTGAAGTCAAAATTTTGTTTTATTGAAATAAGTACTTGGTAGTAATAAAAAAAATAACAAAATGGAACTTGTTAATTGATATTTTTCGACAAACGGAGATAAACCGGATGTTTTCTGAAAAATTATTACTTCGCCTTAAACATTCATCTCAGCTGACAATCATGACCGGCGCGGGCGTCTCGGCAGAGAGTGGAGTGCCGACATTCAGAGGTAAGGATGGGCTTTGGAATAATTATGATGTCCAGCAGCTTGCTACACCGCAATCTCTTCGTGATAATACTGAAATTTTCTGGAAATTTTATAGCTGGCGGCGGGAGCTTCTGGAGAAAGTGAAGCCTAATCTTGGACATTATGCATTAGTGGATATGGAAAACTTTTTTGAGCATTTTACATTGATAACGCAGAATGTTGATAATTTACACAGAATCGCCGGAAACAAAAATGTCCTTGAGATTCACGGTAATATTATGAATTCATACTGTATTGATTGTGGTGAGCGGATTGAGGGGATGGACGGATTTCCCAAGACGGAATCTATACCCAAATGTCATAAATGCGGTGGTTTTATGAGACCGGACGTTGTTTTATTCGGGGAACATTTGGATCCGCAACGATTACGCCAGGCCCAGGATGCCGCCGCGACCTGTGAGGTGTTCCTCTCAATTGGCACTTCAGCTGTAGTAGAACCTGCTGCGTCTTTGCCATATATTGCAAAGGGAAATGGAGCATATATAGTGGAAATAAATGCGGAAAAAACTCCTTTAACAGATAACGCAGATGAATCGCTGATAGGTCAAACGGGAAAAATACTGCCCTTGTTGATCATGGCGCTTGATAAAATGCGTTAACAAAAACTACTTATTTAGGACTGATCTCTATTGAAATCATTTTCAGTAAAATATTTGTTAATTCTTCTTCTGGCGGTAATGACCGGTTGCGCTTACTACAATACTTTTTTTAATGCTAAACAGAACTTTAAAACCGCGCAGGTTAAGCAACAAAAAGTAAAATCGGGCCAGGACTTACCCGCAGATATAAAAATTCATTACAATAAAACCATTGATAAGTGCTGGAAATTGATTAACTCCTATGGCGACAGCAGTAAATACGCGGATGACGCGCTATTGCTGATCGGAAAATCACATTTTCTCCTGACCGAGTATGATCAGGCTGAACATATCTTCAAGCAATTCCTTCTAAAATATAAAAACAGTCCGTTTACACCTGAAGCAAAGTTATGGATGTCAAAAACATATATAAATAACGGTAATGACACTGAAGCGCTAAATACACTTAACGAGCTTCTTAAGAGCAAAGTATCGAAGAACATCGCTGCAGAAGCGTTGTATAATTTGGGCGAGCTTTATTTTAAAGAGAAAAATTATAAACTTGCGATCGAAAATCTTGAAAAATGTATTGCTGTCACTTCTGATAGTGAAGTAGCAGGCTATGCACAGTTGTTGATAGCGGAATCATTTTATAACTCCGGTGATTTCGATAACGCCATCTTCAATTATGATAAGATAAAAAAATATGATGTGCCTCCGCTTAAAGAATACGAAGCGCTTTTGCAAAAAGTAAATGCCCTGAATGAATTGGAAAAATTTCAGGAATCTGAAATGACCCTTAAAGCGATGCTTAGGGACCAGCGATTTAAAGAACAATATTCTCAAATCGAGACGCGGTTAGCAAATACATACGAATACGAAGGAGATATAAACTTCGCAAAAGACGCTTATGATGAAGTCCTGAAAAAATATCCCCGCAGCGAAGGAGCGGCGATGGCGTCTTTTTATCTTGGTCAGCTATATGAGTTTGAATATGGAAATTACGACAGCGCAAAAGTCAAATATGATGGCGTAAGAATACAGTTTCCAAATTCCGAAGCGCAAAAAGACGCATCGTCCCGGTCAGCTCTTCTTGCGGAATATATAAAAATACGAGACCAGTTGATAAAGGACAGAAGAGATCTTTACAGCCTGGAAGTGGGTGACTCTGTACTGATAGACAGCGTTGAAACAGGCCGTGACACGATTGATGTGAAGGTCGCGATAAATGACACAACAAAACAAATTCAGGAATTTGAGACCCAAAAAAAGGTAGTTTCTAAGAAAATTGCCGTTTCAAGATCACCGGAAGAAGTTGAAAAGAGTAATCTCCGCAATAGTTTCGCCCTGGGTGAATACTTTCTCCTAAAATACCAGCAAGCTGACAGCGCCGCGAGCGCTTACGAAAGTTTTGTCAAAAACTTTGAGGACAGTCTTCTGACCCCAAAAGCGCATTTTGCCTTATATTATATCTATAACGATTTGAAGAAGGACAGTGTAAAAGCAGATTCTGTTAAACAGTTTATCCTTTTCCACTACCGTAACAGTGTTTATGGGAAAAAACTGGCGGGAGAAAAGGAAAAAATTCTTCAACCCGGGGAAACCGGAAAAAACAAGGAAGTCATGGCGCTATACGCTCAGGCGGAAGAGTTTATTTCAAAAAAGCAGTACACGGAAGCTCTGGGATTGCTCGAGCGAATTGTTAAATCTGATAATACGGAAGAATGGACTGAGAAATCCATATACGCTAGAGCCTTTATCTATGAAAATTATCTAAAGAACATTCCAATGGCCGTTGAACAATACTCATTGTTAGCCAATGATTATCCGGACAGTAAGTATACAAAAATAGCAAAACTTAAAATTAAAGAACCGGTTATAGAAAAAGCGGTGCCTGAATCTGCACCTTCGGAACCGGAAAATGCCGCTCAAGACCCTGATGAAGAAAAAATCCCGGAAAAAGATTTCCGGAAAGAACCCGGGAATGAATCGGTAGCTGATGATAAAAATATAATGAAAAATAAATTAAGAAGAGAGGCAGAAATGGAGAAGTCTGTTAATCATCCCATTCCCGCCGCAAGTGATTCATCTGATACGAATTTAATTCCGATATTTGATAAATAGGAATGGTTGTTTTTATGCAAAAAAAATACTTATCAAACATCTTAATATATTTTTTCGTGTTTTTGTTTTATCTTAGCGGATGCAGTTCAGATCGCAGGTTCAGCAGAGGAACTGCTTTTCAAGGTGATGCATATTCACGTACACAGTCAATAACAGGGATTAGTTCATATTACGGAAAGAAATTTCATGGTAAGCTCACCGCAAACGGTGAAGTATTTGATATGTATAAATTGACGGCAGCTCATAAATCGCTGCCGTTCGATACCATACTCGAAGTGGAGAATTTATCCAATGGAATGCGTGTTGTAGTAAGAATAAATGATCGCGGCCCGTTTGTTAAAAACCGGATCCTCGATTTGTCGTATGCTGCGGCCAAAGAAATTGATATGATTTCCGGCGGGACAGCAAAAATCAGAGCAAAAATTATCAAACTTGGCGAGAACGAATAAAAAGTTCTGTCTAAGATCATATAATATAATCTGGAATCGGGGGAAATTCTATAATCTATTCTAAAAACACCTAGCATTTGTTAATAATTATATACAGAATTATGAAAATGAATTTGAATCAAATTCCATTTGCAGGATATAACGGATATTCTGTTAAGGTACTGCTCTAACTTTATAATCTTTTGGAGGTGTGATGGGAAATTATGTTGAATTAAATGACGGAAATTTTGAGCAGGAAGTTATTAAATCAGATATACCCGTACTTGTCGATTTCTGGGCGGAATGGTGTGCTCCCTGCAGGATGATTGCGCCAATCATTGAAGATATTTCTGTAGAATATAAAGATAAATTGAAAGTCGGCAAACTCGATGTTGACAGCAATCCACAGGTATCGATGAATTATGGAATCCGTTCTATCCCAACATTACTAATCTTTGTAAACGGTATAGCGGCAGAGCAGATCATTGGGGCAGTTCCGAAAAAAGTAATTCTTGATAAATTAAATTCCTTAATAAAATAATTAATTAATGAAATCGTGAAGGAGGCATAACTGTCTCCTTCTTTCAGGTACTATAGAAAATAATTATATGAATAACATTGATATATTTAACAGGGTGAGTTTTGTCAAAAGCATTGTTTCCGATTCTGAAAAGCCGGAATTGGATCTTCCGGAACTAGCTTTTGTCGGACGGTCAAATGTGGGTAAATCATCTCTGCTGAATGCGGTATCCAATCAAAAGAATCTTGCAAAAACTTCATCTACACCCGGTAAAACAAGATTAATAAATTATTTTAACGTTAGCGATTTGTTTTATATGGTTGATTTACCGGGGTACGGATATGCTAAAATTTCGAAAACTGAATATAAAAAATGGCAGGATATGCTGGAATCTTATCTCAAGGATAATGAAAAGCTGAGATTGGTGTGTTTATTAATTGATTCCAGGCATGAATTGTTGAAAAACGACCTGCAGATGTCCGAATGGCTTGATTATTTTGAAATTCCATACATCATTATACTGACTAAAGCAGATAAAATTTCAAAATCGAAATTAGCCGGTCAAATCAGTTCATTCAAAAAAGTATTCACTGAGCATCACATTATTCCTTTTTCAATAAAAACAAAAAGTTATAGAGATGATTTTCGTACGCTGTTAGCCGGATTTCTGGAAGAGAGTAAATGATTATATTCTTGACAAAATAATTGAATATGATTATTTTGAAGTGTCTGATTCCTTACTTTTTACGATACAGGAAGTTTGTTTCATCCCAAGTCTTACTTTGATATTTGATTCAATTGATCTTTTTTGACAATCATCGCGCCATCAGGGAGGCAAATTGGCCATTCAGCATGAAAATAACAACGATCAAATAGTGAGCTCTCTTAAAATAGATACACCTTTCGCAATTGAAAATGCGAAATTGTGGAAAAATGAAATAAATCTGATTCAGGATCAACGGACTCAAATATTGCTCGGCGGCGGAGAGCAGAATATTGAGAAACAACATAAAAAAAACCGTCTTACCGCGCGGGAACGAATTGATTTATTAATCGATTCCGGATCAACTTTTTATGAACTCGGGCTGTTCGTAGCATTCGGCATGTATGAAGAGTGGGGAGGCGCGCCTGCAGCCGGGACTGTTGCCGGACTTGGATATGTTGAAGACAGACTCACCATGATTATCGCAAATGATGCCACCGTCAAAGCCGGTTCTTTTTTTCCGATGACCGCCAAAAAAGTGATCCGCGCGCAAACCATCGCGTATGAGAATCATTTGCCGACCATTTATCTGGTCGATTCTGCGGGAATCTTTTTACCACTCCAGGAAGATGTGTTTCCCGATCAGGATGATTTCGGCCGTGTTTTTTATCTCAATGCCCGAATGTCTTCAAAGGGGATTCCGCAAATTACGGCTATTATGGGTATGTGTGTTGCCGGAGGAGCCTATCTTCCTGTCATGACGGATAAAATTTTGATGACAGAGGGAAGCGGGTTGTTTTTAGCGGGACCGGCACTGGTAAAAGCGGCGATCGGTCAGGTTATATCAGCTGAAGAGCTTGGAGGAGCAGCGATGCACTCCGAAACAAGCGGTACAATTGATTTTAAGGAGAAGGATGATCCATCCGCGATAAAACATATACGCAAGCTGGTTAGGCAGATGGGGAACTTTGATGAATCTTTCGTTAGAAAAGTTGAAAGCCGCTCTGTTAAATACCCTGTAGAACAATTACATAAAGCCATGCCTCTGGACTCACTGAAAGAATATGAAATACATGAAATAATCGCGAGAATTGTGGACGCCGGCGAATTTGTTGAGTACAGAAAAGATTATGGAAAAACACTGGTTTGCGGTTATTCACACATCGGAGGTTATCCGGTGGGGATTGTGGCGAATCAGAAAAAGCATGTGATGATAAAAGGGAAACCACCCCAGTTTGGCGGAGTGATATATACAGAAAGTGCCGAAAAAGCCGCAAGATTTATTATGGACTGCAACCAGAATAAGATTCCATTGCTTTTTATTCATGATGTTAATGGATTTATGGTAGGCAGAGACGCGGAATACAGCGGAATTATCAAAGCCGGCGCTAAGATGGTCAATGCTGTTTCAAATTCAATTGTACCAAAGATTTCCCTAATAATCGGAGGAACTTTCGGGGCAGGTAATTACGCGATGTGCGGAAAAGCCTACTCGCCGAATTTTATTTTTGCCTGGCCTACCGCGAGATATTCAGTGATGGGCGGCGCCCAGGCTGCAAATACGTTGCTTGATATTAAAGTGAGACAGCTGGAACGGGAAGGGAAGAAGTTAAGCGAAGACGATAAAAACGAATTGCTTGAATCAATTAAAGCGACATACACTGAGCAGATGGACCCCCGATATGGAGCCGCGCGACTTTGGATAGATGAAATAATTCTGCCGCGGGAAACACGTGATTGGTTAATTGTATCACTTGAAGCCGTAAGTAAAAATCCTGAAATTAAAAGTATGCGATTTAATCCCGGGGTCCTGCAGACATGATGACAATTGATTCCCACAAGTACTTAACGTCAACTGTGGAAAATGGCAGGTTAAACATCACCTTAAATCGTCCCGAAAAACGTAATGCGCTCAATAAAATACTTGTGGATGAACTAAAAAACGTTCTAAAATGGTCACTTTCTGTTGAAGATATACGAACCATAATCATCAGGGGAGCGGGGAAAGCATTCTGCAGCGGGGCTGATTTGGAATATTTAAAGGAATTAAAAGGTTACAGTCGGCAAGAAAATATACAGGATTCTCTTTCTTTGGCTGATTTGTATTATCAAATTTATTCTCATCCCAAACCAGTGATTGCCGCAGTCGACGGTCCTGCACTCGCTGGTGGCTGCGGACTTGCAAGTGTATGCGATTTTATAATCGCGACAGACAATGCGCGTTTCGGATATCCTGAAGTAAAAATTGGATTTGTGGCCGCGCTTGTATCTGTGTTTTTGATCAGACAAGTGGGGGAGCGCAAAGCCAGGGAATTGCTGTTGACAGGAAAAATAATTTCAGCAGAAGAAGCAATTGAAATTGGTTTGATCAATAAACTTGTAAGTGCACCTGCTCTCGAGAAGAGTATTGACGAATTGGCAGGAGAGTTAGGTATGAATTCTTCTATGGCTATAAGTACTTCCAAACAATTATTGTCAGGATTCACCTTTGGTGATATTGAATCTGAATTAAATAGAACGGCAAATATAAACGCTGGATTCCGTGAGACTGAGGACTTTATTGAGGGAATCCAGGCATTCATAGAAAAACGCAAACCAAAGTGGATATTATCTTAAAAAAGGGGGAGATGTATGCTTGTTTTGACACGGAGGTTGGGTGAGGCAATCACCATTGGTGATGAAGTACGTATTATTATTGTTGATATTGATGGAAATCAGGTGAAACTGGGAATCGAAGCTCCCCGACAAATAGAAATTTACCGGGAAGAACTCTATGAAAAAGTAAAAGGGATGCCTTTTGAGTCTCCAGTTACCAGAAAAAGTGACGGACCCGCAATCGGAAACAAAAATAAATCGTCAAAAAATGATTGATGTTCCCATCTGATGCGATTTTATTGTCCGTATTGACCGGAATATCCTTTGGATTTCAGGTCATACTCATAAAAATTCTTAGTCGAAAATTGCATCAGTTCGGAATACTTCAATATTTATTTTTGTGTACCGGTGTATTTATATTACTGCTCTCTATTTCCTCGCCATGGCAAGAAATTGATATTCAGAGATTTTTACCGTCACTGCTGATAAGTTTTATTATTAATCTTATCGCTTTCTCACTGCTGACGAAGGCAATCATGCTTTCTCCGGTATCTCTCGTGATGCCTTTTGTCGGTCTTACTCCTTTATTTCTCGTAGTCACAGCTTACATTATTCTTGGTGAAAGTATCACATTTGCGAAGTTTTCCGGTGTCCTTGGAATTGTTGTCGGTAGTTTTATTTTACAACTTCCCCAGAAATGGAAGAAAAGAAATATACCTTTAAGATTACGGTTCATTACAGATGAAAAAGGCATCATTTATGTGATTATAGTGGCTTTTTTATGGAGTATTTCAGCGAGCATTGAAAAAATCGCCGTCATTGCAAGCTCACCGAAAATGTATGCGGCAACCATTCATCTGGCGCTTGGTATAGCTTTTCTATTGTTTTACAGACATATAAGAAAAAAGGAGAGAGCAGGGAACAGGCGGGAGATAAACTACAATTACTCATTGCTCTTTGTTATTGCATTACTGGTACTTGTTAGTACTGTGCTGGCTCTGTCTCAGTTGACAGCAATAAAATATGCTTTTGTCACTTATGTTATCTCGTTCAAACGAGCAGGCATTTTGATCAGCAGCATTATCGGATTTATCTTTTTTAACGAAAAAAATTACTTCAAGACAATCACAGGAACTATATTAATCCTGATCGGAGCATTTGTTATCACAGGCGCCTGATCAATAATATTTGTTTTTATCCTTATCGTCAAAAAACTTATCCACGAATTTTTCACTTTTCTGCTTAAAATCATCCATAAATTTATTCTTGTATTTTTTATGCATCTTCTGAAACAATTCAAATGCTTTGTCCGCGTCGTCCGGGACAAGATCCGGATGACTTCGAAAATATATTTTTAGATACTCTACAACAACTGAATCTTTATCCATAATTTTCTCCTTTTTTTATAATTTAAAAAAAACAGAGCAATCTGGCAAATAAGAATAGAAAGAAAACAAAAGGGGATAAGAGAGTAAAATGAAATTTGTAATACAATAAATATCATCAATAATGGCCCGCATAGAATCTGAAACAGAGAATTTTCAAATTAATATTCTAGTTTACATAATGTATATTATATAACATATAAATCGATACAATCAATATGCGTATCTTCCCGGATCTCTACATTAGTTTGATATTAAGCATCAGGCCTTTCTACCATGGAGCCTGTTCTGTTCATCCCGTTCCGGATTGTTTTACTAAAGAATTCGAGTCGATTATAAAATAATTTGCGGAATATATATAAATTCAAAATATATATAAAATAATATAACGGTAATGGCTGCTGATGAAATATTTACAGTGTCGTTATTGATAAGTTTATAACCGGACGCCAGTTTTGTTTCAGCGTCGCAATGCAACTTCTTTTCAGTATATTTCCCGCAAATACGGCAATGATACTGAGACTGGAGCGTTGCGCCGAGGAAACTGTCTATAGTACTCCCTATCAACCCCGAAACGACAAGTGAAAAATATAACATGAATGTGTTACTTGCTATGAATAACGCTCCGGATGATACTACAATAAGACTGCCCAACAATGCCCCGGTTGTTCCGGCAAAGGATATCGCTCCTGAAACGCCGGGGGCGACATCTCTGAAATTAGTAATTAAACGTGTTTTCCCATTAAATAATACACCTATTTCTGTGGCCCAGGTGTCGGCCGTCGCGACTGCCATTGATACTATAAATAACAGATAAAATACTTCAGATGGGTAAAAATGATTTAGAATTATTATAATGCCACCAATGCCTCCGTTCGCTATCACCTGCATCTGGTCTCTGATTCCGGTTTTCTCAAAGGTGTCTTCAAACCTGGTCTTGATCCCCTTCCCTACTTTACTCAATATGGAAGACAGTACAAAAAAAGTTAGAATTGGTGCCGCCCATTTAATGCCACCAAGACCGAAAATACAAATGGCCAGTAAAAATGTCATCAACGATCCGCTTATTGTAAGAAATTTTGCATAATAACTAATTACAATGACGATGAGAGCCAACATTATGGCAAAAATTGTTTGTATAATCAGATCGTTATCTGCTGTCAGATAAATACTTAATACAATCGAAATCCCAACCGGAATCCAAACGACATTTTGCTTAATTGGGGATGTTATAACAATGACTGAAAGTATTAGCGCAACTATAAATAATATCAACCAAAGCTTTAGATTTCCTGGAGAAGCAATTAAAAAAGACAAAGAAATAAATATTGCTAAAAGTGTTATAATAAATATTAACGATGTATTTGTGATGCTGTTCTGATATAAATATGCTTTTTTTCCGAAAATTTTCATAAAAACGTAGTGTAGAATCATCAGAAGAATAGATAAGGTTGCAGTTAACCGGAAAAGTTCCGGGTCATCCTTAAGAAAAATTGCTAAAACAGCGAAGGTAAATATGAATAGCAGGATCCGGCCGTATTTGCCCTGATTTAACTTTCCTGTCACTTCTAAATTAATCTCCCTGAAAATCAGTCCTACCCTGTTAAATAAAAAACCCTGATTGCTCTTTTAGTACTACAATCAGGGTTTTAAGCTATATCTTTTCATTAGCCCGTTACAACAATATTGATGAGTTTTTTGGGCACAACGATCACTTTTTTAATTGTTTTTCCATCAATCCATTCAGGAATGCGGCCATGAACCATAGCCATTTTTTGCGCTTCCTCTCTCGTAAGATCTGCGCTCGCCTGTAAACGCTCCCGAATTTTACCATTAACCTGAATAACCCAGGAAATTTCGTCAACCTTTAGGAATTCATCTTCAAATTCAGGCCATCTCTGATCAAAAACCGAACTCTTCTCACCAGCTTGTTCCCATAGCTCTTCCGCGAGATGCGGGGTAAAGGGAGCCATCAATAGTATAAGATTCGTCTTTGCTTCTTTCAACAATTCCCTGTTATAATTGCCCGAATCTCTGTCCTGGACATATTTGTAAAGTTCGTTGGTTAATTCCATGATCCGGCTTACAGAAGTATTGAAATGGAATCGCTCTGTATCCTGTGTTACGCCCTTTATTGAGTTATGCATTACTCTGCGGAGACTTATTTCAGGGGCGTCAAAAATAGTATCGTTTCCGGTTGATTGAAAAAATGACTCTGCGGTTTCCATAAAACGCCACACGCGCTTGATGAATCGGTCAATCGCGGTAATTCCCGAATCATCCCAGGGGCCGCCGTCAGCATAGGCGAATCCGAACATAAGGTACATCCGGAATACATCGCCGCCGTACTTTTCAAGATAGATTTCCGGATTGACAACATTTCCCTTTGATTTTGACATCCGCATACCATCCGGGCCTTTTATCACTCCCTGGTGTACAAGACTTAAAAATGGTTCGTCAAACGAAAGATACCCCATGTCTCGTAAAGCTTTTGTGATAAAACGGGAATACAGCAGATGCATGGTGGCATGTTCGGCGCCGCCGACATATTTATCAACAGGCAATACCTTGTTGATGAGCTCCTTATTCCATGGCTCTTTGCTGTTTGCCGGATCAGGATATCTTAAATAATACCAGGATGAACATACAAATGTATCCATTGTGTCCGCTTCCCTTTTTGCGGATGCCCCGCATTTTGGGCAAGTCGTATTTACAAAAGATTCAGATGTGGCGAGCGGTGACTGTCCTTTTGGGTTAAAATCGACATCTTCAGGGAGTAAAACCGGCAGGTCGCTTTCAGGAACGGGTACTTCTCCGCATGCATCACAATGAATGATGGGTATAGGAGCCCCCCAATATCTCTGTCTGCTTACAAGCCAATCGCGCAGCTTATACTGTATTGTCCACTGAGCTTTCTTGTCAACGCTTAAATCATCACCAATTTTTTGGGCGCAATCGGCGGATGAAAGATTATCATATTTACCCGAGTTAACCATTATTCCATTATCGACATATGCTTCAATTAGTTCCGCGCGCGGATCTTTTCCTTCTTCAAGAATCACTTTTATAATCGGTAAATCATATTTCTTCGCGAATTCAAAATCACGCGTATCATGCCCCGGAACTGCCATTACCGCGCCTGTTCCGTAAGTGGCAAGCACATAGTCAGCTACCCAGACAGGGACTTTTTCGCCATTTACCGGATTTACAGCATAACTACCGGTAAAGACACCTGTTTTTTCGCGCGTTGTTGCTACCCGATCGATTTCAGTCGTTCTTGATGCCTCTAATTTGTATTCATCGACAGAATGGCGATGCTCATCGATGGTCAATTGATCGACAAGTTCATGCTCAGGGGCAAGTACCACATAAGTAACACCGAACAACGTATCCGGTCTTGTGGTGAACACCTTAATCTGCTCACCGGAAGGACCGTCAACACTGAAATTGATCTGTAATCCATAGCTCCTGCCAATCCAGTTGTTTTGCATTGCCTTGGTCTTCTCAGGCCAGTCAAGATCATCCAGTTTTTCGAGTAATTCATCCGCATAATCGGTAATTTTGAAAAACCACTGGGTTAGATTCCGTTTTTCGACCAGCGTTCCGCAGCGTTCGCATGAGCCGTCTACAACCTGTTCATTTGCCAAAACAGTCTGATCCTTAGGGCACCAGTTAACCGGCGCTTTCGAGCGATAAGCCAGACCTTTTTCATATAATTTCAGAAACAGCCACTGAGTCCATTTATAATAATCCGGGTGGCTTGTGTTAATTTCATAGTCCCAGTCATACATCGCGCCAATAGCTTTTAACTGTTCGCGGATAAAAGAAACATTATCTTCGGTGGTGATTTGAGGATGAATACCGGTTTTAACGGCATAATTTTCAGCAGGCAGCCCAAAAGCGTCGAATCCCATCGGTTCAAAAACATTATAGCCCTGCATTCTTTTGAATCGAGCCCAGCTATCAGTCGGCCCATAATTAAACCAGTGGCCTAAATGCAGTTTGTCCGATGATGGATAACTAAACATAACCAATGAATAACATTTTTTGTCCGTTTTGGACAAATCAACTTTATATGTATGGTTATCCTGCCAATATTTTTTCCACTTTTTTTCTATATTCTTGTAAGGAATCCCCATTCCTCTATCTCCATGTTTTTTTTAAGCGGGAAAAAGAAGTCGGGGCGAGAGGATTTGAACCTCCGACCTTACGGTCCCGAACCGTACGCGCTGCCAGACTGCGCTACGCCCCGAACGATTAGAATTAAAATGAAGAAGCAAATTTAAGTGATATATATAATTAAGTCAAGTAAAGCTATGGTTATCGACATAATTTTTTGCTATTTTTTCTTACTGATCACTCTTCTCCGAATTTAAGCGAGATGAGAATCCCGGCAGCAAAAGTAATGATCGCCCCAAAACCATCCATATTTATTTTAAAGCCCGGATAAATTTGATACAGAGAACCAATAATTAAACCTAAAATGGCATACATCGTCAATGCCGGTTCTTTTTTTAAAGCGATACTCATTAACTTAGAAAATCCAAAAATCCCTATTACGACCCCTGCCCCTAAAAATCCGAGTATACTTAATCTGACCGTCATTTCAGGTGTCAATCCGGATTCCACCAATATGGTAGTTAAATCATTTAAAGAGCTAAGGACTACCCAATATGATCCGAGAAGTATTAAAATAAAAGAACCGCTTATACCGGGGATGATCATCGCCGAGGCAGCCACAGCCCCCGAGAATAAATAATAAATATAATCACCTGTGCCATAGGCCGTATAGTCAAAAACAGCATTTTTAGCAACCGCAGGATCATTTTGCTGCAATGCCAGAATTACAACAAGGATTACCCCGGCCAAAAACACAATTATTCTGCTTACATTTGGCTTCATATCGTGGTGGGATCTGATGACCACCGGTATACTTCCAAGAATAAGTCCCATAAAAAAATAGACAGTCATCATCTCATAATTTTGATAGGCCCAGCTCAATAAGCGGGCAAACACGATAATGGCAATCACCGAGCCCAAAAAAAGTATCACCAGGAATTTTATATATCTCCAGCGTTTTTCCCTGTTGGTAATAAAATTCCCCAGAGATTCCATCAGTTCTTCGTAGATTCCGAATACGACCGCGATTGTTCCTCCGCTCACACCGGGTATAATGTTGGCAATTCCCATCGCCACACCAATAAAAAACAGACGAAAATTATGCGCCAGTGAACGGGGTTTTTCTTCCTCCCTGAGATTCATAGTTTACCATCCCTTCTTTCCGACAAGCGGGACAAATTTTAATTTTTCGAGTTCAATTTTTCGAAAATGATCGTTTTCTTTCAGATAGAGCGTTAATATCTGTTCTTTTTTATCCCCAACAGGAATAATTAGCCTTCCGTTTGGAGTCAGCTGACCAAGAAGGTCATCCGGCAGAACCGGAGCTCCCGCGGTAATGATAACCGAGTTATAAGGCGCGTAGCTCTGCCAGCCAAGCGTCCCGTCCCCAACTCTCATTACGTAGTGAAACCCAAACTGATGAAGATTCTTTGCCGCGAACTCGCCAAGCGCGGAAATCTTTTCGATGGTAAAGACCTGAGCCCCCAATTGACACAATACAGCAGTCTGATATCCCGATCCGGTACCTATTTCCAGAATTTTATCCCCATTTTTTACCTCGAGAGCCTGCGTCATAACAGCCACTGTATATGGATGCGAAATTGTCTGCCCAAAACCAATAGGCAGCGCCTTTTCATCATAGGCCTGATATTCAAGCCCTTGCGGGACAAAAGAATGTCTCGGAACCGCGCTCATCGCGGAAAGCACCTTCTCGTCTTTCAGCCCCATCTCACGCAGGCGGGAGATCATTTTGTCTGCTTTGTTCTTATAAATCATAATTTTTTGTAAATCTCTCTTAAAATCAGCCGGATAAATTTCACCGTATCCTTAAAATGATGGATATAGGAATTACCGCCGGCATAAATGGTGGGAATATTGACAAATTCGATCTTATAATTCAGTTGTGCCGCTTTTATGATAAATTCACTCTCCAGCTGAAATCCTTCCTCAGAAAGTTCCAGTTTCTCCAGAACATTCTTATGGATCAATCTGTAACCGCATTGGCTGTCTTTTATATTCTGTCCCGTAAGAAGAGATAATATGGATGAGGTTAAACGATTCGAAATAATACGCGCCGCAGGCATTTTTGATGGAATTTTTTCACGGTTGCCGATGATAATTTTCGAATTCCGGTTATTGGCGTGATCGAGAAAATCCGGAACTGAAATCACCGGATGTTGAAGATCCGCGTCAAGACAAATAAGCAAATCTGATTGTCCCTGTTCCTTAAAAGCCTTATATCCTTCTTTCAGCGCAAATCCTTTACCGTGATTTGATTCCAGACTGATTAATTTAGCCCCTGAGCTTAATGCGATTTGTTCTGTCAGGTCGGTTGAACCGTCATTGACCACAAAGACGGTATCGGGTTTTTCATCAAGTTGATTGATTTGCTCAAATATTATAGGGAGCGTATTTTGAGCATTATAGGCAGGGATGAGTATGTCATATTTATACATAGACGTCTGGATTTGATTTAAATTCCGGAATTGAATAAAAAAATGGGGATTGTGTTTGTCCAATCCCCGTTATAGTCGGAGCGACTGGATTCGAACCAGCGACCCCTTGAACCCCATTCAAGTGCGCTACCAGACTGCGCTACGCTCCGAACGGCATGAATTTAAATAAGATTAGATTCAAAAGCAACCCGATAAGATCTTAATCATTCTAATATTTTCAATATTTCTTTTAATTCATTAATTGTTTTTACGATCAGTTTCTTCTCTGCCTGCTGATCCGGCTTACCAATTGATTTTGTTTTCTTCACCTTCAAATCAATCTCATCAATGCCCTTTTTTTGTACTTCTGTAGTATTGTTCACCCCAGGATCCATTTTAGTTTGACTTAACTGATGATTTGCGCCTTTAATTGTAAATGCCTTTTCATATAGTAATTCTTTAATTCTAAAGATAATGTCAATGTCATGTTTTAAATATTGCCGGCTTCCGCCAGGAGACTTTTTGGGCTCAAGCACATCAAACACAGTCTCCCAATATCGTAAAGCCGATTGCGGGATTCCTGTCATTTCAGAAACCTGCCCTATCGAATAATAAACATCTTCATATTGCATAGCTAAAAACCCATAAATATAAATTTCTATGAATACTTTAAATATTTTAAATAATAACTTTAAATGCAAGAAAAACTTTAATTTTACCGGTTTTTTTTAAATATATATGACTTGATTTTTATCTTCATTTAAGGTAGTTTTATCTCTTTATTTTACCGTAATTTAAAGACATAGTGCATTATAATAATACGTCTTATAATCTGGAGACTCAGTATGGATAAAAAGGAATTTAAACCTTTTGTATCAGCAGAAATCGACATGAAAGAATTCTCATTCAAAGCGATTTTTCTCGGTGTCTTGATGGCGATAGTTTTGGGCGCCGCGAATGCTTACCTGGGAATGAAAGCAGGTTTAACTGTAGCCGCAACTTTTCCGGCCGCAGTTGTTGCCATGGCTGCTCTCCGTTCATTCGGAGGGACAATTCTGGAGGAAAATATCGCGCGAACAACTGCTTCAGTCGGTGAAGCTTTGGTTGCGGGCGCCATTTTTACGATTCCCGCCTTCGTAATAAGCGGAGTTTGGGACGAGCTTCATTATTGGGAAAGCACATTTATTATGCTGATCGGTGGTGTGCTGGGTGTCTTGTTTGTCATTCTTTTAAGACGAAGCATGGTTGAAGAAGCTGATCTCCCCTTCCCTGAGAGTGTTGCCGCGTCGGAAATTGTAAAAGCGGGTCAGGGAGGTCAAACGGGCGCGAGCTATGTTTTTATCAGCATGGGACTTGCCGCTCTTTGGGAACTGATCAAGAATTCAAACGGTATTCAGTTAGTTGCCGACTCTACCAGGGGTTACTTTACCCTTGCCAAGTCCAAAATAGTTATGTTAGGTACTGAATTTAACTATGGCGGCGGATTTTTACTTGAGACCCCTGCAGCTTCCCCTGCGTTAACAGGTGTCGGCTTCATCGTCGGTCTCAGGGTTTCAGCTGTATTGTTCTCAGGTGCTGTTATGGGTTGGCTGGTGTTGGTTCCTCTTGGCATCTTTCTTAATCCTGCTCTGGCAAATCTTGTAAGCGATACGAATACCTGGATGGATGTCGCCGATGAAGTCTGGTTCCGCCAAATACGTCCTTTTGCCGTTGGAACCATGATTGTAGCGGCTTTTTACACACTTTATAATCTCAAAGATTCACTCATCAACGGAATATCAAAAGCTATCAGTGATTTGAGAGAAAAACAGGATCGTGAAACCGCGGTAAACCGACTTGAAATAGACATCGATTTTAAAAAAGTCATTTTATCAATCGGCGCGCTCGCCATTCCCCTGTTCTTTCTATATAACTATTTTGCCCAGTCCATTGGTGGAGCCATAATGCTGACTATTGTCATGATTATTCTCGGCTTTCTGTTCGCGGCTGTCGCCGGGTATCTGGTGGGTTTGGTTGGAAGCTCCAACAACCCTATAAGCGGGCTGACTCTGAGTTCTTTGATTATAGCAGCCATCCTGCTTGTTATTATAGGTGTAACGGGAGATCATGGTGTCATGGCAGTGCTCGGTGTGGCCGGTGTTGTTTGTACATCCGCCGGAATTGCCGGTGATATGACGCAGGATCTAAAAGTAGGACATATTTTAGGCGGCACCCCATGGAAAATGGAAGCCGGAGAAATTATCGGTGTCATTATCGCGGCCATAGTACTTGTTTTTCCGATGATCGCAATGGATCAGGTATATCATATAGGAAGCGCGGAGTTACCCGCCCCACAGGCAGGTCTGATGGCTTTAATGGCCAAGGGCATCGTTGGCGGTGAAATGGCATGGCCGCTTGTTATTGCCGGTATGTTGTTTGCGGTGGGTCTGATTATTATAAAATCGCCTTCTCCGATGCTTATCGCGGTTGGAATGTACCTTCCTTTTAACTCCACATCGGCCATTTTTGTCGGTGGTATCATTCGCTGGATTCTTGATACCATACTAAAAAAACGCAATGCCACGCCTGAACAACGCACAAAAGCGGAAAATAACGGTGTTCTTCTCTCATCCGGCCTTATTGCCGGCGAGGCTTTGATGGCGGTTATTCTGGCGTTTATCGTTCTTGGAGCTAATCTTGCGGAAAGCACATTCAGTTTAAAGAATTTTGCGGTCAGCACTTTGGGTGTATCGTCACCCAGCGCGATCGGAGGACTCATTGTTTTTCTCGGACTTGGATATCTTTTAGTAAAGATTCCTCTTGATAGATTAAAAAAATAGATTTCGTAAACGGTAAATATTAACAATGACAGGTCTTAACGGACCTGTCATTATATTTTTCAGGACTATAATTGTATGAAACCACAGAATATGAATGATTTACTCAGGTGCCGGCCGGTGCCGCTCATGGAATGGTATACGGATGAAACGTCCGGCAGGGTCATAATCAAAAGACCAAGATTTATTACCCCCGTTGCCAGAAAAATAATTGGTCCTTTCATGAAATCGTCACATTTTCTGGTAAAACTGGACGAGCTTGGTTCCGTTGTCTGGCAAAACTGTGACGGTAACAACAGCGTACAAAATATTGGTGAAAGATTATTAGATAAGTTTGGAAATGATTTGGATTCTGTCTGGGAGCGGGTGTCAAAATTTATTCTTCAGCTTAATAGAGAAAAATTTATAGACCTAAAATTTGATTAATCAGACGATTCATTTATAACTAAATGTCGATCTTTCGTATCATCCGGCACAAAACCAATTTCCCTGCCTTCATATCTGTATTTCCCTGAAAGTTCTTTTAGAAATGGCTGGACCTGATCTTTAGGCATTGCAATTAATAGTCCTCCGCTTGTTTGCGGATCAAACAGAATATTATATCTTTCATCATCCGGTGTTCGTTCGGACCTGAAAAAATGCTGATTAAAGCTGCGATTTTTGTGAAACCCACCCGGAAGGAATAAAGGATTGTAAATATAATCATCGATGTGGCTGAATTTAGGCAGTCTGTTAAGCATTATTTCCGCGCCGCAATCACTCCCCTTCATCATCTCAATTAAGTGGCCGGCCAGTCCGTATCCCGTGATATCCGTACAGGCATGTACTTCGTAATTCCCGGAAGTCAGAATTTCCACAGGGATACCATTGAGAGTAAGCATGCTCTCTATTATTTCATCAATATCTGATTTTTTTGCTTTGTCAGCCTTTAATGCAGTGGATATGCAACCGGTTCCCAGAGGCTTTGTCAAAACTAAGCTATCCCCCGGTTTAAGGGTGTTGTTGCGCCATATTTTTTCAGGATGAACGGTTCCGGTAACCGCAAGTCCGTATTTAAGTTCTTTATCTTTCACTGAATGCCCGCCCGCGATGACGCAATTTGCTTCCCTGACCTTCTCCGCTCCTCCAATTAATATTTCTTTTAAAATTTCCGGAGGTAACACCCCTTCCGGAAATCCAATTATATTCAACGCAAGTATCGGTTTGCCGCCCATGGCATAAATATCACTCAGGGCGTTCGCCGCCGCGATTTGTCCGTAAAGAAACGGATCGTCCACAATCGGCGTAAAAAAGTCAACCGTGTTGATGATCGCGAGATCATCATTTATCTTGTATACACTTCCATCGTCAGCCGAATTATTACCGACCAGTAAATCAGGATGGCTGTACTGAGGTAATTCTGCAAGAATCCTGTCCAGAACCTCCGGATCAAGTTTGCTTGCTCAGCCGGCGCATGATACGAGTGAAGTTAGCTTTATCTTTTTCATTATCTCATTCTTTTTCTTTTGATTAAATATTCCGTCAGTGCTTTATTAAAAGGGGTGTTGGTGTTTAACAGCTGATAATCAATCCTGTTATTACTAAATTCCTGTCTGAAATAATCCAGATATTTGCTAAAATTTTCTTTGTAAGATTCCCTGATATACCAGGGCTGTGTTTTAATCCGCTCTCCGCTTTCCATATCTTCAAACAAAACATCTCCGCTAAAGGAAAAACTCTGTTCCTGTTCATCAAGTATATGAAATACAAGCACTTCATGCTGATTATGCCGGAAATGCTTTAGGCCCTCCACAATTTTGGCGGGATCATCGAGCAAATCTGAAATCAGGATGACTAAACCACGCCGGTTAAATCTCTCTGCAATCTGATGAAGCACTGAACCGATGTCTGTATCTTTACCCGGGGCGGCTGATTCCATTGCTTTAAGCAGCGTGTTGAGATATGAAAAAACGGATCTTGGAGGCAGTAACTGGCGAATTTCTTCATCAAAAAGGACGAGGCCTGTGGCGTCGCGCTGTTTCATCATCAGATAAGCAAGCGATGCGGACAGATACGTGGCATATGCCGATTTTTTTATGCCAGTGCTTCCGTAATTCATTGAATTGGAAATATCTAAAACAATATAACATCGAAGATTGGTTTCTTCTTCGTATTGTTTAATATAAAACCGATCCGTTCGTCCGTAAACCTTCCAATCTACAAATCGCAGACTGTCTCCGGACATGTAGGGTCTATGTTGTGAAAATTCGACACTAAATCCGTGAAACGGGCTTTTGTGTAATCCGGTGAGGTACCCTTCAACGACGCGCCGGGCAACCAATTCAAGATTGCTTAGGGAAGACAATACTTTAGGATCAAGAAATTTATTGAAAGAATTATCCTGCATTTAATTCCGGAAAGTTTTTCTGATTAGTTTAAAGAAGTATGATATTATAATCAATAATATTCAAGTTTAATTATGGAGAAACAGCCGGATCGGGCGCGAATTTATCACAGCTATGATTCAAGGCAACTTCCATTTGGTGAATTTTACAGCGATAATAGAATTCATCTTCTGAGCTGTAACTTTGATTGACGCGAATAAATGCTTGCCGGAACTTACAGTTATTACAGTTTTTAGGAACGACGGCTGTATGCTTCATTAGTCCCCTTTTCTGTATAACTCCCATCGATCTTAACAGTTGGTTCAACTGAATAATAATTCGCCTCATTCGTAATAACGCGATTACCTGAATCACAAAAAGCACTGCGACTATAATAACTAGATATAATAAAGTATTCATATTACTTCACAAATTAACTTTCTTAGGTATTTTACCGATCTAAAATTGAAATGTTTCCGTTAAAATGAATTCTTCTCATAATTATTAAACCAATCGATCAGGTTATTTATCGATTGCCTGGTGTGTTCAAAATTTTCATATTCAAATATAACCGATCTCAATTGAATTCTATTTCGGATTATATATTCAAATATCTCCGGCCAGGGAATAACACCTTCAAATAAAGGTGTCCAGTTTGACCGGTGAGCGTCAAATGGATCGTGGTCGATAATATGAAGAATTACCGGGATATCATTTGTTGAACAATATTTTAAAACATCAATAATTTTGGATGTTATAATTTCTGCGGATAATTTTTGGTGGAAATAATGAAAATACCTGGAAGGATCAATCACCGCATGAACATCAACATTCTGATTTGCCGCGTCTTCAATTCTATGTAAGAGTGTACTAATCCCGAAGGGGTTATCGTTTTCAACTCCGAGAGAACCTTCATTATCGCGAATATATTTTATAAGAGCGGGATTGATGAGACTTTCATGCTGGATAAATAAATGATTTTTCATTTCCGTATGAATATGTTGGATACAATTGTTGTCAGCAGGAAGATGAAAGTAAATCTCCTTGAAATTTTTAAGATCGGGCAGCACTTCATGGTAGGTTTTATTGATATATTTAGAATCCGGCAGGTATAACTGGATAACATTAATTTTCAGTTGGCGTGCGTAACTGATTGTTTTCGTCCAACTGTAAGAATGATCTCTGGCGACAGATGACGCGATACCTGCCAGAAATGTCATATCGTTATTCGGGAAGTGTAATTCCATTTTGCATAGCAGCCGCAATTGTAGTGTTGCTCATCAGCATCGAAATGGTCATCGGGCCGACTCCACCGGGAACCGGTGTAATAAAGGATGCTTTTTTAGAGACTTCATCAAAGGCCACGTCACCTGTCAGTCGGTATCCCCTGTCATTATCAGCGTCAACACGGTTCATACCAACATCGATGACAATGACTCCGTCTTTTACCATGTCTCCCTTAACAAATTCCGGGTACCCCATAGCAGCGATCAATATATCGGCAGTCCTTGTGTATTGCTCAATACTGACCGTCCGGCTGTGAACAATCGTTACCGTTGCGTTACCCTTCTTATTTTTTTGCATCATTAAATTAGCCATTGGTTTTCCGACGATATTGCTTCGGCCGATCACTACGACATGCTTGCCGTCAGATTGAATGTTGTAATATTGAAGAATTTCAATGATTCCGGCGGGAGTACATGGCAGCACATATGGAGTTCCCGCAACCATTAAACCAACATTTCTTGGATGAAAACAATCCACATCTTTATCAGGACTGATCCTCAGAATTACTTTCTCTTCACTGATATGCATTGGAAGGGGCATCTGAACCAGTATTCCATTATAATCATTATTCTTATTCAGCTCATCGATCAGGGAAAGAAGCTCTGATTCGGGCGTCTCCTTTTCCATATATATAGTTTCAGACCGCATCCCCAATTGTTGCGAGGTTTTTCCTTTTCGTTTCACATAAACATGTGATGCAGGATCATCGCCGACGATTATTACCGCCAGTCCGGGAGTCACTCCATGAGATTTAAGATATGATATTTGTTTCTGTACGCGCTCCGCGACATGTTGAGAAACTAATTTCCCGTCAAGGATTTTTCCTTTTTCCATAATCCGCCTTTGAAAAATTAAGTCTCTGGATTTGGTTTGCTTTTCCGGTATTTTGATCAACTTTTACAACAATACCATTAAAACGCACATTATTTTTCGCTATTTGATAATAATGCGGTGTTTGAGTTAAGAATCTTTTTATGGCTGTATCTGTTTTCATACCGATCACACTGTCAAAAGGACCTGTCATCCCGGCATCAGTGATAAAGGCGGTACCCTGTAATAATATCCTCTCATCCGCTGTCTGTACATGTGTATGAGTGCCAAGAACCGCGGAAACTTTTCCATCAAGATACCATCCGAGCGCTTGTTTTTCAGCAGTCGCTTCTCCGTGGAAATCCACTACAATCACCATAGCTTCTTTTCGGACATGAGATAATATTTCATCTGCTTTTTTGAACGGACAGTCAATGGGATTCATAAAGCTTCGTCCCTGTAAATTCACCACCGCTACCGGTGTACCCTGGACTGATTGCCAGATTCCATATCCAAGCCCCGCATTCTCTTCAGGATAATTGGCCGGGCGAAGTATTCTGAGCTTCTGATCAGTCAGAATTTTTTCACTCTCTTTCTGCCAAACATGATTACCGGTGGTGATAGCGTCAACTCCGATTTGTCTTAATTTTTTGGCAGAAGTCGCGGTTATTCCTTTTCCCTGGTGTATGTTTTCGCCATTGACGATGCAAAAATCTATCTTAAAATCATGCTTGATTCTTGGAATCAGATCCAGAGCTAATTGTAATCCGTCTTCTCCTACAATGTCTCCGGCAAATAGAATATTCAACATCAGGCGAAATCCACTGAACGGAATTCACGTATCACAACAACTTTTATCTGACCGGGATAATCAATCTCGGTTTGTATTTTTTTAGCAATGTCGTTTGCAAGCTGAAAACTAACTGCATCATCAACTTTTTCATGATCGATGATCACCCGGACCTCCTTGCCTGCCTGAATGGCATACGCGGAGTTAACACCTTCAAATGATTCCGCAATTCCTTCTACGGAGCGCATTCTTTGTATAAAGTTCTCAACCACTTCTCTTCTTGCGCCCGGTCTGGCGCTGCTGATTTCGTTGGCAACCTGAACGATGACAGAAATCGGAGAAATAGCTTCGGCGTCACCATGATGCGCCAGGATTGCATTCAGAACAATCGGATGCTCACTATATTTTTTAACAAATTCATAGCCCAGCTTACTGTGATTGCCATCGGTATGTCGTTCAACAACACGTCCGATATCATGCAATATTCCTGCCCTTTTGGCCAAAACTTCATCCAGCCCCAGTTCTGCGGCTATGATACCGGAGATGATGGCAACCTCTTTACTGTGTTGCAATACATTCTGCCCATAGCTTGTTCTGAATCTCAGTTTACCCAGCATATTGACCAGATCGGGATGCAAACCGTGGATACCGGTTTCAAGCAATGCCTGTTCGCCCAATTCATTAAAATATTCTTGCATTTCCTGTTTTATTTTTTCATATGATTCTTCAATTCTTCCGGGGTGAATTCGTCCGTCCGTTACCAATTTTTCCATGGTGATGCGGGCAAGTTCCCGCCGGTACGGATCAAATCCGCTGAGGATCACAGCTTCAGGGGTGTCGTCAACAATGACATCCACACCGGTTACGGTTTCAAAAGCGCGAATATTTCGGCCTTCCCTGCCAATTATACGCCCTTTCATGTCATCACTGGGAAGAGTTACAATAGAAACGGTGGATTCGACCGCGTGATCGGCCGCCATTTGCTGAATCGATGAAATGATGATATTTTTTGCTTTGGACTCAGCTTCTCTGGTGGCTTCCTCGATAATCTTATACACTTTTCCGGAAGCTTCCTTTTTAGCGTTTTCAATCAGATTATCCAGTAGAATTTTCCTGGCTTCTTCCCTTGTTAATCCGGAGATAGATTCCAGTTTTTTATTAGCTTCATCCCACATCTGATCAAGTTTCTGCTGACGAATCCGGATCTGATTTTCTTTGTTTTTGAGATCCCGTTGCTGCAGGAAAATTTCCCTGTCTTTTTTAGAAATCAAGTCCGCCTTGCGATCCAGGTTGTTCTCTTTGTTCGCCAGTTCCGATTCGACTTTATTTAAAGAATTTCTCTTTGATTTAAACTCATCTTCCAGTTTTTGTTTTAGAAGATAAAGTTCTTCCTGAGCTTCCAGGATTTTCTCTTTTTTGTTGTTTTCTGCTTCTGCTTTTGCATCAAGGAGTATGGTTTCCGCCATTTGACGCGCCGCGGAAAGCCCCTTTTTGCCCAGTATGGTGTTCGCGAACCAGCCGACGAAAAAAAACAATATGCTAACGAAAACGGCCAGTACAATCACAATTATGCTCATTGATCCTCCTCAGAATCCCGATTAACGGGGAGGTGTGCTTTCTGTCTTAATTTTATGATAATAAAAAAAACCCTGTACTTAAACATGATCTAAAGATAAAGAACCTTTTTCGACATGATGGGCACCTCCTGAACGGTTTACGCTTCCTCTCAAAGGAGGCATGCATTTGACGCTCAGAGTTAGTTCCCTGAGTATAATGGTGTTGGTCCTTTACTTAGACCCATGTATAAGATACAGGGTTTCGTAAAAGTAAATAATAACCTTACTCGTCCACGAGTTCAGTTAAGGAACGATTCATTTTTCTTGCTTCTTCATTCAGCTGATCAAGTAATTTTTCGCGGTAGAGTCGCTCCTGAAAAAGTTCATCCGCTAAATTTAAAGCCGCAAGAATTGCAACTTTTATTGGTGATTTTAATGTCTGCGAGCGATCCGTTTCGCGCATTTTTTCATCAACATATTGTGCAATTTTATAAACATAATTTTCATCGTTATCAGAAACGAGAGTATATTCGGATCCGAAAATGTTTACTCGAATTTGGCCGGGAGCCATTCTGATTGTTCCTTTTACTAAGAATCAACACCACTTTTACTATAAGAGTATAACTCTAACTGAGTAACAAGTTTATTTAATCGAGTTTTTATCTCTCTGTTCTTTTCCTTTAAGCTGTCATTCTCTTTTTTCAGATTTTTTATGATTTCTGTTTCAGCGCCTGAGGGCAACTGCTCGATCGCCTGTATTTTTTTTTTGATTTCCTTGTTCTCTTTTTCAAGCAGAGCGTTTTTTTGGCGTAACTGACGTATTTTAATACTAACGTCTTCTACGAGCTCCTGGAGCCTGTCAAACTGATCCAGTTTCATAAAATCACTTCCGCAATCTCGCGTTAAATTTTCGCTCTGATTCACTAATAATTTTACGGAATATCTTATCCACTTCCTTATCGCTCAGGGTACGTTCGGATGATTGAAATCTCATCCTGATCGCCAGACTCTTCTGAGATTCTAAAAGATTATTCCCGCGATATACATCAAAGATTTCGACGTGATTCAATAATGGCCTGCCGATTTCGCTCACAAAGCTTATCACATCCGCCGAACTGATCTCTTCATTCATGACCAATGCCATATCTACTTCAATATACGGAAATTTCGGCACAGGAGCATATTTTTTGGAAGTTGTTAATTTCCCGACAATCAAATCAACATCAAATTCAAATGCATAAACAGGATTATTTATTCCAAAAGATTTAATGATCTTGTCGTCAACCCTTCCGCAATATCCAAAGATCTGATTTTTATAAGAAAACGCGATTGTTTCCTGACCGGACAGATACACATATTTATCATATAAAATAATATGAAAGTTGTCAAGAAATATTTTCGCGATGAACGACTCCGATATTCCTTTAGCGTCATAAAAATCAATCATTTCTGTTGAAGAATTCCAGGTTTGCGGAAAGCGTCTTCCACTGATTACGCCTGCAATAATTTTTGGCTGATCGGGCAGCTGGTCTTTTTTATAGTTCCTGAAAACCCTGCCAATCTCGAACAACCGGATATCCTGAATATTTCTGTTTTGATTATGAGCAATGGCTTTCAACAAACCCGGCAACAGGGAAGGACGCATCGTTGTCATGTCATCACTAATCGGATTGAGAATGGTTACATTCTCCCCCTGACTGAATGGCTGAGCTTCATCAGAACGCAGCATACTATTGCTGAATGATTCATTTAAGCCTAATTCAATTAAATTGTCTCTCATCCGTGATACGATTTTTTCAGAAGAATTTTCATCAATCTCGTATGGTATTTCTGTCGTAATATTAACAGGTAGATTCTCAAAACTGACCAATCTCGCCACTTCTTCGATCAGGTCAACTTCCCTCTGTAAATCAACACGATACGTGGGGATGATTGCTTTGTTTTGACCGTATACAATACCAAGACTTTTCAGTTTCTCAATAATAACCGTGGTTTCCAGATTAGATCCAAGTAATTTGTTTACCCTTTCCGGGCGAAAATGCACTTCCTGTTTCTCAACCGGATCAGGATACACATCCACAATACCCTGAGCTATTTCCCCGCCGGCTATTTCAGATATCAGAGCCGCCGCGCGATTTAATGCCTGCAATACGCCATTAGGATCGGCTCCTCTTTCAAAACGCTGGGAGGCTTCCGTTCCCAGACCGAGTTTTTTACTTGATGTTGAAATACGTACAGGATTAAAATATGCGCTCTCGAGCAAAATATTCACTGTTTTGTCGGATACTTCAGAATTTAAACCTCCCATTATTCCGCCGATTGCCACCGCTTTGGACTGATCACAGATCATCACGGTTTTTTCGGGGAGTTCACGCTCTTTTTCATCAAGAGTAACAAATTTTTCACCGGGCGCGCTGAACCGTACATTGATTTCAGATCCATAAATATTGTCCAGATCGAAAGCATGAAGCGGATGTCCCAATTCCATTAAGACATAATTTGTAATATCGACGACGTTATTGATGGATCGAATTCCGACAGCCTGCAATTTTTCTTTAATCCACTCCGGGCTTTCATCAATTTTTACATTTTTTATGACCCTGGCGGCGTATCTGGGACAGCCGTCGGCGGACTGAATATTGATGGAGGCCAGGTCCGCTGCTTTTAAAGCAGAATTTTCATTTAGATTTATTTCCGGTAAACGAAGTTTATTACCGGTGATGGCAGATATCTCGCGGGCGATACCAACGATACTCATACAATCCGGTCTGTTAGGAGTAATAAACAGATCAAGGATATGGTCCTGCTTTGCAGCCAGTATCCTGTAGAAATCATCACCCGCTGTAACCGGATCTTCAATATTCCAGATGCCGTCAGACGCGGTTTCAAGCCCCAGTTCCTGTTTTGAACAGATCATTCCGAAAGAAACCACACCGCGAATTTTAGCTTTTCTGATTTTCATCCCGTTGGGCAGGACTGCGTCAACTTTCGCGAATGGAACCAATTGCCCTTCGGCAACGTTCGGCGCGCCGCAGATGACCTGAAAATCATCTTCCCCGTCAGACACCGTACAAACAGAGAGCTTATCCGCATCCGGGTGTTTGTTCACTGATTTCACATTCCCGACCACAACACCCGTGAATTCAGGAATCAAGGTATAAATTTCTTCTACCTCGATACCTAGATTTGTTAATTTATCAGCCAGTTCATCCGGCGAATAATTAAAATCGATGTATTTTTTTAGCCAATCGTAAGAAAGTTTCATTTTTTATATACCATTAAAATTGTCTTAAGAATCGTAAATCATTTTCAAAAAACAGGCGAATATCATCTATTCCAAATTTCAGCATGGCGATCCTGTCAATCCCCATTCCAAAGGCGTATCCCGTGTATTTTTCAGGATCGTATCCAACAGATTCAAATACTTTTGGATCTACCATACCTGAACCCGAGATCTCCAGCCAGCCCGTATTTTTACAAACACGGCAACCCTTGCCGCGGCAAAAGACGCAATTGAAATCATATTCCGCGCTGGGTTCCGTGAATGGGAAGAAACTTGGACGGAACCGTACTTTTATATCTTTTCCAAACATTCGATGCGCGAAAGCCTGTATTATTCCCTTTAAATCCGCAAAAGTGACATTTTCCCCTACAACAAGCCCTTCAACCTGATGAAAAAACGGAGAGTGGCTCGCATCCGGAGTATCACGCCGATAGACTCTTCCCGGAGCTATCATTCTTATCGGCGGTTTCTTTTTTTCCATCACACGGATCTGAACCGGTGATGTATGGGTTCTGAGCACAATTTCTTCGCTTACATACAGGGTATCCTGCATATTTCTGGCCGGGTGGGATTTGGGAATATTTAAAGCTTCAAAATTATAATAATCCGTTTCAACTTCAGGTCCGTCTTCAATCGTGAATCCCAGGCTTCTGAATATTGATTTCACTTCATCCTCAACCTGAATCAGCGGATGTTTTCTTCCGGTAAACTGCCTTCTTCCCGGTAGCGTCAGATCAATGTTTCCGGTTCCGGTTTTCTTTTTCTCAAAATTTTTAGCGAGTTCATTATACCGGGTGTCAAAGGACACTTTCATTTTGTTCAAAGCCTGCCCGAGAACGGGTTTTTCTTCTTTTGCAGCGCTGCCGAGCATCACAAAAGCCTCACTGACCAGGCCTTTCCTGCCAAGATATTTTACGCGAAGATTTTCAAGCGCTTCAGGATTTTCAATACTTGCTGCATCTTTTTCAAATTCAGCGGTAATTTGTTCAATTTTTTTCAACATTTTCGACCTATGCACTTATACACATACAAAAAAAGGAAGTGCTGAAGTTAAAACACCTCCTTAAAAACTCCCTAACAGGTAAACGCATTTTAAAATTAAGCCGTAACCTGTTTAACCAACTGTTCAAAATCGCCAGGATTTTTGACCGCCATATCGGCAAGCGCCTTACGATTCAGTTCAACATTCGCTTTTTTAAGTTTATCCATAAAAACAGAGTAAGAAACACCATAAAGCCTGCAGGCTGCGTTAATTCTTGTTATCCATAATTTACGAAAATTTCTTTTGTTCACACGGCGATCACGGTAGGCGTAAGACCAGCTTTTTTCAACCTGATCCTTAGCAGTAGAATATAAGCGGCTTTTACCCAGCCTGTATCCCTTTGCAGCCTTTAATACTTTTTTTCTTCTCTGTCGGGCCGCGACATTATTCGTTGCACGTGGCATTTTATAATCTCCTATCTACTTTCAATTATTTCAAAATCATCTTATGAACTCTTGGCGAGTCAGCTCCTGAAACCAGGCCTTCTTTTCTTAAATTTCTTTTTCTTTTAGTCGATTTTTTTGTCAATATGTGGCTGTGATAGGCAGAATGCCGTTTTATTTTGCCACTCGCAGTGACTTTGAAGCGTTTCGCTGCGCCTCGGTTTGATTTCATCTTTGGCATATATCTTCATCCTTTCTACTTTTGTGTCAAAATCATGGTCATATTTCGGCCTTCAAATTTTCTTGGGCCTTCAATCTTTGCTACATCGCTTAGCATTTCAAGAATCCGATCCAATAATTGTTCTCCGAATTCCTTGTACGCAAGCTCACGCCCACGAAACTGAACGGTAAATTTAACTTTATGTTTTTGTTCTAAAAACGCACGAGCATGTTTTACTTTAAAATCCAAATCATGGACATCTGTTTTTGGACGCATACGAATTTCTTTTACAACTACAGTATGCTGTTTCTTTTTGTTGATTTTTTCTTTTTTACTCTGTTCATAAATATACTTACCAAAATCCATTATTTTACAAACAGGTGGTTTTGCCGTCGGCGCTATTTCAACCAGATCGAGTCCCTGTTCCAAAGCCATTTCCTGAGCTTTTTTTACTTCTACTATTCCCGCCTGTTGTCCTTCACTATCAATTAAGCGTACTTCCGGCGCCTGAATTTCCTGATTGGTTTTTACTTTTGCTTGTGCGATTTTTTGTCTCCTTATTTTTTTAAAACTTCGCTCTTAATTATCGATTTCCCGCGCCACTCTTTCAATGAAATCAGAGACAGACATTTGTCCAAGATCCCCGTCTCCTTTATGACGAACAGAAATCATTTCGGCATCAAGCTCTTTGTCCCCTATTATGATCATGTAAGGGATCTTATTTATTTCCGCTTCCCGGATTTTATAACCGATTTTTTCATTGCGTGAATCCAGTTCAACCCGAATCTTATTCGATTGCATCTTTTGTTTAATTTCCCGGGCATAATCTAAATGGCGGTCGGCAATTGGTATCAATTGTATCTGAACCGGTGAGAGCCAGAGCGGAAAATTACCGGCATATTGTTCGATCAGAATCCCGAAGAAACGTTCCAAAGATCCCAACAGAGCCCGGTGAATTGTAATAGGCCTGTAAGAAATACCATCTGTATCAACAAAGTTCAGATCAAATCGTTCAGGCAGATTGAAATCAACCTGTATGGTCGAACACTGCCAGGAACGCCCCAGAACATCTTTAATTTTAATGTCTATTTTGGGACCATAGAACACTCCCTCACCGGGATCAACAGAAAATTTTATTCTTCGTATATCAAGAGCATTGCGAAGCGCGTCAGTCGCGTGTTCCCAGTTTTCCTCGCTTCCTACGAACTTCTCTGGCCTGGTGGAGAGATAAACATCATATTCATTAAATCCGAATTTTCCCAGCATTTTGATCGTTAAGTCCAGAACGCCCAGGATTTCATCGGTAAGCTGATTCGGGTGACAGTAAATATGGGCATCATCCTGGGTGAATCCTCTTACTCTCATTAATCCATGCAGTACTCCCGATCGTTCATAACGGTAAACGGTACCCAACTCAGCGTACCTGATAGGCAAATCACGGTAACTGCGGATTTTAGTTTTGTAAATCATCATATGAAAAGGACAATTCATCGGTTTCAGCTGATAATCAACTTCATCGACCGACATAGGGCGAAACATATTTTCAGCATAGAAACCTGTATGACCACTAGTTTCCCAGAGATTTAATTTTGCGATATGCGGAGAATAAACCAGCTCATAACCGCTGGCGAAATGTTCGTCTTTCCAGTAACTCTCGATAAGATGACGAATCACAGAACCTTTCGGATGCCAGAGAATCAATCCGCTTCCGACTTCATCCTGCACACTGAAAAGATCCAGCTCGCGACCAAGTTTTCTGTGATCACGTTTTTTGGCTTCCTCTATCCGAAACAGATGCTCTTTTAATTGTTTTTTGTCCGGATAATTTGTCGCGTAAATGCGCTGGAGCATTTTATTGTGTTCATCACCCTTCCAGTACGCGCCCGCGACTGAAAGCAGTTTAAAATTCTTGCCGAGAAGCCTGGTAGAAGATATGTGCGGACCGCGGCAAAGATCAGTAAACTCCCCCTGACTGTAAGCGGAAATTTCACCGTCCAATTCCCGTAAAAGATCAATTTTCAACATTTCGTTTTTATTTTTAAAAAACTCAACGGCCTCGGAGGGGGTCATTACAGCGCGAACAACTTTATAATCATCTTCGACAATTTTCGCCATTTCACTTTCTATTGATTCAAAATCATCCGGAGTAATCGGTCTTTCTAAATCAATATCATAGTAAAATCCATCAGATACGGGCGGGCCAATTCCGAGCTGAGCTTCAGGAAATATACGTTTTATGGCTTGAGCCATTAGGTGAGCCGATGAATGCCAGAAGACATCTCTTCCTTCATCATCCTGAAAAGTCAATATTTGAAGTTCACCCGATTCAATAATCGGATCTGCCAGAGATATAATTTTACCGTTCAGCTTTGCCGCAACGGCTTTTTTAGCTAATGAATTACTTATCCCTTTTGCGATTTCCAGCGCAGACACGCCTTTTTCAAGGACCTGCACAGAATTATCAGGGAACTGAATCTTTATCTGTTCCAAAGAATGTCATCCTCATTTAATTTGGCAATCATTTAATATCCAAATAAAACAAACCACGAGAAGAGGCGCCTCGTGGTCTGTTGTGGGACGAAAGAGATTCGAACTCATGACCTCTACGATGTCAACGTAGCGCTCTAACCAACTGAGCTATCGTCCCCTGATACGCTTTCAAAGTCTTTAAATATAATAGTTAAGACCAATAAAATCAATACTATTTTTTTCAGACCTTCTATAAAAATCAAAAACCCCCGGGGAAGTTCCCAAGGGGTTGCGTGGGGAGGGGAGGATTCGAACCTCCGAAGGCTTCAGCCGACAGATTTACAGTCTGTTGCGTTTGACCGCTCCGCAACCTCCCCGTTTCTTAACGAGTTACCAATATACAAACAAAAAATAATTCAAGTCAATACTACTTTATGTCCAAATTGAAAAAAAATTAAAAAAAATTGCGGGAGTACGTGGGAGTCGAACCCACCCTCCGCCATCAGGCGGAACACGCAGTTTTGAAGACTGGGGAAGCCACCGGGCCTCATCTACTCCCATGAATGGGAAAGAGAATATTAAAATTTATCTAAAAAAGCAAACTTTTATGAAAATGATTGTATCTTAATTTCCAGCTTGTTAATTTAAACTACCTTCATTCATCTATCATCTTCAATTATTGCCGAGGTAATTATGTATAAGAAATGTGAAGTCCCGCTGGAGCAATTGACAAAAAAAGCCAACATAGACAAAATTAAGTTTCAGACAACCGATGATATTGATCCATTGAACTCTGTCATAGGACAGGACCGCGCGGTATCTGCAATTAATTTTGCTATTGAGATTGGAGATGCCGGTTACAATGTTTTTGTCACCGGAAGTTATGGAACCGGGCGTTCAACCATCGTGAAAGATCTTCTTCTTAAAGCCGCGAAAAAGCGCCCCACCCCTCCTGACCTTATTTTTGTCTATAATTTCGAAAATGAAGATGAACCGGCCGCCCTCAGTTTACCCGCGGGAAGGGCATCTAAGTTTCAACAGGACATGCAAAGACTGATAAACAGCCTAAAAATTGATCTAAAAAAAACTTTTGAATCAAAATCTTATCTTGAAAAGAAAAATGAGATCGTTGAAAATGTTCAATCCCAAAAACAGGAACTGCTGGATACGCTTGAAAAAGAAGCGGTTTCATTAAAGGTTCAAATTCAGAGTTCAAGCATGGGTTTTGTGACTATTCCGGTAAATGACAAAGGTGAAGCCATTGAAAAGCCTGAATTTCAAGCATTACCCGAGCCCAAAAAAGAAGCAATAAATCAGAATTTAATCTATGTTCAAAAAAGGATTCAGGATGTTTTGCGGCAGATTGGATCCATCGAACGTTCTTTACAAGATGAAGTTGAAGGATTAACTTCAAAAGTCGCGCGTTTTGTCGTTAACAATCACTTCACTCCCCTTTTGGAAAAATATCATGAATGCGCTGATATAATTGATTACCTCAACAAAGCCGCCGAAGATATTATTAATAATGTGTACCATTTAATTGACATTAAGAGCGATGAAGAATCCCAAAAAAACGAACTCGAAAAAACCCCGTTTCTTATTAACAAGTATAAAGTGAACGTGCTGATTGATAATTCAAAACAACGGGGAGCTCCTGTAATACATGAGACAAATCCTACTTATAACCATATGTTCGGACGGATAGAGAAAAAATCGTTTCAGGGGTTTGTTTATACCGACTTTACGATGATCAAACCCGGATCACTGCTCGCCGCGAACGGCGGATTCTATATTATCGATGCCGATCAGCTTTTGAGACAGTCATTCGCCTACGACGCGCTTAAACGAGCGCTGAGAACCAGGAGCGGACGGATAGAAGATATCAGTGAATTGTATGGGTATCTTAGCGCGACTACTTTAAAACCTCAGTCATTTCCGCTGGAAGTAAAGGTGGTTTTAATCGGCAACGCTTCCAGCTATCATATGCTGCATAATTACGATGAAGAATTCAAAAAGATATTCAAGGTTCGGGCTGACTTTGACACTGAAGTAAATGTAACACCATCCATTGAAAAGAAATATATACAGTTTATATCCAGAGTGGTCCTGGAAGAGAAATTGCTTCCATTTGACAGGGAGGGAGTCGCCGCCATCATTGAATATGGTTTCCGCAGCGCCGAACATCAAAAAAAGATGTCTTTACAATTTGGTGAGCTCGTAAAACTGATACGTGAAGCATCATTTTGGGCGGCAAAAAAAGGCCATCGTCCCGCATCAAGAAGAGATGTTGAATATGCTGTTAAAGACAGGAGATACCGCCACAATCTTGTCGAAGAAAAAATTCAGGAATCCATTATTGAAAATACAATAAATGTGGACGTGAGTGGCTTTAAGACGGGACAAATTAACGGCCTTGCCGTATATGATCTCGGTGATTATTCGTTCGGACGCCCCAACCGGATCACTATCAACACCTACATCGGTTCAAGAGGGATCATTAATATTGAACGTGAAGCCAAAATGAGCGGGCGCATCCATGATAAAGGCATTCTTGTACTGACAGGATATTTTTCGCAACGATTTGGTTCAACAATGCCCCTTTCATTTTCAGCCTCTATCACTTTTGAACAGAGTTACGGGATGATCGACGGAGACAGCGCGTCATCGACCGAATTATACGGCTTACTTTCATCACTTTCGGAAACTCCGATCAATCAGGGAATCGCTGTTACGGGATCGGTCAACCAGAAGGGTGAAGTTCAGGCCATCGGCGGTGTGAATGATAAAATTGAAGGGTACTTCCAGGTTTGTAAAGCCCGGGGTCTGAAAGGTGATCAGGGTGTAATTATTCCTAAATCGAACATTAAACATTTGTTATTGAACAAGGAAGTAATTCAAGCCGTGAAGGACAAAAAATTCAACATTTGGGCAGTGGACAATATAGAAGACGGTATGCGGATATTGACCGGAAAGACCTGTGGTATTTTACATAAAGACGGGAGTTACACGCATGATTCGATATTTGCTAAAGTTCAGGAACGTTTGAGGGAATTTGCCCAGATCTCTCATAAATTCAGGAAGAGTCTTGGCTCCGCATCGAAAAAAGACGATAAGGGTGATGAGTCACCTATAGATTAACGAATCACTAAATCAATATAGTTCTTGCATTAGTTTATCAGTCAGGATCTCCGGGAACGGACTACCGGTCATTATTTCAAATCCGGCCGCTGCCTGTCCGATCAGCATAGGTAAGCCGTTCAAAGTAAAAATCCCGGCCTCTTTTGCCATTTTCAGGAAGGGTGATTCTTCGGGATTATAGATGAGATCATAAACCACCGTCCGTTCATGACAAAATTGTACAGGATCGGCCGGGTATTGGTTTATTGCCTTTCCCATTCCAAGACTGGTGGTATTTATAACGATATCCATCTTGAACTGAATCTTTTTTATCTCGCTAAAATTCATAAATTCTATCCTGCCCGCGCTTAAATTCTGAAGCCGGCTCACCAGGTTTTTAGCTTTCGTCTCCGTCCGGTTTACAATAATAACTTGATGCGGATTGCCCTCTTTTATTAAACCGAATGCCACGGCTCTTGACGCCCCTCCCGCTCCAAATATCAGACAGGACTTGATCTCCGGCAGAAACGCGTGTAAGGGCTTTAAAAAACCATTATAATCAGTGTTATACCCTTTCCATCTGTGATTCGATGGATTTACGGCGATTGTATTAACAGCGCCGATCATCTCCGCAGCGGGATCCACTTCATCAAGATATTCCATGATTTTTTCTTTATATGGGATCGTTACATTAAACCCGGACCAGCGCCCTGATTTTAAACTTTTAATTTTGCTGATAAACTGAGCCGGTTCTATTTCAATTTTTTTATACTCAGCATTCATTTTTAAGAGCCGATACGCTCTCAGATGAATTTTTGGTGAGAATGTATGATCTAGAGGATATCCTATTATACCGTATTGCCGCATCTATAATCATCCTGGTTAGAGGGAATTAAACTTTTATTTGATAATTCTGTCCAAGATAGACCAGAACTGAGGGAATGAGACATCCGCGGATGAGGGATCATCAATGATAATTTTTTCTTTTGACACTAATCCGGCAATAGCAAAGGACATCGCGATTCTATGATCGCCGTGAGTTTTAACACTGCCGCCCGTTAGAATTTGTCCGCCGGAGATTGTCATCCCATCAGGTTTTTCAAGCACTTTGATACCGACCGACTCCAGGTTTTCCGCCATGACCCTAATCCTGTCAGATTCCTTGTACCGTAATTCTTCGGCGCCGTTTAGTTCAAAAATCCCATCAGCCTGTGAGCCGATTACGGCAAGGATAGGGATTTCGTCAATAATATTCGGTATTATATCTATATCGAAAGGCGCATTCTGTAATTTCGAATATCTTACGGTTATGTCGCCCATAGGTTCCGGATCATTTACTCGGACATTTATATCAATTTTCGCGTTCATTTTTTTAAGATGTCTTAATATTCCGTCCCTGGTCGGATTAAGCGAAACATTGCGGAGAATAAGTTCGGAGCCGGGCAGCATTAATGCCGCCGCGATAAAAAATGACGCGGAAGAGATGTCACCCGGAATCATCATTGAAATATCCGGAATTTTTATATCTCTGGAACTTGTTATTGTTTGGCTGCCGTCAGGATTTTGTTTTAAAGGCAACCCTATCAATCTTTCGGTGTGATCTCTGGTCCGGACAGGCTCGATAATATTCGTCTCACCATCAGCATATAATCCGGCAAGAAGCAGAGCGGATTTTACCTGGGCGCTGGCGACCGGTAAACGATAGGTTATTCCATTTAACATTCCGGCGGGTGAAAATTTTAATGGAAGGTGTCCCTTCTCGGATGATATTTTGGCACCCATCATTGCCAGCGGATCTAAAACACGCTTCATCGGGCGTTTGCTTAAAGATTCATCACCCTGTAATGTTGTTGGAAATTTTAGATTTGACAAAATACCGCTCATCAACCGGGCCGTAGTCCCTGAATTTTTAGCATCGAGTGCTTTATCGTCCATTTTCCAGTCATCGAGCGGCTTACCTCTGATGATCAGACGGGAACCGGATAGTTCCCAGTCAATGCCTGCTTTTCTCAGGATATCCAGTGTGGCGGCGCAATCTTTGTTCAAATTAAAATTATCAAACACCGATTTTCGAAAATTAAGAGCGGAAAATAATGCAGCGCGATGAGAAATAGATTTATCGCCTGGGAGCGTTATATTCCCTTTTATTTTATACATCTTTATCCAATGCCGTTAAATCAAAATCCATGCAATCAAAAAATAATTAAGGAGAACAGAAGGTTTCTCAGTTGGTATTTTACTTAATTTACAGGTTTGTAAATTTAATGGACTCTTTTTACAACACCTTCTATCAACAATCCCGCGCCAATAATGATTAATATAATGGGCCAGTAAACAGATAACACATCAGATATCATCCACATTTTAATCAAATCATACGTGGCTGCGACAAACGGAACCCCGAGCAAGATAAAAATCAATCCTGTTGTCAGATTTGAAAAATGGGTCCGTTTAAAAAGATAATACACGATATTGGCCAGTCCTATGTTGATAAAAAACAATCCCCAGCCGAGGGAATCAATTTTCGGCAAATATCCAAGGTGCATCAAAAACAGAGTTGCTCCTTCAAGGATGAAAAAACTTCCCCCTTGAATACCTTTACGATCAGAATTATTAAATCCCTTATTTAGCAACACAACTCCTAAGAAAAAGCACGCCATAACAAGAAAATTTCCTCTTGAGAAATTTAAATAGTCAAGCTGATTCAAAAGGAGCACCACTCCAACTAAGATCAGCAGCCAGGCGGAAATATTTGACTTTTTCATTGGATACTCCACTTTAATAGAGATTAAATTCTATTCTGTTCAGGCAATTCAGGAAATACAATCACCATAACGATGTATGCCAAAATCCCGACACCTACTGAAGCCAGCGTCATCAGAACCCATCCAAGTCTGACTATTGTGGGGTCAACAGCAAAATATTCAGCCAGCCCTCCGCAGACTCCGCTGATCATTTTATTTGAAGTGGATCTGTAAAACTGCCGTTTTTGATCTTCTTCAGGATGATGTTTATTCGGACTTTCAGCTTCAGCGGGCTGTTTAACACCATGTCTTAATTCTGTCAGAGGATTACGGTTGTAAAGGAGAAAGATTCCAATTACAATCAGGAAAATAGCCCAGATCATCTGCCAGGGTATATGCCAGAAACTAATGTAATAAAAGAAACCTAACTGTTTTAACAATAAACCAAGTCCCAGGAGGATCAGTATGCTTCCCCATAAAAGAGCTTTATCATTTTTATTTTTGTTCAATTCCTTCTCCGAATATTCCTGATCAGGATTCTCCGGTACGATAATGGCTCCCGCGATATAAACAAGAATACCGATGCCGGCAAAGAGGGTCATAATAACCCATGCAAGCCTTACAAGGACAGGTTCCACATTTAAATACTCAGCGATTCCACCACATACCCCAACAAGCATTCTGTCTTTTCTTGAACGAAACAACTTTTTTATTGATGTTTCCTCATTGGGTTTTCCCGTCTCCTCAGGCATATTTCCTCCCGGATAATTCATGTTTATATAAAAGGACGAATTTTTACCGAAATTGTTGCATTTATCGGCTGATTGATAATATTTTGTACCGCAAAATTCCTGCCGGCACATTTATTTCAGCTATCTCGTCAATTTTCTTACCAAGCAAGCCTTTCCCAACCGGAGATGTAATTGAAATTTTGTTTTTTTTGATATCCGTTTCTTCAGCAGAAACAAGCGTATAACTATATTCTCTGTTATTTCTCAAATCCTGTACTTTCACCGATGTCAAAATGGAAACCTGATCGGTAGTGATTTCATTCTCATCAATAATTCTTGCTCTTGCCACCCGATCCTGCAGCTGTTGTATTTTTGTCTCCGCAAGCGATAATTCTTCACGGGCGGCATGATATTCGGCGTTTTCCCGGAGATCTCCATGTTCACGGGCAGTAGCTACTTTTTGTGAAATGGCCGGACGTGTAATATATTTTAATTCATGCAGCTCTTTTTTTAAATTATCCAGTCCTTCGGCAGTTAAATATACGTATTCCAATTTATTCCCTTTCCTTTTTATTACTCCGTTCTGAATGCCATTAAGCTAAAAAGAAACAGTTGTTTTTTCAAGTCGTATTGGATAAATCAGTTAGGCTGTGAGACGTGGTCCACGCGTTCAACCGAGAAAACACCCGGGATTTTTCGGATACTGTTTATAACTTTTGTAAGATGTTGGAGATCTTTTACCTGTATGTTCAGCTGCCCCTTTGCATACATATCATCGGTTCTGAAATCGGCCATCAGGATATTGGTATCCTGCTTAGCGACACATAAGGTAATATCTTTTAGCAGATTTTTGCGGTCTTCACCAAGTATTGAAAGATGTACCTGAAATTCCTGATCCTTCTCTATATCCCAGGCGACATCAATGACCCGTTCTTTTTCTTCCATGAGTTTTATCAGATTTTTGCAATCGGTCCGATGAATTGTCACCCCTTTTCCCCGTGTCAGATATCCGATAATCCTGTCTCCGGGAACGGGCTGACAGCACTTTCCAAAATGAATAAGCATATTATCCATGCCTTGAACGCGTATACCGCTCTCATGCCGCGCGCGTTTTAGAAATTTGACAAAAAAACTATCTTCTTTTTCAAGCGGCGGTTGATCGGGATACATTTTCTTGGCAATGTTATCAACCGTAAATTCACCACGTCCTATGACGACCTTTAGACTTTCGAGATTTTGAAATCCCAGTTTTTGAAGAACATCCAGAAACTCAGGACTTTTCTCCGTAAGTTTGTATTTTTTTAAAAATTTTACAAGAATCTCCCCGCCGATCTCGATTGTCTGGGCTAGCTGCTCTTCTCTTAAGGTTTTCTTGATCCATTGTCTGGCTTTTGTTGTCTTGACAAATGACAACCAGTCATGACTCGGTTTTTGATTTTGTGACGTGATGATCTCCACCTGGTCACCCGATCTCAATTCGGTCTTCATGGGAACTATTTTACCATTGACCTTTGCGCCGATACAATGGTTCCCTACGTTTGTGTGGATTGCGTATGCAAAATCAACCGGAGACGATTTTGCCGGAAGCTTGAACAAATCTCCTTTTGGGGAAAAAACAAAAAGTTCATCCTGAAACAAATCAATTTTAAGATTTTCCATAAAATCACCGGGATCATCCTCCTGAATCTGCCTCTCTACAAGCTCCCGTACCCAGTTTAGATGTTTTTCATAATAAGTATCACCGCTTACACCTTCCTTATATTTCCAGTGGGCAGCGATCCCGTCCTCAGCCATCCGATGCATATCCTGGGTTCGAATCTGAATTTCAACCATTTTCCCTTCGGGTCCGACGACTGTCGTATGAAGAGATTGATATCCATTGATTTTAGGCATGGCAATATAGTCTTTGAACCGGTCATAAACGGGCATGAACAGATTATGTATTATACCGAGCGCATAATAACATTCTTCAACTTTTCCGACTAAGATTCTGATCGCGAGTAAATCATATATTTCCTCGAAGGGCCGGTTTCGCTTCTTCATCTTGTGATAAATACTGAAATAACTCTTCGCGCGTCCCGAAATAGTCGATTCAATGCCATTTTTTTTGAGATCGCCCGCAATCGGCTCCGTCACTCTTTTTATATATTGTTCACGCTCTTCCTTAGTTTCCTTTATTTTCCGGACCAGGTCATTATAGACATCCGTTTCCAGATGCTTTAGCGCGAGATCTTCCAATTCAAGTTTTATTCTTGAGATTCCAAACCGGTGCGCCAGCGGCGCGTAAACATCTCTTGTTTCAATTGAGATGCGCGGACGTTTTTTTTCCGGAACAAACTCCAGCGTACGCATATTATGCAGCCTGTCAGCGAATTTAATAATTATGACCCGAACATCCTGCGCCATAGACAACAGCATTTTTCTGAAGGTTTCTGCTTGTTGGGCCTCTTTACTTTGGAATTTCAGCTCGCCGATTTTAGTGACACCATCAACCATGGAGCTTACGGTTTCACCAAATTCTTCCTTGAGCTGATCCAGAGTGACACCCGTGTCTTCAACGACATCATGCAGTAACCCGGAAATGATAGTGGAACTATCCATTTTGAGCTCTGCAAGAATTTTTGCCACATTCAGACAATGTTCAAAGTATGGTTCTCCGGAATACCTCCGTTGCCTGAGATGGGCCTTAAGACCAAATTCGTATGCTTTTTTGAGAGCATCGCCATCAAAATCACTGGCATATAGTTTTACATCATTTAACAACTGATCAAATTCAGCATCGAATAAAGTGTGCATTTTTTTAATCAGCTGCTCGTCTGTAGCTTTTAGCATATAATTAACTTTACCGCCTAATTCATTCCTTGAATGATATTAAAATTCTGCAGGTGAATACACTGCCGTATCATGAAAAATATCCGGATCACCAAATTTTCCGTACTCTTTAAGAAACGTCAGCCGTATGGTTCCAACCGGACCGTTTCGTTGTTTTCCGATAATTAGTTCACACATATTATGCGTTGACGCGCCGGTATCTTCAAATTCCATGATATTGTAATATTCCGGACGGTACACAAAAAACACAACGTCCGCGTCCTGCTCGATAGCACCGGATTCGCGCAAATCAGATAATTGCGGTTTTTTGCTCTTATCTCTTGTTTCTGTAGCGCGTGAGAGCTGGGATAAGGCCACTACGGGAATGCCAAGCTCCTTCGCGATACCTTTAATCGACCGGGAAATATGTGTTATTTCCTGCTGTCTGTTCTCACCCTTATGTCCATCCATCAACTGAAGATAATCTATGATGAGAAGCTGGATATTCTTTTCCGCTTTAAGACGTCTTGCTTTTGCCCGAAGCTCAATTACGTTCAGGGAGGCAGAGTCGTCTATGTAAATGGGAGCATTCATCAGTTTCGCGACATGATTGGTAAGGCGGCCCATCTCTTCCTTGTTAAGTTTACCAGTACGGACAGCCATCTGATTTACTTTGGCTTCTGTACACAGGAGCCTCAATACTAAAGCTTCAGTCGACATTTCAAGGCTAAAGACCCCAACCGCATAGCCAAAATCCACAGCGGCGTTCCGGGCAAGATTGAGGGCAAAGGCCGTTTTCCCCATACTTGGCCGACCGGCCAGAATAATAAGATCGGCCGGCTGAAAACCCGCTGTATATTCATCTAGCTTTTTATATCCTGATGATACACCTGTAACCCCCGTCTTGCTTGAATGATAAAGCTCATCAATCTTTTCGAATGTGCTGTGGAGAACCGTATTTATTGAAGCAAAACCTTTTTTGAGCCTTTTTTCAGAGATCTCAAATATTTTTCGTTCGGCAAAATCAAGCATTTCATCCACATCTTCTGTCTGTGAATATGCCTGATTAATGATTGCCGTACATTCGCTGATCAGCATTCTGGAAAGAGATTTTTGTTTGACGATATCTAAATGATACTCAATATTCGCTGATGAAGGTGTACTGTTTGATATTTCGGCGAGATAGTATGGACCACCGATATCATCCAAAGCCCCCATCCTTTTTAGTTCTTCAGAAAGCGTAATCAAATCGATTTCTGTGTTTTTTTCAAACAGGTTTACAATGGCTGAGAAGATTGTTTTATGACTGTTTTTATAAAAGTAACCCGCGTCTATTGTCTCGACTGCCATTGCCACAGCTTCATTATCGAGAAACATCGCGCCAAGAACGGCCTGTTCAACCTCGTTTGCCTGTGGCGGTACTCGTAAGGCTTGTTCGCCGGAACTTTTATCAGACATTATTACCTCTTTACCTTAATATGAATGAAAAATATCTTTGATTCTATTCTACAGTTCTACAGTTCTACAGTTCATTGATTAGAATAATTAAAAATTATTCGTCTTTCAAGTTGACTTTTACTGATTAAGCTGTTTTTTCCATCAATGTTTTAATTTTTTTCAAATCTTGCCAGACATTTCGCTTCCATTGAGGATTTCTTAATAATGCGGCAGGATGGTAAGTGACAACAAAAGGAATGTCTTCATAGATTTGGATGTCCTGTCGTAATTTACTCAAGGAATCATTCCGTTTTAACAGAACCTGTGCTGAAATTCTTCCCAATGCAACTAATATTTCGGGAGAAATCATTTCCAGTTGTTTTTTAAGATACGGTTCACAGAGCGCCACTTCATCCGGGTGTGGATCGCGATTGTTGGGCGGGCGGCATTTTAAAATATTGGCAATGTATATATCATCCCTTTTAAGGCCGATGGTATCGAGCATTTTATCCAGAAGTTTTCCTGCTTTTCCTACAAAAGGTATCCCTTTTTCATCTTCTTCCCTCCCGGGCGCCTCACCGACGAACATTATCCTGGCCTTGGGATTCCCTGTTCCAAAAACAAAATTTTTTCGGGTTTCTCCGAGAGAACATTTACGGCAATCTTTAATTTCCAGATAAAATTTTTCCAGTTCCGGGCTTTTTTGATGAGTTACGACCACATCTTTTACGGGAGTTTTGTATTCCGGGATCCGGGACGCTTCCATCACAATCGGTTGTTCAGATCTTTCCGGAGGATCCTGAAGCTCCCCATCTAAATATTTAATGTCACCGTAAACATGCCGGTACCAGTCCAAAAGATTATTTAATTCGTTTAATACATTATCCATTTTTACTATCAGCCAGATAAATTAAGTATTGATCTAAAATTTTATTTGCAACTTCGAACTTAGATAACAAAGGATATTCAAGATGGTTCCCGTTGTCAAAAAGTATATTTACGCGATTAGTATCCGTTCCAAACCCAGCGCCTGATTCTTTAGGATTATTGATTACTATAAAATTTAAATTCTTTTCAGTCAATTTTTTTTTTGAATTTTCATAAGAATTTTCGGTTTCTACGGAAAAACCGATAACAACCTGCTGATTGTTCCTGCTTTTGCTTATGGATCGCAGAATATCCGTTGTGCGCTTCAGGTTCAAAACTAAACCGTTATCCTGTTTTTTAATCTTTTCTTCATAAAATGTTTCCGGTGTATAATCGGCGACGGCTGCAGCTGCAATATACACGTCACAGGATGAGAATTTACTAAGAACCATATCTGCCATCTGCGCGGAAGAACGAACGTTGTTATAATTCAGATAACCGGGAATTTCCATCTTTACCGGGCCAATGACCAGATCAACGTCAGCGCCCCTTATATAAGCGGCGCGGGCGATCTCAAGACCCATTTTTCCAGATGAGCGGTTTGTTATAAACCGTACCGGATCAATGTCTTCCGCTGTGGGACCCGCGCTGATTAGTATTTTTTTAGCTTTCAGATCATTATCAGACAGTATTTTTTGAATCATGTCAAACGCGTCCGAAGGGTTTCCGGTTAATAAGCGTCTTTCGTTTTCCGGACGCGAAAGCGGAACGAAATAAATATGATGTAAATGACTGAATTTACTGCTTAATGCTGTATAATCTTCACTTCTTTCAGAATATATTACAGGAAAAATCACTCTTTTATTTAGTGATTCATGGATATCAAACGCATCCAGACCAGTAATATCAATCAGGATATCCGATTCATCTAATTTTAGATTAATATCAGAATATCTAAGATTCTTAAAATATTTAAGGAATTCACTGTAATATTTTTTGTCTTCAGCGTTTATAAATAATCGCGCGTCAGGTACATTTTGATCCAGCAGAGCCAGAAACTCATAAGCCAATAATAACTTTCCGTTTGTTAAATCACGGCAGATAACCGACATATAACCTCTATCTTACAATGAGCTGCTCGACTTCTTTAATCGTTTCATCCAATCGATCATTGACAACCTTGAAATCAAATAAATCCGCTTTTTCGTACTCGTATTTGATTCTTTTTAATCGGTTTTCGACGGATTCTCTGGATTCGCTTTTTCTGGCTACGAGCCTTTCTTTAAGAACATCCAGACTTGGAGGAGCAATAAATATCAAAATGGCATCAGGATAATTTCTTTTTATTGAAAGCGCCCCGTTCACATCGATATCAAACAAAACGCTATTCCCCTTTTTGACAAGATCATCCACAGATTCCTTAAGGGTGCCATAATAATCACCGTGAACATTTTCATATTCCAGAAAGCATTCTGATTTTATTTTCTGTTCAAACTGGTCATTTGTTAAAAAATGATAGGCAATTCCATCTACTTCATTTGTTCTTTTTTTTCTGGTAGTGGCTGATACCGATATTTTCAAATGGTCATATTTTTTTGCTAAATGCTGTACGATGGTTGTTTTTCCACCTCCGGATGGCGCCGAAAACACAATATATGGTGATACAAATTCCATTTCCTTAATAACTCCCGTCATTTCTAATTAAAACACTTCTGTATCAATTATTCAATATTCTGAGCCTGTTCACGCAATTTTTCTATTTCTTCTTTCATTTGTATGACTTTATGTAAAATTTGAACATCTGTAGCCTTCGAATTCATCGTATTTGCTTCACGCAGCATCTCTTGTAATATAAAAGTCAATTTCTTCCCGGCTTCAGAATTTATCTCAAGTGTTTCTTTAAATAATTTAATGTGACTTTTCATACGGATACATTCTTCTGTAATGTCGACTTTGTCGGCTATTATCGCAATCTCCTGCTCAAGACGGCTTTCATCTATCTTTTGATCACCGATAAGTTCTCTAACCTGGCTGGTCAATCTTTCAAAATCAGCTCTAACGGTCAATTTTCCTGTTTCTTCGACAAAATCAGTGAATTCCGAAAGTGACTCTATCCTCATAACCATGTCTTTATAAATAAACTTTCCTTCCGCCCCGCGCATATCATTAAATTGCTTCAATGCGTCTTTAACCGCCGGCCGATAAAGGCTCTTCAGTTCTTTCTCGTCAATATGCTCAAAGTCAACTTCAAATAAATCCTGAAACTTCAAAAGATGATCCATCGTAATCAATCCGTCTAAACCCAAAGAAGACTTCGCCTGGTCGAGCAGATTAAAACGCTTTTTTAGTTTTTCACTATCAAAAAACAGTTCAGCGTCATTTCCTGTCGCCTCTCTTAAATCAATAAAGACTGATACTTTACCGCGATCCACCGCTGACTTAATCTGATCCCTGATCTCATTTTCAAAAAGGGCCATGAAACGCGGAACTCTAAGGTTTAAATCCAAATATCGATTATTCACACTTCTGATTTCTATGTTTAACTCAAAACGGTTATTTCTGCTTCCGGCCCGTCCAAATCCCGTCATGCTTCTCATCAATATCTCCTGATCATATAAAACAATTTTATAATTTTTTATTTTTTAACCGGAATTTATTACATTAGGCACTGGAGTAATAATATAAATGTATTTTCTCAGCTAAAATCAATATTATTCAATTTAACAATTAGCGATTTTAAAAGCAAAACGTGAATTATGTACAAAAATTATTTTTTATTCGAAGCTCAGGTACGGGAATTAAAGAATCAACTGCAAGACCTTGTGATATCTGAAATATTTACTTACCGAAAGAATGAGATCGTATTTGTACTCAAAACTCCGGAAGTAAAACATTTAAGGATAAGCATTAACAGTGATTATCCTTACATCCTGCTAAAACACCCGGAAAAGATTAACCATCCGAAATTTCAAGTATTTGATTTTTTAAATGATGCTGAAATAAAAGGAATAGAAATATACCCGTTTGATAAACTGATTCAGCTTCATCTTGAACTCTATAAAGTTGAAATACGTTTTTTCGGACAGCAGAATGTATTTATTAAAAATTATTCCGGTGAAATTGTTGATACATTCAAAGAAAAGCGCAACGATATACCTGAAAATGAATTGAGTCATCTGCTGGATTTTCGTTCCGTCCCTTTAGAAGAACTTAAGAAATTGCTTCAGAGTGAAGAACAGCAAAAGCTCAACTACTTCCTGCGCAGACATTTTGGCGCCATAAACGAGCTGATATCGAAAGAGATTTTTTTCAGGTCAGAGTTACAGCAGCATGAACGGTTGGAATCCTTATCAGATAATAATATCTCTGCCCTGCATTCCGCATTTCAGAATATTGCAAAAGAGATGATGTCCACAGATGACTGTTATCTTTACCGGAATGATGAAAAGTCAGTCATTATTTCTATAATAAGACTCCATCATCTGGAGCAACCAGATTCTGGCGGTTATGATGTTTTTCGGGGAGTCAATGAGGCATGGATTCGATTTATTGAAGAAAAAACTGAAAAAACCGAATTTGATAAACTTTATAAAAAGTGTAGAACCGCAATT